>JAAUYH010223047.1_pt1 | contig 14730 bp, 5 predicted proteins | sample 7278061 | NCBI WGS metagenome assembly JAAUYH01 (sample SAMN14350203, study PRJNA611818) | marine sediment metagenome | isolation source: surface marine sediment (0.6m) | place: French Polynesia: Moorea | collected 2018-08
CTCAGCCAATTCGACGAGGCATTGGGCCTGATTACGGAATCTGTGCGCATTTACGAGGAGACTTTGGGCTCCGAGCATACCGATACCCTGATGGCCCTGTTAAGCCAGGGCCGGGTGCTCGGAATGATGGGGCAAAGTGACCAGGAGGTGGCCATCGCCCGCAGGGTTCTCGCCGTGGTCGCGGCCTCGTCTGACGCAGACTCCACGGTTTCCTCGCAGGCTCAGAATCTTCTGGCGGCAGGCCTTCGAACACTGGGCGAGTACGAGGAGTCCCTGGCGGCCAGTCGCAGCGCTCTGGCTACGAGAATCCGGGCGTTTGGCGAAATGCATACGGACGTTGCGTCCGTTCGAATCACCCTGGGCTACACCTTGCTGGAACTGGGGCAGTTTGACGAGGCGATGGCGCAGTTTGAACAGGCCTACGAGGTCAGCCGAAAGCTGCTGGGCGACGCGCACCCAAGAACAATTGACGGCCTCAGCGAGCTGGCCAACCTGAATATTCGAACCGGAGACTATGCCCTCGCGGAGCGGCAGTACCGAACAATCATCGACAACAGGCTGGCGTCCTTTGGGCGCATGAATGTGGAAACGGCGGCAGCCTACAATCACTGGGGCCTGAGCTTTCTGAACCTGGGCCAATACCCCGAAGCGGAGCGGGCCTTAAAGGAATCCCTCGAAATCCAACGGGGGGTTCTGGGAGAGGGCCTGTCACATCAAATTCCGATGCTGGACAACCTGGCGCTGCTCTACACCGAGACCCAGCGCTACGATGAAGCGCTGGAGATTCACCAGCGCCTGCTTGCATTCAAGATTGATGAACGTGGGGCAGGGCACTGGAGCGTCGGCTTGAGCCACAACAACATGGGATTAATCTGGCAGGACAAGCGACAGCTGGCCAGGGCCGAAGCATCCTTCCGACAAGCGCGCCCCATCATCGAAAAGGCCTGGGGCTCAAATCACCCGCAGCTGGCCTACAGCGTCAACAATCTTGCGATTGTGCTGCACGACCAGGGGAAGTCTGAAGAGGCTGAATTGAATTTCAAGCAGGCGTTGAGACTTCGCAGCGAAGGGCTGCCGCCGGACGATCCCGCGCTGGCGACCACGCTGCATGAGTACGGGCGGTTGCTGCTGGACCTGGAGCGATTCGAGGAAGCACGCCCCATGATCCGGCGGGCTCTGGAAATCAGGTCACTCAAGCTTCCCCAGAACGACTGGCGGGTGCAGCACACCCGGGCACTCAGCGCTCAGCTGGAGGCGCTGGATGGAAATTTGAGCAGTGCCAGGGATCTGATGGAAAAGAACCTGGACCGTGTTTCGGAACAACTGGGAAGCGATCATTGGCGGACTGTGGACATTAAAAATCGGCTCCAGGCACTTTCGCCTGCGGAGTAGGCTCCCGGGGCATCCCGTGGACCAGAGTAAGGTATTGCGTTGCCACATTTGAGTTTCTGCTGAATCGCCGATGCGTCAATGCAGTAACCCGAAAAACCCCGAATTTGCTCCAAGGAGAGCTCCAAATCAGTTGGTCACCATACCCCCACTGGTTGAAATCCAGCCTGTGTCGGGTATCTTTCAATGAGGGGAGATGGTCTGCACATTAACTGCGCAGCGCGGCTGTCGCGGGGGAAAGAGACATGAATCATCGGCTCAGGGCGTCTCTCGGCGTCGTCTTTTTGCTTTGTTTGGCATGTCAAGCGGGAGCTCAAACCGCCGCGCCCAGCTTTGCCAAGTCTTTTGCGCCCTCGACGATCGGGCCGGGCAGCGTCAGCACCCTCCGATTCGATATCACCAATCCATCTGCTGAGCCCGTCAGTGATCTGGCGTTCGTCGACAATCTGCCGGCGGGCGTGTCCGTCGCTGATCCGGCCGCCACCACCAGCACCTGCGGCGGCGCGCTGAGCGCCTCACCGGGAAGTGCTGCCGTGTCATTGAGCGGCGGCGGCGTGGGCGCCGGCCAGAGCTGCCTGATTACCGTCAACGTGACCAGCGCCACGGTGGGTGTACATACCAACGTTTCCGGTGACCTGACCTCGTCGGCGGGGAACAGCGGCAACGCCACGGCGGACCTCTCCGTGGCTGGGGACCGCCCTGGTTTCACCAAGAGCTTTTCGCCAGCGTCGGTTGCACTGGCTGGTCGGAGCACGCTGACCTTCACCATTGACAACACGGCCAATTCGAACGCCGTGAACAACCTGCAGTTCGTCGACAACCTGCCTTCGGGGATGGTTGTTGCCGGCCCGGCCAACAGCACCGCAAGCTGTCCTGGCGCCGCCGTCAATGCCGTCCCCGGCGCCGAGCTTATTTCGGCCTCTGTCAGCGGCTTTCCGGCGTTAGCGGCTGGTGACAGTTGTACCATCAGTGTAGACATCGTCGGGAACGCTGCCGGGGTGTTGGGTAACACCACCGGAGAGCTGACGGCGACCAATCAATTCGGCCAGGCCATATCCAGCGGCAAGGCGGGCGCTTCACTCACTGTGGGGGCCGGGCAGCTGGCCATATCCAAATCGTTTACCGACGATCCGGTGCCGCCGGGAGACCCCGTCGCGCTGGAGTTCACCATCCGCAACCTGGATCGGAATCTGGCTGCCAGCAACATTGCCTTCAGCGATGATCTGGGCGCGGTGACGCCGGGCCTGGTTGCCATCGCTCTGCCCGCGGCCGATCCCTGCGGCGCCGGCTCCTCCCTGACCGGCACTACGACGCTGACGCTGACCGGCGGCATGCTTGCGCCGGAGGCGACCTGCAGCTTCAGCGTATCGCTTCAGGTCCCCGCGGATTCCGTTGCGGGAATCTTTACCAATGAAACCAGCCCCGTCACCGGGGATGTTGACGGCAGCTCTCGAAGTGGCCCTGCCGCGATCGACGTTCTGGTGGTTGAGCCGGCACCGCGGCTCACCAAGTCATTCGTCGATGACCCGGTGGGCGCGGGCCAGTCCGTGGATCTTGAGTTCACCATCACCAATACCGATCCCACCTTCGATGCCGAGGGCATCAGCTTCAGCGATGTGTTCGTGGAGGAGTTACCTACGGCATCGGCCACTCCGGCTGACGGCTTCTGTGGCCCGGGCTCGACGCTCACCTATACGCCCCTGGTTGACTCGCCGTTCGGTGCAACTCCCGCCCAGCTCCTGGTTACTGGTGCAAATCTCGCCGCCGGCGCGTCGTGCACCTTCAGCCTGTCTCTCGACGTCGCTGCCGACGCTGCCGCAGGCACCTATCCCAATGTCACCAGCGACATCACGGCCACCGTAAACGGCGAAGCGGTGATCGGACGACCCGCCACCGACGGGCTGGTCATTGTCGGGGCCCCGAACTTCAGCAAGGTATTTACCGACGATCCCGTCAATCCGGGCGATACCGTCACCCTCGAATTCACCCTGGGGCTTGGGGTTGAGTCACCCGGGGACGCGGTCGGCATCAGTTTTACCGACGATCTTGACGCCACCCTCAGCGGCCTTGAGGCCACGGGCCTGCCGCAAAATGACGTCTGCGGGCCGGGCTCGTCGATCAGCGGCACCATGACGCTGATGCTTACCGGGGGCACCCTGGCGGCCGGCGAACAGTGCACCTTCAGCGTGGTGCTGCAGGTTCCCGACACCGCTGCGCCAGGCCCGTACACCAATACCACCAGCGCCATTCAGGCCAGCGTCAACGGTATCGAGGTGTTTGGGACCCCGGCTACTGACCTTCTGTCCATCGGCGGCCTGACACTCACCAAGGAGTTTACCGACGATCCGGTGCTGCCCGGTGACAGCGTCAATCTCAATTTCAGCATCAGTAACGGTACGGTGGCGTCCAGTGCCACAGATATTGCATTTCTGGATGACCTCAGCACGGTCCTGAATGGGCTGGTTCCCCTGGGGCTGCCCCTGACCGACGTCTGCGGCGCCGGGTCGTCGCTTGGGACAAGCGGGGCGGCGACCGTTGTGCTGCAGAACGGCAGTCTGGGGCCCGGGGAGTTCTGCGCCTTTGACGTGACGCTGCAGGTTCCCACAGACGCGGTTCCCGATGACTACAACAACACCACCAGCAACTTTTCAGCGGTGATCGACGGCGCCCTGGTGGCGTTCGAGAACGCGGTGGACGTGCTGACCGTCGCCAACGACCTGCTGGCTCTGACCAAAGAGTTCACCGATGATCCGGTCCCTCCCGGCGGCACCGTCAATCTGCGCTTCACCCTGACAAACCTTAATGCGACCGAAACGGCCTTGGACCTGGCGTTTTCCGATGACCTGGAACAGGCGCTTCCCGGTCTGGTGGCCACCGGTCTCCCCCTCGCGGCCTGCGGCGGGACGGTTGGGGGTACCTCCGTGATTGCGCTGTCCGGAGGCAGCCTCCCAGGCGGTGCCGAGTGCTCCTTTGACGTTGCTGTTGTCGTGCCACCGGATGTGATACCCGGCACATCAGCGGTCAATCTGACCACCCAGGCCACCGGTACCATCAACGGTCTGGTGGTAGTGAGCGATCCGGCCACCGACGAACTGGAAATCAACGCGCTGAACTTCAGCAAGGCATTTGGCGGCGACGGCCGTCCGGGGGGCACGGTGTCGCTCAGCTTCAATATCGAAAACCTGAGTGACACGACCCCAGTGATGGATCTCGAGTTTATCGACGATCTGGAGGCCGTCCTGCCCGGACTCACGGCCACGGGACTGCCTGCGGGCGACCTGTGCGGTGTCGGTTCAGTCCTGTCAGGGGCGGCCCAGATTGCGTTGACCAGCGCCAGTCTGCTGCCGGCCGGTTCCTGCACATTCGAGGTGGAGCTGTCGATCCCCGCCACGGCGGCGCCCGGCAGCTACGTCAATACGACCAGCAGTCTGCGTTCGTCGGGTGGTGTGCCCATTGCCGACCCCGCGGTTGCGACTTTGAATATCGTCGCGTCGGGCGATGAGGACAACGACGGGGTCCTTGACGACAACGACCTCTGTCCCGGAACCATCATCCCCGAGGGTGTCCCCACCGTCCGCCTGGGCGTCAATCGCTATGCCCTGGTGGACGACGACTTCATCTTTGACACCCGGCTGCCGGGCGGTGATGACGACAGCGACAGCGATAGTGATAGCGACAGCGACAGCGACAGCGATAGTGATAGCGATAGCGACAGCGACAGCGACGGCGATAGTGACAGCGACAGCGATAGCGATAGTGACAGCGACAGCGACAGTGATGGCGAAGACGATGACAGTTCACCTGGGCAGCGGGTTTTCACCACCACGGATACCGGCGGATGTTCCTGTGAGCAGATCATCGACGAACTCGGCCTGGGCCAGGGCCACGTCAAGTTCGGTTGCAGCCTCGGCGTCATGCGGCGTTGGGTGGATTCGCTGACGCCAGTGTTCGCCTCCGGCTTCGAGTAGTCGTCGAAGCCCTACCGGCTGTGGGCCCAACCTGGGCCCGCCAGCCTTGATCCGGCGGACACCGGTCGCCCGAAGTTTCCGTCTCCTGTCCTGGTGCTATATCCTTTGCCAAGCAGTGCATGACGAGCTGAGGCCGCTGATATGGCGCGTTTCCCGGAGCAGCGGCGACCAGCCCGTCGAAATTCTGGGCTGTCCTGATGTCCGAAGTCTCTGAAACCGTTAATGTCACCGCACTGCTCAACCGCAGCAGGCAGGATCCCGAAGCCCGTGAACGGGTATTCCGGATCATTTATCTTGACCTGGTACGATTGGCCCGGCGACAGGTAGGGGCGGCCAGCCGGGACCAGACCCTTTCGGCCACCTCGTTGATCAACGAAGCTTATCTGAAGCTCCAGGAGCGAACCGGCCACCAGTGGAATGACCGGCATCATTTTCTCCGTGTCGCAGCCCGGGCCATGCGACAGATCACTATCGACACCATACGGCGCAAAAAACGGGCCAAGCGAGGCGGTGACCAGGTTGACCTGCCGCTGGACGACGCGCGCGTGGCCGGACCGCGCAAATCCGAGATGATTCTGGCATTGGAGGAAGGCCTGTGCGAGCTGGCGGAGACAGAGCCCCGATGGGTTGAGGTCATTGAAATGCGCTTTTTCGCCGGCCTGTCCGGTCAGGAGACCGCCGATGCCCTGGAGGTTTCCTTAAGTTCGGTGAACCGGGACTGGTCGCAGGCGCGGGCCTGGATGAAATCATTCCTGCTGGAATGAAACGATTGCTGCTCCAGTGTCGTTGTAGATAGACATGACCGCCGGTAACGAGCTCTGAGCATCCAATGACCAAGCCACGCCATCCATTCGAGGAACGGGATGTCGACCGCCTGCTGGAGACAGGCGGTGGACTGATCGGCGACCTGGCCACGACCGGGGAAGACCTGCCGCATGGACTTCCAGACGACGTGGGGCGCTGGATCGGTCGGCAGTTCGGTTCATTTGAGCTGGTCGACTATCTCGATCGCGGAGGAATGTCGCTGGTGTTTCGCGCCGAGCGCCGGGGTGGCGACTTCGAGCAGACGGCAGCGGTAAAACTTCTCCTTGCAGCCGGTTCTGCGCAACTGGTCAGGCGATTCGCGCGGGAAAGGCAGATCCTTGCTCATCTGGATCATCCGGGCATTGCCAGGATCGTTGATGGTGGCGTGCAGGAGGGCCAGCCGTATCTTGTCATGGAACTGGTCGAAGGCCGGCCCATCGATGCATATTGTGACCAGCAGCGGATGAACCTCGGCCAGCGGATTGATCTGTTCATCCAGGTCTGCGAGGCCGTCCAGTTTGCGCACTCCCGGCTGGTTGTTCACCGTGACATCAAACCGGGAAATATTCTTGTGTCATCCGACGGCACGGTAAAACTGCTGGACTTCGGCATCGCCCGGCTGCTGGAAGACGACGGCGGTGATCTCACAACGGGCACGCCACTGCTGACGCCGCGCTTTGCGTCGCCTGAGCAGGTCCTGGGGGAACCGGTTAATGTTGCATCGGACATCTACCAACTGGGGCTGCTGCTCCATCTGCTGCTGACGGGCACCCACGCGCAGCCGATTGAGGATGCGAGTATTGCGGCCATCAAAGAAGCGGTGGTGGACCTGGAGGCCGTCAGCCCAAGCCAGGCCCTGGAGAATACGGGACGGCGTGATCGGGCACGGGCGGAGCGCATTGCCCGCGCCAGGCGCCTGCCGGTGGATCGGCTGCAGCGTCGGGTTCGCGGTGATCTGGATATTATCGTCGGCGCCTGTCTGGCAAAAGAACCTGACCAGCGCTACCGGTCTGTGCAGGACCTGGTGCGTGATCTGCGCGCCTGGCGGGAATTTCGTCCCATCAGGGCGCGGGCCCCCAGCCGCAGCTACCGGCTGATCCGTTTCGCGCGGCGCCACTGGGGTGGCGTCACCACCACGGTGCTGACCGGAATTGCTCTGCTGATCGCGTGTGTTGCGGTGCTCACCTCCTGGCGCGAAACGCTGCAGGCCAGGGCCCTTGCTGAGCGCGAGGCCGATACGGCGTCCGCGGTTTCGACCTTCCTGGCCGACCTGCTGGAGCAGGCCGATCCGCGCCGCGCCGGCGGCGAGGAGCTGACCGTTGTTGAACTGCTGAACCAGGGGGCGGCACGGCTCGACAAACTGTCTGACCAGCGAGCCGTGCAGGTTCAGCTGCTGAAAACCATGGCCATGTCCTATTTTGGGCTCGGCGAATACGAGTCCGTGGAAGCCCTGGCGCGCCAGGCGCTGGATCTGCAGGATCAGGGGGGTGTACCCGACGCCCGGGTGCGCAGTGAGCTGCTGCATTCACTCGCATCCGCCCTGGCCGGGCAGGGCCGCATGGAGGAGGCAATGGCGGTCGCCGGCCAGGCAACAGCGCTTTTTGACGAGCTGGGCGCGGATGACGCCATGGCCCGGGCTCGAGCGCTGCACACGCTGGGCCTGACGCTGTTCGAAAAGAAAGAACTGGAGAGGGCCATTGTCCTTGAGGAGCAGTCCCTGGCGCTGCTGCGACAGGTGCCCAACACCAGGCGCCAGCAGGCCGTGGTGCTGACCACCATCGGCAGCGCCGCGCGGATGCAGGGTGGGTTGGAGGTCGCCCTGGACTATTACCTCAAAGCCCTGGCGCTGGTATGCGCTGGAGACCCCATCGAGTCGCAGAAAGGGGCCGTGTTTCGAGGCATGGCCCAATCCTGGTATCACCAGGGTGACCTGGTGCGGGCGGGCCAGCTTGCCGGTGCGGCGGTGGTGATCGATCGGGCCGTGTACGGACCCGAACATGACCGGTACTTGCGGTCCCTGATGCTGCAGGCGCTGTATGACCTGCGACTGGTCAACCTGGAAAGTGCTGCTGCTGCGTTTGCCGAAGTGTCCCGCCTGGCCGACGCGCTGGGTGCCGGCCATCCCAATTACGGTTCGGCCCTGAACATGGTCAGTCAGTTTCAGCATCGCATCGGCCGGCTGGATGAATCTCGACGCTCCATGGAATCTGCCGTGGCGAGCCGGCAAAAAGTCTACGGCGCCGACGACCGGAGCATCCTGGAATACCGCCTTACCCGGGCCATCTTTGATCTGCGGGAAGGCCGTCCCATAGACGCCGAGCGTGGACTTACGGCCATCGGCGACAGCCTGCCGGGCGCGTTCGGCTCGGACCATCCGCTGGTCGACACGCTGAATTTAACCCAGTCGCGGCTGCTGGCGGCGAACGACGATCATCGCGCGGCAATCACCGGTCTTGAGCAGCTGCTTCTTTCCCACGAATCCGCAGGTCGCGACGTGCCTGTGTCGGTCCTTCGCGCTCTGGCGGAGAGCCACGCGGCCCTGGGTTCGGCACAGACTGCCTTGGAATTCAGTATTCGTGCGCTGGAGTCTGATCGGGCCCGTTTTGGGTCCGGGTCCGGGGCCACCGTAGCGTCAGTCGTCCTGGCGGCGGAACTGTATTCTGAGAGCGATCCAGCCGAGGCCCGTGACCTCGCGTTGGAAGCCTCCCGACTGGGCCGCGCCGTCGTGGCGGCCGGGGATCTCTGGTCCGCGGTAAGCCTGTCTCGTAATGCCGTCACGCTGGGCAGTCTCGGTCTGGCGGACGAAGCTGCCGCCGATTGCCGCTTGATCAAACCTGTTCTGAGCGCTCCATCGGCCGCGTCGCCCGCGGTGGCTGACGCTCTGGCACGCTGCAACTGAATCTGAGTTTTTTTGCCGGTCTGACACATCTGCCTTCCTTTTGGCGTTTCTAAAAACGCACGGGCCATGAACGGAGGCAGTGATGGAGCTTGGAATGACAGGCAGGCGAATGATGCGTGCCGCGCTGATCTTGATGATTTCACTGGCCGGAATCTGGAGTGCGTCCGAGGCGGGCAATATCAACATCCCCCCGAAATTTACCTGGGTCGGACCCGATAGCAATTGCGACTACCCGTCGCTGCAGGAAGCCATCGACGGCGAGCAACCCTGTCGATTCTGTGCACCTCCCGCAGGCGGCGAACAGTTCCGGCTGTCCGATGAATACCTGCACAGCGGCGAGGTGACCATCGGCCGGTCCCTGTCGGTAGTCGGGGGCTTCGACACCTGCGGCGCGGTGTTCAACGGCGTGCCGAAAACTATCGTGGGAATCCGTTTCGTGATTGGAGACCCCGGCGGCAGCGACATCGACGTGGCGTTGGGCCACCTGGAGCTGAACGGGTCAGGCAGCGTCTTCAGTCGGGGTGGTGTGATCGAGATGACCGGTGGGGTATCCCTGACGCTGGAAAATTCCCGCGTGAGGCAGGGCCTGGCGACCCAGGGTGGTGGCATCGCCATGCACGGCGCCGGTAACGACCTCATCCTGGACTCGAGCATCATTGAGTCCAACGAAGCCGTGGAGGAGGGCGGGGGCATCTGGTGCGCCGATTTCGGGGATATTGAATTTATCAGTGGATCAATTCGGGACAACCAGAGCCAGCGCCGGGGCGGAGGCGTGTTTCTGCAGGATTGTGACCTGCGGGGTGAAACACCTGGACAAAATCGCTATGTCGAAGACAACACAGTCCTCCACAGCGATCCCGGCAAAGGCGGTGGGATCTATCTCCACCGCACCAGTTCGCTCACCGTCGGAGCGGCAGACAGTCGCACCGTGATCGACGGCAACGAGGTGCTGCAGGATCCCCCGGTCGAATTCTCCGACGGCTTCGGCAACGCCGTCGGCGGCGGCATCCATGCTGAGGACGGCCGGGTGACGCTCAGAAACGTCCATCTGCTCAACAATGTGGCTCCCGCGGGCGCGGCAATCTCGGCAGGCGTGGGCAGCCGAATCGATATCGACCGCTTGTCCGGCGATTGTCCAAACGGTGCCACCCTGTCGGGAGTGACGGAGTGCTCCCTCATCGCCAACAACGTGGCCAACGGCTTGAGAACGCCCGATAACGGCCTGCCGGGTGACGGCGCAGTGTTTTACGGTCGAGCGCGCGAATGGACGCTGCGTCGAACCACGGTGCGCGGAAACATCGCGAACTGCGCCACGAGGGACTGCAACGATCCGGATTCCGGTTCAATGTTCCATGTGCTGGGCGGCGCCAATTCGGGCACGGCCACCTTTCGGATCGAGCAATCTCTCATTGTCGACAGCTTTGTCGATTCCCACTGCACCGGCTTTTGCGACGTTCGACCAGTCGATGATCGCCGAGTGGGCATGATTGAGGTTTTCGACTATGACCGCGTGGATCTGATCCGAAACACTATCACCGGTAACGAATTCAGAGACTACACCGACAACGACGTCGACAATTTCATGATGCGGACCAACGGCGACTGGCGTGCCGTGGGCAATATCCTCCACGACAACAAGGTCGAAAAGCTGATGGATCGGAACCGCGACTATGGCGGGGGCACCGGGACGCTGGCGGAGGCCTTCTGCAACGTATCGGCCTACCGGTCGCTGCTGGAGGACTCAGAGTTGTCGGTGGGAAACGTCCGTGAAGATCCGCTGTTTCAAGACTCCGAGTCGGGTGACTATCGAATTCAGTTGGGCTCGCCCGCAGTCAACCTGTGCAGCGAAGACCTGGTTGGCCCGGAGTCCTACGACCTCGCCGGGCGGCTGAGCCCGAGGGAAGGGGACGAGTCGTCCGGATCCCTCGGAGATATCTACGACGCCGGTTCGCTGGAGCACCAGTCGGGCAGTGCCGACGAGGTGGACCTGTCAGTGTCGGTGTTCGTGCAGGACTCTGGCGACATCCAGGGCCAGGTTTTCGAATTCGATCTGGGAAATTTCGGGTTGACGGCGGCAGCGGCGGGTAATTTTTCCCTGACATTTCCCGACTCAGACCGCGTTCTCCAGCAGGATCAGAGCTGGACCTGTGACGCCCCGGGGACGGGACTGGTCGCGCGCTGCACCAGCAACTTCCTGGACATCCTGGATCCGATGATGACCGCGCCGCCGCTCGTGCTTCGCGTATTGCCCGATTTTGCCGGGGACTGCGAACTGGAGGTATCCGCTGACCCGGGCGACCAGCCCGACGTCAATCTGTCCGATAATTCCGCGACGGGACTGATCCGGCGCTGCGGTCTTGGCGAACTCGTGTTCCGTCACGGGTTTGAGGGCAGTGCGCAGCCATGACGCTTCGAGCCCTGTTTTTTCTGGTGCTGGTCATGCCGGCACAGAGCTGGTGCGGGGATCTGCAAAGCTTTCGGGTACCCGGGTCTGCCTTTGTGCCGTTGAACAGCGCCACCCAGTACGAAGACGCCGGCGCGGGTTGCCGGTACCGGGTCAGCGGTCCAGAGACCTTTGCCCTGGACGTTCAGCTGCCCGAAGGCGCAATGGTTTCGGCCCTTCGCGTGTTCTTCGAAGATCGCTCCACGCTGGACCTGAATGTGTCGCTGCAGATCGGAGACGGGCAGGGGATTGCGCTGTCTCTCGCCGAGGTCTCTTCCAGCGGCATTGGTGGATTCGGTGCCGAGCAGGCCATGTTGACGCCGCCGCTGGAAATTGACCGCGACCTGTTCGTCCTGCTCCATGCGAGCCTCCCCGGCACCGACGAGCAGCTCAAGCTCTGCGGCGCTGAAGTGCAGTACATGCCGCCGACAGACCCGCCGGCCGTCGGCCACCGGATGATCCCGGCTGCTGCCTTCACTGCCGAGCGCAACTTCACCAGCTGGACCGACGGGGACGCCGGCTGCAGTCGGTTCACCTCGGTCGTGCCGCCGCTGGCAGCCGTGAGCGCCGGCGTGCCGCCGGGCAGTCACATCGAAACGCTCAAGCTGTTCTACTTTGACCAGAATTCGTCTGCGCTGGGTGAGATCCTGCTTCGCCTGCTGGAACAGGATCCGCAAGGCCCATTCATCAACACGCTCGCTTCAGTAACCTCAGACCAGGATACGGGGTTTGGCACCGCGATGGTGACCGTCGATCGAGAGGCCGGTGACCTGCCGCTGTACCTGGACTGGTCCCAGGCCATCCGCTCATCGGATCTCCGTCTATGCGGCGCTCAGCTGATTTTCAGCCCTGCTGCCGGCGCACGATTCGATGACCGTATCGCGGCTGCGGCATTCGTTCCCGCCTCGTCCAGGGCACGTTTTTCGTTCGTCTCGGGTTGCATCAATCACCGGGGCGCCGGAACGCCCGGACGATTCATCCACCCGGTGCACCCTCCCTCGGGTGCCTCGATCGTGTCCATGACCGGGGCCTTTTTCGATAACGACATCGACAATAACCTGACCCTATCGCTGCTGGCGCTTGACGGGCAGGGCGGAGAAACGACTCTTGCGGAATTCGTCTCCGCCGACGAGGGAAGCGGCACGGTGAATATCGACCTGCCGGAACCGTATCTGACGAACGAGCAGGTGGAGTCCTACGCGCTGGTTGCCGAGCTCGACGACGGGGAAAGCAGCACGGACTTGCTGTTTTGCTCCGCTGGTGTCGAGTATCTGCGCCCCGCGCTGGTGTTTGAGGATGGGTTTGAAGCGGTGCTCTGACAAGGTTGGTCTGCCAGATGGTACCGACAGAAATTCAGGAAAGATGCAGCTGGTTACCCACGGATTTTGGGAGTATAGTGATTTTTTCCCGATGAATGTTTGCAGAAGTGTGGGAGTCTGGCGTCCAGACCAGCTGCGGTCAGACCCACTCAAACCACTGGTTCTGCAAGCAATCGAGGCGTCACGGAGGGTTTTCCACTACCAGACTGATGCAATCTCACAGCTGATAATCCAGTGAATTCGACCACCACGGCTTCGGATTGGCTGGGTACCTTTCAAGAAAATCATACAGGGGGAGAACATGATTGACTTAACTCACTTAGTGGCAAGATTTTACCGGTTCGGTCATACGAATATCCGCATCCTTATGGTAGTGGACAGTTCGATCCGAACCGTTGAGGCTCCCGGTGCTTTCGGAATAGGTCGCGTGGTGCGACTGATCGACAACTATAGCCGCGGATGCTCCAGTTTCAGCGTCGATACCGCCCGGCGTGAACCCTTCGTCGGCGACAATAGCCAGAATCAGGGCCATATCTCCACCGACTTTCGTTTCAACGATCTAGACGGTGACGGCAACCGAATCATTGATAGTTACGACCAGATCTGGATGTTCGGGTTTCGCGGCGAGGGCAGCGGGCCTGTCGTGTCGGCGGCGGAACTCGGTCAGCTTACCGATTGGATGAACAAAGGTGGCGGTGTGTTCGCTACCGGCGACCACGACGACTTGGGCGCGTCAATGTGTTCCGGTATTCCCCGCGTCCGCGAGATGCGGCGCTGGACGGCGTCTCAGCAGGTTCCCCCGATTGGTGGATTCAATCGTCTGGATACTAACCGGCCCACCAACACGGCAGAAGCAACCGGCGCTTCGCCGATAGCATTTGCGCATGAGCGGGACACTACTCCGCAACCTATAGAGTGGGTGCCGGTTTCCGTGCAGCACGTGGGGGTGTTCAGTTACGAATTCCCTCACGAGACGCTTTGTCACCCCGCGCTGGGCCCCATAGACGTCATGCCGGATCATCCCCATGAGGGCCGAACGCGAGAGGTGTCAGAGATGAACACCACCCGGACCTACAACTTCACGGGCGGCATCTCTGGCGACGATTTCCCGAGCAGTGGCGGCCATCGTCCACTACCCCAGGTCATTGCCTATGGTGAAACCGCACCGGCACCGCCTACCAATAAGCCCTACAAAGGTAACTGTGGCTATTTCCGATTCCCAATGATCAGCGTATACGACGGTCGGGATGCGGGTGTCCAAGGTCGAGTAGCCACCGACTCAACCTGGCATCACTGGTTTGATTTGAACATCTACGAGCTGGAGCACGCCGCGGACGATACAGCCTGGCGGAAGATCGCCTGCTATTTTCAGAACCTGGCCGTTTGGCTGTCGCCCCCCGGGCGATTTCGTGAGAAATGCTGGTTCATCCACCAGTGGCTGGAGTATCCGTTAGTGGAGGAGCTGGATATTCGCAACTTCGACGTCCGTCGAATCAACCCGGATCTCGGTGTCATCGTGCGTGATCGATTTCGTCAGGTATTCGGTCCGTGCGCTACCAGGCGATTTGCGTGGGATAACCTGTGCGAGCTGGCGCCGCGGATTTGCAGGGGTCTGGAACGATTCGAGCCAAGATTCCCTCCATTTCCCGATGGGCCGATACCGGACCCCATTTGTCTGACCTGCCCGCCCCCGGAAATCATAGAGAACGCAATCTTTGAGGGCGTGATGCTCTCAACCATCGAATTCATGCAAAAACATGTCGACCGGGCTGAGGAACTGGCCAAGCTGAGCGACGTGCGTCTAGAGCGAGAATTGAATCGCTTCATGGCGCCGGGGGTGCATGCGGCCGTTCAGGGACTTGGTAAGCGCATACTGAAAGACTTGGACAAAGATCAGCGGATGTGGGC
>JAAUYH010014229.1_pt1 | contig 14729 bp, 11 predicted proteins | sample 7278061 | NCBI WGS metagenome assembly JAAUYH01 (sample SAMN14350203, study PRJNA611818) | marine sediment metagenome | isolation source: surface marine sediment (0.6m) | place: French Polynesia: Moorea | collected 2018-08
CATCAATCCAACAGCCTGTACAACTCAGCTTTATTTGCAATTCGACAAGCTCATTTTGAGCAATGTGAAGCTCGTACTTTTTTTGACCAAAATGATATGTATCGGATTGCTTTTAAAGACCGATACGTCAAAGCTAATTATGCTCAACTCTGCAAAAACTTCAAGACCAACTCTCACTATATAGCTTTGGGAGGACAACAAGCACAGCAGTGTCTAAAGTCGGTAGTTGAAGGGATAGCTAGTTACAATAATTTGCTCAAAATGTACTGGCAGGGGGAGATTAAGGACAAACCTCGTATTCCTAATTATCGCAAGTCTAAAGGACTCTATCAAGTTGCTTTCCCCGCTCAAGCCGTTACCTATAACGAGTACGAAGGTACTTGCAAGTTAGCCATTAGTAAAGAGTGTTTTCCAGAATTAGTTAACAAAGAATTAATCATCGGGAGTGGTTATGGCTTTAAATCTTCTCAGTTGGCTGAGGTTAGAATTGTTCCTGCTTGCGGTCAACTCTGGGCAGAATACGTTTACAAAGTCGTTTCCCTAACAGCGGATGGACTAGATTATTCTAAAGCAATTGGCATTGACCCTGGAGTTACCAATTGGTTAACAGTGGTCAGCAACAAAGGTAAAAGTTTTATTATCTGTGGCAGATTCATCAAATCAATTAACCAGCGATACAACAAAGCAGTAGCTAGCTATAAAAAGGGTAAGTCTGAATTCTATTGGGATAGTTATCTAGATAAAATAACCCATAAACGCAACTGTCAAATCAGAGATTCAGTTAATAAAGCTGCTCGGTTTATCATTAATTATTGTCTCAATCATGGTATTGGCAATATTGTTTTTGGTTGGGGTCAGGGAGTTAAAACTGAATCTAACTTGGGAAAACGGAATAATCAAAACTTTGTGCAAATCCCCACAGCTAGGCTCAAAGATAGAATTCAAGAACTAGCTGAATCAGTAGGAATTAGATTCACAGAAACCGAAGAGGCGTACACCTCAAAAAGTGATTTTCTAGCAGGAGATTTATTATTTAAGTTTGGCGAAAAACCCAAAGAATATAAATTTTCAGGTAGAAGAATAACTAGAGGTACTTATAAAAGTAAATTTGGATTAGTATGTGCAGATGCACTTGGAGGAATTAATTGCCTTAAAAAAGCGATTCAGCGCGGTCTTGGACGGGGCTTACAAGCTCTTGAAATGAATTCAAGAGACAGCGGATCGGCTTTCCCCCATGAGCGACTGAATCAAGACGTAGCGATACAGCTAGGAATCTCTCTAGCCGAGGTCGGTAGGGAAGCATTGACACTTCCCAAGCGATACGATTTATCTTGTCTGAAAAAATTGTATCGTAAGCGCGCAGAGAATCCGTTTCTAGCCGTTCTCGAAGCAACTGCTTAAGAATCCTATGGGTTTCAACCATAGGAGATGTCAAAATATGCCTGAAATATATAAATGAACCTGACACAATTGCTCATGATTCGACCAGCCACCCCCGATGACAATAAAGCTATAATGGCTATCGCTGAGGCTATCGGTCTGTTTAGTCCACAAGAGCTTGAGGAACTCGGTGGTATGCTGACAGAATACTTTGATAGTAATCTCGGCAGCGCACCGCAAAGCGGATCTCTTCGAGATCACTTTTGGATTGTTTACGACGATGGTGAGCCAGTGGGGGTTGCTTACTACGCGCCTGAGCGGTATGCTTATGGGACGTGGAACTTGTATTTTATTGCTGTCCACCCAGACCGTCAGGGGGAAGGGCTTGGTGGTCAACTGTTGCACTACGTCGAACAAACATTAGCTACACGGGGCGAGCGTTTGCTATTGATAGAAACTTCTGGACTGCCAAACTTTGAGCGTACAAGGGCATTCTACCGCAAGCATGGCTACGAGGAAGAAGCGCGAATCCGAGAATTTTATAAAGCGGGGGATGATAAGGTGACATACTCTCTCAGGCTAAAGCCATGAGAGTTTCTTGCTTCTACCTATCATATCTAGATGAGTTCCACAAATGCTGAAAGCACATCCCCGACAGAGGACAGTCCACAAGCTTCTTGATGCAACAGCGAGTGGGGGAAAGCCAAGGGACTGCGTCGCGCACCGCGACTTTAAAAGTCTCGCCCAAGACCGCACTTTCGCGCTTTTCTGTACAGAACCCGCGCTTATCCAGTTTTCCAGGTACTTTTCCACCTCTTAAATTTCTTAATATCTTATGATGTGTTAATTTTCATTTGAGTATCAATTGATGTGACTTTTGGATGTGTAGTAGGGTTATTAAGAAGATATTTGTTTAGTTCTACTTTAGTTAAATTTATACCATTTCTATTTAGACTTGCTACAAATGGGGGGTGGGGGAGCAGCAGGGGAAGCAGGGGAAGCAGGAGAGTGGGGGGACAGTAATATGTAGCTTGACTTTTCAGAATTGGTATTAAGTTCAGCAGTAACCTTTTCTAAATTTTCACTTCTGTTAGAAACATGAAGCTGAATAATGTAGATCGCCCTTCTTGAATTCCTGATTTTAATACTTGCATTTAATTAATATTTTATTGTTAATCCTTTCCATGAGCGCAGGATTTTTTTGCTTAATTTTAAAAATACATATTGGGGCAAATACCTAGCTTTAGCTATAACAATTTCTAAAAAGTCAAAATCAGAATCATCAGGATTAAAAGGATATTTAGTTAATTGGGGATTTGTGATTTTAATTAAATCTTCCTGAATCTTCGAGCCTAGGCGTTTATCTTTCCTAACACTCAATAACAATGAAGATAAATATGCGGAGTTGAGAATGGGGAATCGAGTTAGATCGTTTAAATCGTAAAGTTGTTCTTTTGAACTTAACCAACCTGCTTGCCTTTGTTCAATAAAAAAACGATCTCTCCAATTCAAATTGTTTTGAGGATATTCCATAATCCATCCTAACCAATTTTCGATCCCAGAAGTCGCGCTACAATCTGCCCTTTCTTGAAAAATTTTGGCAATCTGTCTAGCACTTTCTTCTATGCTAGTAATGCTTTCTGGTAAAGTGTAAAGCTTGCCAAACCCGCTGGCAACGGCAAATCCATGCCCTCCGAAGGAAATACCCTTTAAATCATCCCGACTTCCCTGGATAAACGGTTCTGCATCTCCATCCGACACATGATAACCAGTATGTTCTCCTATCAGTTTTCTTCGTTCGGGATAACGTTTCTGAGTGTCGATGAACAAGTGATTAATATTACATTCTTGAGCTAGTTTGGGTGGCAATATTCGATCTGCTACCGACATCCTTGCGGTTACTCTAGTAAATGTTTGAACTGGAATCCCCGCCATGTGAGTTAAAGCTAACATCAATCTAGAATCGTATCCTGCTGTTAAGCCTAGCCAAAGATCGGGAGTAATTTTAGCCAATCCCCGAAGAGTAGTTAGTAAAATTTGCTGAATTTGTCGAATTATCTCTTCATAATCTCGCTCAAAGCAAATTTCTGGCATCAAAGATTTTGGTTTAATTTCGCCTGATTTTAAATCTAAAACTTGACTGGGTAACAATCTTGATATCCCTTCAAAGCGAGAACTAGGTGGAGTGTACCAAGAAATCCCTATTTCATAACTGAGTTTTCGAGAATCAATAATAGGTGCTTGATTCTGAAACAAAACTCTCGCCAGAAGCCCCGCACTACTAGAAACCCATATTTGTCCTTCAGCATCTTTGCCATAAAAACAGCCCAGTAAGCCACTAGCATCTAGATACAGCTTTCCATTCCCAATTAGTACCCAACGTCCAGCCCAACTGTAGCAGAGTTCACTTACTTCTCTGGTCGCAGTGCGGGAAATTTCTGAGAGCGGAGATCGCTTTCCCCCTATGGTTTCTATTGCTAAACCCAATAAAAGCCAATCTATCCCTTCTAAATCTTGAGTCCAATCAATTCTTAAGTCAGGACAATAACTAATACCTAAAGATGAGCCTAACTGACGATAAACCCAATTATCGTAGGGGAAAAAACTTTTATTTCCGATAATAAATTGACGGCGATGGGGTCTTGTCTTCATTTAGAAAAAAGTAATTATTAACAATTAAATTTGATGTCAAACTGTAACCAAAGGCATTCCTATAACACCGATTCAGTTAAGCAATATTTAATTTTACAACTACCCTTATAAGATTTAAATTTACAAGCTAGAATCGAATTTGAAAGAATTTTGTAGTTAAAATACTTCACTTATTAAATTCTTTTCCAAGTTTCTTTGTTTATATTCACATCCAAAGATGAAATCAGGATGAAATTACTAGCTGGGGTAAATAAGCGCGAGGTTGACACCAGGGACAATCTGAACAATTTTGCAGCTAGAGGTGTTTGAGATGATCTAATCTAAATAGTTATTTTTTAATAACCCTCAAAATCATAAGAGAGGAGAAAAAAAATTAAATTTTTAATTCCTTTTATAAAGCCCGATTCGCGCTTTATAAAAGGAAGTTGCCATCGTCTTTGGTCAAGATGTGACAAATACCGCATCACTTCCAGACGGGTCTTATGGATTTATTTTGACGAGCCTCACTATGTGATTTCCTGTTTTTTGATAAATTTCATTGTACCATCAGGTTGAACTCCAACAGGAATCCAGCCAAGATGAACATAAAAACCATAGGCTCTTAAATTAGGGTCATTATCAGTTAATAGCCATATTTCCTCAATATCTTGTGAAAATAGCCAAGATTCTGCTTTTTGCATTAAAGCCCGTCCAGCCCCACGCCCTTCAAATTGAGGCAAAACAAACATTCCAAAAATGGTTTTTGCTGTAGCATTAGCAATAGAAAATGCGATCGCCTTCCCTTCAATTTCCGCAATCCAAGCACGACAATCTGTTTGTAACATAGAAGCAACAGTATCAGGAGTAATCCGTAATTCTGCTATTTCCGCACGAGATTGATGATTTTCGGTGACACTAGTTCTTATATCAAAAAGGGTTTCAATGTCTTTTAGTCGCGCTTGACGAATATTGAGCATCTATTTTAATCCTTATAACAAGATTGATAAAGTGAATGTAAGGTTGTTCCATCCTTGGGAAATTCTGCTACTGAACAGCTACAACTTACTTGAAAACGGGTATTATCGGGAGCAGTAAAGATTTGTTTTCTGAGAATAGTTAGTATTTCTGTTAAATGTTCTTCAGCTTCAGTTTTACTTAGATTGGGAATACCGATAATAAAATCACCATTTCCCCAATAGCTAGATACTTCTTGGTTGCGAAAAGCTGCTTGAATAACTTTACCCCATTGTTGTAAAATGCGATCGCCTACTTCATGACCATATTTAAGATTGATCTGGGGTAACTCATCCATTCTGAGTAATGCTAAACTCAAGGGTTGATGAGAGATTTTAGCTTGTTGCAATAAAGATTCTAATTCCCGATTGCTTTGGGGTCGGTTTTTTAATCCTGTTAAAGTATCTTTGGTAGCGAGATTGTGTAAAAGACGACTGCGATCCAGGCGGTTATTAATCCTAGCTAATAAGGCTACATCCACCACGGGTTTAGAGATATAGTCATCTCCTCCTACTTCAAATACTTGTTGAATAGTTTTTGCATCTTGACGCGCCGTAAGAAAGAGAGTGGGTAATTCTTGCCAATCAGGATCGCCCCTTAGAGCCTGACAAAGTTCAATACCGTTAATTTCGGGCATTTCTACATCTAAAATGAGTAAATCGGGATGAGTTGCTTGCAATACTTCCCAGAAGTTTAGGGGGTTAGAGAGGGTAGTAATTTTCATTCCCCAAGGCTCTAACATTGATCGCATGGCCGAGAGAAATACTATATCATCATCTACAATTAGAATCTTAGGCAGTCCAGATTGTTCTTGTTCCAGTAGTTGATTAGCAGTTTGCCATATAATTGCCGAGGTGATGGGTTTGACTAAAAAGCCTTTAGCACCAGCACGAGCGACAGTAACGCGATCGCTAAAGCTATCAGTAGCAGATAAAACTAATGTAGGTATTGCAGGGGTGCGAGAGGTTAATTCAGCAATTAGAGATAAATATTCTGATGCTTGACTAGTAGTTTCCGTATCTATCGCCACTAAATAGGGGGAATTGCTTTGCAACCATGTTTTAGCTTTCTTGATACTATCTATCTGATGCCAACCTAATTCTTGAGACTTTCCTAATCTTGGTAATTCTTGAGCTAGTTGAGTATCTTGGGAGATCAGCAGTAATTTTGCTGTTTCGGTTGTCGAGTCGGTAGTTAAAGTTGTATCGAGAGCTAAGAGACTATCTAAATCTGTTACTAAGGAGATAAATTTTTCTTGTTGCAGAGAATCTAATACAGGGTTATTTTCTAGTAGGGTTTCAATTTCTTTTGCGATCGCTGTTCCTGTTTCGCGATCGAACATCCCCAATACTCCTGCTAATTTATGGGCTGCTCGTTCCGCTTCATAATGTAAATCCGAGGATAATTCTTGATTTTGCAGCTTATTTACAGCATTTTGCAAAACTTTCATTCTTTCAGCCATCTTATCTTGATATTGCAGCCACATTTGTTCCATTTTCTGGTTAAATTCTTGCTCAACAGAACTAGAAACAGGCTGATTCCGCTCTAAACTCTGAGTTGAGTTGACCATTGGAGCATTGAGACGATAGCCGATCCCATAAACATTTTCAATCCAACCGATGATACCAGCTTTTTTTAGTTTCTTCCGCAACCCTTTGATATGAGCTTTAACGCTGTCTTCGAGAGGGGGATCGTCAAATGTCCAAATACGATCTAGTATCTGGGATCTACTAAAAACCCGTGAGGGATTACGCATGAATAATTCTAATAAGCTATATTCTTTGGCAGTAAGTTTAATAAGTTTTTGTTGATAGCTAACTTGACAACTAGTAGGGTCTAAAGTCAGTCCATTAACCTCTAATACAGCAGTAGGAATTACCTCTCCCCGTCGCGACAAAGCCCGAATTCTAGCGTTTAACTCTCCTAAATCTAGGGGTTTTGTGAGATAATCATCTGCACCAGCATCTAATCCTCGTATTCGATCTTGACTAGCATCCTTAGCAGTCATCAGCAAAATCGGAACTTTATAACTTTCTGAGCGGATTTTCTCGCACAAACTCACCCCATCTAATATGGGTAAATCCACATCCAGCAAAATTAGATCGTATTCAATAGTCTGCACATATTCCCAACCAACCTCACCATCCTCCGCCACGTCTATAACATGATTTTGATTAGCAAGGGATCGGCTTAACAGATCAACTAAAATATCATCATCATCAACTACTAAGATTCGCATAGCCTACTCTGGGACTACCGTTAATTATAATTATGATGAAACTAACTAGGGAAGAAGTAGGGAAGCATTAATTCTTGATACAGAAAGACTAGATCTTATAAGGGTGCGATCCCTTTTGAAAAAGCGATCGCAGTTTTGATATTGATTATTAACGGGGTTTATTGACAGCTTAAAAATGGATTCTTCTGGTTGGATATATGAATATCTTTATATTATGGAGGACAACTTAGCTCAACTAATAAGAGATATTGAATTATTTAAATAATCTAAAAGTTAAATTAATTCTCGGGGTCACTACCTTTAATCTCTTGGGAATCGAGTGTTTATACTCGTCTTGACAACCAGGGAACATTACTAACATATCACCATGATTTAAGAAAAATTCTCGTTCAATTGGATGCTTTCCTTTCTTTTTCCGAAACTGCATAACTCTGGAAGCTCCAAATGAAATAGAAACAATAGCAGAGTTATCTACGCCCTCTTTTTCATCATCAGAATGAAAACCTATATAATCATTTCCATTTTTGTATCTATTCAGAAGACAAACATTGACTTGATAGTTATTAGATACCTTTTGAAAAATTTGGTTTAAAGTAGGACTGTACTCAAAACTAATACCTTGATTATGAGTCCCTGTGTAATTATAAGTTTTTCTTTCTGGATGAGAGTAGAACTTAGTTAATCTTGGCAAAGATATAGTCTTTCCCATTATTTGGCAATTATGCTGTTCCCACTCAACTTCTTGATCTAACTTTTGAAAATCAATTTCTTGAAAGACATTGGGCGTGTAATTAATAAATTTGTGCAACATAACAATACATAATTCCTAAGAGACTTTTTGTAAATAAAATATTAAGTAGTTCTGAATTTTCTACTGGGATAATACCATTTCTATTTAGACTTGCTACTTTCGTTCCCCATCTAATACCAATCCCCCCGGGAGGAGACTTAATATATCTAGGTATTGAAGCCAAAATAGATCGACTTTGTAATGAAGTCTCCTTCGGTGCCCCACTTCCCCATCTGTAGCTTGACTTTTCAGAATTGGTATAAGTAATGGACAACAAGCAGTATTTTGAAAAAACTGAGCGGGAATTCCCATTTCATTGATGGGGTGGATTGATCGGCGAGGGGGATAACTTTTTGGTCATAGGTTTACAGTTTTGATACGAAATCTTTATATAGTAAGGCTTTTGGGCGTTGTATAATCCCGATCACCAAGAGATTTATGTTGATGGGGAATTAGTTGGTTTTATGGATTTACCCCTAAGCTTAACTACTGCTCCTCAATACGAATACTGTCAGCACCCCGCGCTAAAGCTTTCCGGGGCTTCGGTGCCTCTAACTTTAGATAGTTGACCAGTCTAAGTTCTCACGCGAACTACGTTATTTAAGTCATGACACCTTAAGGTGCTTGCCAGCCTTCGGCTCTGTCGTTAGTTATTAAACATTCCTACGAGGGGTAAGAAAGTGTAACTAACTCAACAAGCTTAAATAACTTTGACGAGGCGCACATTATCCATTCATGGAGAACAGACGCAAAAATGTCTAACTATGTATTCGCATTAGATACCAACTTTCAACCACTAGAGCCTTGTTCGCCAACCATAGCCAAAAAACTATTGAAAGCAAATAAAGCTGAGGTATTTAAGCAATATCCATTCACAATCATCTTAAAAAAAGCCGTCAATTCCAAGGAGATTAAACCATGTCAATTAAAACTTGACCCAGGTTCAGTCACCACTGGCATAGCAATATTGCAGGATTATAAACTCATCTGAATTTTAATATTTCACGGACAGCTTATTACTGTCTCACGATTGTTCCTCCGCGATTTAAAAATGCGCGGTTTCCCAAGTACGTATTACCATGACTACTCAACCCATTAATGACACTGAAGCTAATACGTCATCAACTGGAGTTGTTGTTGACGAAAATTTTACTGATGGTAATTTTGATAGCGAAACTGTTGACTATTGGACGATAAACGGTGCAGGAACAGATTTTCGCGCTCCTAATGACCGTGATTTTAGCTTTGCTCTTTCTAATAGTATCGCAGCAGGAGGGGGTTCTTTTAGTGATAATTTTGCTTTTAGTATTCCTGATGCAACTACAACTCATCCTTCAGGATTACAACAGTTTCGGATTGCTAAAGATGATGAGGTAGCAATTGTCCGCTATACTACTTTTTCTGATATTGCCAGGAATTCTAGGGAGCAGTTTCATGTTCAAGTAGCACTCCTACAAACCGATCCTAATTTAGCAGGTTCGCCTAATTTTGGACACGATTTATCTCTTGAAACTGAGAGTAGATTTGTCAGTCATAATGCTAACCATCCTGATCGCCTACAACTAACTGCTAATGTAGAAAATACGGAAAATATTACCCCAGAGCAGAAAAATGCTTACTATAGCAATACCATGACGGCTGCGGATTTAGACGGCGAATATAGCAATCTGGTAATTTGGCGGGATATTCCTGGGAATGGGGTAACTAATATTGAACAATGGGCTAGTAATGCTATTGGGGATTACAATGTTAACGCGGAAATGGTTAACGAATTTGACCCCAATATTGATCCCAATAATGCTTTGTTTAATGAAGTTCGAGTATTTCTGCAACGAGGCGGTACTAATGTTGATTTAATTCGAGACAATGTTAGCATTGACGATGCACAAATCGGACTTATAGAGCTTCATGTAGGAGTTACTAAAAAAACGGACTTCAATCTTGACTATCGCACCGATGCAAGAGACTTTATCATCTGGTACACCTATTACAACTCAGCGGATGTCACCCCCACCATGTTAACAGGGGATGCTGATAATAATAACGCGATCGAGATGGCTGATTTTGAATTGTGGAAACTCAATCGAGGACTAATTCACGATGCTAATTTTAATGTGAGTCAATCGGTTTATACTTATGATGCTGAAGCAGCAATTAATAGTAACTATTTGATTCCTAGTGCGGATAATCCCGACCCCATTTTTGCCTATAATTCCCTAACAGGAGAACTTGCTGTTAATACTCAAGGAGAGTCTTTAGTTTCTTGGATTGTTCACGGACAAGTAGCTAATTCAGTAGTTTCTCTAGGAAGTAACTGGTGGACAGAAGCAGTAGGAAATACTCAACAGTGGGTTGATTTTGATTTAGTAGGGTTTAGTAGTAATGAGTTGGTAACAATAGCTAATCTAAGTCCTGGTTTAGATAGTCCAGATTTAAAAGAGATTGAAGTCGTTTTTGCTGGTGGTGGCGGGAATTTAGTTGCACCAATTGTCATAAATAACGAACCTAATAATGCTGAATTAATTGCTGAACTTCAGTTTGAAGACAATAGTGGAACATTAGCAGCAGATTCTTCTCCTTTTGGTCAAGATAACTCTGGTAGTCTGCTTAATGGTGCAGACTTGACATCTGTAGCAGGAAACCTGACTGGTGTAGTTAACTTTGATGGTGAAAATGATTATATCGCCCTTTCTAATTCTAGAGATATTAATTTAGGAATTCATGAGCAACGTACTATTTCTCTTTGGTTTCAAGCAGACGATATAAATACTAGCACTGGTAAGCAAGTCCTCTACGAAGAGGGAGGAGGTATCAGAGGATTAAATATTTATCTAGACGCAGGACAATTATATGTTGGCGGTTGGAATACTCCTGAAAGTGGTTGGTCTGGTACTTATCTTTCTACAGATAATATTACTTCAAATAAGTGGCATCATGTAGCTTTGGTTTTAGATGGAGAAACTACAGTACAACCAGATTCTTTCGTTGCCTATTTAGACGGACAAGAGTTTGCACGAGGCGAAGGTTCACAACTTTGGTCACATGGTAATGCTATTGGTTTAGGGAATATTAATGGTGTAACAAAATTTCATGATGGAGTAAGCAATACCAGTAATGGTTTTGCAGGTAGTTTAGATGAATTTAAAATTTATAATCGTGTTTTAGATAATATAGAAGTGGACGATCTATTTACGTCTTTTTCTAATTCGATTTTGTAACATTTTCTTAAGTTATTTTGCCGTAGTTTAAGATGACAATCAGGAGGAATTTCAATCATGGCAAATAAAGATTTTTTTCTAAGTCCAGATGATGCCCAAACATTAGGGGACATCAATTATATGAGAAAGCCTAATAGAATAAGACATACTTTCCCCAAAAACTTAAAAAATCCCCAGGGTTTTGAAGTAAGTAAAGATGTATCTTCTTTAGAAGAAAATTCTAATACTACATTCCAGCAAAGTAGTCAAGAAAGTTCTTTTTCTACTACTACACCTCAATTTACTACTAGTAGTAATCAATCTAAACCTGCTCCTAGTTCCAATAACATGGATATGTTCCGTAATATGGCTCGGAAGATAGGAAAAAGATAAAAGATAGAGTTTTCTAAAAGGGCGAATTATCGCCCTTAAGATTAATATAGATAATAAGAGATGATGTTCTTGATTTGGGAACATTTATTGTGTATGACTAGATTTATATAACCACCACCACTCTGTCAGTATAGAAGAGGGTATATTTAAAGCAATATCCTGATAGGAGAGAGCATCTTTAGCTAAGGAAAAAATTAGTTTTACTGAACCTTTTGTAGGTAGTTGCGAGAAGATTTCTGTAAGATCATATTGACCCACATTAGCAGCAGGAGCAGATTTAGCAAAAACATCTGGTGCAATTAAAATATTGCCTTCGCTGGTTATTATTTCTAAAGAAGAAGGGTGAATAAAGTCTGCTAAAGCAGGAAATCCAACTAATCTTACATAATAGTTAGGATTTTTTTGATTGATATCTTCAGGAAATACAATCACTTGCCATGCTCTTTTTTGTTGGTCTTGAATCGAATATTGTGCATGATAACTAAGTATTCCTGGTGCTTGATGATGTTCCCTTAATACAGCTAACGCAGGAGAACTAAAGATACTAAAATTTAGGAATAATAGAATAGTTAAAATGATTAATAAACTGGGTTTTTTCATGTTTTTTTCTGGATTTTTTAGATGCTAATTCTACAGATTTTACAATGGCATTATAGTTATTACTATATATATAAGTAAGTTGACCCATTAAATTGCAGAAGTTTCTTCGCGCGAATTTTCACATTTCAATTCTAATTGTTTGGGAGCTTTTATCAGTCAATTTTCTCCAGAATACAAAGATGAAGTTCAGGTTATTCAGCTAGATAAACACCAGTTAATACAGCAGATAAACTAATAGTTACTGACAATGTAATTTTATTGTTTCAATCTACTTACTATAACCAAATTAATCCTATTGAAAGAGTCTGGCTATACCTTAAACAAAAGATTAAAAATATGTTTTTTACCAGCCTTGAGTATGTCAAGTATAAAGTTGCTACAATTTTGAACTCTTTATCTAAAGATATCATTCATTCTTTAACTGGTTAGGATTATATTAAGGATGCTCTATCTCTCTAGCTAATGGGTGAGAATTGGTATTATTACTGAGAAATTTCAGCAAACAAGGGTTCTTGCTCTATAGTTCTTATTTTTTGTCCATGGGTAACTCCTAGCTATAGCAATACCTGTTATATTTAGGACATTTTTAAAATTGCCATCTCCTAAAAAGCTACTTACTACTCGCTACTCGCTACATCGCCCGCCAATAGTTTTCTTGTCCTAACCAATTAACCTACTACGATAGTTCCATGAATGGTCGTAAAACCCTTTAAAATGATTGACCACAAAATCCTTTAGAACCAGCATTATCATTAAGCCAAAAAACATAATATAATATTTGAAATTAACTGAAAATACGGAAGTGTTTTGCATTCTTTAGCAGCTCTGATCGAAAATAATTCGCTTATTTTGCGTTTTTTGTTCTGAGTAATTTGCTCTCAACACCTGATTGAGAACCTATTTGTTTCATTGTTAAAAATAAATATATTAATAGCTCAAATGTCTGCGTATAAAACTGACAAAGGCAAAGATAAATCCAATTCTAAGATAATTGAAACTGATATTAATCCCGAAGTAACTTTAAGTAATATGTCTCAGCAGCCTAGTTCCCCGAAAAAGGGACACAGAATCCCTGAGCCAAATAAAGTTTCGCCATCCCTTGTTCCTGAAAAAGAAACACAAGAGCCATCTTATTCTTCTTCAGAGAGTCCTCAAGACAAAGGAGGTCAATTAATTAAAATTGAGGCAAAAACACAGAATAAAGCTCAAGGACAATCCATCTTTCAACAAGTAAAAGCTACGACAACAGCTATTTTAGTAGGTACTGTTGTGATGCTGCCAATTTTAGCAGTGGGAACAGCAACCTATTATTTCGGTAATCAAGCTATTAATAAACAGGCAATCTTCTTGGCAAGAAGGCTGGAGAATAGAGACCTAGCAGAAGCAGAATTGGCACGACAACAAAAATTACTGGCAGCTTTGTTAATTGGTACTGGAACAACTGCTTTGCTGGCTGGTGCTATAGCTGCTTTTGGAACAAAACGGCTCATAGATGCAATATCTAAAATATCTACAGAGAAAACCGAAAAAGAAGCCGAACCAGAGGTATATAGAGAGTTTGTTCCAAATTTAAGCCAGTCTGTTCCTCAAAAAAATATTCTCCAAGCCATCGTTGAAGAAGCACGGAACTATCTAAAATGCGATCGCGTTGTGGTTTATAGCCTCAATCAAGATCAATATGGCGTAATAGTAGCAGAATCAGTAGCTCCTGGTTACACACAAGCATTAGGTAAAACCATTTCTGACCCCTGTTTTGAAGCCAAGTATCTCGACAAGTATCGTGATGGCAGAGTTAGAGCCATAGACAACATCTACGAAGCGAAAATGACTCCCTGTCATTTGGCGCAATTAGAACAGCTAGAAGTAAAAGCTAATCTAGTCACTCCTATTAGCAATGAAGGCAAGCTATTCGGGTTATTAGTAGCTCATCAATGTGCCGAATCCCATCAGTGGCAGAAGACAGAAATTGAGCTTTTAAATCAACTCGCTACAAAAGTAGCATTGCTTCTTGATAATGCCAGCTTATTAAATGATGTGGTTCGCCTCAAGATTCGAGCCAAGACAGAAAGAACCTGGACAAATTACTTCACCGATGCGATTCAGCACATTCGTCAATCCCTCAAACAAGATGATATTCTCGAAATCAGCGTTGAAGAAGTAAGGCGAGTTTTAGAATGCGATCGCGTTGTCGTATATAGTCTTAATCAAGATAACTATGGGGTAGTAGTAGCAGAATCAGTAGCACCTGGTTACACTAGAGCCTTGAATCGAACCATTTCTGACCCCTGTTTTGAAGCCAGGTATCTGGATAAATATCGAGATGGCAGAGTGCGCGCCCTCAATAATATCTACGAAGCAGGAATGACCAACTGTTACCTAGAACAGTTAGAAAGCCTAGAAGTCAAAGCCAATCTAGTCACCCCCATTCTCAATGAAGGGAAGTTATTTGGATTATTAGTCGCCCATCAGTGCAGTCAACCTCGGG
>JAAUYH010098073.1_pt1 | contig 14728 bp, 12 predicted proteins | sample 7278061 | NCBI WGS metagenome assembly JAAUYH01 (sample SAMN14350203, study PRJNA611818) | marine sediment metagenome | isolation source: surface marine sediment (0.6m) | place: French Polynesia: Moorea | collected 2018-08
CACCGAGATATCCAGCGTGTCGGCGACCTCGCGGTTGGACTTGCCCTGCGCCACTTCCAGAAGCACGGTCTGTTCGCGGGAGGTGAGCGGTTCGCGACCATCCGCGATCCTGGGCTCCAGCGAGGCTTCGGCGCCGGTGCAAAGGTACTTCTCGCCCTGCATGACCTTGTCGATGGCGATCTTGATCTCTTCGGTCGGAACGTCCTTCAGGATATAGCCTCGGGCGCCATGAGCCAGCGCAGTCGAGATGTATTCGGGACTGTCGTGCATCGAGAGGATCAGGATGCGGCTTTCGGGTTGGCGTTCGAGGATCATCTCGGCTGCGGAAAGACCGCTGACGCCCGGCATGTTGAGATCCAGAAGGATCACGTCGGGGCGAAGGGCGTCGGCCTTTTCGATCGCCTCCTTGCCGTTCGAAATTGTCGCGACGACTTGAATGTCATCGTAGGTCTCAAGGATCGCCTCGATCCCTTCGGTGACCATGGGATGATCGTCGACGATCATCACGCGAACGGGCGAGGGGCTGGTCATGCGCTGTCCTTCGTCAGAGTCTCGGGCGACAGCATGTGAGTGAGCGGCACCTCGGCTTCGATCAAGGTGCCTTCAGCCGAGCTCAAGATACGGAACGTGCCGCCCAGTTGTTCGACGCGCTCTTGCATGTTGCGTAGGCCGAGGCCGCCCTTGGCATTCTCGTGCCGGAAGCCCGCGCCGTTGTCGCGAACGCGGAGCGTGGCGCCGCCCCTGTGCCCGAAGACCTTGATCTGAACCTCGCTCGCGTCCGCGTGGCGTTCGATGTTGGTCAGCGCCTCCTGTGCGATCCGGAAAAGCGCGATCTTGGCGTCTTCGTCCAGCCGGTTCCGGAAGACGACCGTTTCCAGTTCGGCCCTGATCCCGGTGCGCTCCGAGAATTCGTCCGTCAGCGTCTTCAGCGCCGGGCCCAGCCCCAGATCGTCAAGCGATCCGGGCCGCAGATCTCGGCTGATCCGGCGGACTTCCTGGATCGCCGTGGTCAAACCGGCGAGGCCCTTCTTCAGGCTCTCGCCCGCGCGCGCATCGCCTTTGCTAAGGCGCCGCCCGGTCAGGTCCAGGGCATAGCGCACGCTGACTAGTATCTGGCTGATGCCGTCGTGCAATTCACGGGCGACGCGTCCGCGTTCTTCTTCCTGCGTATCGATGATGCGTTGGGTCAGGCGCTTGAGGGCGGCATCGGCCAACGAGCGTTCCCGGATGTTGATGAGAAGGCCGGAGGCAAAAACCAAGAGTAGGGCGCCGAGGGCGATCAGGCCGATATAGAAAAATGTCCGCTGGTTACGTTCTTCGACTTGCGCGCGCGCGGCCGCGACGGTGGCGCGGATGTCGTCGATGAAAATGCCCGTGCCAAGGACCCACCGCCAGTCCTGCAGGCCGATGACGTAGGTCACCATCTCGCCTTCCTCGCCGGTCGAGGGCTTGGGCCAGACGTGGGTGTGATAGCCGCCACCCGACCTTGCGAGGTCGATGAAGCTGCGGGTGATGGGCGTGCCGTTGATGTCTTCGAGCCCCAGCCAGTTCTTGTTGATCAGTTGCGTCTGGCGCGGCGCGACCAGATTGGTGCCGTCATAGTCGAAGACGAAGAAATATCCGTCCTGGCCATAGATCATCGCGGCCAGGTTGCGCATGACGGCTTCTTTCGCCTCTTCGTCGTCGGGGAGCGCGTTGCCGTAAACGGGGCCGATGGCCGTGCGCGCGATCGAGATGTAGTTCTTCAGTTCGTCCTTCTTGGCATTCAGCAATTCGGTTTCGAGCGCCGCGATTTCGCGCTCGGCCAATGCGCGGGACTGATGCGCGACCAGCCCCGCAATGGCCGCAATGGCCAGAACGAGTGGGAGGGCGGCCAGCAGAAGGAACTTCCGCTGGTACCGGCTCGACTGGCCGGGATCGAACTTATCCGTGTCGTGTTTCATTCCCATGGTTCCGCATCCGGATTAGCGCGGCGGCATGACACGAACAATATTTCATTGATTGTTTGCGCTAACTTTCAGCAAAAGAGGGAAATTGGCCCGCAAACTACTCAGTTGCGGGTATTGCCAACAGCAGAGCAGACACTAATGTCGCGCGCATCTGAAACGATCCGCCCGCTTGAAGGCGGGCTATACGACATGGGAGGTACCATATGGATCGTCGTTCATTTCTGAAGAATACTGCACTTGGTGGTTCGGCTGCGGCCGCGGCCACGCTGGCCGCACCGGCGTATGCACAAGGCAATCGCACGCTGACGATGGTGACATCGTGGGGTCGTGGCCTGGCAGGCGTTTTCGACGCTGCTCAGAAAGCTGCCGACAACATCACCGCAATTACCGACGGCTCGCTGACGGTTGAAGTGAAGGCCGCTGGCGAACTCGTCGGCGCATTCGAAGTTTTCGACGCTGTGACATCCGGCCAGGCCGATATGTACCACGCCGCCGACTACTATTTCATCAACCAGCATCCCGGTTTTGCGTTCTTCACCGGCGTGCCCTTCGGCATGACCGCAACCGAGCTCAACAACTGGTATTATCACGGCAACGGCCTCGCCATGCACGACGAACTGGGCGAAATCTTTGGCCTGAAGTCGTTCCTGGCTGGTAACACCGGCACACAGGCCGGTGGCTGGTTCCGCAAGGAAATCCAAGGGCCTGAAGACTTCAACGGTCTCAAGTTCCGTATGCCGGGCCTTGGCGGTCGCGTGCTTGGTGAAATGGGCGCCAGCGTTCAAAACCTGCCGGGTGCAGAGGTGTACCAGGCGCTGGCTTCGGGCGCCATCGACGGGACCGAGTGGATTGGCCCCTGGGCCGACGAAAAGGCCGGTTTCCAGGAGATCACCAAGTTCTACTACACCGCTGGTATGCACGAACCTGCGGCCGGTCTGTCGCTTGCGACGAACCGCGAAGTCTTCGACAGCCTCACCCCGGCCCAGCAGGCCGCGATCGAGGTTGGCGCAGGCCATGCAAACATCTGGAATCTTTCCCAGTACCTCAACAACAACGGTGCCGCTCTTGAGCGTCTGAAGGCCGGCGGCGTTCAGGTTCTGGAATTCCCGGACAGCGTTTGGGACGCGATGTTCGAAGCCTCCAAGGCGGTTTACGCCGAATTCATGGGCGATGAGCTCTTCAAGAAGATCAATGATGACTACTTCGCCTCGATGGCGAACTCGTCTGGCTGGCTGACCCAGTCGATCGGTGCCTATCGCGCGCAGCGCGACCGCGTCCGCGCCTGATCCATTTTCTTGATGCAAATCAAGGCCCTCCGTTCGCGGGGGGCCTATCTCTGCGAAGCGGGTCTGCGATAGGGAGGGGCACGTGGTCGATGGAATAGGGTGGTTCTTCCAGAACCTTGCGTTCGCGTTCTACAACTTTTTCTATGCCGTCTCGAACCCGGGTAGCTGGCTCGCATGGCTTGGTGGCCTCGGCACCGAAGAAGCCAAGCAGTCGCTGATGCGGTTCATCTATTATGGTGGATCGGTTGAATTCTTCTTCGTTGTCTTCGTGGCCTTCCTTGTCCTGACGCTGATCGGATTTTGGAACAACAATATCATGTGGGGCAGCGTCCGCGTGTTCGAAGGGATCGGCAATACTGTCGGACGTCTTGCTGCCTGGGCCGGTCTGTTGATGGTGCTTCAACAGATCATGATCGTTTTCGTGCAGCGCATCTTTGCCAGCGCGCAGATCAGCCTGGGTTTCGGTCTGCCGTTCGCCAAGGACGTGTCCTGGTGGGCCGAGGAATTGAAGCTTTATAACGCCATCGTTGTCTGTCTTTGCGTGTCCTACACGTTCATTCAAGGCGGCCACGTGCGTGTCGACCTGGTCTATTCGGCCGTCTCCTATCGCACCAAGAAGATTATCGACATGTTCGGTGCGCTGGTCCTGATGATGCCCGCCGCCGTGCTGACGTGGATGTACGGCTGGTTCTTCCTGTGGCGGCACCTGACGACGCCGAAGGTCAGCGCGTCGGATGATCTGGAGCGGCTCGTCACAGCGAAATGGCGCGCACTTCGTTGGAACGTCGAGACGATCGGGTTCTCGCCCAACGGGTTCAACGCCTACTTCCTTTTCAAGATCCTGCTTGTTTTGTTCACCGCACTCGTGTTCATCCAGGCGATTGCCTTCTTCTATCGCTCGTATCTCGAGTGGAAGGAGGGGCCCGAGAGCGAAGACAAATACCTCGACCGTGATGTGCTTGGCGACGATGAAGCCGAGTTGGTTCACGCAATCGAAGAACATCACTAAGGGGCGGGGAACATGTTTCTTGGACTAGACGGCGTCGAAATCGGTCTTTTGATCGTTTTCCTGTTCCTCTTCGGGGGCATTCTTTCCGGCTTCCCCGTGGCCTTCGCGATCGGTGGCTCGGCCGTGATTTCCTTCGGTGTGATTGCCGGGTTGGACAGCGCGGGGTTGCTGATCCACCAAGCGATTGACACCAGCAGTGCGGAATTCGCCGCCGTGGTGGCCGAAGGGATACGGGCGGATTCCGTCTCGGTATTCACCCATCCCGACTTACCCCGAATAGCCGAGCCCGTTTTCAAGAACGGGTGGGAGCAGGCGCTGGACCGGAACGTGTCGTTCATCGTGAACCGGATGAACGAGCGTGTGTTGGCCGGTCAGTCGATTGAAACGCTTCTGGCCGTTCTGATGTTCGTACTCATGGGCATCACGCTGGAACGCTCGAAAATCGCGAACGACCTGCTTCTAACGATGGCGCGGGTCTTTGGCCCGCTGCCGGGCGGTCTGGCCGTGTCGATCGTTGTCGTTGGCGCTTTCCTCGCCGCCTCGACCGGCATCGTCGGCGCGACAGTGGTGACCATGGGGCTGCTCGCGCTGCCGACAATGCTTCGGAACAACTATTCGCCGGAGCTGGCGACGGGTGTAATAGCGGCTTCGGGCACGCTGGGGCAGATCATTCCGCCATCCATTGTGATCGTCCTTCTGGGCACGCTGGCGGGTGACCTGTATTCCGCCGCGCAGGAAGAGCGCGCGCAGTCGGTCGGTTGCTCGGACGCACTGACGTATCTGGGCGAGCCTGCCGTGGTTTCGGTGGGCACCCTGTTCCAGGCAGCGCTGATCCCGGGGATCATGCTGGCCTTCCTTTATGCCGCCTATGCCTTTGGCTATGCGCTTTTCAACCCGTCCAAAGCGCCAGCTGTAGAAATGGGGACCACGAATTCGGAAGTCATTACCAAGGGCGAAGCGCTGACGTGGTTCCTGTTCGTGCCCGTTGGTCTGATCCTTGGCGTGATCCTGTTGTCGGGTGCTAATGTCATCGGCAACCAAAGCGTCACGGTTGGCAGTTTCTCGGAAGCGGGCGAAACGGCCAGTTTGCGGACCAATGTCTCGCCCGATTGTCAGGCAGCGATGATCGAACTGCATGGGCAAGAGGCTTGGGACGCTGCATTGGCACAACAGTCCGAGATCGACGCCGCCGGAGGCGTTCAGCAGGCAGAGGAGCTTTCAGAGGAGGCGCGCGCGGCGCTATTGGAACAAAGGCTGGCCGACGCCGCACCGATTGGCACAGGCGTAGCCATTGGCTTCCTGGTCCTCGCGCTTGTCCTGACCACGGCCATCGGGATTTCGCCGTCGTCCGATCCGCGTCCAATGTGGATTGGCCTCGGCGCGGCGGCATTCGCGCTGTTCGTCGACGCCGCCTTCATCTCGCCGCTGACCAGTCCCGGGGCGACCTTTGTGCGGCTTGCGATCCCGCTGGCCGTCGTTCTTTGGGCGTGTTCTCACGCCGTCGAGCGGCTCGGGCGAAACGAGTTGTTGCGCGTGGTCTTCCCACCGCTTGTTCTGATCGTTGCCGTTCTGGGATCGATCCTGGGCGGCATCACCAACCCAACGCCCGCGGCGGCGCTGGGCGCGGGTGGCGCCATCATGCTTGCGGCCTATCGCAAGCTGAAGGACGAACACAAAAGCGGCAAGATGATCATCATGGCGAGCTTTGCGCTGGTCATCATGTTGCTGGTCGGCGTCAACTTCGATCTGCGCGTCAACCAGGGCAATGTCAGCGCCGAGACGTGGATTGCCTTCATCATTGCGCAGGCCTCGTATCTGTTCGCGATGTTCGGTCTTTTTTATGCCTGCTACGTGCTTTGGGCGGGCGGTGTGCTGAAACCGGTGGTGCGCGAGACTGCGAAGGTCACGAGCATGGTCTTCACCATCCTGATCGGCTCGCAGCTTCTGAACCTTGTCGTGATCTCTTTTGGGGGTGAGCACTATATCCAGCAGTTCCTGAAGAGCTTCTCGAATGAGTGGACAGTATTCCTGGTCGTGATGCTGGTGCTGTTCCTTCTGGGCTTCGTTCTCGACTTTCTGGAGATCATCTACATCGTCATCCCGATCGTGGGTCCGGTGATCTATGGTGGCTCGTTCGATCCAAAGTGGGTGACGATCATGATCGCGGTGAACCTGCAGACCTCCTTCCTGACGCCGCCCTTCGGATTTGCGCTGTTCTACCTGAGGGGCGTGGCACCGCCCGAGGTCACCACGCAGCACATCTATCGCGGCATCGTGCCTTTCGTGCTGATCCAGGTTGTGGGCCTGGCGATCCTCTGGTTCTTCCCGGACATCGTGACGATCCTTCCGGATCTGATCCCGAACTGACCCGGGGCGCGCGCTAGAAGCGCAATCTGGCCATAATGCGACCAAGAATCTCTGGCACTCCCGATACGCGGGGGTGTCGGAGATTTGTATGCCGTTTCGTTTTCTTTGCCTATTCGGCCTCATTATCGGCCTTTCGACTGCTGCTGTTGCTCAGACCAAAGACAGATTGGATCGTCGGGACAAGCTTCTGGGGTTCGAGGCCGTTGGGCTTCTGGAAAGCCGGAACGGCAATTGCACTGGCGCATTGATTACGCGCGACGTGGTTCTGACGGCCGCCCATTGCGTGCATGGCAAGGGCGAACAGTTTAAGTTTCGGACCGGTTTCAGCCATGGGTCGGCCATCGCGACGCGGAATGCCGTGGATGTGGTCATTGCGCCCGCCTATTTGGACGCGGTCGCGCGGGGGGATCGCCGGGCACAGACCCCGAATGATGTGGCCTTGGTGCGCCTTGCGAGTCCGATCTACGATCCGGGCGCAAACCCTTATGACGTTGCCAATGCCCCAAAAGCCGGCACCCGGTTAACGCTGGTTTCCTACGGGCGGGGCCGGATGGAAGCGCTGACAATGGAGCGCGGGTGCAAGCTGAACAGACGTTATCAGAATGGGGTCGTCGCGATGGATTGTTCGGCCACCTTCGGCTCTTCCGGCGCGCCGGTCTTCGTTCAGTCGGGCGGGCAGCGGCGGATCTTTTCGATCGTTTCCGGTGGCACAGACGAGGTGACCTATGGTGTCGAACTGTCCGAAATCGTGCCGGAGTTGATGCGGACGCTTCGGAACAAACGCGCGCTTGCGCCGGTCAGCCGGTCGGCGCGGAGGATTTCGGTCGGCGATCGTTCGGGTGACAGCATTCGTTTCATACGGCCAGACTGACAATCGCGCCTCCGGGTGCAACAGTCGAGGGAGGTGTCGCCTGCCTTCGGCAGCCGATCCGCTGGGGCCAGCCCCCAGACCCCCGGGATATTTTCGGGGCGATGGAGAGGCTTTGCAGTTCTCGAACGGGAGAGTGGCCTTTGGGTTCGCGCAACAAAATTACCCGTTTGCGCAATAATGTTGCGCGGCTGACACAGGGCTGACGCCAGGGAAATTTCCACGGTAGAGCGACTCACCCCGCTTCGCCTATCCATCGCCTCCCGTTCAGGAAGAAACGGACCCCAACGGTGTGAGTTGATCGCTCAGCCGGTGCATTTGGGCATTGCCCGAGATGTATTCCGGGGCCGGGCCGGAGAGAGCGGTGCGGACGTGTAGCTCAGCGGTAGAGCGGCCGACTCTTAATCGGCTGGTCGGAGGTTCGATCCCTCCCACGTTCACCATATGCGACGTAGCTCAGCTTGGTAGAGCATTCGACTGTTAATCGAATTGTCACGGGTTCGACTCCCGTCGACGCAGCAAGGGTATGGCCTGCAAAGCCTGGGGTTCGACTCCCCACCACGCCTGAAACGCGTGTTCAAACTTCGGGTCCGGGATCGCCTCAGCGGAGGTGGTTCAACGCCGCGATCTTTCGGGATCAACGCAGCGGATCGCACCCGCTCTGGGCAACGGCCCGTGATCGGGGTGATGGCAAATCCGGGCGAGGACCGGGCCGGGTGGATTTCGATCCGCCCCACGCCCCGCCTTGTCCGCCGATGCCCGCTCCCACGGCGCGCGCCGCGGCTCATGGCGCGGGGGATCCCGGGCTTTCCCGCCTCTTCCGAGGCTTTACTCCTGTCGGGCGTTCGGCCCGCAACCCATTGATAGCAATAAAGGAGATCGCGTCTTGCGACGATGAACCGAGAACCAAAGGAGTAACAGTTATGCGAGTTCTTGATCTGATACTTGGGCGGCATCGCCTGACCCTGAACGAAACCGAGCGGGCGCTTGTCCTGCGGAAGGGGCGTTTTGCGGATATCCTCGGCGCCGGTGAGCACGTGCTGCCGCGTCGGAATGTCGACGTGGTCAAGTACACCCTGGAAGCTCCGCGGTTTCTCTCGGCCTACGAAGACGCGCTTCTGCGGACCCGCCCGGACCTGGTTGAACGGCACCTGACGGTGGTCGAAACCGGGGCCGACGAGGTCAAGGTCGTCAACCGGAATGGCCGGGCCTATGAACTGGTCACGCCGGATCATCGGATGGTCTACTGGACGGAAGCCGGTGATTGGACGGTCGACACCGTGTCGCTGGAGGAGACGCATGAAGTTGATGCCGGACTGGCGCGGCGACTGATGCGGTCGGGGCTGACCCGTGCGCTGACCTCGAACGAGGTGGCGGACGGCAAGGTCGGGATCCTGTCGGTCGACGGTGTGGTCGAGCGGGTGCTGGAGCCGGGCACGTACTGGTTCTGGAACCTTGGCCGGAAGCACCTTGTGAAGCTGGTGGATACCCGCTGGCAAACCCACGAGGTGACCGGTCAGGAGCTTCTGACCGCTGACCGCGTGACCATTCGTGTGAACCTGGCGGCTGATTATCGGGTCGTCGATCCGATGGTCGCTATTACCGCGGTTAAGGACTTCGCGGAAGCGCTGCACCTGGCGCTGCAACTTGCCTTTCGGAAGGCGCTTGGGGCGATGACGCTCGACGCGCTTCTGGCGGACAAGGTGGCAGTTTCGGAAGAAGCTGCGGCCCGCGTCCGGACCGAGATGGTCAAGATCGGCCTTGAGGTCGGCGAGATCGCTCTGAAGGACGTGATCCTGCCGGGCGAGATGCGCGAGATCCTGAACCGGGTTGTCACGGCTGAAAAGGAGGCCGAGGCCAACGTCATTCGGCGCCGGGAAGAAACGAACGCAACGCGGTCGCTTCTGAACACGGCAAAGGTGATGGCCGAGAACCCGGTGATGCTGCGGCTGAAGGAGCTGGAAGCTCTGGAAGCCATCGCGGGGAAGGTCGAACGGCTGACGGTCCACAATGGGACCGAGGGCCTGATGACCGATCTTGTGAAGCTTCGGGAATGAACGGGACCGGCCCGGGGAAACCCCGGGCCGGTTTGCCTTATCAGGTCGTGACCGGGTCGGGTTGGGGTTTGCGCGAGACACTGATGATCGCGAAGAACGTGGCAAGCGCGCAGCAGGCAGCATAGATCGGGCCGAGAAACTCGAACAGAACCTCCGGCGATGCCGTTCTCAGCGGCTTGATCGCGCCGAGGCAGAAGGCGCTGATCCACGAGGCGGTGGAAATGCCGCTGCAAAGCGCAAGCCGCCAGCGCACTTCGAAATTGAACTCGCCGAAGGTCATCGACTGGTTGCGTTCCATGAAGGGCAGGGCATACCGTCCGATCACGACCGCGTTCACCGTCAGAATGGTTACCACGATGATCTTGGCCATCAGCTTTGGCGAGAATTGCGCGGGGTCGAATGCCGTGGCATTCCAGATCAGGTAAGCGCCCGAAAGCCAGAAGAGTGCAAGGCCCCAGGCAAGTGCCTTGTGGTTGTGATGCAGGCGCTTGAAGTCATTGTCGCTTAGGTTGCGAAAGGTCGATTTCGAGGCGGTCATGTCGGCCGAAATGACAAGCCAGGCACAGGCCGCCAAGGTGGCGAGGTGCGCGCTTCGCATAAATTCTTCAAGGGTGGAAAGATCGCCAGAAAACATCTTGGCACCTCGTTAACGTTAAAAACTTGATTAAAAATTCCCTAAAATTTGTGTCTTTTTTTTGTTACCTTCTCGTTCATTGAGGGAATTTGAGTTTGCTCTTAACTATCTTTTGCAAGGAATAACGGCCGCCACGGGCAGGTGGCGGCCGTTGAGCTGACATCGGATTTCGTCTTACGAGTCCGAAAGAACAAACTCGATTCGACGGTTTGCTTTGCGTCCCTCTACGGTATTGTTCGTAGCAACCGGGTTGCTTTCTCCGTACCCTTTGCTGAGAAGCCGTTCGGCGGAAATGCCGGCGTTGACGAAGTAATCGACAACGGCATTTGCACGCTGTTCGGACAGGTACATGTTGTACTCTGCCTTTCCGCGGCTGTCGGTGTAACCAGCGACTTGCAGGATCATACCGGGGCATTTGCTGATGATACGTGCGACGTCGTCCAGAAGCGGGCGGCTTTCAGGCGTCAGGTCCCAGGAGCTTGGCAGGAAATTGACGTTCCCGCTGCGAGACAGGATTTCGAACCGGCCGAAGCAGGCTTCCCGGTCGAAGTTTCCAACCGGCTCAAGGGCCGCAGCTTCGGGGGCTGCGACAGACGCCAGAAGTCCATCACTCGTTGCCAGAGGGTCGTTTCTGTCAAAGACCAGATGGAAAAGAACAGAGGTCGCCGGAACAATCTCGACTTCGGCGGCTTCCTGCAATTTCTGCCGTCCTTCCATGAGGTTGAAGTCTTCGAGCTTCAAGATGACGGGTTGAGCAGCAGCGACCGACACCCGGTTCTGGCCGATCATCGTGACGATGACCTCGGCCTCGAGCGACTTCGTCATTCCATGCAGGTCAAGCGTGAAGGGAAGCTTCTTCTTGATGCTGCCCCTTGCTTCCAACCCGTCCAGCAGGTCTTCGGTCAATTGCGCACTGACAACGGCTTTCGGGTGAAGGAAGGTTTCGAAAAACAAAAAGCGCATCCGCACGTTCCGAAGATCGACCGACGTGTCGATGCTGTCCAACGCGATTTCAAATTTGGCTGTCCCATCCTCGTCGATTGTCCCACCAAGCCCGGCGAAGGAGGACGATTCCATGATCTTGCCCTTCTTCACCGAGATGAAGTGCAGGTTCGACCCCGCTTCGGACAACGTCCAGCCGCCAGCGAAGGGCGAATCATCTGCAAAGGCCGGACCACCGAGGGCCATTTGCGCGATAAGAACTGCAGTTGCGAATGCCTTTTTTCCAAACATGGCGTAATCTCCAACACATGATTTGGTTACTTCTTCGCAAACTGATGTGGTGAATTAATGTTCAAATTTTCGCAATTAAGGACAAATGATGCCATCTTTTTGCACGAATTTTACACAATAAAAGTTTCGAGTGACTTGTGAGTTAGAAAGCGTGAACAATGTGTATTCGAATTAAAAGCCTTCGGGCGGTGGCCGTTGTTTTGGCACTGATTTTGCCGAACTCTGTACTGGCGGCGCAAAGTGATATTGAAGCTATGATGTGGGATCTCGTCACGACAACGGACGACATTTCTCATGTCGAGGCGTTCATCAGGAATTACCCGGACAGTGAACACATCCAAGAAGCGCGTACGATTGCCGACCGTTTGCGGTTGCGTCAGAATGCGCACTCCATGGAAGACGCGATCTTCCAGTCGATCGGCAGCGTTTCCTACGATGTTCCATTGGCTTTCGGTAACGAGATTCTGATCGGTCGGACGCTTTCCGAGATCATCGAAACGTCTCCGGAGTACCCACCAGTCGCAGGACTGCCCGAAGCGATGTGGAAAGAGCAGACTTGCAAATCGTGTCACACATGGACGCGGCAGGATCTGTGCACGCAGGCGAACAACTACGTGTCGATGGATCCAGCCAAGTACCGTGAAAAGATGCATCCCTTCGGCGGACTGTTGAAAATCAACCTTCGGAACTGGGCGCAGAACGACTGCGAGTAAAACCTGGTCTCAACCGCCGACTGTACGCCGCACAATGCGGATGCGGTCGGCGTTTGGCGGGTGCGTGCCAAGGAAGCGATCGCCGGGGTCGGCGGCATCCATGAAGTAAAGCACGCCACGCATCGCGTCATATCCAGCCGCTTCGGTGATCCGAGCCCCCAAGGCATCCGCTTCCAATTCGAATTGCTTCGAGAATCGGCGTGCACCGACCGTGCCGCCGATGTTTGTCGCCACTTCGACGCCAGTGGGGTCAAGCCCGACGGCTGTTCCAAGGACGTTGCCAAGTATTGCGCCTGCGGTTGCGGTGGTTTGCGTCTGTTGAATGTGGCCAGCGATATGATGTGCCGCCTCGTGCGAAAGCGCGAATGCAACTTCGTCCCGGTTCTTCATCTGGCGCAGAAGCGCGGGCGTGAAGGCCAGGATAGGCCGCCCGGAGCGATCATAGGTCTGATATGCATTCGCGCCCATCCTCGGATTATTGTCGATCCGGATATCGAAATCGCAGTTCAACCCGCGTGTATTGGCGCGACAGGCCCGTTCCGCAATCGGTTCGACCCTGCGGACAACGGCGCGGTAATCGGCTAGCGTCTGGGGGCTGCCGGTGCGTGTCACTTTCGGCAAAGGCTCGCTGGAGGCGGACGTGGACGTGGTTTGCACGTCGCAGGCGGCCAGCAACGGCAGCAGGGCAAGGGCGATCAGTCGGCGCATTGTCTCGGCTCCTGAGGTGTCTTTCCCTGATTGATGCGTCGAAGACCTGCGGATTTCAACCGGGTCATGGTGCGTCGGCAGGCCCTTGCTCTTGCAGAGGACCGTCCCCTCGGCCAAAGTTTGCCCCATGTTCACCATCGAGCACGAATTCGACGCAACCGTTGTCACCCTGATCGACGAGGCCGCGCTGCATCGCCAGGAAGACATCACGATCACCGCCTTCGAGGATTGTGTGACCATCGAGCAGGCGTCACGGGACGGCGAAACGACACAGAAGATCACGCTCTCGTTGGCCCAACTGGCGGATTTGACGGCTGCGTTGAACTTGCCGGAAGGGGTGTATACGCGACAAGACTCGCCCTGACGCGGTCTTTCAGGTCCTGGGCGCGGCGGCACGGCGGAGGCGGTCGTTTATCGCGCGGCCAAGTCCGGTGTCGGGGATCGGCGCGACGGCGATCTTCTTGATGCGTCGTTCGTCGGCCTTGTGCAGAAGGTGGAACAGCCGGGCGGCCGCTTCCGTCAGGTCGCCCTTCTCCGAAAGCGTTTCATCGCCCGCGATGGCGCCGAAGCCGATGTGCCACTCGTCGGCATGGGCGGTTTCCGCCTCCAACCGTACCGCGCCAGATGGCGCATAATGCGATGTCAGTTGCCCGGGTGCCGTGGGGGTGTCTGACGAAGATGTCGCACGGGGCAGGGCGTCGTCGACCGGGAAGCTGCCTTCGCGCAGCACGACGGTGCCGGGGAATTGCAGGATGGTGGACTCAAGCCCTTTCTGGGTCGGGCCACCGTCGATCACCGCTGCGATTTGCCCGCCCAGCCCCGCCAGAACATGCTCGGCCCGGCTGGGGCTGATCCGGCCCGACGGATTGGCCGAGGGAGCGGCGACGGGGCCGCCAAACCGCCGAAGCAGGCTTTGCGCCACGGGCGCGGCGGGCATGCGTATCGCCACGGTATCCAACCCTGCCGTGACCAGCGGCGAGAGCCCCGAACGCGGCTTCAGCGGCAGGACAAGCGTCAGCCCAGGCGGCCAGCCGCGCGCCAGATAGCGTTCGGCGGCGGCGGGCAGTACGGCGTAACGCGAGACCTCGCTGAATGGACCGGCCAGATGGACGATCAACGGGTTGAAACTCGGCCGTCCCTTGACGGCAAAGATCTGTGCCACGGCTTCGTCGTTCGTGGCGTCTGCGCCAAGGCCATAGACCGTCTCGGTCGGGAAGGCGACAAGCGCGCCTTGCCTCAAGAGCAAAGCTGCCCGGTCGATGCCTGCGCCGTCGGTGCCCAGAACCTCTGTTTCCATGTCGCCTCGTGACGCTGCGTAGGACTTGCAGGCGACCAGTTCCGCCTGCATCTTTCCCTTGCGTTAGCGAGGCTTGCGGGCCTTGCCAAGTCGAATTGGAGTTGTCGGAATGCCCTATGCGTCGCCCGTTCAGGATCACCGGTTCCTTCTGGAGCATGTCGTGGGCTTCCCGAGCGTGGCCGCGACCGAGCGGTTTGCCGATGCGACGCCCGACCTTGTCGAGGCCATCCTGACCGAAGCGGGCAAGATGTGCGACGAGGTGCTGGCGCCCCTACAAAGAAATGGTGATCTGCATCCCGCGGTGCTGGAAAACGGGGTTGTCCGGACATCGCCCGGGTTTGCCGATGGCTACAAAGCGATTGCCGATGGCGGCTGGGTCGGTGTGATGGCGGACCCGGCGTATGGCGGTATGGGACTGCCCGTGGCGCTTGGCACGGCGATCAACGACATGATGGCGGGGGCCTGCCTGTCGCTGCATCTTTGCCCAGTACTGTCGCTCGGTCAGATCGAAGCGCTGGAAGCGCATGCGAATGACGATATCAAGTCGCTCTACCTGCCGAAGCTCATCTCGGGAGAATGGACGGGCACGATGAACCTGACCGAACCG
>JAAUYH010024714.1_pt1 | contig 14727 bp, 12 predicted proteins | sample 7278061 | NCBI WGS metagenome assembly JAAUYH01 (sample SAMN14350203, study PRJNA611818) | marine sediment metagenome | isolation source: surface marine sediment (0.6m) | place: French Polynesia: Moorea | collected 2018-08
GCTCTTCCGATCTCCTTACCGCAAGCGCTCGTGTCCGCCGTCCGGCTGGGCGCTCTACTCACCGCATGCGCTCGATCCCGCCGTCCGGCTGGGCGCATCGTATGCCTCCCCTACCGCATGCGCTCGGGTCCGCCGTCCGGCTGGGCGTATCGAGAGCTGTGCCTTCCTTACCGCATGCGCTCGGGTCCGCCGTCCGTCGCCGGCGCGGGCACCAGCCGCGGTGCGCCGGCAATGACGAGGACCAATAGCAGGGTCATCGTGAGCAACACGATGAAATCGAAGGGGGTCGCACCTCCGTCGATATCGAGGTGGCGGACGGCGGGCGCCACGGCTTTCAGCCGAATGCTGGAGCTCGAGCCCGAGCGCACCGGCCCCGCGTGACGGCACCGCCAGCTGCTGCCCGCCGGTTTGCATGACCACTCGCCGTCGTCGACGGGTGCGAGAGCGGTGGCCCCGCCGAGCTCGAGCTCGACGACCGTTCCGGCGGCAAGCTCGGTCGGGGTGGCGTTCTCCACTCGGAACGTGTATTCGACGGTCGACGTCTCCGTTCGAATCTCGGAGATGTCAGCCTGCTCGAGGTATACAGCGAGTACTTCCGTGGCCACCTCGTCGGGGGTCGACCACCCGAAGGTCGGCGTGATGGCCGCCGATGCCACGGCGGTCTCCGGATCGACCGGAATCGTCGACATCGGTTCCGTCGTCGGTGCGGTGCTTTCGAGGGGTGGCGGGGTCGTGGGGGGCGCGGGGACGACGGTCGAAGTCGTGCTCTCGGGGGACGCCGACGTGGCGGCCGGAGCAGGCCTGGTGGTCGACGCCTGGCCGGCGGTCGAAGTCGAGCTCTCGGGGGACGCCGACGTGGCGGCCGGAGCGGGGATGGTGGTCGGTGCCAGGCCGGCGGTCGAAGTCGAGCTCTCGGAGGTGGACAGCGCGGTGGTCGACGCCTGGCCGGCGGTCGAAGTCGAGCTCTCGGAGGTAGACAGCGCAGTGGTCGGTGTGGGGACGGCGGCCGAGGTCGTGCTTTCTGGCGGCGGGTTGGTCGATCCGGATTCGGTCGGCAGGTCGGCGGTGGGCGGCGGTTGCTCCGGGGGTGTCGGGGCGACGTCACCCGTAAGTTCGATCGGCGGCGATGCCGAAGACGGGTCGGTAGTCGTCGTCTCCGTCGTTCGGTCCGTGTCCTCGGGAGGGACGGCTCCGTCTCCTTCGCCGGTCGGAACGGCGTCAGCCGTGGCCTGGAGCTCACGAGGCTGGACCGGCTCGTCGGGAGACGCCGGTTCCACCTCGAGGTCGGGGTCATCGATCCGGCTCTCGTCGTCGCTTTCGAGCTCTCGATCAACCGGCGAGGGTTCGGTTGACCCGTCCGGGCTCACGACCTCCTCGTCGTCGTCTCCCCCCAGGTTGTCCTCGGTCACGAACTCGATCGTGGGGACCTCGGCCAGGTTCGCAGATTGTTTGTCCCTGCCGCCCTCGTGAATGACCCGGAAGTTCCGAGTGTCGGCCAGCAACTCGACCGAGACGGCGCCGTTCCCGTCGGTGACGCCCATCTGGACCCATCCGCCGGCGTTGTACTCGGCCAGCACACCGGGGACGGGCTCTCCGAAGCCGTCGACGACCAACACTGTGGCGAGGACGGTTGCGAACTCGACGGATGCGTCTAGACCGAGGTCCTGGCGGACGGTCGATCGCGTGCCTCCGTACCGCATCGAGAACCGCAGATCGTTGTGCGGAAGGAGCTCCTTGGTGGCCGAGCCTTCCGAATCCGTGATGCCGAATGGTCTCCACTGCCCGGCCCGGTACTCGACGATTCCGCCGCTGACTGGCTCACCGCCGGAGTCGCGAAGTGAGACGACAATGGGAACCGTCTCGAACTCCACCAGTGGATTCACACTCAGGTCGTGCTCGGCTGTGGCCCGGATGCCGCGGTGGAGAACGGCGAAGCGACTTCGCGTCGGGAGCAGCTCGCCGACGACGAGGCCGTCCCCGTCCGTTACGCCGAACGAGACCCACGTACCGCCCGCGCGTCGCGCCGTCTCGGCTCCCGCGATCGGCTCGCCCTCCGAGGTCGTGAATCGAATGGTTGCCGAAACCGTCGAGAAGGATGCGCTCGACTTCGACCGGGTGTCGACGGTCTGCACGAGCCGCGCCCCCTCGTGGGTGATGGCGATCTTGTGCTTCTTCGGCAGGAGCTCGGTCTGGAGTCTTCCGGACTCGTCGGTGATCCCCAGCTCCCGCCATTCCCCGGCCTGGAGAGTGACTTCCGCACCGACGATCGGGGCACCCGTCGATGTCGTGAAGTCGACCGCGAGCGGCGCCGTGGAGAACCGGACGATCGGGTCCTTGGCGAGGTTCTGGGTTCGCTGCGACCGGACGCCACGGTGCACGATCTCGATCCGGGTTCGTTGCGCCGGGAGGAGGCTGTCGACACAGCCGCCGTCGCCCGTCGTTCCGAACTCCTGCCAGGTCTCCCCGTACAGGAACTGCACCTGGCCGCCGGCGACCGGATCACCCGTCGAGGATTCCAGGCAAACCGAGGCCGGGGCGGCGACGTCCGCAAATGCCTTCGGTGCGGCGGGCCCGAGAAATGCAAACGCAATCCCGACGAAAACCGCGGTGCCGGACGCAACCTTCGTGAGTTTCGGGTGGGTGGAGCCGACACGGAGCTGCGCCGGCTCGGTCAGCTGTGTCTGGGCAAGCTCTCCGAGATGGTGATGGATGGCGCAGTACTCGATGAGGGTCGTTCGACCGTCATCGTCCAGCTCGGAGAACTGGATTCCGATCCGCCATCGATCGCCCTGATCCACGACCGACCGCACGATGCCGGTCGCGTTCATCGGTCTGAGCTCATCTCCAATCGGGATGGCAAGTCTCGTGGCGAGCGTCTCGCCGACTTCGGGTGGCTGAAATGAGCGCACGACGTGGCAGCCGATTCCGCCTGGCGAGATGTCGATGACACGGGCCGGGAGATTGCCCAGTTCCGCGGCGAGATCGGCGGTCAGGCGGAACTGGGCCCGGCGCTGCCGCCGCCGCACGGCGACCTGGAGCACGTCGATCATGGTCGCGACGACGGCGAGCCCGATCGCCAATGCCAGAAACCGACCGGATGCCGTGAACTTCGGCAGCATCTCGGGCCAGAAGACGGTCAACCCTCGCATGACGATCGCCGCGTCGAGCGCGAGCAGGAGCGCCGTCAGCATGCGGAGCTTGCCGAGGGCCTGGAGTCCCGATCCCGACGAGCGGTAGAAGGTGGCGTGACGTCGGCGGATTCCGATGATCGTGCTCAGCGCACTCAGGTCGGCTGTGAGTGTTCGCCATCCCTGGCGACTCCAGTCGCCGACCCGCATGGTGCCGCGTGCGAACGACCGGCGTGCCGCGGTACCCAGCAGAAATGCGGGTCCCCAGAGGACGAGCCATGTGAGGGGGTCGCCTCGGAAGGGAAGGGTGCCCGAGATGAGCGTGGTGATCAGAACCGCGACAAGACCGAGCTGACGGGCGGACATGAGATAGGGAGCGGCCAGGCTGATGTGCGCGAGGCGCTGCCGGGCGTCGAGACCGCGACAGATCAGGGGGCTCTCGGGCGTCCGGAACACGCGCATCGACTCGATCGCCCGGCGACGACGGAGCATCAGATAGGCGCCGAGGGAGTCGGGCGCGGTATCGCGAACGAGAGGACGCCCCGGGTGGTAGCGGGTCTTCCATCCGTCGGCCTGGAGTCGGACGGCCGCTCGACTCAGGCCGGCGGGGTCGGCGGCGTCGACGTCGCCGACCGAAGAAACGGCGATAGCCCGAAGTATCGACCCTCCGCCGATCCAAGGAGCAGCACCTCTCGCTCCCAGCGAGGGAAATATGACGTCGTGGCGAATCGCATCCTCGTCCCGCCCACCCTGCAGGTGGGCAAACGAGTCCTTGTTGAGGAGGCCGATGCCCGACTGGGCGACTGCAGTCAAGGGATCGTCGAGGTGACCGAGCAACTCCTCGACGAAATCCGGCATGGGAACCTGTCCGGCTTCCAGCCAGGCCACGAACGGAGCTCGGCTCAGCGCGGTCGCCGACCAGAAGCCGGCGACGTGATTGCCTCCCCTCGTGATCACCGTGACGTCGAACCGATCTGCCGTCCGCACGAGATCCTCTCGACCCGGACGCACGACCACGATCGTCTTTCGGAGCCCTCGAATCGACCGGACTCCGATCAAGGTGCGCTCGAGCTGGTCGGGCGAGTGGAACGTGCATGTCACGACCAGATCGACGGTGGCCCCGCCGCGCGCAGCGGTTCGGGTTCCGCTCGACTCCGGCCAAGAGTGCCATGCCAACAGGAGGAGCTGGGCTAGGCCGAGCAGCTCGAGCGCGAAGTAGGGGGTGGCGAGCCATGGACTCCGGCCGAGGCCGACGATCCCCCATCCGACGAAGCAGAGCGACGCAAGAGCCGCAAGGGCGCCGAGGATCCGATCCGGTGCATCCCGCTTTCGTTTTGCTGACCGAACGGCCGCCGAGGACATCCCCACCACCCTCCGTGGTTGTGGTTCCTGGCCAATCGGTGACGAGCTCGATGCGCTTGAGGCTGCGGGAGAGATTGGTGCTCAATACCCAGGACCCTGGGCCCAGGACCGGCCGTTCGGTCAACCTCGTCCGGACAGCTCGGGGACGACTCTGCGTGACCCTGTGAGCACGTTCCCGAAGACCTGACATCGTCCTCTACCCAAGGGCAGGAGGCGATCTCACCCTGAGGGCGAGAGAGGAGGTGAGGACATGGCAGATGTGATTCGAGCCACTGAGGCAACACCGACCGTTGACGACCGCGCCCGGCGCTTCGTGTGGCTCGCCGTCGCCTTCCTGGCGATCGTGGGCCTCATCGCGGCCTGGATGGTCTTCAGCGACGATGACATGCCGACGATCACGTTCGACGGTGAGGAAGCCGTATACGACGGCCCGACCACCTTCGAGCCCGGCCTGGTGGACTTCCGTTTCGACGCCAGCGAGTACGAGCCGGGAGTGCGGATTCTGATCGGCGAGTTCAAAGACGACAGCATGACACTCGAGGATGTGATTGCCGAAGAACCCGAGATCGGCGCCGGCGGCGTCCCCGTGTATCTGGGGAGATTCACGATCACAGACCTGATGGCCGATGAGGCCGAGGGTCGGATAGTGGATAAGTCGATCAGGCTCGATGAGGATACGCGCTACCTGATTTCGGCTCACACCAGCCGCTGGGACACTGACCGCGCGTTCCCCGCAGCCATCATCGAAGTCGAGTAGAGAGGGCGATCACGGCTTTCTCGACCGCGACGACGGGGAATACTGGCGAAGCGGCGGGACGGTCTGATCGGTCGAATCCCCTCAAAGATCACTCGGACCGGCCGACTTCTCAAGGGTGTGGATCGATCGCGTTGTCACCGAGCTGGAGGCCGGCCCAGACGTCTTGGAGTTGCACCCGCGCCTGACGGTGCTCGCCAGCTCCGATCGTGAGCGCCGTCGCGCTCCCTTCGACCGCGTGAACGCCGCCCTCCGGGGCGAGCGGGGCAGCCATCTCGAGGTCCACACAGAGAACCGAGACCCGATCATCGCTCTGCGCCCCCAGGACGGCAACGCCCAGCTCATCGACCCCGACCTCGAAGAGCCCATCGGCGAATCCGAGCTCAGCCGCCTCGGCCTCGTCGGCCAGCTCAATCAGGCCGGCCCCATGGTGGGCCTGCTCCGCCACTTGGTCGTCACGGCTGACTCGCTGCGGCAACGAACCCAGACCGACGCCCAGATCATCCACCTCGCCCAGACCCCCATTGATCGCCTGTGGACCGTCGCCAGCGAGATCCAGGCCAATCTTCATACCGTAAGCCACACCGAGGCCCAGGGTTCCGACCTGAACGACACAGTCCGCGAACGCGAAACCATCGAGGAGAGCTTCAGCGACCTCCTCGATGAGAAGGAAGAGTCCGTCCGTCGCAACAAGCGCTTCTACCTCGGCTCGGGCGTATGCCTCGCCGTGGCCGCGCTCGTGGCCGCTTCCATGAACCCCCTGTATGCGATTCCGCTTCTCCTCGTGGGTGCCGGCCTCGGCATCGCCGGCTACCTCTCCAGCCGTGACAAGGACCTCGAGGAGCGCCACGCCGAGCTCGCCGAACAGTACGGCGGCAGCGGATTCGGCGTGCAGCTCGGCCGACTCGACGAGCTCTTCAACACCAACACGATCTACCGCCGCCAGCGGGAAGCTCGCGACAACCTGAAGCGGTCACTCGAGCTGTGGCACGAGCTGGCCGGTCCCGCCGATCCCGAGATCCTCATCAAGGAACGCCCCCGACTCGAAGAGCTGGCCGGCCACATCAGAATCATCGACAACGAACAGACGATCGAAGCCGGCCCGGACGATCGCCAAGTCCTCATCGGGTTCGCCTCCCTGCTCGCCGACCTCTCCCGGCGTTTCCCCGCCGAGCGAGTTCCGTTGCTCGTCGAAGACCTCTTCGCCGAGGTCCACCCCGAGCTCCACGACGCCCTCAAGGAGCTCGTGATGCGAGCCTCGAACCGCCGTCAGGTGATTATCGAGACTGCCAACAGCGACGTCGCCAAGTGGGTCGCCGCCGAGGCGATCGCCGGTCAGGCCATGCTCATCACCGACCAGCCCATCTCGGTGTCGCCCCTGCAGGCTACGGAGCCGGGACCGGCCGACCCTCCGGCGTCCGCCGACACCTCGACGCCGCTAGACGAGGCCGTCTAGCGGTGTAGCTTCCGGGTGGTGCACGTCCGCCCGGCCAGCCTGGCCGACGCCGAAGCCCTGGCCCACATCTACAACGCCGAGGTCGTCGGATCGACCTCGACCTTCGACATGGTGCCTCGCACGGTCCCCGACCAGAGAACTTGGTTGGTCGAACGATCCGGGGCCCACGCAGTGCTGGTCGCCGAGGACGAGGACGGCACAGTCACCGGCTTCGCCGCCCTCTCCCCCTTCCGCGACCGCCCTGCCTACGCGACCACGGTCGAGAGCTCTATCTACGTCGATTCGCATTACCGGCGGCGGGGGGTGGGCTTGAAGCTCGTCGAAGCGATCGTCGATACCGCCCGCGCCCACGGGTTCCACAGCGTGATAGCTCGCATCGCCGACTCGAATCCGGCCTCGATCGACCTCCATTCGCGCGCCGGCTTCGAGCTGGTCGGGGTCGAACGGGAAGTGGGTCGAAAGCTCAACAGGTGGCTCGACGTGACTGTCATGCAGGTGTTGTTGACCGACAGCCAGCCGTCGGCCGGCGACTAGAGTCGCAACGACCTCATGCGCGTTCTCATCGTCGGTGAAGGAAAGAGCGGCACCACCGCTCTGCTCCGTAGCGTTGCCTCGGCTCTGGGCGAACCTGCGGAGCTGTTCGAACCAGCGGATCTGGTCGCCGCCGACATCTCACCCGACCCTCTGGTGGCGAAGAAACTGCTTCTCTCGTGGTCCGACGCCGAATCCGAAGCCCTTCCCCGATTCGACAAGCACGTGCTCGTCATCCGCGACCCCCGCGATCGCCTGATCTCGCACCTGCTGTACGACGCCTACAACCGAGGGCCGCGGATGACCGCCGACCAGAGATCGCGGTGGCTCGACGTACTCGGCACCAAGCTCGACCAGCCCGAGAAGGTGCCAGTGCTCCGCTTGATCGACGTTTGGTGGCAAGTGTCGGGCGCCGATCTGATGAACGCCCACTTCCGGGCCCTTCAGCGCATCATGGCCTTCGAGCAGCGCTTCCAGGAACTCTTCCACCTCACCACCTACGAGTCCTACGTACAGGGCGATTTCGATCGTCTGTCGGAGTACCTCGAGTTGCCGATCGAAACGGCGACGGTCAAGGAGACCGAGGCCCGGGTGCTGCGCCGGGCGGCGGTCGGCGACTGGAGGTCCTGGTTCACACCGATCGACATCGCAGCCTTCCGACCCACCACCGAGCGCTGGCTGCGGCGAGCGGGCTACGGGCGCAACGACTGGAAACTGGCCGATCAGCCAGATCTCGACGCCGAATCGACGATCGACTATGTGGCCAACCTGCTCGAATCCTCCGGGCCCCCGAGGATTCCCGACTCAGAGCTGCGCGACTAGGGAGGCGAAGGCGTCCCGCTCGTGGTCGAGGCGATGCCGCTCGAGGGTCCGGTAGGCGGCGTCCCGCATCGCCACGATCGAGTCCGCTTTGGAGGCGACGAGAGTCTGGAGCGCCTGCACGTTCGAAGCGACATCGTCTCGCACGACCTCGAGGCAGTTCTCGCCGAAGCGACAGTAGGCCCGATTACCGACGACGTCCGGCGCCAGGACCAGCGCCCCGGCGGCCATGGCCTCGAGACCCGGCAGATAGAAGCCTTCCTCCGGCCCCGGGGCGCAGATAAAGACATCGGAGGCGTGGTAGAGCTCGCGGAGGTCGGCCCATGAGGCCGTTTCCTCGATGGCCACGAACGAGAACCGATCGTCGGACAGGAGCTCGTCGCGCACCTGGTGCCCGACGTCGGACTTCCACGTGGTGTAGCCGACCCGGACGGACTCGGGCAGTCCACCGGATCTCTGCCGGCTGAAATAGTCCCACCGGTGGGCCTCGAGGATCACTTCCGTACGGGATTCGGTGTTCAGATACGGACGGCACACCTCGGCCACGATGTCCGACACCATGATCCTCGTCATCGGTCGCGACAGGAGCCGAGCCCCATAGCCGTCGATCCACTCCGGATTGCCGTGGCGGACTCCCTGGATGAGGTGGACGACGTTGGCATGAGGTGTCTCGGCGTCCATCTGCGCCGCGATGTGATCGAAATGAGGAGGCCAGGAGAAGATGGCGAGATCGTTCGAACCGACCCCGGCCCGAAGGCTGTGATGACGGCGGTAGTCGGGATGCTCGACCACTTCTGCGAAGTGCTCCATGTCGAGAATCGACGGTTCGTTGGGCTGGGGTTCGGCGGCACAGCACACCTCGACCTTCAGTCCCTGGGCGAGAGCATGCGACATGTAGTCGAAGAGCTTCACCACGCCGCCGGCCGGCCGGAACGTCGGCGTGAAGAAGATCACTCGATCCGGCGTCATGATGCGGCCCCGTCGAGCTGGTCGAGGATGCCGAGCAGCGGGGTCACCGCGACAGCGGGGTCGAGACGCTCACGCCAGAGGGTCATGGCGTTCTCGCGCTTGTGGTCGAGGACGACACGGTCCGACTCGACCTGGAGGAGAATCGCTTCGAGACCATCGATGTCGCCAGGGTCGAGCACCCAACCCGCGTCGTACTCCTCGATCATCGGGCTGACCTCGGTGAACGGTGGATGTATCACCGGGGTTCCGCAGGCCAGCGCAACGATCGACCTGGTGACCATCGCCAGTTCGCGCTCGGCATTCCACTCGAACAGATCGATAGAGAGGTCCTGGGTGGCCATCAGGGCCTGGAAGTCGGAGAACAGCTTCATCTGGTGCCGTCGCACGCCAGGCAGCCCGGCCACTCGACTGAGTGTTTCGCTCTCGAGCCGTTCGGTCTGCGCCCAATGCCGAGGCAGCAGCAGGTTGAGCCGAACCTCTTCCCTGCCGACGTGATCGGCGATCGAGTCGAGCCACGGTCCGGGCATGCTCCAGCCCTGGAGGTACCCGGCGATGATCACCTCGAGCTCGTCTCTCTGATGCTCGCGGAAGTGCGATGGCACAGCCATCTCGACCACCTCGAACGGACGCTCCAACGCATCGCCGCCGGCCTGGGCGAGCCAGTCGCGAAAGTAGGGCACCTTCTTGTGACCGTTCACGATGAACGCGTCTGCGCCGGCGATGGCTCGCAGCTTGCGTTCCCGAAGCTCGTCGTACTCCGGGCCTGTTTCCAGCCCGTCGTTGGCGCAGCTGAACTCGAGCATCTTCGGAGCGAAGAAATCGAGCACGATCGAGGCCCTGGGCAGATCACCGACATTGTCGATCTGGTTGCCGTTGGTCAACACGACCACGCACCCGCCGTGGGCCTTGAGCAGGGGTCGCAGGCCGGCGGCACCGACGACCTCGATGCCCGGGCGGATGGGCACCGGGACCGAAGCCTTCCAGGAACGAGCCACGGGCCCGGCGACGACTACGACGGTCGTCGGGACACCTGCGGCCTGCAGGCCGCGCTCGAGACCGAAGACTCGCAAGCCCGGCGCCGCGACCGGCACACCCATTCCGGGGACGACGTCGTTGGAGACGAGCACGACCGGTCGCATCTCAGAGCCTCTCGGGTGTGCCGAGCTTGCTCGCCTGGAGAACGACGTGGGTGTGATGGGTCTCACCGGGAAGCTGGACCGCCCGGGCGTCGTCGAGCACCAGGGCGTGGTGCGCCGCAGCGGCGACGTCACGTTCGAGATCCCGGGCGCCGTACTCCGCGGTGGGACTCACGAGCTTCTCTATGACCATCAGGGAACCGCCCGGTCGCAGGGCCGAGTACGCACCTTCCAGCACTTCACGACGTTGATCGGGGCTTCGACCGTTCAGGCCGATGTCGACGACCACCAGCTCGAAACGTTCCCGCTCGACCGCTAGGCGCATCTGCGGTCCGAGCTGGCGGAAGTCGACCTGCGGGAAGCTCGACGAACCGCGGATCCACATGGCCCGGTTCGGCTCGACAGCGACTACCCGGTTGCAGTGGGCGAGCATCTCGGGAACCCAGCGTGCGAACCCACCCCCGACGAGGATGCCGACGTAGTCGCTCGTCTCCGGGCGCGTGCGGCGAGCGCGAGCAATACCCGACGAGACGTGACGGCGCAGCACTCGATGACGCGCCTTGGCCGAGGTCGTGGGCACAGGCCACACCAGGTCCGTGTCGCCGTGGACCACGAGCTGCTCGAACAGGAGCCGATTCTCCCGAGCACCCGCGATTGCGTCGCCGACGACGTCGGGAGCCGAGCGACGATCGGTGTCGATCCACTGGTGCCACCCGAATCGATCCGCTGCGAACCGGTCGAACTGTTCGGCCGTGCCGGCCACGCGGTCGAACACCGTGAGCGATTCGAGTACGGGCTGGCCGAACAGCAGCCGAGAGTCCTCACCGGAGAGGGCGTCCGGTAGCACAACGGTGAGCGGTAGGTCTCGGCCCGTCTCGTCGAGCTGTTCGTACGGGAAGGAGGCCGGGTCGAAGAGGATCAGCTCCGACGCCGAATCTACGGCTCGGGACAGCGACCTCGGCAGTACATCCCAGTCCGTGAGCACGGCCGCGTCCAACGACTCGAGCCACTCGGGTCGATGGCGCCCCACATAGACGACAGGGCCGCCGGTCACCCCCATCGACGCTCGAGCGCCCGCCAGCCTTCGCGTTGGCGGAGAACGGGGCCGAGCGGGCTCGAACCCAGGCGATCGACGAGGCTGCGCAGCTCGTTGCGGGCTTCGTTCATCTCGGCGAGCTCCTCCTCGGATACGAAACGAGGGCTGTCGTGCAGCTCCTGAAGGCGCTCCTCGAGTGCCTTGATGCGATCACGCTGGTCACGGATGCGTTCCGTTTGGCGCAGGATGCGCTCGTTGAGCGAGTCGATGCGCTCCTGCGACAGCTTCGCGGCGCTACGCAGTCGGGTGGCCGCGGCCTTGTTCTCGGCCCGGACGGCCCGCGCCTGCAGGGCCAACAGCTCGACCTCCTGGACGAGAGCGGCCCGGTCGTCGGACGCGGTCATGTCGTCGCGACCCGACGGAAGTCGGCCTCGAGCGCCCGAAGCTCAGCGAGGACCTCCTCGGCCCGAGCGGCGACAGCCGGGTCGACGATCCGGGGCGCCGACTGGCGCGAACTGGTGGCGGAGCTGTCGAACACGGAGAAGGTGTGAGTCGGCGTGAATCCGTAGCGCCACCGTTCGCTCAGGATTTCCACCAGCGGAAGTCCGCCTCGGATGCTCTCCATAGACGCCACGTACACGTCCTCCCGATGGCTGGCAGCGTATGCGAGGAGGTACTCGTTGTGCGTGATCCACATTCGCAGGGCCAGGTCGGGTTTCTCGAAGAAGTTCCTGTGCATCTCGGCCGGCCCGATCTCGAGAGCCAGTTCCCGGGCGTGGCGCTGCTCGAGCGAGTGGGCCGAGTCGGCGTAGTGGCGAAACACAACAAGAGTCTTCATGGTCGGAAGCAGGTGGCGCCATGCTTCGAGGAACAGACAGACTCGGGGGTCCTTGAAGCCCCAGAGTCCGCGGGTCAGGCGACGCCTGTCGAGGATCCCCTGCATCGTCTGCCAAGACTCGGGACTGATCACCGGAATGAACGGTTCGGCCACCTGCCAGGTGAGTCCGTTCTCGTCGAGGATCCTGTTGTGAACACCGACGAACTGCCGATCCTCGAAATGGCCATAGGGATTCGAGGGCATGGCACCGATGAGATCATCGCCTACGAACAGTCCGGCCTGGTTGAGAAGCTGGGCCACGAGTGACGTGCCGCTTCGATGGAACCCGGCGATTACCAGAGGGGCAGCTCTCACGGACTCGCCTCACCCGGAAGGCAGAGCACATCGAACAGCGGATCGGTGGCTGCAAACGACGGAACGTCGACGAGCTCATAGTCGTCGGAGGCCACGTTGCGGGGCCCGGCGTTCTGCAGGAACGTGTAGCCGAGGTCGCTGAGCAAGCCCTCGACCTCCGATGCCGAGTGGCCCCGCCGGGCCAACAGCTCGGGCGCGATCTCGATGTACAGAACGGGGCGATCACGCCGGAGGAGTTCAATGCCACCGCGTAACGCATCGAGCTCCATCCCCTCGACGTCGATCTTCACGAGAGCGACCGGCCCGAGACCGAGATCGTCGACGATCTTGTCGAGCGGTCGAACCTGCACATCTCCACCGACTTCGCCCGTGAAGAAGGCCGCTCCCGTGTTGGCATCGCCGGGAAACCGCATCGATCCGGTCTGGTCGTCGTGACCCACTCCACCCCGATGGACGTGAACCGTGTTGCGGACCTGGTTGAGCGTGACGTTCATCGCCAGCAGCTCGGCATTGTCCGGATCGGCCTCTACGGCGAGGACGGTGCCGGTGTCGCCGACGGCGTGGGCCATCGGGATCGTGAAGGTGCCGACGTGCGCTCCGACGTCGATCGCAGTGTCACCCGCCTGCAGCCGGTCGGTGACGACGGCGATCTCGGGGCGGGTGTGGGCGCCGAAGCGCTGTGACTGGGAGGTGATCAGATCACCGTCGAACATCAACAGGTCGGCAGTGAGACACTCGACGAGGGTCAGTTGCCGATCGGCCACTCGGTCAGTCCCGGAAGTTGGTGAACTGCAGCGGTATCCCGTAATCGCCGGCCTTGAGGGCCGCGATGACGTCTTGTAGCGCGTCTCGCTTCTTCCCGGTCACGCGGAGTTGGTCGCCTTGTGTCGATGACTGGATGCCCTTGATACCGAGGCCCTTGATCGCTTTGTTGAGCTCCTTGGCCTTGTCGCTGGCGATACCCGACTGGAGAGCGGCCGTCTGACGGACGGCACCCCCGGAGGCCGCCTCTACCGTTCCGTAGTCGAGCACCTTGAGCGACACCTTGCGCTTGACGAGCTTCTCCTCGAGGACCTGCCGAAGGGCGGTGAGCCGGTCCTCGCTGATCGAGGCCATGGCGATCTCGTCCTCGCCGAGCTCGACGGAGCTGTTGGTGTTCTTGAAGTCGAATCGCTGGGAGACCTCGCGGGCGGCCTGATCGACCGCGTTGCGTACTTCCTGCATGTCGACCTCGGAAACAACATCGAACGACGGCATGCGCATCCCTCTCTCGGAGTCGCCGAGTTCGGCAAAGCCGAAACTCGAAGCAACGCGAAGCGTTGCCAGGTAATAACCCGAGTTTCGGCAAAGCCGAAACTCGAAGCAACGCGGAGCGTTGCCGTGGGCCGGGGTGGATTCGAACCACCGTAGGCAATGCCGACGGGTTTACAGCCCGTTCCCTTTGGCCACTCGGGCACCGACCCTTGCGGGCGAAAGGATAGCCGACGTGAGTAGGGAATCCCTACGTCGGAAGCGCCGACTCCGCCTGACCACTCGAAGGTCATCCACATCACTCGACCATGCTTCGGGGGCGGGCCCTGGTCGTGCCAGCGCTGTGGCTCACTCGGCCAGGAGGTCCCCTGTGCAGGTTGGAGGGGCACTGACCGGGTTACATCGTGCGACCGCGCCGCCAGGGAGCCCGACGACGTACGGACTGTCGAAGAAGTCGCTCACGGCGTAGTAGTCGGTGCTGAGGAAATGGGCGCCGCTGGCCAGTGCCAGGTCGCGCCGTGTCGTGTCGTTCGATCGAGCATGGTCTGTGGGAGCGTCAGTTCGGGTGCGCACGAGATATCCGGCAGCCACCGCATCGTCCAGGCCAGGACTCGCGGGGTCGTCGAATCTTACGAAGGCAGCATCGGCGTTACCTGGCGTGCCGTTGGTGAAGATCGGCTTGCCCTCGAGGTTGGGGGCGCCCTGTACATACAGATCGCGGATGGCACCACCGTGCGTCATGGTGAACAACACCTTGCCACGGCTCTCGGCGAGTGTCGGCCAGCCGTTCTCGAGAACGGCCGCTTCGAGGGTGGGCGCGACACCCCGGACATCGTCGGGTTCGATCAGCTGATCGGCGTCGAAGACCGACCGGATAGCCGCATCGAGTGCATCGAGTAGCTCCGCTGTAGGACTCAGTGGGATCGTCCACGGCAAGTCGATCGTGAGCTCGAGGCCCTCGTCGGCGGCGACGTCGGGGACGGATTCCTGCTTGATCTCGACCATGATCATGATGGGTAAATGGGCGGGGTTGGCGGCCGACCACAGTTCAATCTCCTCGAGGCAGCCGACGAAGGTCGGGCAGCTGGTCGCC
>JAAUYH010042694.1_pt1 | contig 14726 bp, 14 predicted proteins | sample 7278061 | NCBI WGS metagenome assembly JAAUYH01 (sample SAMN14350203, study PRJNA611818) | marine sediment metagenome | isolation source: surface marine sediment (0.6m) | place: French Polynesia: Moorea | collected 2018-08
CAACACAATCCGACGCTGGTGAATAAATTTAACTCGGAAAGAAATTTCGGAAGTAGAAATGGATGTGGGAGACTTTCGATGACTGAACAGTCCATAAATTTGGTTCGATCTTACTTCAAGCGTTATCCTAGAAGGTCAAAAAGGCAAGCAGAAAGAGATCTACCGATTCACTATTCGACAGTTCTGAAAATTCTGAGAACTCTCGTTCACTAGTTTCCGTACAAGATAACAAGAGGTCATGAATTACATGACAATTACAGGCTCAATCGAGTCAGGTTTGCAGAGCTGTGTAAGATGGAAATGTCTACAGGTGTAAAATTTTACGCCTTATTGTTTTTTCTGATATGTGTGTCTTCCATGCATCGGGGATTGCGAACACTCAGAATACTTGAATTTGGGGAACAGAAAATTCACAAGCGATACAGGAGCATGATAACAGTTTGCTGTGCCATTGACTCCGAAGATGTGCTAGACCCATGTTACTTTGACAATGAGAAACGAATCTGAAAAATTCACAGAAAATGAATTATTCCTGCAAGATGATGCTCCACCACACATGAGTCATGATGCTCGTGACCTTTTAAGAGACATTTTTGGAGAAAACTGGATAGGAAAGTATGGCCCAGAAAACTGGCCGACTAGATCACCTGATCTTACTCCGCCTGGCTTTTTTTGCGTGGTAATATGTTAAAGGTAGGATATTGAAGGCTCCTGTCAATAATTTGACATAGCTCTAAAGAAGAATAACCTGAGCAATGAGAAGTATAACGCAAGTAATGATTGACAGAATGTGGAAAAACTTAGAAGATTGTTTGGGTGCAATTATTAGGAAAATGGCGGCCATATCGAACATTTACAGTACTGCAATAAAAATTAATGAATTACTCTATACGGTCATATAAATCAGGGAAAGCACATTCCTCAAATGTTACTCAAGCAATTTTGCCAAATGTGCCATATATTTTATGATCATTGATTACAACGAAAAATTGCATGCCTTCAACTCTGATTACTGGTTGTGGCCCAACGTACATCTTATCTGTCTTGCGATATATTCGAACTTTGTCGCCAGGTTCGATCTTTAATTCTGCGTTATGTGGAACTCGAGATGTAAGGGCTTTCTGTACACGAAGTTCAGAAAAATTTGTAGCCATCTCCTGTCGAGTATGTGAAAATGCATTCATACAAGACTGCTGGTCTGGAAGCGTGGAATCAACAGGCGTAAATCTCGGCACACCCAACACGAGATAAGATGGCACCAATCCATTGGGTCCCATCGTGTCATTCGTCGCCTTCACAGCGATGCGTGACACAATCTTTCTATCCATTTTGTGGCTTTCATGCTCGATTTTGTTGAATATTCTTCGTAATGGCGTGTTGTATCTTTCACTGGACCCAATTGACTTGTGCGATTCCACGCGAGATGTTTGGATTACTGTGCCAACAGCGTCCGCTCTACGAGTCCATCTTACAGTTCTAAACGCACTCCATTGGTCAAATCGCATTTTCAAGAGAAATCCAATGTACAGTGATCCTCAGCACGAAATAATGCATCCCAAGCTCCTTCCACGATTTTGTTCGGTAGGAAGATTGCTGAACTGAATTTTATTTCGAGATCTAAGACATGTTGTAGTGCCTTCTTGCCAATCCACGTGGGATACATAGCTACTTCTCGATTGAATAATGCATCAGATGGCGGTAGACTGAACCGAAACAGTTGAGGCGGAGCACTGAAAGTTTGACAGGTTTCACAAGATCGTAAAATTTCTTGGAGTAGCTTTCGAGGAGACTCATCAGCTTGGCTCTGCTTTGCTCGCTTGATCAATTCATAAAGTTTTCCACTTGAATGGCGATGAAAATGTCTGCGGAACTTAACGAGTTCACGTTTCGTGAACAGCACTTCCTTGCTACTCCAACACAAGTACAAGTGCCCAAATTTTCTCTCAAGAGGCATTGACCAGCCCAATAAAGGTGAATTTAACTCGTTTGTCACGTTATTAGCAACCATAATTTCGCGATCCAATACATCTAATCCCTGTAGGAAGGGTACATCTGCCGATGCAATGTCCAATTGTATGTTTGAAAACGATCCGTTAGGTATTGGAATACGAATATTCATAGAACCGAGTGATGGGTAGCTTCAGTCGCCGACTCTGAAGCATGTAGTGAATGGATCAAGTTTAAACTTGGACCTGTGCCGCTTGCAGTATGCTTTAGCTTGTAATTTACCAATCAAATTCTGTTGCCCTCCAGTGTCAACACATGCGCTCATTCTACTTGAGGTACGTCCGGCGTAGCTCGTGTTCGAAACATCGCGCACAGAGTCTTCTAATTCTATCCAGGCGGGCGGAGGATGGTTTGTAGGCCTAATAGTCGGGATATTTCGGCCTGCAATATCCCGACTTAGAAATTCGAGTAATTATCATCAACATCAATATTGGCAAGAACCTGACCAACGTCCTTCACATCTTTTTCGGAAGCTTGAAAGAACACAGTGGCAGGAGAATCGTCAGGGTTCCTACAAACCTTCGACCATCTCGCGCAGCAGCACTCGCTTGATACCGTTCCTCCTCTCTTGCTTGTTCCCCTGGAATAATGCTTTTCTAACTGCAATTACCTTGAAGTTGATAGGCTGAAAGCATTTAGCGTGACGATAAACACTTTTTCCGCAGTTCCAGCACGAATTGCCTAATTCTGATCCGAGTGTATCTGGCGCAGTGAAGGAAATAGGTGGCTTGGAAGCAAGATCGGTTGCTGTTCCCTCTGTCTCACGTGATTCGCCTTCACGTTCGATTCGAATTTGTAGTTCGTTGCCGGGTTCAGTACGTAATCCTCTCCATGATGTAGATGATGCAACGTGTGACAGCCTGTTCTCAGCCCAGTCTTCTATAACGGGTGCATCGCGCAGGAACCCGAGCTTATGAGTCTCATGCCTCCAGGTCCCGGGGCATAGCGGAATGTGTTTTCAATGTGGTTCTTCTGTTCTTTGAATACCTTTCTTTTGTCACCACCCGTTCTTCCGAGGAAATTGACATAGAAAAGCTCAGGTAGCTCAGGCCTGAATTTTTGTTGATTGCTTGCAGAGTTGATTTTTTCCTTCATCATTTGTAGTACCTCAGAAAATTGCCGTGCGCGTCCTGGAATGTTCGCATCGTAAAAACGTAAAGCCTCAACGTGAAAACGATTGTAAAGGTACTTTTGACGTGGCGATGGAGGCAAACAAATGTCACAAGAAGCAGCGAGATACTGGTCAACAAACTCATCACAGCTCTTCTCGTCGTCTCCATTGTACTTTCGACATTTCGAAGAGATTAGCTTCGCGATCTGCATGGAATTACATTCAGAGCTGCAGCTGTCGTTACTACGCATCCAGCTTTTTTCTGTCTGGTGAATTCCGTGATCAAACTCTCTTGAATTTCCAGCATGCTTCGACTGTCGATTTGTGCCTTGGTCTTGCAGATTAGGGGCATCAATAGCCGTAGGTTGGAAGCTATAGGCCTGCCATGTTGGCAAATTCCCTTTGAACATTTCTGGGTTATAGTATGGAGCGACATAGGGATTCAACGGTGGGGGAGCATATGGGTTGTATGCAGAAGTGTTAAAGCTTGGTTGCCGCTAATTTGCATTTGAGCCTTGCTGTTTGGCACGTTGATTATTGCAAGCCATAAGTCCTTGCATCTGAGCCTGCATGGCGCGCATTTGATCCATGAGAGCTTGAATTTGGTTGTTTGGCTTGATTCCCCATGGGATTCTTCTGTACACTGCTAGAAAAAATGATGCCGCGCCGGTGAACATTAGAAGTCTGCATATTGTCTTGAACATTCATAGCATCATCTGATTCTGCACCCGGAGATGGATTCTTCCCTGCTTTCAGAATTTACCTAACTCATGGAAAGCAGCTGTTTTGTCTCCTGAGCGAGTATCTTCTACATAGATTATGTACGCAACCTTAATAGGAACACGGGTGTTCTTTGGGAGACTAGATGGCGGATAGAATCCCTGTCTCTTAAGATTTTGCAGAATTGCTGCAAATACCTCTTTTCTGGCTAGCGTTTTTTCATTAAAAGCTCCTTCTAACCACCTGCAGGTCGCAGTTTAGCAAGCCACTCAGGCTTGTGGACTGCTGCATTGCTGTTTGCTCTCTTTTCATTATGAATCACAGCGAAGTGACACATGATTTTTCTTCTTCGCCTTTAAGGGATCGAACCCGCACCGGGTGTCGATCAGCTCGACCTTCTGTTCCTTGGTTAAAACCGACATGGTGAAATATTTTCTCGTAAATCTGGTTTTCAGAAAAACTCTCACAAATCAGATGTAGGACTAACGCAAGAGTTAAAGAAGAGAGCAGGGAAATTTCCTTCAATTTCTAAGTTGTACAGCAGTACTTCGAAAGGCAAATGCAGGTTTATTTGAAATAAATCCTAAAAATGACGAACGATCAGTTTATCATGACCCGAGCTCGATCTTTGTGCACCTATTTTACATAGCTGCAGCTGGCTAGCTGCACTAATACGTCCAGGAAAATGTTGAACAAAATACATATTCAAAGTTTGAGAACGCTATGGTTGAAAAACGTTTTTCTGATCAAAATTTCATCTATTTCTAATCTAAGAGAAGAATTCGTAACACAAGTACCGCATGATCGGATTGCAACGAACGTACATTGTTATTTGCGCGATTTTCAACCCTTAAAAGTTATTCTAATCATATGCCTGCCGCCTAATCACTTTTGTATCGTACTTCAATCAGCTAATCTTTCCTAAACACATATTCAACCTGTTGGATATATATATTACTGCACAATAACTTCTGGGATACGTGCTGATTTATAGAAGCAGAATATTATAAAAACGTTTTGAAATTTTCTGAATTCCATGCTGTACTGCAATTTTTGAAATTGAATTAAAAGCTTTGCGTCCCAAATCGAGCTATGGAACTCTAATCCTCACAGTCTTCAATATCCTCATTGCTGTTATAGTTTTGACACAATGAAACGTCATTATAAGACGCATGATAATAAGCAAAACTCTATAATAACTTCATTTTAGCTGTGAGCAGACAAACAGCTATGAAGGAACACTTTTCAGCAACTTGTAATAAAGCGCTATACTGAATTAACGTGCAAACAAAAATGGCATGTATCGGCATTACTTGCCACAGCACAAATTGATTCACTTTCGATAATGACTATTCAACTTTAACCAGTAAAAATTGACCATTTTCATGTCATCGTGTGAATGATACAAGAAGTTGAACAATAAAGCACAGTCCGTCAATTCGATTGGAGCGCGGTTTCCAATCTAGTGTTTTGATGTATCTTTTTTATTGATCGAGAACAGTTTGTTGCAGATAGGTATATTTCCATTAGAAATTGCGAGGATGCAGATGGTGCATTCATTATTACGCACATAAAAGATGAGGATATCACCTATACCATAACTGAGCGATCCATCGACCTAATTTGGATGTATCTGCTTCGAATTAGTGTTTAAAAATAAGTAGTTCTTTTAAATAGGTGCGTTATAGAGCGAACCAGGAGCTCTTTGGCCCCAAACTTGATCGACAGCTATGTTCAAACATTTCACCACTTACGCTGCTGTTTGACGCTACCCACAAAGAGCCTAATGGACCTTGTCAGTTTTTTGGATTTTTATATGCCCTGCTGAGTGTTCTTACGATGCTCTATCTTCCTTGATATTTCTGAGTTCATTATATTCGACCTGCTTGATCGCGGATCAGCACCAGTACTAGGACATTTTTTGTGGATCTTAGTAGTGTCCTACTTGCGCTATATTCTGTTATGCCGGTTTCTCGTTGTTTCCAACAATTTTGGGCCGCTTTTTAGATTTGTTGTCCGTATGTCATCGTCTAAAGGATAGCACTATTTTCCGAACAGCTCAGCAAAATATATTTATTCAAGTCGTCCCAGAGTTTGCCGTTCTCGGATTAACTGAAAGGTTGTCATTCGTAAACTTCAATTAGAAACAAACTCTCATTACTCGTACACTCTCGTCAAAAATATATCTAGTTTTTTCCGTGGCGTATGGTACTAGCAGGCTAGAAATAGTTGCCGATGATATGTTTCCGCTAATAGCTTTATCTAGAAACCTTTTCCAGTTATGAATTTGAGCTCTCAGCCTCCTGCAACGATCCTATGTTACCTGATCATCTCATTACCTATGCCTTTAACATATTTAAAAGAGATGATTCTCCATTCTTCCTTCAAGTAATCGAAGGAAACTAGAAGGCAAAATTCATTTAAATAACTGTTCAATTTATAGAATGAATAGGCAACACTTATAATTGTAGCAAAAATACGCCCAAATGAGAGGTTTACAAAGTTGTTCACAAGCTAACGGTTGCATTGCTGTTAATGCCTGTTTCCAAGTATCTATCTATGTTTTTCGTAAGTAACTATTTCCCTCTTTGTATTAGCATGTTTTTTGCTTTGCAGTATCGACCACCAAATAGACTCATGCAACATTAAGGATACCAAATCACCTGTTTATTCGGAACAGGAGAGACTGACCAACATTCGCGGGTTGTGGAGTGAGCTTTCAACCTCTGATATTACGCTTCACCTACTAGATGCGCAGTTTCCTACATATTCATTTCCTGCCAACCTTGTGTCTGTTAACGAGCGAATTCGCTGTGGATGGTTGTTAGGTACGACAAATAGCCAAGGAGTGCCAGAATTAGTTACAGTCATGATCCTATGAGATCACTTATATACTTCTCTGTGGGTTGTGGTTTGGTTATATCATCAGGATTTAGTTCGCGTACCTTAAGATTTGTGGATTACGCTACAGTAAGCCGGCTCTCCAGTAGCATCCTGGAAAACACATTAGATCTAATCAACACATCTAAAAGTAGAGTTAAGTAAGTACTTTTCTTAGAGTATACGTCCAATTTACGGTGCATTCATAAAAGAACATTTTGAGTAAAATATAGTTACAACTTGGATAAGACTCATTTTCGCTGCAGTAAAGATGATATTTTGGCTGTTGAAAATAAAACAAGATGCAAAAGAAAAGTTCTGGAGGGGAAATCAACTGAAAGATGATGGATTTCGTCTTTCGAAAGGGCTAGAGCCAAAGTACATAATCTATTCCCGTTGTTGAAGAAGTGACGCCAATTATCTTTCCCAAGGATGTTTCGATACTGTATCTGGTTCTTTTTGTAAGGCTCAAATGAGATATGGACGGATCTGTTTACATTTTTGGAGTACATGAGTGGAACAAAAGCAATAATCCTCCTTAGTTGAACAACTTCAGCGATCTGTTCGCCGATTATAAATTTCTTGCAAGCGGAAAAGTAGTGCAGAAGTAATGCTCTATGTGAGACGCTACTGGAAAAAACAAGATGGTACGAAAAGGTGAGTGACTGTTGGAAAAGCGGTGAAATTTATTAACGAAAAATATAAACAACGAGTTCCAAAAGCAAAAATCATGAAAATCGAGAGCTAAATGATGATGAACCGTTGCGAAAGATCACATTCGTCGGCGCTCCAACTAACAGTGTCGAATAATCTACAACGAACGTTCATAAAGAAGAAGAAATAGAAGCTGAGTCAGTCTGAACACATAATATACATAATGATTCAGTGCAGTGTATCGATCAAAGCACATTCATTGGAAGTCTTGAGAAGGAAGTAATGAAAAGGGGCCGGAAGATGAAGTTGAAAAAATTGTTTTAGGTGAAAGTACAAAGCTGAAAATTGTGGTGTCTCAGAATTCGAATTAGGATCCTGACAACGCCGCTGTTGCGCATCGATCCTGACGTGCTTCTCTTAAAGTTCGTATACCCTTGCAGTGGCGGTGATTATAGCAGTCCAATTCGATTTCTGAAGCTGTAAAGTATTTAATACGTCAGATTCCATCTCCCTTAAGCCTATATTCTGAATCTTCTAATGCATGAAAGTTACTTGGATTTTGAATCATGTGTTCTGCGCATGGAGTACAGCAACCTTTGGTATTAGTACGCATATTTTACTATCATACCCAATTCAAGTAACGGGTCACTGCATAAAGTAACGGATTTGAGTTACAGGGGCGCCTCTTTATAAGCCCCTTAAATTTCCTGGGATAAAACGAGGGGTGAGTCAGAAAGCGAAGTGCGCGAAAATGACCCAGAAATAGTGAAATTGTATAGAGTACACATCAGCAATATGAAGGGGTCCAAATCATACCGATAAATGAACAATAACAGTAAGCAGGATAAAGTAGTAAAGGAAGAGACATAGTGATTGGCAATAGTAAATCTAGTATGAGACTCGCTCACTGTGCCTCATGGACACGAATATCACGGTTTTATCCCGTGACTCGCCATCCTCTTGTTTTGCCCTCCCCTCGCAGTCAGCCTCGTGTACCGACGCATGGCCAGCAGCCTGCAAAATTCCATTGGAACGTAAACGGCGACATCTGGCGCAGCGGCTATGACGAGAGCGGGTTGAAATCGCTATACATTGGCGCGGGGATGGAGGAGGCTATTTCACAAGCCTTTAGGCAAGATTAATTGCTTACGCGAGCTCTTATTCATCGCTTTCTTGATTTTTTTATTCACTTGAAACGCTTACAAAGCTTTTTTTATCAATAAAATCAAGACAAACATCAGATATATATATATATATTGCAGTATCAAGAAATTTCAGAAATGCAACTTGACGATTCAGCAAACATTCTCAACTTATTGACCCGCAGGCACCGCACTCTGCTTGTTTACAGACGCAGCGCCTGAGAACACGAGTTCCAAAGAATTCTTCCGCTCGGTGAGATCAATTTCATCCATATTCTGTGATGCAGCGTGGATCAACTTCATGAGACCAGGATTCCTTTTTCTTGGTTTATTCTCGCCATCTTCGATCGATTTCGCATTGCGGTTACTGTTCATCTCCCGAATAGCATTGTGGTTTCTCGCGATATTTATTCGCGTAACTGATGCTCGTCAGAAAGCGCTAGGCTGTTCAATACATCCGATAAGTTCGCCGCGTCAGATATTGCAGATACATCAGCCAATACCTCGCTTAATCTTGTTTGTAGTATGTCCAATAAAGATAAGCTAGAAACACTTTCAGACAAATGTTCACTTTCGGATGCAGTGATTGTATCTCCAATGATGATTCGATTTGCATTGATTTGTTCAGTCTCGTTCTTACTAACGATTGAAATCCAATTAGGATCAGAAGAGCCAAATAATATATCGCGGCGATTGTGTGTGACGGTAATTATGTGCCGACGTGGCAAACACGTCAATTTAATCCATCACTTAATTACTGTTCCACGAGTAGTTTCTGACACAGATTCATCACACGTCCAGATGGCATAGCCCACCTAAGGTAAACAACCTTCTTCTATTACACGTACACCTCCAGTCGAAGAGATATCTGCCAATAATTGCACTGAAAGTCTCTTCATCGTTACTGTCATGGTTATCCTGAGCAATATGTACCGATAAGGAATCTTTCTATGAACAATCAAACCTAAATCGAGTGGTTCATATTTAGCCGTGCAGCGAGGAAGCAATAATTCAATTCAAGCTTCTTAAAGAGTAAAGTCCAATTCATGACCTCCACAGTTGTCCTTAATTAACAACCAAAGTCCTGCTGAACAAGAGCGGACTTCAATGGAGCAGCACTTGACTCATTGTTCGAAGCCTGTTGAGTCCATCTACACTTTTCTGAGTCCAGTACCGATTTCTTTCGGTATTGAACCTCTCTGTCTAAGAAGGCGCGGTTTTTTGGCAGAACGTACGTATTACATGGAAAGTAGGTGTGACCTTCCTGCACTGAATGCAAGTACGATCGTGACTCGTCCAGTTTGCTTTCCAAAATCTGTTCCACTAACAGTTTCACGCGTTTCCACGCCACTAATATACATCCAGCGGGGTCTAATACAAAAAATAACCCGAATTCATCCGTGCTGTGGATGTTGGACACCGCATAACCTTTGCATATTCTATAAATCACTTTTATGCGCTTACTATGACTCGTAAGAAGGATTGATATGCCCATTTCACTCAGATTGAATGAAGGTTGGACGAGATATGGGAGTAGAAAACAATCCAGGCGACCGGTAGAAGCTTTGAAGTCGTCAATTCCCAACTCTCAAATCATGTCTAAAGCACGTGTTCATAGAATGCTGGACGGTACCAAAAGTCGTCGCTGGCGCGCGAATGAGATGAATTCGACCATTCTTGTATCCAAGCCAGGATGAATTGTGTATACATTTCGTCTTGTGTCCAATTATATCTTATTTCAGTCCATTCGGCTGATTTTGATCCGAAATCACTTGATTGGACCAGCAAAGCAACGGCTTATAGCAAATCTCATAGAGAATTCATCAATATCGCACTTTGGTCTACAAAGCGTAGCACTCTGATGTTCTTGCCGAATCGCGACACTACACGCTTTTTTCAGCTTCAAATGTGCCTGCCAGAATTTGACGATCGTTCAGCGTTGACTGAATGACACACCGTTCGATGTTCAACTCTTCCGCCAACTAAGGTACAGATGCACCATCGCAGTGTCGATTGAGGACCTGTAGTTGGTCACCTAATGTCAACTGTGCGCTTTAAGGCCGCATGATTGGGTGTTGTAGATCGATAAATTAAGGTACTGATTGAGATTGGCTAATGTCGAAATGGAAACAATGAATGACTTTATATTTCTGTCCGTCAAATCACAGAAATGAATAAAAAGAACCAACAGCTCATGTTTACATTAACATTTCTATTTCCGACGTTATCGTAGTGCACAGTGAACTATTGCTTCTATTACACATAGTCAAGAAAGGTTTATATATTTTGCGTTGTGAGGAGTCAAAATGCGAAGGAAGTCAATTGGTGAAGCGGGCTTATAACGGGGGACCCTGCATTACCTTGTGTTTTGAATAGTGTCATGTATTCTAGAAATATAGAATTTACAGTAGGACTCCTTGCATGTGAGGGCTTTCGAAACCGAGTATTACTCTTTAAAACGATCAACTGAATGCAATAGATAGTCATGATTGAATGGTCATCTGATTGCAGGACTCTGTAATCGATTGGGTAAGAAGTAAAAAGCCTTAACTATTATGCTTCGATCTTTTCGTAAGGCTAGATATCGACGATTCTCTTTTGATTCTAAAAATCGATGTTCTCAGAATTCTATCAAATTATTCCGCATATCGGCTCATGATCGCCAAGCTGTTAAGCATAAAATCCTTTATTAGCCATTCACCATTCGTTTCAAGTTATGCACCACCTCATCTCGTAATTGTACTTATCATACTTTCACTCCATTCCATTTGTTAATGAATTTAGCCTGCAATTGGACTATCAAAAAAATTCTGAAAATTCGGAAATGATACATTCGTACGTCTCTGAATAACTAGAATTTAGTTTAGCTCTTCTTCGTCGCTCATATCAGAGATAGCATATCCATCTAGATAAACCTCACAAACTCAACTCAAGACAGTATCATTCTGTGACCTCAAGCACTTCAGCAATTGACAAGAGCACGAGTTACATGCAAACCCGTTTCTCTACATACTAAATGCATTCTTTATGCATACGTGCTCCTAAAAATTATCCTGTATTACATAAATTAACACTAATTTAGAGCTATATTTTGGGGAGTTGACACACCAATAGGAATAAACGACTCGTTCTGCCACGCATTAACAATTTATCATTTTAAAGCAGTGGTGCACACGCTCTTACGTAAGTGGTCCTGCATTTTTACATTGCAGACTGCGATATTTGTATACGCATCCTTTACAATGAAACATACTGTATTTTACTATCTGCCAGCATCCTCAAATCGCTTAGAACAAGGCATGTTAGACATGTATCATCGTAACATCTACCTGTCGCTCTCCAAACCATCATCAGTTCCCGATGGATTGCTACGCATTACAGGCGGATACGATGAATATTGTAACGGTCGACGTGTCATCCGCGGCGTTCTCGGTGATCAACTTCTTCATTTTTAACATTGTGCTTCTGTCGCTCATTTTCTGGCTCACCTCTGATATCGCAGGGCTTTTTAACGCTGCCAGCGCACTACGACGACTGAATAACCGAATCCAACCGTACAACCCGCCGATAGTTGGTGTTGGTTTGACATGTACGCGACACGACGTGTTCCTTACGATGGCTGCTGTGCGTGCCATTTCACTGATTGCCGTGTTAGCCACCAACTCCTATATTTAGGGTGTTTCATGTGAGCGGGTAGGACATGTCATGCAGGACGTGGTGGTGCAGGCGGATCGCTTTAGTTCTGTTCCACAGAAAACTGTGAAAAACTATGTACTACGTCGTCGCACTTGTATCGGTAATAAGGATGATTATGTATACTATGGAGAATTACGACTTGATGGAAGCTGCGAGTTACGCGAGGAATTAATGTCGTCGCCACCGGTGAAGTTCTACTTTCAGTTTGACACCCTCAATCGCCCTATCGTGTTTCCGAAAGGTGGGTGTGAGTTTTACACTGACAACAACCGTCACAGGCACATCCATCGATACACATGTCCTGGACTTGGTACGGTTGGGTGCGAAATCAGTGCCTTAGATGAAACCACGATTCCAGAAAAGTGCGTTGGTGTGGTGATGGCGGACGATGCACAAGAAGGGAAAACAGGTAAGGTTGCACACATGTGCGAGGGGGAAGCGTTGTTCCCTGGACGTTTCGGGTTGAAAAGAACCGTCTCTCAGGCGCGTTGCATTATGGTTGAAAACGCCAATACCACCAACCCTTTCTGAGTTCCCATTCTCAATAATAGGGTGAGAACTCTTCGAGGAGTTGACTTGATGTACGGTATGCAAGTGAATAGAATGAAAGTCAAAGTGACAGATCCAGAAGATCGGGTAGAACCCACACAACTGGAAAGATGTTGGTTCATTATCCTCGGTGGTAAGCTCATTCTTATAGCAGTGCTTGTTGGTGTCGATATGTGGTTGCGTGTACTAGGGTTTGTTCCGATAGCGAACAGTGAATCTGCATTGGTGTCCCTATTGGCACAGACTACAGTACCGAAAACGCTGATTGGGAAGATGATGAACCTATTTTTTCACCGCCAGAGAAACTTGTGCTGAACCAACTAATGGTACAGAAAGCGGACGGCATCGTTACCGTGCACTGAGGTCAGAATCACATCAAACCGGAACGGTGGATATCGAGAATCCTCTAATTTTGTTGCGGTTGCAAACCAGTGACCTGTTCAAAGGTTAAGTGCCTTTCTCGGCAGATGCGATTCTGAGCATTCTCCGCAGTACACTACTGGAATTCTTGGGCAGGTTTATGGGAGGACTAGACATTAAACATGCCGATTCGACAAGAATGTTCTCTGAGTCTTGCTGACGGTAAGATACGTGGCACCCTGGAAGGGTTGGCCTACTTGTTTTGTTCCATATTCTCCGGTGGTGTTGCGGAGGCCTGTCAAGTTGGTGAAATCGATAAAACTTTTGTTTTGCAGGTTGATTACCTCGAGTACGGTGCACTGAATACATTCCATAGTCGTGTCGACTCTTGTTGCCCTTCTGTTCAGAATCCAGCCTTCGCAGCGTTAATCACCTCCCCGATGTTGGCAATCTGGCCAATGATACCCTTTCCGGTGATCGCCTCTGTAGTAAGTGCAAGGATGAAACCCATCATTGCGGCTCGGCCGTTCAGCTGCTCGGAGAACGTTGTAAATCCCTGCTGAATCTTCTTGTTCTCGTCGCCGGCAACCATGAGAAGAGTGGCACTGCGAGACGAGGCGACAGTCACCTTCTGTGACGAGGTGAAAGAAGACACGGCAAGAGTTGGTGAGGTGGAGCGGGCGAGGACGGGTGCACCAGAGATGAAGGCCATTGTGTTGGTTTGTTGGTTGCAGTTTGAGATGTCAAGTTCAAGATTTGGCCGGCGGAGTGCGTTCGGTTAGTGCCATCTGATTAACGGTATGAACCTACCAAAAGTATTTTTCCCATCCCATGTGACAGCATACTGCATCACCCCTGAAGATCACAATTGCGGAGTAGGGAGATTGCCGGCAGCCACAGCAGGGTGTAACAGTGGCGAGGAGACGCCCCAAAAGGAAATCGTATCTGGGAGAAGAACAGGAACCGTTAATAATTCAATTCTCGTCAATGGCCAGATTCATACACTGTGATTGGTCAATTGCATTTTTGATCTTAATTTCCATTTTTCATATGTAAATAACTAGTTTCCGTTTGTGACCTCTGACATGAAAACCTCTGACACCAAGCATAAGAAAAATCTGTTCGCCAAGTATTTAAGTGTTATGTTCTAATGATAAGTGAGTTATTTTGTTTGAGTTTCGGAAGAGAGTAAATAATTCTGTTGCTTAACGCCAAGAAGAAAAAACAGAGTTATTTTGTTCTACAAAGAATGATTCGTAATCGAGTATCTTAATGCGATGGCAGAAAGGTATTAATTCTACTCCATTACTGCGTGCACATCTGCTATATTCCACATAGTGAAATTCATGTGCAAGAACATCTGAATTTCAGACATATTTGGATTGATTGATTTGCGGCGCTGACTTAAAGAATATACAGCTCTTGAAATTAAGCGCTCCGCGATGTTTGTGGTAGGTAATGTAAAGCGACTACCGACGTATGCCGATTGATTGTGAGACTGCTTCCTTCTCTTTACCAGTTCTTCTGCAGCGGATAAGCCAGAAGGCTCTCTTCCTTTTTGTACACTCTCTGAATCTGAACTCGTAGACAGAAACATTTCAACTGCC
>JAAUYH010244364.1_pt1 | contig 14725 bp, 11 predicted proteins | sample 7278061 | NCBI WGS metagenome assembly JAAUYH01 (sample SAMN14350203, study PRJNA611818) | marine sediment metagenome | isolation source: surface marine sediment (0.6m) | place: French Polynesia: Moorea | collected 2018-08
AGCTTATCCGCCCCTTTTGCAAGGGGGATTAGGGGGGATCAAGTCCGAGGAGGCGCTGAGGCGGAGGCTGGTGAATCCGTTGTGGGAGGACCCACCCCCAGCCCCTCCCAGGAGGGGAGAGAAACGCCCTCGCCTTCTGGGGATCGGGAGGTTTTAGATCGGCTACGCTGGCAGACCCAGCGCAATCGGGTGATGGTGCTGATCTTCGACCAGTTTGAAGAGTTTTTCTTCGAGTTTGATCAGCCTGCGGTTCGTCGCTCGTTTTATGACTTTTTGCGCGACTGCCTGGCGATGCCTTACGTAAAGGTGGTGCTGTCAATGCGGGAGGACTATATTCATCATTTGTTGGAGTGCGATCGCCTCACCCCCCTCGCCATTATTGACAACAATATTCTGGATAAAAAGTGGCTCTACTACCTGGGCAACTTTACCCTGAAAGACACGAAAGCCGTTTTCAATGACCTGACTGGCCCGACGCCTTATCACCCTGACCCGGCGCTGGTGGACCAGGTGGTGGCGGATTTGGCGGCGGGGGCGGGGGAAGTGCGCCCGATTGAGCTGCAGATTGTGGGGGCGCAGCTGCAGGCGGAGGGGATTACCACGGTGGAGGGTTACCAAGCGTGGGGCGACCCCAATCTGCCGACAAAGGAACTGCTGGTGCAGAACTATCTGGCGGACATTGTCAGGGCTTGCGGCCCGGAGGGAAATCAGCAGTTGGCGAATCGGGTGCTGTATTTGCTGACGGATGAGAAGGGGGTGCGTCCGCTAAAAACGGAGTCTGATTTGGCGGATGACCTGCGGACGTTGACGAGTCAAGGGGAGGTGGACGGGACGGCGTTGTCGCTGGTGCTGCGAATTTTGACGGAGTCGGGACTGGTGATGGAGGAGCCGGAAGCGCCAGCGGATCGGTATCAGCTGGTGCATGATTATTTGGCGGCGTTTATTCATTCGTCGCAGCAGCCGTTGATGGAGGAGCTGGAGCTGGAGCGGCGGTTGAGGGCGACGGCGGAGCAGGAAAGGTTTGAGGAGCAGCAGAGGCGGATTGAGGAACAACAAAAGCGTTTTGAAGAGCAACAGAAGCGTTTTGAGGCGGAGCAGAAGCAATGGCAGGTGAAATGGGTGGCAGTGCTTTGTGGGGGGCTCGCCTTAATGACACTTGGGGCGGGAGTTTTTGTGTGGTTGCAACAGCAAAAAATGGGTCAAGAGGAATTCAAAATTGATTTTCTTGCAGAAAGTTTGGTGGATGAGGGGCGTAAGTTAGTTGACAGGGGCGATATTGAAGGTGCGGTGCAAGCTTATCAGTTAGCAGAAAGCATAGGACTTGACGATGGTATTCCTGTAGAGAGCTGGAATATTCTATGTTGGTATAGCAGTATTAATCTTCAGGCAGAAAAAGTTATGTTTGCCTGCGAAAAGGCTGTTTCTCTAGATCCTGGTAATGGCAACATCATGGATAGTCGTGGCTTGGCCCGCGCACTTACCGGGGACACACAGGGGGCTATCGCCGACTTCAAAGCCTTCAATCGCCCCTCATTAGGGAACGAGTTTTGCCAAAGATATCCGCCCCCAGATCCCTGGGTTCTTCAAGAACCCAGGGATCTCGCCTCCCCACGCACGTTTACCGCCAGATTCCAACCCCTCCCAGCCCTATGAGATACCCAGCGAAAATTCATCGCCCCCTTGCGAGGGACCGGGTTTCTGCCAAAGACATTCATCGGGCATAAACCTATCACAGAAACCCGGTCCCTAAATCCCCCACGTGCATCTTTTTGTAACAACTTGCATACTTACCCCCCCCCCAAGCAAGAAAGAGAATAGAAGGTGCGATTAAAAAGCCTTCCGGGTGTGCCTCAAAGCTGTCCCTTACCTCGGTTTGCAGTCGGCTGGCCGAGGTTTTTTTTACAGGCGCCGTTCCGAGAAGATAGATGGGTGGATGAGTGGATGGGTGGATGGGTGGGACACTATTTGTTGTTTAGGGAAGTTTTTAAAAGTTTTGTGAGAACTGCGATCGCATCAGGAGAAAGGTCAATGGGCAAGCGTCCGGTCACTAAATTCACATCCCGTTGAGGGAATGGAATTTCAATATTGTGCTTGTTCAGGCACGCTTGGATCGCGAAATTCAGATTGCTTTTGATCTGGGGTTGCTTGCTGGGCTCAGTGATCCAAACCAACAACTCAAACTCTAAAGCACTGTCGCCAAATCCGGTAAATAACACTTGAGGCGGTGGGTCGGATAAAATGTCGCCATTGGTTTGGGCGGCTTCCAGGAGCGCCAGCTTGACTGTTTCTGGCTCCGATTGGTAGTCCACCCCCACCGGCAGTCGAATGCGAGAAAGTGGATTACGATGACTCCAATTAATCACCTCCTGCTCCAAAAAACGGGAATTGGGCACGATGATGGAGATTTGATCCAGGGTTCTGATTTCAGTGCTGCGAGCGCCGATGCGCTCCACCGTGCCCCTAAAGTCTCCAAATTCCACAAACTCCCCCACCTGAATAGATCGTTCAAACACCAACACAAGTCCACTGCCAAAGTCCTTAGCAATGTTTTGCAATCCTAAGCCAATCCCAATACCCAAGGCGCTAGCCAGTAATGTAAGGGAACTTAGATCTAAGCCCCAGACCTGCAGGATGACGATGGTCCCGATGGAAATCAAGCTGTACTTGGTCAGTGTAGCGACGGCTTCCTGAGCCCCTCGGTTAATCGGAGTGACTCGGAGGATGCGCGATCGCAGAAAGTTAGTCAGGGTTCCCGCCCCAATTACCAACCCGAGCAGCAATCCCGACAACAGCAACAAGCCCAAGATCGAAAATTCTTTCTGGCCCAGTGTAAAGTTTGGCTTAAACAGAGTGGTGTTCAGCGCTTCAATAACGCTGGCGCTCAACTTTTGCGTTATGGGGAAGAGATTGGTGATATAAATCGCCGCTCCTCCCCAGAGCGCTAAGCGCATCAATACCAGGGTTATTTTGAAGAATAGCTTTAAGGCGATAGACGTCTGTTCTTGAGGCCTGTCATGGGAAAACGTAATTCTTCGCAACAAATTACGCAGGGATTGTCGCCAAAGCCGTCCTGTTAGCCAATGCCCCACAAGTGCAGCTAGCGCAATTCCTAAGGCCTTTACGCCCGCCTGCCATAGGGAGCTGGCTGGTGCTTGCTCAAGATCTTGGGAGGCGGGCGGATCATGACCGCCCAAGTCATCAGCTTGGGCAGTGACTGTCAACGACTCGTGGTCGTTGGGACTGACAATCGGATCTTCCTCTTGTGACTTAAACCCAGTTGAAATGGAGTGCTCCTGGATGACTAGCCAGTCGTCAAGTTTTTCAAGGTTGGCGACTTTTTCTGCGGTAGTCTTGAACGCGTCTGCCGCCACTTCAAATTGGGGGGCTCCGTCTACCCTAATGGACGCCGATTCTATCTTGGTGTTCTGGGCAAATGCCGATGTGATCAGGAGCCCGCTGAATGCGATCGCGATCGTCACGATAATTATCCGCCAAACCGCCCTGTGAAAACCTTGGCGATGGCGTCGAATACGGAATTGACTATTCAGCGAAAAAGGACGCTGATGATCAACAGCGCCCTTAATTTTGATGGCTTTCATTCAGATGCATCGCGGCTACTGGTCTACTCGATCATATTCATTTCCAACCAATGCACCAAGTCTTCCCGCCCCTCAAAATCTAAGAGTGCTTCCCCCAACGCCTCAATCTGCTGCAGCGATAGCGCCTCCACCTGAGTAGTTAACTCTGCAGGCAACGTTCCCACCTTTCGATTTAACAGCCGGAGCACCAGCAATTTTCCTTCTTGTTGAAGTCCTTGCTGAAGTCCCTCCTGTATGCCTTCAGCCTTAATATCTTGATAAATTACAGACTTTTGCATAAATGTCCTCCTCAAGATCTGCTGAACCAGCCCTTTATCCAATACTAACCCGGCCAAAATTGCTCTAAGCTTTCTTCGTTCTACATTTAGCCAGTATTGGAAGCAAAGACAGCAAAACCAGCAAACTGAGGGCCAAGAACAGGGGAATCAGACTTTTCCCATCAAGCGCCTCCATGCCCGTTACCCCGAGCCAGGTGTAGGCCAGCGTGCCGGGAATAATGCCCAAGAAGGTGCCAGCGGCGTAGGACTTAAGATCAACCGAAGTCAGACCGAATAGAAAATTGACCACATTGAAAGGGGAAATGGGGGCGAAGCGGATGGTTAGGACACACCGAAAAGCTTGATGGTCCATGATTTGGTTGAATCGAGCTAACGCTTTATGTCGGCTAAACCGTCGCTTAAACCAATCCCTCAACAGGTAGCGGGAGAGCCAAAAGGCTGCGATCGCGCCAAAGGTCGCCCCAATCACAGACCAAATTGTTCCCCAAAAGAGGCCAAAGAGCATGCCTCCAACCACAACCAGTACGGTGCCCGGAACCCCCATCGCTGTCGCCACAATGTGACCGCCAATAAACAGGGCGACACTCCAGTGGCCTAAGCAACATAGAAAGTCAACTAACGTCTCTTTGTCGAAGAAGACGCTAATATGATCACGACAGCAAATCGCCAGGAAGGTGATCAAACCAGCAATCACCCATAGTAGATGTTTTCGGGGAACTCTAAACTTCATGCTCTACGATTTGATGTCAGCAATTGGGTTGATCACGATTCACTGTGCCAGGGTCTGTCAGAATGCGGCTCTTCGATCAACCCACATCACCACCTAAGCTTTCTAACTAGTTAGTTTTCAGGAACCGCTTGTGTTGTGTCGGGAACCGCTTCCTTTAGCGCTTTGCGGGCGATCCGGGTGATATAAACCGTAATGGCGACCACCGTCGCAAATATCAAGATTTTGATAATCCAATCAATCACGGGATTGGAGGGTTGTTCTCCAGCGCCGAGCATGGCTAAATCGCCAATTAAGGAGCCGAGATAGACGTACATGATCGTGCCTGGGATAATTCCAGTTGTGCCCAAGACATAGTCTTTCAGGGATGCTTTGGTTAAACCCAGGGCGTAATTGAGCACATTGAAAGGGAACGCAGGGGATAAGCGAATTAAGAAAATCAGCTTTAAGGCTTCTTGACTAATGGCTTCATAAATTGCGTTGAACTTGATATTCCCGGCAATTTTTTGGGCGATCCAATCCCGCGCCACATAGCGGCCAATCAAGAAGGCGGCGGTGGCCCCTAACATGGCTCCAATGAAGACGTAGATCGAGCCGCCCACGACCCCAAATACCGCTCCAGCGCCCAAAGTGACGATGGAGGCGGGGAGAAAAGCGACAGTAACCAGGATATAGAGCAAGATAAAGGCAATGGGACCCAGGGCGCCCAGGCTGTCAATCCATGCTAAGGCCGAAAGCAGAGCTCCTTGAAGGCTTTGCAAGAGACCAGCCGCCCCTTGGCTAGCTGAGTCCTGGGCAAAGGCGGGAGCTGTGGACAAGAGAATTGTGGTTGCAATCATCAAGGCTAAGTAGTTCAAAGTCTTTCGGAGTGGTCTTCGGTGATTGAATGGACGCATCATGGTTCGCAGTAGGGTGATAAAACAGCAGGGTGATAAAACAAACAGAGGTCATTGGGTTGGTCTGACGTTGGGCTAACCCAACTGTAAGCAATCATCCAGAAATTGAATTTTGAGCGGAAAAGAATACTTTGTGTCGCTTATGGCTAAAGCAGGGAACCGCCGCAACTTGAGCCGCTGCCTGCGGTGCAGCCGTAACAGAATGGAGCCGTCACGATTTCCTCAATCTGATTCAGCGTTCCCGCCTCGAGAAGTTTGGAGACGGTCAGATTGTCTCCCTCGGGCGTTTTAGCCGACAAATTTTCCATCTGGTTGAAATCACAATCGTAGACGTTGCCTAAATAATCAACTGAGAGTTGATCTCGGCACATTAAATGTTCAACTGTATTGGCGTTGTAATTGGATTCCAAGAACTTAAGATAGGGCTGATGGAGATGTCGGTGGTTTAGATGAAATTTGGTGCGGCCAATGGGCAAGTTAGTGATAGTAAATAGATTGTTGAAGGCAATTCCAAAGTGTTCGCTCAAGTAGGTTTTATAGCTGTTTTCTAGGGTTTGTTGATTGGGGGTGAGGGAGAAGGAGTCTGTTGTGGGAACGGCGGGATTATAGACTAAATCTAGTTGCAGCTCAGGATTGGCGCCGTAACCCAGTTGATTTAAGCGCTGTATCGCCCGGATTGAATCGTCATAAACCCCTTTGCCGCGCATTGTGTCCACATTTTCTTCTAAATAACAGGGAAGCGAAGCGACAACCCGCAGTTGTTGGGTGGCGAAATATTCTGGCAAATCTTCATACCCAGGTTCAAAGAAAATAGTCAGGTTTGAGCGGACAATAACCGCTTTACCGCTAGCTCTGGCGGATTCAACAATGGGTTTGAATCCATAGTTCATCTCGGGCGCCCCCCCAGTGAGATCCACCGTTTCGATTTGAGGGAATTTTTGGATGAGTTCAATCAGTTGGCTGCAAACCTCGGGTGAAAGTTCCTCAATCCGAGTAGGACCGGCTTCGACGTGGCAGTGGGTGCAGGTTAAATTGCACCGTCGCCCTAAATTAATCTGCAACACTCGTATTGGATGCTTGATTAATGGCGCGCCCAATTTTTGCTTAAACGGAGTAATTGATTCTGAGACAGTTTCGAGATCTTTTGATTGAACCATAATTCTGCTTGCAGATTGGGAGCGTAAGTAATTGTCTAATGGAATAGTATCTCCCAGGGGTTATAGGGTCTATTAAAGAGGGGGCTACTGAATTTTTCCTGAGAAATGGCCGATAACTAAATTAAGTTTGGGAGCTTGTAATTTAAGCCGGGAAAATCAAGTGGGGTAGGAAGACAGAAGATAGAGGACAGAAACAGTAGGGAACTGAATTCTGTCTCCTGACTCCTGTATTCCCCCGTCAGGGAAAATTTTCTATTTCCAGCTGGAAGTCAGTTTTGTGTTTGTTGATAGGGGAATAACGTTATCGGCAACTTTTTTAAGCAAGTTATGGCTGATTTATCAGGGTTTTCTCAGGTTCAGCTGTTAAATTTTGATCGTAGTTTCTTTACTCAAGTGACTTTCAAGCGGGTTTTGGACTGAAGGCGGGCGATCCTCATGGGAAAAATGAGATAGGAGTTAGAAGCAAGAAGACAAGAAGCAAGTGATATAAACATTCCTTAGGCTTCCATTCCTTTCCCCCTAAAATTCCCCGGTTAATTACACGCCTTTAAATGCGCCTTAACGGACGCAGGTTAGCAGGGAAAGTTTTTACCTGAGGTAGAAATCAGGGGCCAGCATCGAGAATTCAGACTAGGGTTCTCTCTTGTCTGCTTCATTCCTGCCCGGTGGTCAATTTCTGCCTAATTTTAAGGATTATGATTGTGTAGTTCATGAAGTTTATCCGCTCTTTCCTCCGGACTATTGGCCCAGTGATCAAACCCATTGACCCATTCTCAATTCAGTTTCGTCTTACAGTTGGGATCGGACTCGCTTCAGTATTGGGCATTGGCGGCATTGCTGGGTGGACAAGCTGGCGGATGCAGCAGATTTTGTTGGAAGGACATAAGCAAAATACCGTCAATGTTGCTGATCGGTTTGATCAGGATGTAGAACTGTATTTGATGGATCAAATGCCTTTGGAGGAGGCATTGCAAAGAGTAATCGACCATCGTACGACGGCTAACCTGATCCTTTGGGTAAAGTCTCCAGAAAATCGGCTTTTAGCCCAGTCTGACACCCTGTCGATGGGGTCCTGGCAGAATCAGGGCGTTGCGGATCAACTGCTGAGTCTGGAACAATCCGATTTGGTCGCAATTTACCCAATCCAAGACCGATATTTAGTGGTTTGCGCCAATTCTCTGGAGATTGGCGATCAAGTGATTGGAGAGGTGTTTGTGGTGGAGGACATCACGCCCGATCAGCAAAGTTTTTGGGCGATGAACCGCAGCCTGACCGCCGCGAGTAGTTTATTGATACTTCTGATTGTCATTGTCATCGCCATGTACGTCCGGCGATCGCTCCAGCCTATTTGTCGGATGAATCATTTGGCGGCGAATATTTCCGCCGATAATTTGGGAGAGGCGCGTCTTCAGTTGGACCAGGCCCCCTCTGAGGTGAAAGAATTGGCTCAGACCTGCAATATGATGCTGTCTCGCCTGTCCAAGGCATGGGAGCATCAGCGTCGATTTGTCAGCGATGTCTCCCATGAACTGCGGACCCCGATGACCTTGGTGCATGGTTATTTGCAGAGTACCTTGCGCCGCAGCGATAATCTCAGCGACCCCCAACGGGAGGGTTTGGAGATTGCGGCGTCGGAATCCGAGAGAATTATTCGATTGCTTCAAGACCTGCTGGATTTGGCGCGGGCGGATAGCGGCAACCTCTGGCTCCAGAAAGAGCCGATAATGCTCAAAGATTTAGTGCTGGAGGTGGTGGATATGGCCCAATACTCCGGCGATCGCGTCATGGCTCAAATCGATCATGCCGTGGAAGCTCAGGTGGACCGCAATCGGCTGAAGCAAGTCCTGATTAACCTATTGGATAACGCCATCAAGTATTCGGAACCCGATCAGCCGATTACAGCCCGATTGGCCCGGGAGGGAGAGTGGGCGATGATTCAAGTGTGCGATCGCGGTCGCGGCATTCCCCTCTCCGATCAAAATGTGATTTTTGAACCCTTTTACCGAGTAGATGAAGACCGCTCACGGGCGACGGGGGGAACTGGATTGGGCCTATCCATTGTGAAAACCTTGGTGGAAGGCATGGGGGGCAGAGTTAAAGTGCAATCTAAGTTAGGAGAAGGCAGTGTTTTTACCGTGATGCTGCCGGTTTTGCAAACTACTGGAGCCCCCTAAAAATGATAAAGCGGTCTAGTATCGGGAGCGCTAGGCGCGTTATAATTCGCTATCCCTGATTTCGATTGCTTAGGCGTGTAACGGATCCCCTATGACAGCCAAAATCCTATTAGTGGAAGACGAAGAAAAACTGGCTCGATTTGTGGAGCTGGAGTTGACCTATGAGGGCTATGAGGTCACGGTGGCGAACGATGGGCTATCAGGGTTAATGACCGCCAGAGATTCTGACCCTGATTTGATCATCCTGGATTGGCTAATGCCCGGTCTCACAGGGGTGGAGGTCTGTCGGCGGCTACGCTCCACCGGGTCTCAAGTACCGGTGATTATGATGACCGCTAAGGATGATGTTTCCGATCGGGTGACTGGCCTGGACGCAGGGGCGGATGATTATGTGGTCAAGCCATTTAGCATTGAAGAGTTACTGGCCCGGGTGAGGGCGCATTTAAGACGCACCCAGCCTCAAGAGACTGATGTTTTGCAGTACGAAGACCTGAGCTTGAATCGGTCTTCCCGAGAGGTTTTTCGCGGCAAGCGCAGTATTGAGCTGACCGCTAAGGAATTTGACCTGCTGGAATATTTGATCTTGCATCCTCGCCAGGTGATTACCCGCGATCGCATCCTCGAAGAAGTTTGGGGATACGACTTCATGGGCGATTCCAATATCATTGAAGTTTATATCCGCTACCTCCGCTTAAAATTAGAGGCGGAAGGCGAAAAACGGCTGATTCAAACTGTGCGGGGGGTAGGATACGTCTTGCGGGAGTAATCAGGAGAGAATGGTTTTGTCGGTGATGCACCCGTAGTATTTTTTTGCTGTGTCGTGTTAGCACCCTCATTCTGTCGGCTAGGGTGAATGTCTACTTTCTCTTAAGGGTTAGACGAACGCCAATGATCCCCAGGGTGAGTAGTCCCACCGCCAAATCGGGATTTGTTAAAATAACAGGAATTTTTCCGCTTCTGTATTTAGCCAGTTGGGTCGACCATGTAGACCATGTATATCCAATGGCGTCCGACTGCGGGATTGTCCAAAATGTCTGTCCCTCCGCGCTGATCTGAAAACCGCCAATTGCAATAGTTGCCGCGATCGTCGTTGAAACGATGATCTGACTCAGAAATTCCATTTATCTTTGTTGCTAAAACCAAAAACGCCTCTGGATGCAGTTACTCGGGCGCTTCTGCGGATGAGGCGTTCAATAGTGTTTCTGGCGGAATAGCGAAAACTTTATGGGGTTCTAAGGAACTTCACTAAATAAACATAGCAATGTAATGCTTTTCTAAAGTTAGAGGATAAATCCTTGACAAAAGGGTTGGGTAATAGGTCTAGAGGGAGTAGTCAAAATCGCTCCATCAAGATGTCTGCGATACGGTTAGCGGCGCCTGGGGTTCCCATCCGGCGGCGACCATTTTCTTGGATCAGTTGTAAGCGATCGGGGTCTACCAAAAGGGACTCCATGGCTGTCGCTACGTCCGCAGGGCGCTGCGCCAAGATAACTGAGGAGCCCAGATGTCGGGCTTGGGCTTGGGCAAAAGCGGGGGTAAATTGAGGCCCTTGTCCGGCTAGGGTGATAGCAGGTTTGCCTAAGCCGACAAACTGTTCGGTGGCGGTGCCCGCCATGGCGATCGCAAAATGGGCTTGATGCAGACAGTCTGCGTAGGCGTCTTGAATCAGGGCCAAGGTGGCGTTGCGGTCAGTGAAAATTGGATATTTGAGAGGGGCCTGAGCCGGAACGGCGTCGGATATATCCGCATCCGTGGGCTGAGCCGTTGTTTTGGGAAGCCAACCCTGGTTCTTCAGTGGTTTCTGAAAAATATTGAGATCAAGGCCGGGCGCGATCGCCGCCAATAACAACACCCGACGCTGGCGAAATGTCTGAATCAAGCCAGAGACAACCGTCAACATCCGTTCCCAATTCTCATACGCCTCTGGTTCCCTTGACCCGGGCAGAAGCACCACCGTCAGAGGCTCCTCGTCTTCTTCCGGGGGATCTAGAATTGATAACGATAAGCCTGCGGCTGAGGGGGCCAACCCATCCATCATCGGGTTGCCGGCGTAAATGGCCGGAATAGGCCAACGTAGAAGGCGCTCTGTTGTCAGCTCATCCCTCACAAAAACCGTTTTGCAACGTCGCCGCGACATCAGCCATCGCTCCCAGGGATAGTAAATGGAGCCGACCCGACTCTGCAACCGCTGCCATCCGGATAGCTTCGGCAGCGGTCCAATTTCATCTCGAAAATAATAGTCAGACTTGGCGGTTCCGACGAAAGCATACTTAGCGCCGCTGAACCAGGCGAAGAGTAAGGGAACTAAATCCCCCACCGCCAAAATCGCCCCGCCGGACCGCGCCCAAGCGCGAACCGCCCTGAATTGCGCCAGGGTGAGTTGCAGCAATCCCCCCTTAATATCCCGGGCTAGCTGTCGACTATCCATATAGATAAATCCCCCGGAGGGCATTTTTTTTGTTGGGCCGATCACCGGAACGCCGAGCTTTGCGTAGATATGCCCCGATCCCACCATGGGAAGAGCGCAAATATCTGGCGCTGCAGGATGTTGTCGAATAGCGTCGAGAATACGGCCAGCAATGACATCCTCTCCATGTCCATTGCTGATGCAAAGTAACTTCATGGGTTTATGAACGGTTCAGGCTAGATAACTCTAGATGAGTGCATTATTTGGATATCGAACTAGCCTATCTCATTGCAGCGCTCCAATTGTGGAATCATTCAACCTATCTAAATCATTAATATTCAAAGAAATTCGGTACGTTGCTGCAAAAAACGATGTATAAAACACTCCCATGTATCCTAGACGCCTCCTAAACGGGGGCGCCAAAACTAGATGGAGGGTTTGTCGCCCCTTTGTTTGACTGAGAAGCTTCAAATCTATGTTGTTCCGATCGCCGCCCAGGAGAAAGTTGTTTTTGATGCAAAAATAAAATCCAAAGCATCGGAATGTTAAGCAAGTAAAACGGGGCAGTCTTCTGCCGATTGTTACACTCGCAGAAAGCTAAGTGGTTTTAATACGTGAGAGAGGTTTAATTATGCGTAATTGGAGTTTCCTACTGATGGCGCTCACGGTAGCGGTTGCCCCCTTGTCCGCCTGTAGCGAACCTGGAACGTCAACTAATACTTCCGCCGATGGTCAATCCTCAAATGTCGGCGGCAGCCGGTTGCAAGTGGTTTTGAATCGGGGGCGGTTGGTGTGTGGAGTCGAGGGGAGTATTCCTGGATTCAGTTTTTTGGACGAGAGCGGAGCCTATTCTGGTTTGGATGTGGATGTTTGTAAAGCGGTGGCGGCCGCTTTGTTTGACGATCCAGACGCAATAGAGTACCGGCGGCTTGACACCACTGAGCGCTTTACGGCGTTGACCGGGGGAGAGGTTGATATGCTCTCTCGAAACACCACCTGGACCATTACCCGGGATACCTCAGTGGGTCTGGAGTTTGCACCCACCACTTTCTTCGATGGGATGGGGATGATGGTGCGCGAGGATAGCGGCATCACCGAATTAGAAGATTTTGAAGGGAAGGCGATTTGTGTAACATCTGGGACGGCCACCGAGTTGAACCTGACCGATCAAATGCGGAAGCTCGACATCAGCTTTGAGCCAGTCGTCTACCAGAATCGCGATGCGACTTACGCCGCTTATGATGAAGGCCGCTGCGAAGGGATAACCTCTGACAAATCAACGCTGATTTCGCGTCGCAGCACCCTACCCACGCCAGGCGATCATGTTTTGATGGCCGTAACCATGTCTAAGGAGCCGCTGGGACCCGTCACCATCAACAATGACTCCGCTTGGTTTGATGTGGTTAAGTGGGTTACCTATGGTTTGATCCAGGCCGAGGAATTTGGCATTACCTCTGAAAATGTGGACGAGTTTACCACTAGCAAAGATCCCAGTATCAAGCGTTTCTTGGGGGTTGAAGGGGAAGGAACGCTAGGTGCGGATATGGGCATTCCGAATGATTTTATGTACCGCGCTATCACGCATGTCGGCAACTACGGCGAGATTTTCGATCGCAATGTGGGCAAAGACTCCCAGTTCAAGCTGGAAAGAGGGCTGAATGACCTCTGGACTCGGGGCGGCTTGATGTATGCCCCGCCATTCCGTTAAGACGGCTGGGTCGGTTTTAGTTGAGGCATTCGCATTTTCGCTGAGATGGGACACCTCTCAGTTGAGGCGGGAGGTAAGAGGGTAATCCGATGCTATCGAGCTGCAAAATCCTTTACCCTTCTTTCGCTCCCATTGAGCTAGCTGGCTAGAGGTTGATGAACGGATGATAGATAAATGGTAAGCGAGAGTGGCGGCAACGGTTTCAGCCTGCGTAAACTTCTGCGGGATGATCGCTTTTGGAAAGCGGCTTTCCAGGTCTTAACCCTGATGGGTGTGTGCTTGGTCTTTGCCTTTCTGATTAGTAATCTCAACCGCAATATGGCCCGGCAAAGCATTAAGTTTGGCTTTAGCTTCTTATCCAATCCGGCCAATTTCAGTATTGGTGAAAGCGTCGTTGAATATAGGCCCCAAGATTCCTACGCCAAAGCGCTGTTTGTCGGTTTGCTCAATACCCTGAACCTGATGACGGCGGGCATTGTCTGGGCGACGATTGTGGGAATTACCGCTGGGGTCGCCAGCTTTTCTCAGAATTGGCTGGTGCACAAGATCAGTCGGGCTTATGTGGGAGTCATTCGCAACACCCCGCTACTCCTCCAACTGTTCTTCTGGTACTTCGCGATTTATGGCTTACTTCCCAGACCTCAAGCGCAGCTTAGCATCTCCAATCTAATTTTTCTGAATAACCGCGCTGTTTATATTCCCTGGCCAGCGAACACTTCGATTGCTTGGGCGTCGCTAGGAGTATTGATTGTGGCTGGGATTGCCGCCTTGATCATTTGGCGTTGGCGAATCCAGGTCATGGTCGAAAAAGGCGCTTCTGGCAAAGCACAGGGGATGGCTCTAATGGCTATTGGCGCGGCGGCCCTGATTATTTTGGTCTTCGGGCTGGGTTGGCAAGCGCCTCAAGGCCTAGAGGGCGGCGGCGCTACCGGCGGGCTCAAACTTTCCCGAGAATATGCCGCCGCCCTAACAGGGTTGACGTGTTATACCGCCGCCTTTATTGCAGAGATTGTGCGGGCGGGAATTCAGTCCGTTTCTCTGGGGCAGTGGGAGGCCGCCCGTTCCCTAGGACTCGCCCCTAATGTCGTGATGCGGCTGGTGGTTTTTCCCCAAGCCTTACGGGTGATTATCCCGCCACTGAATAGTGAATTCATGAACCTGGCTAAGAACACCAGCCTAGCGTTCGCCATTGGCTTTCCTGAGCTCTATTCTGTCGCCACCACTACCTATAGTCCAACCGGTCGTCCGGTTGAGGTGTTTCTAATATTAATGGCGACGTATCTGACAATTAATCTGCTCATTTCTTTAGGCATGAACCAACTCAATCAAGCTGTTCAGTTCAAGGAGCGCTAAGCAGCCATGACGATAACTACGCCGCCCGCTTCTGCGGAAACTCCGCCGCCGGTCGCTCAAGTTGGGCCCATCGCTTGGATGCGAAAAAATCTGTTCAGTGATTGGTTCAACAGCCTGCTAACGGTCATTGTCGCCGCAATTCTCCTGTTCGCCGCCAAAGGGCTGGTCTCTTGGGCATTGACGACAGCCCAGTGGAGAGTTGTGCCGGCAAATTTGGGTCTGTTTATGACTGGCCTGTATCCTGCGGACCTCTACTGGCGGGTTTGGATTCTATTGGGCTTTATCTGTGTGATGGCGGGTCTATCCTGGGGCGTCATCGGCAGAAATTTCGTTACTCTGTTTAATCGATATGTTTTGATTGGCGTTGGCGTCATCTGCGTCGCGGTTATCCTATTTCCCCTAACTCGGCCTAACAGTCCCAAGTTG
>JAAUYH010023034.1_pt1 | contig 14722 bp, 7 predicted proteins | sample 7278061 | NCBI WGS metagenome assembly JAAUYH01 (sample SAMN14350203, study PRJNA611818) | marine sediment metagenome | isolation source: surface marine sediment (0.6m) | place: French Polynesia: Moorea | collected 2018-08
AGTACAGTACAGTACAGTACAATAATAGTCTGTTAGCCAAGTTTTAATGCAGACCTCAAATTCTCAACACTTCACATCATGCAGTACTACTGTACTGTATCATGTTTCTGCGGTATTACACACTGTATCTATCAATGCATTTGTGGTACTTAACAAGTGTTCAACTTGTGTGGAAAGAAGATCAACCCTTGTACAGTGCTGCCCAATAATGCGTTATCAATACTGTACCGATTCTATTTCTGTCCGAGCTTGATCCGTAACTTCGTTAGTCAAGGCTGTGCAGTACCGGTACTCCACAGTTCGCTGTTAAGTCTTGTCGTACCACAGCCACCAATTCAAGCCATTGTTGAATGACCAGACGCAGAAGATGCAGCGAAAATGATGTTCTAGTACGGTACGACATGAAATGCACAACGTTTGTCTCATGTCTCAACTTTTTGAAATATCTGAATCAACTTTCCACTCTTTTTGGGGATGGCTGCCATCGCTTCATGGCAGATTCGCTTGTCGCACCCTCGATATTTCGTTGAACTGTTTTTCTTCGTATTGCTATTGTTGATTTCGCGCTCATATGTCGAAGTCATGTTGTCGTAAGAAACGAAGTTCACAAACGAACATAATGGGTACAACACCGAACTATGGACAACAATGCTTAGGATTTCATCAAGAAACTGTGTCTAGGCCAGGCGCTGAATGATGAATACCAAAATGATGGCGACATTCTGAAAAATGAAATCGACTATAAACAGCACTTTGAGCGAGGCGGTAACAACGGGAAGAATAAACAAAAAGACGCTCGCATGCGCGCCGTGCACGATTGGGACGAGTGTGAGAGAGGTGTATGCTACTTTGTGGGATGTGTGGTGGGTGGGGCGACATCAGTGTGAGAGTGTTTTCGTGGATTTCTTCACGGTGAAGGAGTGCGGCTTGGAGCGGAGTGAAGGAAGCGTATTCGTGATGGAGAGTGCAAGATAACGGGAAATGTATGTTTGAGAAATGCGTGTATAATCGTGTTCTGAGACATTCATCATTGTTAGCCTGCTTCGAAGATGCGTATGTGAGCGAATGCTCCAAGGCATTGTAAACAGTTTCTCGAGACACACGTACAGTAGGTGTGTACGGGACTTGATGGACACGCTGTTCAGCAGGAAGTCGCAACTGCTCTATTATCTTACGGTAGTGCTAAACAAACAATCAAGTGAAGTATAGCCGATATCTAATACAGATTTAGTTGTTGATTTGTTCAATCTCATCGCACAAACGTGCCATCATCATTGTCACACTTGGATAACAGTCCACACCGGGGTTGTACTGTACAAGTAACCGTTGCAAGGTAGTATCTTTTGACGACAGTAGCGCGGGTTCCCAACCCTGGTACTGTAACCAATACCGTCCTGTATGGAGCACTAATGTGCAGTACAGTAGATCGTACAGAGTTGGGATCGAAATAGGAGAGGATGGAAGGGGCTAGTTGCAGGCACACTGTGGATTGGGCGGAAAGGTAGAAAGGCGTTGAAATCGAGCTACAGCAACACAAGGAATTGTCGTGAGGTGCACTAGATGTGATAAGCGAGGATTGCGCAAGTGCAAAGTGGCGCGGCACACCGAGGGTGCGGCACTAATCGAATTCCAAAAAACCACGCTAGAAGTGCCTGCACCTGCGCACACACCGCAGCGTAGGCCGAATTTCTACCAACCGAGGCGCACCACCCGTGGCCAGGCACAACAACAGCACGATCATGGACGTTCATCGTTCGTTCGTCGCACAATCGCCCGCCCACTCGCCAGCAGTGTCAGCGGTGTTGTACGCGCATGACCTCCTAACCCCACTCTTTTTAAGCGACGCTGTCTGCTAACCCGACACCACCACCGCCACCACACCACAATGTCTGATTCTGCTTTACCCTGCTCCTTCAAGGTCGTGCAAATTGGCTGTGGCGTCGTTGGTCATGCGTATGCGCGCGCCTTCGTCGCCGCTAATCATGACGTCGTAGGAATCGAAGCGTCTCACGCTCGAATTAATCAAATCGGCTCCGCTTACCCTATGCGCCATGTGGACGACGATCTTTCCGATGTTCGTGATGTGGATTTCATCTTGTTGTCGATTAATACTCCACTCGACCCTGAAAAGGGCGCATTGAACATGAAATACATTTGGTCTTCTCTGAGAAACGTCACCGCTTTATTGACAGCTTCACCCAACGCTCTAGTTGTTGTGCGTTCTACCGTGACTATCGGATTCTGCGCAAACTATCAACAGCAACTTTGCCATCTGTTGAACCGTGACCATGTACCGCTTTGTTTTCAACCCGAGTTTCTGCGCGCGAAGAGTGCACTTGCCGACGCACTCAATCCGTGGCACGTGGTGGTAGGCACCGACCACGTTGGTGATGTGAAGAAGTACGTGCGATTTCAGCAATGTTTCGTAGAACCGTCGCGCATTTCGATATGCACTATTGATGAAGCGGAAATAATGAAGATATTCCACAACTCGTTTAACGCGGCGAAGATTTCGTTCTTCAATCAAGCGGGTTTACTTGTTGATAAGATCAAGTCGCGCGACGCCAAGTCTATCGATGCGGAGCGAACCTTCAAACTAATTGGACGTACATGCGAGGGATTGTTGAACCCCAACTATGGGCTCACGCCCGGACATGCGTATTACGGCACATGCCTACCGAAGGATTCGGCAGAATTAGCGCATATGGAGGAGGAGTACGGAATGAAGTGCGACTTCTTCCGACAGGTGGTCGAAGTGAATAACGTGATGCGCGGACACGACGTGAGCGAGGTGCTACATGGCGATAATCACGTGGAGAACACAGTATTCTTAGAACGGTCAGTGCCGAACGAGAAACCACTGAAAATTCGAGTCAAGGCAATGGAAGAGATCATGCTGGCTCAGTCGGAAATCGAGGAAGAGGAAGTCGTGAGCCCGAACAGCGTGAAGGATGTGATCGAAAATGGGATCTGAGACATGTAGCCTTGCGTTTTGAACTGACTTGTGCGTGTGACTAATTGCAATCAATACGGATTTATACGTGTGTGTGTGTGTGTGTTTCCGATGTTCTTCTTGCATGTGCTGCTCTTGTGGCGAGGTGTGAGCAGCGCGACTTCTACACTATCTTAGTAAACGCACGACTATCCTGTTGCTGCACTGTTCCTTTTATTTACTCGATATTCACTAGCTTGGCTCTTCTCGTTACTAGGCTAGTTCGTTTTCGTTTTTCATTTCTTGTTGCGTTCTGTAAGAGTATTCGCAATTAGTACTCGACCAAAACATGAGTTTTGATCTCCCTCCTTCGCAACCATTGGCAGATGGTGATGATGGGGAATGTCTCTGAGTTGTGATGATGATGATACTATTATTATTGTTCGTTCCATTCTCCATTTCGCAGAAGCAATCTAACGAGATAGACCTATTCGGTGGGGAACCCGGGTAGATTCTGAATCTCACTTCTACTGTATCGGGTCCATTATTACGACGTTCAGCTCGTCCAAAACGATTCAGTTACGGCAGTAATACGGTACAGTACAGTACCTAGTGCCAATACAGTACAGACAGTTTGCACATTCAAGTGGACTACTAATCTCGACCAACCGGGAGTGGTGCGCACGGTTTGTCGGTAGGGTATAAATTATCGACTTCTTGCATTACCTCATCCGACAAGGGCCAACCAAGTTGCTGAACAAAGCAATGTTTGATATCACGTTGCGCAGCACAACTGGCAATACGATAAAAGTTGTCGCGACATTGTTGAAACTTGTTCGCGCCAGAGTTGCCCTCGTTCACGGGTGGCGCGGTGCGAAGGTGTGCAAAGAACGAATTCAGGAACTTGGGACCGCCGTAAGCATCGTACAACGCGAGTAACAGGCCTGTCATCAGGTCGTTGATAGTTTCGTTTGGACGCCATGGCATACGGCTCTTCGTCCATGCCGTGTCAAAGCAATGACGTGAACGCACGCACGCGCGAATATCCCGCTGCATACGCGCTCGAAATGCCGCCCGTGAGCGACCAAAGTACACCATGTCCACCGCATTCCCCGCAATCTCTGGTAATACGATTGCCCACAAGTTGTTGAATCCTACCGTCCACCAACCCCAGTTATGTGCCTCGTCGTCCATTCTCCAGTCGAACGCTCGGTTGAATTGGGGTTCCCAGAAATTCCTGCCCATTTCGTAGTAATAGACTTGGTCCACTGCTAGGGCACCGATTGATGACTCCGCGCGCGAGCATAGTGGTGCGAATAATGCAGCTCCAACGGAAATTCCCGATACGCCGTGATGCGCCAATCCTCCCGCTCCCGCGTTGTCCAGTGGGATTTCTACGGGTGCGAGCCCACAAACTCCGTTGTTGTTGTATGGTGATAGACCGCTTGACAATGTCGTTGATTTCAAGGTTTCATACAGGGTGTCCAGTGCATGTAACACACGCGTACGAGCGGCCTCTGTGGTTGTGAGAGCATTTCGTGCGTGAACTGCGCCACCACTCGTGTCACTTTCGTTGGGACATTCAATTACGACCCCAACACGCGCACCTAACCATGCTATGGCGAGGCGAGGACCCCGCCGTGCCAATCCAAACGTGTAAGTGAAGGGTTCGGTGAGTGACATTTTGCCAATCGAAGGAAGACAGCGGTGTTGTCAAATAGTTTTACAATTGGCTAGGGTAATGGGCTAAATGGCGTTCGTTATCTAAGCAAACCAAAATCGATCCCAGCAACGATAGAAACTGATGGCTATGGAAAATCAGTCTTACTTTCCGATGATGGACTTGCTCCTTATCTGAGACTTTCCCCACAACCAAATCGTACCATCCACAGTAAACATCCGATGATGCAAAATGTTGATAACCCGAGAACCGTTGCAAGAATAATGGGCTCTCGCGGCGATAAGCTCGAAATCATGGTAAGCACGGTGAACAGTTGATGGTGTTTGTGTTTAGCTTGGATCTGGCGATACGTTGGTGGAGCTGATTTCGGAATCCGAATCAAATTCTTAAGTGTCAGAGGGCTGCACCAGGTAAGCATGCATCAGCACCAAAAATAACAGAGACAGGAGTCGGAAGCATCAGGTCATCTCCCTATCGCGAGGCCGTGCACTCCATGATTGCATGTAGAGCAAATCATGTTTTGCATCGAATACTGCGGAGATAAGTATAGCGTACACCCTTGAAAACGTTCACAAATGTCTTGTACTCGACAATCTCAAGGGACATCCAAAAAATTGTAAAGCACTTTAGATTGATGAATTTCATTCTTGTGCTGTATGTCGCAAATGCTTCGTCGATGAAACAACAGAGTAGCAGTGCCAAAGTTATTGGTGGCGAATAAAGTATTGGTATAATAGTGCATCCATTTATATCGACAACAAATGATAATCTTTCATAATATCACGCATTTCAAAAGTCACCTTTTTATTAAACAAACACCGAGCCAGATGCTGCTGCATAGGGCAATGAAAGCCGTAGGGTTCTTGTTTTAATGGAGTCCCATTCCCATTTATTCGATCCGATTAATTTTCGAGCGCCACACTTTTGCCCATGAAGTATCTCGCCTACTCGGACAGACTTGACATCAAGAGATATTGTTGCCATGTCGTCGACATTTGGATGGGTTATGCACAGCACTGTGAACCGAGCGCAATGCTCGACATGATTACGATAGATATATTTCGCCGCTCATCAAGTTTGCGTTGGATTCCGTATTAAGCAACACGATTTAATCGACCTCGACATTCATCAGTCCGTACTAAGATTCCGGAATGAATAAATTTGCATCCAACAAAATGGATCAATTGGGTTTTGCCCCTGAGGTCCACATCATGGTGTTTTTGAGTCTTGTTTTCAAGGTATATTTAATGTAAAAATACGATTGCTAATCTTATGTCGCCAGTTTATTTGGTTCACCATAATTTCACTAATTGGGTGTCAAGTACGCAGTGCTTCACTTATCAATTGTGTGCACTACTGTAGTTTTACAATATTCATGAATTGGTTTAATAGATCTATTGAGTTATTACACTCCCCGGGAATGAAGAAGATGCCAGGAAATAGTGTCCACGTGCCACTGTAGACGTACTTTATTCCTTCACGAACGTTTCGGACAAGATTTAACTTGCAGTCACGCCCGCTCAATACCGAGTATGAATTTCAGATTGCGGATCGATATAGTTTTCCTCGCGAACAACCTTGCAAGAATCGCTACGAAGGCGAGTCAGGCAACCATAGGCCTTCTGTGCATCTGTACTAATTATACTGCCATAGAAAACATATTGAGCGATATTACCAGTCAGAGTTTTAACTGATCGATTAGGACAGCGGAAAACAGTAACATTTTTCGATCCACTCTTGAACCTGACAACACATTTGTACATCAAGTTGTTCTCACTGAAACCCAAATACACAACATCACTTTCCTCGTAGTCTGCTATGATTGAGCTCTTTGTGCTTCATGCACTAAATAGAGAGCCTATGTTGACTTGTGCATGTCATTTGGGAATACGGTGAACTGACTGAAGTTCAGTCAGGTAAAAAATATACATTCTAATTTAAATAATTTCGTATTTTTTACTTTTGTAGTTGTTTGATTTTGAATTATTCATTCCGCTAGATTTACTCAGAATTATTCATTCCACTGGAGCAGGACTGATACCAATTACATTATTCTCAATTTTCTTATTCTGAACCAAACGAAGCTCATGCGATACGGTCGGACTCCACCCAAACTGTTTCACGTAAAAACATGTTATTGTGAATCTTAGTATCACAATGTACTTGATTAGTTCATTGTATTTATTTGCTCTAAACCTTTCGTGAAGTGAGTTATTTATTCTCTGAAACTTTGACCAGGAATTATTTATTTTCCTGATAAGCAACATTACGCAATTTATTCTCACCAAATTTTTCGTGGAAATAAGTATCAAACATTATTTCTTACATCTCTGGACTGAACCAACATCTAGAGTACTGCACAGATTGGTTAATTCAGAAAGTGATAAAGGACGCCAAAAAAGGATCAAGGGTAGATGGCCTTATCTCGATATTTCGCTAGATGAGAAAAGTGGGGTCGGTTCTTTGTGATTAAGAAACGCTGTTTCCGAAATTTAGCAGAAGTCGTACCATTTGGATTTGTTTTATCACAATATTATTGGAATACAGAGATATTCTAGAGTTATCATATTCCGGCTCTAAACCATTATGTCGAGTTGTTATCGTTTTCCGAGCGCTAGGCTGCCATAGGCCGATTGTGATAAAATCACGTGATACTACTCATGTCACTCAAAGCATTCATATTCATGAATTGGACTCTAGTTCTTTTCGTCTTACTTGCTTCCGACAGTCATGCTATCTATCGAGGAAAGCAGGTTTATACAAGGGAGGCCAACTGTTGGAACTTTTTTCCTAAGGTCGATCACTTAGATAATGAGTATGTTCATTCATTCGTACATTTCGCTAATTCTGATCATGCTCTTCTTTGCGGCGGCGTTATGATCAACCACAGACATGTACTCACTGCCGCCCATTGTCCCATCCGGACAGAAGACAACGCATTTGTGGGTTCCCGCAGCTTATTTGACGGTCAGAGGAGTATCGTCGATAAAATCGTAAGACATCCTCTTTTCAATCTGAACAGCAGCACCTTTGATTTGGCGAAAATCAGGTTGCACCGATTACTAGTGCGGAACGTCCCACTCCCTATCAACTGGGATGCATATCTACTACCGCAAGGTTCTGAGACTCGAATTCTGGGATTTGGGCTCTACCGAGCCTACAGATCTCCAGGAAAGCCATCACAAGTGCTACGATACGGGACATCCCGGATAACTGATGTGACGGTATGTGGAAAACGTTTCGGCCTGAATTTCGTATCTCCTGCACATGAGTTGTGCTTCCATCAGCGACATAGCATAGCCTGCCCCGGCGATTCTGGAGGTCCCGTTCTCAATAGGAGTCATATGACTGGTGAGTGGGAACTCATCAGAATCATAATGGGTGGTGAATACGGTGTTCATGACGAAAAGTATTGTAATCCAAAGGGAATTTTCAGTGCGATGAACCTTGAAGGTAGTAAGGAGTGGATCATCCAAACGACCAGTTCTGATGCTTGAATTCAGTTGAAGGAACCACGAGTGATGGAGTACTAGAAATAGGAATGAATAAATTAAGTTTTTTTTCTTTTGCCGAGTTATGGTCTACAAACAAACAGGTCGTGTATTCACAGATACAGTATGCTAATAAGTTCTGTATAGATTGAAGAGAATTACTTTACGTGAAGTACAAGTCCCAAGAAATTGAGGGTTGATTTGGTGACGTATTTCGACGAGATCGAACCTGAGGTCCTGACTTGAAGACCGAGGGCCGAAAGCCCGAAGCCTCTTGTCAGGGCCGAGGGACTGATCGAGTCGCAAATCAATATCAAGTCTACGCACATGTGTCGTGGTACATAATGTTCTAACCTGTACCGTACAATAATTTTGAGGGTGTTCTGGTTAGTGAAATCGGCTAATCCTATTACGAGTGCTCCCATGGAACCAATGAGAAAGGAAATTACAGTGATTACTGGGCCCTCGACCCAGAAATCACTATAGTTTGGGTACGCCCTCGACAAAAATCCAAGTATTTTCGAAACCTGACAGGTGCCTACTATTCTACGTGTTGAATGCCTAGCTTCGATTTGTATTTCTTTGGTGATATAGGAGCAATGACATGTCCGATTCAAAAGCATTGTACGTGGCGTTGTGTTTTGGATTTTAGTTGTGGGTGAGATCAACGCTTCCTCAACAAACTGGTTCCTATAAAAACACACTCTAAACCAAGCTCGGAAGCCAGGATTCAGCTGTGATTGCTGTGCTCGGTGCAGGAGTACAGTGTAGACTACGAGTTGCTTACATTTCAGTGCTACTGTACTGTACTACGGTCATACTGCAGTGGAGGTAAGTTTTTCTTACAATATTACACTTATGATCCTTCGTGGAATCCTGAAAGTTTTCTAACAATCAGGAAAATTTCCTGGAATCATTTCTTCTCATCCGGGGCGTTAGAGATTCGCGGCGAGAGCCCTCTCCCATGCACATAGAACCACAGTTCTCTCTACTTATACTTAGTGTTCAGTTCAACACGCTGTACTGTGCTGTCTCTGAAATGTGCTGTGGCAAGGGAGTCTGGACATGAAGTTGCTCCTGCTGCTTATTTCCTCCTAGTGGGGAGAAGATTAAGGTACAATAAAATCTCCCAGTTGTTTTGAAATCACAGATGTGTGAAGGTAGACTTGTAGAAGATAGGACAATAAAAATGTCTCGTTGTTTTCGTGTGGAATGGTAAAGTGAGATGCAGGAAAACGTTCCACATACAGTATTTTTACCCTACTGTACAGTATCTTCGACAGATGAGACAATATTCATCAGAATTCCACCGTTCATCAGTGGGGTCCTACACTGCCGTACAGTACGGCTCAAAGGCGAGATTTGAAGTAGTGAAGAATTCTTGAGTTATCTCTCCTCCGACAAAATTTGTTGGTACTATATCTTGCCACCTCAATAAGAAGCGATCATCCGAGCACAGACCTGAGAGTATGAGTGAAGGTTGCAACCTTTTATTTACAAGTTCAGGGTACTCCTAAACTAGATACTAGAACAAATCAAAGCGAAATTATTTTCAAAATATTAAGGACGCACAATCGATCTCTTCTTGCATAGGTGACTTTCGGCACTACTAGTTGAGCATGCTAATCGGCTCATACTGAATCTAAGGTAAGAACAATTATGCGCTGGCGGATATCAGTTCTTCTCAGTTCTTCTTACTGTCGTCTATGGCGCAATAAGGAAGATATATATATATATATATATATATACATTGAAGAGAGTATTTGCTCATCCAAATGCAGTTCGTTGGTGTTGCTGTACTGTATAATGCGATTGCCTAAAAGCGGGCCAGTTCTTTGTGCTGAGTATTCATGTGCTTCGTGCAATGGCCAAGTTCCTTGAAGGTGGCCGGACACCACCTACATGCGTGTCTTCGCAACTGTAGGTGAACGGCGCGAATATGTTTGTTCATGTTACTTTTCTCGCCGAACGCCATCTGACATATTGTGCAAACGAAGTTGCGTTGCTTCAGATGCACCGTGGCGATGTGCTTGCGTAGCTTGGCGCGTCGACTGAACGCGGCCTTGCAGCCCTGCACGTCGCACGCGAAAGGCCGCTCCTGCTTGTGCACGCTTTGGACGTGTTTGCGCAGGTCGCACCGTTGTTGGAAGCAGAACCCGCACACATTACAGCGGAAGGGTCGCACACCCAGGTGAACCGCGTTCTTGTGCCGCGCAACGGAGCCTCGTTTCTTGAACATTCGACCGCACAGATCACACGCAATCAGTTGCGTTTGTGATGAATTGGAGGTCGTCACTTGTAAGGTCGGTTCTGAGATACTTTTGCTGTTTGCCATACATGCGGTGTTGGCTGGGTTGCCCTGTTGGAAACTTGGCTTTACATACTCACTGTCTTCGAAGGATGAATTCGATACGGTAGTGGGTGAAAAAGAGTCGATTGGTTTCATGCCAGCGAGGGCGATTGCTTCTTGCAGTTTTGAGTGGTCGAATGAAGTGTGCCATTGTTCGAAGTTTGCTGGTACATTAATGAACGACATGCCAATTTGACTTTTGTCATGAGTACCCACAACATCGCCTTTGTCGTCGTTGAAAAATTTGTTGAAGGTTGTGGTGAAGTCGTCTTCCAATTTGCTTGGTCCTTGATCTTTGGTAGTGGTCAGCGTAGCTAGGTCGAGTTCTGGAAAGATCATAGTACAGTTCATTGGGCAGGAGGGAGGGAAATCGAAACTGAGTGAAGTGAGGCGGTGGGAAATAGATTGTCGACACATGAAGGTATGAAACGCCACCAAGTCCATCTGTTTACGCGCACTACCCTGCCATACCTCTGCGATATTGGCCGCTACTTTTCAGTGGAAAACTGTGCTGACGCCTTTCAGTAACACTACACTGCACTGTAGCCGGTTTCTGTCTTGCTGTAGTATCCCATTTCACATCTCCCACAAGCAAGTGTCCGCACCATGTGCACACACTCCTGTATGCGGGGAGGGTTCTCTCACTGCTGCTTCAAGACTGTACCGGTACCTTCGGTCAGTTCGTGCTTCTGAGCTGTTCCGGCGCCACCTACAGTACTGGGAATTTGGAATTAGGTGGTATTTCTAGACTTGCAGGGTTTCACACTTGTTTCGTTTTCCTTTCTACAGCGTCAGTAATCCTCCCGTGTAAGTGAGTGGGACAAGATAATTGCGACACTATTACTGTAAATTTATCGTGGATTGCAAGTTTAACTAGCAAAAGATAATCGTAGATGCCATCTTGTTTCGGAATTGAATGCAACAATCTAGCCTGAGCTCGTTTAATGAATAATGAATGAAGCTTGAAACAGTGCGCACATTGCTGAGCTGATGAATTTCGGCGTCGCGTTCTTTCACATAATGCGAGAAAAGCAGCCGATCAACCCTTTCAATAACAAAACAAAGTTGGAAATCCAATTTTTTAAAAAAGCCGTTATTCTCATCATATTCTTCTAAATGTACTTTCTGGGTTCGTATGTATGAGCGGAGAGTACTATATTGAAAATGATGCAGAACTTAAACTATCTGTCACGTCACGCTTTTAGATTGAAAATACTGGATTCACTAGTGTAGGCGAGGCAACATCGCAACCAAATCGTTGGTCGTAAATGTAACCATATCAGCTTTCAATGCATATTCTACCAATAGGACCAATTCATCCAGCCATAACGCGTATAAATTACACGGAGAAATTATATCCTCTGAGCCTATGTAACAGAAACTTGAGAAGCTTCTTGTGCGAATTCAATGGTAGGTTTGTCATGGGTTTCTTCTGGTATTCGACGTAATCCATATTTTCCTAGCCACTCTAAAAGTAAAGGGAAATATACCCTGGACTAGCAAAAATATTCGAAAGTATTTAAGTAGGCAGGCGTAAGAGCGGCCAGTTCCTTCAGTAAATACCAGGGATACGAAAAAATAATTCGATCGGAGTTATTTTGGAATAAATACCTGCTTAATTTATTTTCTTGAAGATGTGCATTGGAATAACGCTACTTGACTTACATGTAAGATTGAGAATTCATTCCAGTCTCTCTGTTTCATTTAAAGTTATTTATCGTTGTGGTGCTGTTCATGCATGACCCTAGTGATCTTATCGTATCGATGAAAAACGTTAGATTAGGTAGAAATATGGGAAATAGGGTGGAATATGGGGTGTATGGAAATTGGGAATATAATACTTTTTATTGATATGATACAAGCACTGTGGGGATGCAGATGCGGTACTATCATCATTTGTTTATACCCTCAAACTAAGTAGAAATGAAAAGATACGTCTTGTTCAGCTTCCAAGTCACAATTTCTATGATCGCTGATCTATTAAAAACAGGTTATATTCGGAAGTACAAGAGCCAATGTATTCCGCATACTGATGTGGAGCAAGAAAAGTTTCTCATCTGTAGCAATTTCTCCGAGATCGAAGTGTCGAGAGTGTCTTGAACAGCCAGTAGCCATCAAAGGAATTGTTTTAATAATTCAAAATTATTCTATCATGGTTCATTGGGAAGTGATCTATTTATATAGAACCTTTTCGAGAAATGGATCATCAGCTTTCTGCTTTCAGGACGAAATAAATAGTAAAAGCAATTTCACTACTCCAGGTAAACTCTAATATCTTTGCATCAAACTAAATGACCGGATTCCGGGTTTCTCGAGTTTCAAATAATTATTTCTTTCGGCAAAGACTTGGTTTCACTCAATCAGACAGTTTTCCGCAGGTTGTACCACTCAATTGTAATGGTTTCAGTCACAGTAGACATTTATTTATTTTTATACCTTCATTCCTGCTGCATTCTTTCGTAATATGCAAAAAATGTGTTGTTCTTCCCGCTTTCAACATTCGTAGAGCATTCTTTCCACTTTTAAAGCGTGAACAATTTGTCATCTTTTATTGCCCGCCGTGCTGTAAAATATTCAATACAAAGCACTCTCCATGAGTGTTCTTTGAGGAAGTCCAAAAGTAAGCGTCCAGAGTTCTGAAATTCAGCTATGAAATACCTTATGTACCACTGGATTCGATAGAAGCACTATTTTACGAAAAAGCGATTGGTGGTGGAAATATTCCGCCCACGGTGGACAACGACAAAAGCGATGTAAAGCGGGAGAAAATCACTAACTCCGAATCAGAAAGTTTAGATTAGGTGAAAGTGTCTGCGACGCAATATCAGAGGAATTACAGATTGAATTGCAAGAATATCGTTTCCAGAGCGCAAAATTGTCTAAAATTGAAATCTATTAGATCGAAGATGATGATAGAGCCTACTTTGTCTAATTTTAGGGACACAGAAGCTAATTTAGATTCTGCTATATTTAAATACAAGGATATGATGACATTCTTATCTGCACTGTAGAAGAAAGATCAACAGCACTGTTGTCGAATATGCTGCAAAAAACATATATGCATTTGAAACAGTTTGATTAAAGAATGCTGAAGTATTGTACTCAGTATTGATGATGGAGTTTTGTGAAAATTCAGTAATCGATGGATAGAGTTGTCTGAACGCCTGAAAAACTTAGAGGCCATCATTTTTTCATGGAAGAAATTGACGCGTAAGAGGCTGAAATCCAACATAAAATTTTCGGTTCTGACCTGATTCGATAATTCCCCTGGGAAACGATATTTTTAACTCAGTGAACTAAAGAATTCTTTCAAACTTCTTTACAGTCAGATGATGAGCTCAGATCGCTCACAGGGAAAGAAAAATTCAATGAAATAGTTTATGGTGCTAGGCTACAGAAAAACAAGCTGCGATTTCGCAGTTGTTATGTCGTTAAAGGTGGGTTTGAATATCGGAGCACCCGAAAATTTGAAAAAAAAAATCAAGCATTGCATTTTGGAGTGAATACTTTGATTGAGAATCTCCATATCCCTGAAATCTCAATGGCGTTGAATAGTTGGCGCACAATGGAAATGGTTGATGGATTGGGAACTGAGCACAAGCACTTATAAAATAGCAATGAATTTTTCCTGAGGATCCAAGTTAACGATTTTCAATCTTTGTGCCTCTTTTCGCCAAGCTCTTTTATGAAATGAGTAGCCATAAAAGGTAAAGATTGAATCGCCATTCAGAAAAATGCAACTCATGAGAATATGCCCATTCAAAATTAAAAAACCTTGCATGGTATAGTAGTTCGAACTCGTGGCCTAAACTATTTTGAAACAAAACAACATAATTGATATAATTCAGGGATTCTTGTTAGTTTTTAGTACACATCGTAAGATCATTGAACAACAGAAGTTGTTACTAAGTGAATTTATAACTTCATTATAATACTGAAGTATGACAGGGTATGTGATAGATTTCAGAGGACAGTGTAAGGGACAATTAGAATAGCGTCAGTAGCTTGGTGGGATAAGAGTCTAAAGCTGCAAGCACAAATTCACAGGTTTATATACCAAGAAATAATTAAAAAAGAACAATAGACAGATATTCCGGTCAGGAGCCAGTAGCAGGAAAAGCATCATTTGAAACATGAATGTAAAATATTGAACAGCTATACCAGCGAGCAGCCTTGCACAGGAAGAAGCAACTGCTCGAGTAAACGTCCAATAAAAAGCGAGTCATGAAGAAAGATTGGATTGGCCATAAGTGGCTGCTGTAGCAAAC
>JAAUYH010201765.1_pt1 | contig 14722 bp, 7 predicted proteins | sample 7278061 | NCBI WGS metagenome assembly JAAUYH01 (sample SAMN14350203, study PRJNA611818) | marine sediment metagenome | isolation source: surface marine sediment (0.6m) | place: French Polynesia: Moorea | collected 2018-08
AGTTCTTCTAAACATATCCACAGTCTAAGTCTATTCACTTTGTAACTTATTGTACAGTACCTCATGCTTATCCATTTTCCCCTGAGTTTTCGCAAGCTTCAGTGCGAATTGCTGAGTTCAAAATAGGTTTTGGCTAGTACCTTACAAGAATAGTAAATTGGTGTTCAGCAACACCGATTGGAAAGTTGTGCAGATAAATGCATATTGTACTCAGGTCTCGTTTTCAAGAGCAAATGTCCCCATCGGACCTGATTATTATGCCGAATCCGACACTGTATACTCTGGGACTGTATAGTACTGTATATAGCATTATAGTCAGTGTGATTATGTTGCAGTGCACTATTTAAGTTGCATGTAACCTACGCCTCACAACGCATTTGTATCAGTAAATAAATTGGACTGTTCTGTATACAGTCATTGTTTCGAGTACACTAAACGGTGCAATTAAGGTGTCGTTGTTGTCGTCGTACTCCTGTCATGCCGAGTAATAGTTTGAGTGACGCGTTACTAGAATAGACCATGTGACACCTGTCACTTAACTCTCGTTCTGTTCTTAGTGCACAAGGATATTTTTCTGCTTTCATTGTCATTCCACACCGTCTTCTTACCTGACCTATTTTAAAAATAAAAATTGAACTCAAAGAGCGAGATTATCACATCGAAATTCAATTGGCAGTGGAAACATATTAAGTATGCATGTCTCAGTATTCGGAATGAACCGAGGTGATGAGATTGGATTGTGACCAATTATTGTGCGTCTCTTCGACGTATGTGGGGGAAAATTTCTGCAACGTGTGTATAATGAAGTATAATGACTCGTGTCGATAGGTTGTCATATTTCCGCAATTGCTCATAACTGTCTAACTTGATATGCTATTGGATATTTGGTCCCGGTTTGCCGGTGAAACATGAATGTTCCGTTTACCCTTCCAGGTATCTACTCGCTATTAGTTAACGATTCGGAGTTTATCAGACAGTGTAATTGCGAAAGTCATGGGTGACTCGTCTTCTAAAGCTCTACTACTTACCACCCTCCTGTTCACCTTCAAACCTGCTCAGCATTCTCAAAATGTCAACAGTAAGCAACGACACCTTAATTGCACCGTTTAGTGTACTATTGCATCGGTCTGCAACTGATCAGCTGTATTTCTACTGTACGAACTTTGTATATTTACATGTTTCGTTATGACAACGGCCACATGCTCCTTAGTATGGAGGAAATACAAACGCCGGGAAAGAAATTTTCTGCAGATTTGCATCCTTACGATGCCTAGTCTCAAAAAGATGTAGAATCTTTTTCTAAGCTCCTCAGTTCTCCGAAAATTTGCCCCATTAACCTTTACAGTGCCCCCCAAAACAGCCATACGATTGAGACACTAGAAAAGGCTTCTCAAATTATTCTATTTACATAAAAGAAATTACCCTTAGATATTAGTTTACTGATTACTGACAAGATTTTTTTATTGGATACTGATCTGAAAATATTTAGATTCAGTATACTCCACTATGCCATTGAAAAGCCTCAAAAACTATACGAAAATGATGGACTACTGCCGGTTTCCCCGAATGCCATCCCCTTCCTAACAAATTAGGGGCACCCTCCTCTGTGTTTGACTAAGATTGCTACGGTAGCCCGGCACAATTCGGTATTATTCGCACAATTGTGGGTTCGCTGCTACTCTTCTCGCTCGAATCTTACCTAATGCTGCTTGTGTTCGAATTGCGAAGACATTACTGACTGTCGCGGTTCAATGATGTTCGCACGCTTGAAGAGTCGCTACGCAGTTATCTGCTCAGTTATTTGTGGCGGCGTTGCCGGTGTTCGAACTACGCCGTTATCGTGGAAAGTCACCGGTTGATATCGGTGGCGAGGCTGTGGCCTCGGTTTCGCAGTCTCTATTCGAGTAACATTTGATGGCGTTGTCGGTGTTCGAACTGCGTCGTTATCCTGGACAGTCGCTGTCCGATATTGGTGGCAGAGCTGTGACGTCAATGTTGCACTATCTGTTCGAGTAAAATGTGACGGCGTGGGCCGTGCTCGAAAGGCGGCATACAAAAAATGTGTTAGCCAAAATTAAAATTTGTCTCTGTGCGGGAACAGGTCAATAAGAAGTATGAGTATTGGAATAGAGAAGTGAAATCGAGTTATACACGCAAAGCAGATCATTAAATTCCGAGGAAGCAGATTTAGTTCCCCAGAGCGCTTACAGATGGATATATTTGGAAGGGTTCTATTGAGAGTGGATTGGAGCCCGATGACGGGCTCGAGAACAACGATGAGTACGACGTCAAATTCAAGAAGAATCACGACGTCGTCATTACGTACAACTCCGTGAAAATTATCAGTGCTAAATGGAGGGGTTGCCGCCTGTTGATGTGATACATCGGCTCCATTGCCTGCATGTATTGAAGAGTAGCATAGGGAAATGATACATTAGTTTCTTTGTTTCCCATTCATTCAATTCCATTTTTAATTCCTTTTCCTTGAAATAATTTTATTTAGTATTCTTATGATGTTCTCAAAAGATCTCTCTTTTTTTTATAATTCCTACTTTATATGATAGAAACTAACCGTTTAATAGAGATGTATTTGAATACAATCTTTCCATGATTTTTCCCAAATCTTAAGCATTGTAAGGTTTCTTTACAAATACACTTTCCACGTTCACTGTCTGTACTCTAATAGTTGTGTAAGCCTTGTTTAGACAATTTGCTTTCCAGGGGTGGTTCCTGCGAAAGACCTTGTCTATGCTTGGGGGGATGGCGGGGGACGGAGCGCATATCATTATATCAGCAAATTCCTTCCGTCAGCAAGAATGGCATTTTGGACTAGGCGTTATCAGTGCAATTTCTTCATCAGTCCCAACTACAGTAGAACTCGGCCACCGATTTCTAGGTCCCCAATATACTTATCTGAGTTACCTGCCTCGGTTTTCCTCTCGAAAGGAGTGCGTGGGAAAAGCGATTTTTGAAGGCCAAACGCGCGGAGTGAGAACTGAGAAGGAGAAGAAGTGTTAACAAAATTAGCAAACGCACAAGGAGAGCTGTATCGAACTGAAGCCAAAATTTTCGAATAACGAAAATGCGTTAATGATCGATAAATTTCGTCTGCCCGAAATGTAGAGGAAAGCTGTTAGATAAAGTGGTAGCCAAACTATCCGAAAATGTAGTTCAAAAAGCCATTTTTAATTATTCCACGATATATTTCTACCGATATAAGATTTGAAGATTTATACTACGAAGTCCCTTCTCTGAAGAAGAAAGTGAAGAAAGACAAGATCTAAAATATCCCATAGAAACCTCGAAATTTTTTAACTCGCGAAAGTTAGAATAAGCACCGATTTGAAGATATTGTAATGGATATGACCGGGATAAATTGAAATACACAGATTAAAGAAATTAATACCTTTATTGCCACGAGATCGATACAATTATCTTAAATATGGAAAATAGAAGATTCACTTCCGAGAAAAAAGAACAGCGTTTTGCGGCAGGATAATTCCCGACAGGTAATAAATAGGCCACTTGATTTGACAACACTACAAATCTGTATTCGCAAGAAAACCGTCCAGGTGCATTGTTGCACAGACAAATATTTTCGTGTTCAATCTATAAGAAGAAAATTCAAAAGGAATTCAAGTTCCTAAAAAGAACGCTTGGTTGAGTTTGTACACATTAAACAGAAAGAGTGCAAGAAGGAGAATGAATTCTTCAAAAAATGTACTCTAATTAGCTGAAAATTTATACTTATGTAAGATGTAAAGTGCGCAACGCGTGGTGACGCAATACATTCTACGTCAACATTTCGTACGAACTGAGATGTTCAGTTCATCTTTTGTAGGAATCACTTAAATTTCAACATCAAGCATGTACAGAAATTTCGTTTCAGAGATAGACAGGGCGAAACTTATGAGAATTGCATGGCTAAAGCGGATGCAAACAATATATTGCAATGCAGTGAACGCTTCGAAGTAACATGACTGCTGATTCACTTTTCTACGGCTTTTAACATCCTGCCTCAACTTCATTTGTACGATACAGTTATTTGGATGCAGAGAACTCTATTGCTGTATCTTCGAATCAACTTCTACATATCCTCTCGGACAAAATCTATTTCTTTCCAAAGGCAAACATAATCGCATATGTTGAGTTGAAAAGTCACAAGAGCCTATGAAAATTTGTTTCGGCATTTTGAAGGATTTTACGTTTTGTTCAACTATGTGCAATCCATTTTCGTATCAAAGTCTCTGCCAATTTTTTTGTTTCATCTATAAACCATTTTTGGTTAAACACCTCGATTCTGCATCCTTCTTTCAATGTATTCACGAAGCCGAAGTGCCTTGTGCGCAAGTTAGGAAATCCTGAACCCAATGAATATTACTCCAATAGATAGGGATCAGTACTAGATTCATGGCCTTCACAACAATTTCGAGGCGATTCGGCTAATTATCTACAGATATATAATTTTTATATGTCGTATCAGCACCAAGCGGAGTACGAAGGAAATAATCGGCACCACACTTTCATGGGGAGGAATGTGATGCTTCTGTACAGTCTTCAGAATAGCCTTGAAGCGGTCCTGCTTTCTTCGACTGGATAACACGAAGAAGCAGTTAATGATTCTTTCGCTGAGCCAATCGAAATAATGAGTTCACTTGATTTCCTAAGATTTCAAGCAATACGTACAGGTGAAGTTTCGAGGTTCTAGTTAAAATTTTCTGTGGCTTGGTTGAACAGGGTAGCTTAGATGAATTAAATTTTCCAAGCATAGAATCACCTTGCCATACATTTTCGGCGGCATCTGTGTTCGAATAGAATTGGTCACTCGTATCTGATGCACTTCCAGCCATTTTAGTTTGAACACTTCGAATACTGAACCCTTCTCGATCTCTGATGGTTCGCTATTTCATATATACATAACTTGCAGAGTCTCAGCATTGTAATAGTATGGACATCAGAACCAATAACGGTATATTACTTGGCTTTCGCCTTTTTCCATGTCATGCTACAATATACATTAATAAGCTGTTTCCGGGAAGTAGCACTCTTCTTAATTCATTCCTGAATGTTAGCCGATTATTCGAAATCAAGGTGCCATACCTGTACCAGCTCTATAATAGCTTTCGGTACGTATTGCACAAGTTGAATAATTAAGAAATTTCTACGATGAATGGAAAGCTTCATTTTCTTATTCACATTTTCTTCGGCTTTTTCTATCAAAACCAATACTGAAGCTATGAATCTCGATTATTTTGCTGGTTGTAATATAGTCTGTATCGGTTCAGTCTCTGTTTCTTTCATACTGAATCATGGTAGTGGATTATCTTTTCTTCTTCATTCTTTCTTTCCCCGATTTCTGTAGTAACGACAGTCTAGTCAAGGAAGAGCTCAAAAAATCATTCCTTTATAGCTTTCTCAGACTGGCTCTACCTTTCTACCTCCACACAAGCGCAATCATCTGTCGCACCGGAGAGTCAAACAAGCTTTGTTCATCGTGAATGAAAGAATCTGGGGCTTTAAATCCAGCCTCAACACCTCTCTTGAAATTGCAAGGATGCATCCATTGCGCTCAAGTCATATCGTGTTCGGAAGTAATTTAGAAGCGCTGATAAGATAGTTCTGATAACATTTAGACTTACAATCAAATCTCTTCCATTCAAATGAATCGTACCAACCCATATCCAAGCAATATTTTTCATTAGAACGACTCTAAGAACCGATCCAAGTACTCAGCGTGTCGCATGAGGTATCAGCCATGTGTTTCGGATTCCCATTTCACTTTTTGATTCATTGTTGACTTTCTTTTTTGTTGAATTTTTCTATATCGTTTGTTCGATTTGCGTTCGACTGAGCGCAATAGTGCTGACAGAAATGAATATCATTAATCTTTTTATGATGGATTTCTAATAAAGAACATTGTGCATGTGAAATAAATGCCGTATCTGACAGAATTAAATAAAAGCACATATGTACTTGTTTCTGAGGAAATGGACGAACTTATTTACAACGGCAGATCGGAAATGACAAGCATCAGATATAAGGAAGAGCGCGCAAGCGCCTTGAACCTCTCAGGCTCCTTCGTTGGGTTGGCTACCGACCCACGAGATTGGAAAACATCCCATTGCCATTACGTTTACCGTGGATTGAGACGCCACTGCCGGCGGTATCCTTCCAACCGACTGGTAGCTTGCGAACCGCGTCCTGAGGTCAGGAAAAAATCGCATTAGCGTATCCTTTTGGGAACTTGTCAAAGCACACGACGAAATTCAGCGCCTTGATGGAAAATTTCTAATCTCGCTCGGAACCTAACTGTAACCAAATTTATTGATAAAGACGAAGACAATATTCATGATGATCTAATTGATTGTTCGATAATATAGATGTTTAGTGCGATGGAATCACATTTTAAATTCCTCAAAGATGATTATATTAATCCATCACCCTAGAGTTTCTTGGGACTATAGATTAATTGCCTTAAAACTAAGAAACGAGCTCTAGGACATCTGTAAGTATTACTGAACTTCAAAGAAATTATCAAATCGGAGAATATCCTTCTCGTGAAACACTCGAGGTCAAGAGAAATATGTGGAGTCTTGGAAGGAAAACCAGTCTAATTCCATTGCAAAGGGTAGCAGGAAATCAGTTCTACCGAGATCTTACATGGTACTATCTTTTAGCAGTACATTCGAAATGGGAATGTCAGGATAAGCAAGAAGAATACTTTTCCTGTTTGCAAAATGGATTGTTCTCTTGAACCAATTGAAGAAACCCGACGATCTTTTCTTTTAAGCCCTTACTTGCTGGTGCACTTCTGCAAATATGAAAAGAAAGAATTTTTGAAAAATGGATCTGTCGCAGCTTTAATCCATAAACTGAGTCTCGCCTAAAACAGCATGAAAATTCTGTTAAATGGACTGTTATAGGCGAGAATGCCTTTCTCGGCCCTATTGACAAGAAAAGTAGATCAACCCGTTGAAACCAGAGGTAGTAAAATTGAAGTTCCAAGCTCCAACAGTCGGCACACCTGCAATCACGCACCTAAATATTTCCGTTACGGAGATGATTATGAAAATCCCCATCTTCGTTCTATTGTCGTTTTAGGGCTGAATCTTTGTCTACTTTAAGACGAAATCTAGAAGCTCCCTCAGCAATATTCTTCTCAGACTTCTTATTGTGTAATTTTTCAAATCGAGTTGAGTTCATAAAATCAAACAAGAAGAGAAAATACAATTTGAAGACTAACTTCAAAAATCTGCCGAGCGCGTGTGAATTTTCACGTATGCAAATGTTGATCTATTGACATGGCTTCCGATTCGAGAGCTGTCTGATGAATTTCCATCTTGAAAATTATCCCAGAATATTAGTGGGTCGTGTAAGGTACTTTTTTCCCATGATTGAATTGGGTCCGATTAAAGATCGTAGTGCACGAAAGGTTTTTAGATTTGAAATTGGTTCTGTATGCGTTAATGCACCTCAGAAATTCGCTGAACCGATTCTCTATTCAAATATTTAGATCATTCGTATTGAAAGACGAACCTGCGATCCAGAAAGTTCAAGTGTTGGAAGCTCGCACGAATACGAACGATTGTGAGACATACACTGAAAACGGTCTAGAATATCTACCAAGATCTTCCTGTACCGATAAATATTTAGATCGTGTGACGCATATGATAGAACCGAAAAAAATTCAGCTCAACAACCAAGCTTCCCCAAATTTAATGGACGAAATGACTAGAAGTGAATGAAAAGTGGAATAATTACCAAAAAGAAAGCTTTTGCAGGTATCGATTCTAGATTCTTAGAGTTACGATTTAGGATGCACAGCATAACTGCATTCTGAATGGTTGGATAGAGATTTATTCGAATGTTCTGCTCATATGTAATGGAAGGCACTGATCGCCAGCGGTCTGATTTTTTGATCGTCTGATCAAAAGAGTAAACATCCCTATTCACGAAAATCAGATTCATAATAATGTTCTGTACACCGGAGGCTAATGAAGCTGAAATATGATAGCTCCTAGAGTTTGTAGCCCGAGTAGAGATCTGGTACAGTACGCCCACAAGTGACTATGCAGAAAACTCATCTTGTGCGAAATACGTTTTGTGCATTTGCAGCTATAACCCCTACCTATGAGTTAGCGCATTCTTCCAACCGGGCAATTCAGTTTAAGAAATATGAGTTTTCAACGAAACAAAGGAGCGGATTAGCCAATATTTGAACATCGTGGAGCCCATGGTGTGACTCAGCGTTTGTGAGTGTCTCAGATGTTGCATTGCGACCAAAATACTAGCTCATATCTCAAAATCCGCAATTTAGATTGTTATGAGTGTGGATTTAGAAGCTGATTTTCATTAATTAAAAATAAAAATCAGGTCTCACCTTCTGGAAGTACTCTTTCAAGAACAATTCAACCACCCAATTTTTATCATCAATGGTTTCGAAAATTTTATGCAATCAGTCCTCAAGCCACGGAATTGCCTATGTTTCACGGCAAAAATCTCCGAATTAATAGACCAATTCCAATAACTCTAAAATGTAGATAAAATTTTTCCCCGCTCAAGGAGAGACTACCTCTGTAGTTGCGCCTGTTAAGGCTCAATCAGGAATTAACTATTTTGGATAGTACCTTACTTCATTGTATTCTTTCGTTAGCCTAGTCTCTGTGTCGCGAATGACAGACAAATTGGTTTTCGATGTCATTTTTTATGACCACAGTATCACAGTGCCGTGCAATTCTTCCACCGCTTCTTTTGTTGATATGATATTGACCAACCAACTTACCCAGAACGATCTTTATTTACAGATGAATCCAACTAAGAGATGATTCAACGCTGAGTCAAGCGTTCGTAGCAAAGATAAAACATTTAACATTGCAGTTACAAAAATCTACTCCCTCAGTTCCAAAATTCTTGACCGGATTTCATCAACGTTCGAGTTTATCGCGGTCTTCTCTGATTCAGCTTCATCGCTTCGAACATCATCTCTTGACTTGTTTCGTCGTCGAGTAGAAGTAATAGTAGAAGCAAAAGTACTCAGAGTGAGTAGTAAAGGAACATTAAAATGTACTTCTCCAAACCATCTTCTGCTTCAACCTTTTCCTTCAGTTTAATTTGCTGTTTCTGTTGTTTAAGATGGACATGGAGAGTTTGCGTAAGTACCACGAATCGACAGATGATCAACAGCTCGGGTTGTCCAACGGGATATTGGCGTTATCAGTCGTAATGAATTTGCTATAAGGAACGTATGGAAAACCACACTATACCGCGTAGTAAGCAGAAGTACCACAGACGGGTCGCTAATGGCATTTAGAATGTTATCGATGATGAAAACACATAGAATCGTGATGTCATATTGTGAACAAGGTGAATGAAGGGGCTGGTCAAGTAAACTAAGATTAGTAAAAATGAGTGAAGTATTTTGGAACGGAGTAAACAGAAAAACCGGTTAAGCATTTTGGAACGGAGGGAGTACATCATTTCTACTTCATATGGTAGTTCCTAGTTAACGTCTAGTCTCGATTTTTGAGAAAGTGAAATGACCCTATGCCGTTCATCGACAATATCTACTTTCAAAATATTGAAATTCATCACCTTTTTGCATTATCGCAAAAATACAGAGTGCGCTCACGAATATTGAGCGCCATGCACTGAATCGGAGCAAATGAAGTGCAGAGATTAGTTCATCATATCTATACTATATTCGAACGATGTTAGCTTTACAAAAATATCAAGAGAAAATTTCATTAAAGCGTCTGCCTGTTGTTCGATAGAGTGACGACCCGTTTCATGAAAAAAGAGTTTGAGTCGGAATTGATCCTGCTCCTACTTTTTAGAATTAATTTAGCTCAATTTCAAGATTCTGTTCCGTGCCATAATACCATCCTTAGTTGAATCGACTCTGAGTCGATGTCAAACTACTTTTCTGTTTTTCCAGGAGGTAAGTCTTCGATGAATTAATAGAATACTTTCATCTCTTTTCAGCATCCAATTTAGTGACGACTTATTAAATGACGTGACATCCAGACATTTTCCATTTTCCAGTTCTTCATTTGCCAGAACAATCTGTCATTGTCTTACCTCACCAGGTAATACGTAGGTAAACCGAACTTTAAAATGAGCTTACAGTCAATTAATTTTTTGACTGACCAGATTCAATTCTAAATCTCATGGTTAACATTCAATGCATCGGCTGGGCTGCATCAGCTTGTACGCATTTGTTTTTGTCTTCCCGATAAGGCAACACCCTCTATCGGCACACAAATGCTATGGATAATTACATACCCATGCTTGTATTCCCAAGTCACATCAAGGCGACGCGGGATTGCGAGTGAAAATGCGACACGCGCTCATTCTCTGTTTGTTCTGTGCCAGTCTGGTGCAAGCTAGATTGACTGTGAAGTACGACCGAAAAGCGGAATTAGCCAAGGAAGCGATACTATCATGGAGTTTCAACAACGACACGAAGATGTTTTCGTTCGGACTCGAAATTACTGCCGCTGTCCTTGGCACGTCCGACGCGGTGTGGGCCGGAATCGGCATTGGCGAACAAACAAGCGGTTCGATGCTGGGAGCGGATATTGTTACAGCGCAGTTCGACAGAAGTGTTCTGAACGTGTGCTCGAAGAAGAACCGGCACGTCCCATTCGCACCGTTTCCCATCGGCGACGGAATCAATCGCGTGTTCCCAGCCGAGAACCGATGCCAAAGCGACGTTTCTTGGAAGTTGGTTTCTTGTGCGCGAGAACCGGCGACCAACAAACTCACCTTTGAAGTTCAGCGGCCCATGCAAGCGGTGACCCACCAAAACCGCGCGATTTCTCCCGGTGCGCAGCCTGTCATGTACGCATATGGGTTGGCGAAGTCGGTCGCATATCACAGCGCGAACCGTGCGACGAAGCGTGTAATTCTCGTGAGAAAGGACGGGTCGTATCCGCCCCCAGACAGGGCCCTTCTTCCTGACGATATTGTGAAATCGTTCACGATTCAAGCAGACAAGTATCTAGTGCCCAGCACCCGAACGACTTATGTGTGCACATCAAGAAAGATGAATTTGACGAAAGGCGAAACCCTGTACATGGTTGCGGCGACGAACATCGTTGAGGAAAAGGCGCATCACTTCATAGTGTATGGGTGCGAGGACAACGCGTTCACCCGGAGTTACATGAAAACACAGGCCTGCTACACGGATCGAGGCGGAGGCGCCAACGACCCCCGCTCGAAGTGCTCGCTCTGGCACGTGTGGGCGGCGGGCAAAGGCCCCTTTATTCTGCCGAAGGATGTTGGGCTCCGGATGAGCGAGAAGTCGACGATGATAATGATGGAAACGCACTACGACAATCCCAACTTCTCCAGGGACACGCGTGATAGCTCGGGCGTGACGTTGCACTTCTCGAAGAATCGCAAGTTCGAGGCCGGAACGTTGCAACTCGGGGACGCCAGGGTTTCCATGCAGGGCAACGCTGTGCAGAATGACTTCAACTACACCTCGACTTGTCCCGGCGCGTGCACCAGCACGTGGGCGACGGATAAGATCAATGTGTTTGCCGGACTGTCCCACATGCACACTACCGGGAAGTACATGTGGACGAACAGGTACGACGCGAAGGGGAACTTTGTGGAGACGTTGACTTCTGTCGGCTTCTGGTCGAACGGGCACCAGGCAGGCATCGACTATTCCCCGCCGTTGGAAGTGCGCAAGGGGGACACGTTGTCCACCACCTGTAACTACGACGTCACCAAGCTACCGAAGACGAAGTTCGGGATTGAAACGCAGGACGAAATGTGCATCGATTTCTTGTGGTACTATCCGGTGCAGAGACGAAGTGCGACTACTAGCAACAACTTCTATTGCGGGATTTTCCAGCGAAAATTCGATGGGAAGCGTATGAATGGTACCGTTTGTGGGGACTTGTTCGATCGCAGAAATTTTGACTTCAAGGCCTCTAATCCGTCGTTCAACGATACGGTCGGAATCAGCAACTCGTTCGGAAATCCGCCGCAATCATGTCCTACCGCGGTGCCCGGACAAAAGAACACCACGGGTAATGGGACTAGCAACTCGGAAAGCGTGTGCTTCCCGGGTTCGGCACGGGTTAACACTAAACAGCGCGGGGTTGTGAACATGGCGAATCTAATTATTAATGACCAGGTTGAGGTTGGCAATGGAAAGTACTCGAGCGTCTACATGTTTACGCATCGTGAGGAAAGCAAGACATACGAATTCGTGGAGTTGGTGACGGAACATGGTGCGCAGTTGCGATTGACAGCGGGTCATTTCGTGTATGCTGGTGGAGTGCTGAAGCGGGCGGACGAGGTGAGAGTTGGTGAACATTTGTTGGACCGTTACAATAAGCCGACGCGCGTTGTGAGCGCAGGATTGGCTGTGGATAAGGGATTGTACAACCCGCAAACAATGCATGGCGATATTGTTGTGGAGGGTGTGTTGGCGTCGACGTACACCCAGACGTTGGATAAGTACACCGCGCATGCGATGCTGGCACCACTACGAGCGATTCACGAGTGGCTTGGCTTTGGCTGTTCTGTATTCGAAAAAGACCATTATTCGGCGATGCGCTTGTTCCAGGGCGTCCGCAGAAGGGCGTTCGCGAGCGTGTGGGCTTGAACTATCGCGAAAATGTAATATGTAGCAAACTCAAGGTGTGGCACCTGATAATGTTTATTGGAAGTGAGAGTCGTCGTGCAATGCATGTTGCCTGATATGGTTTTGAGCAAGATATCCTACTAGTCTTTTATCGCAATGAAAATTCGGCTAGCTTTACCCGCACGTGTTGGTCCCCACTATACAATAGTTAGTCGTGTAAAAATACAACATAGTCTCATGAATCGCCGTCACCATGTCACGAATTTTCAAACGCGCCTAGGATTAGTTGTTTCAACTCCACGAACAATTTCTTGCTCTCCTTCGTATTCTGTTGCGCAACAACCGATTTGAGCGTGTCGAACTTCTTCGTTAACAACTGCTTCGTTTCCGAGTCCTTCAATGCACCCAGCGTGAGCAGCTTCAACATGAGTACATCTTCCCCGACAATCACATCCTTGCATTGCATTTCCTCCACCTTCGACTGTACTAGTCGGTAGCCATCCGGCGGAGGCGGTGACATAAAGTTCTGCGGCGCTTTCGGCGGAGGTTGCTCAGTAAGTTTTCCGAATATCTTCGACATGTCTGACACCTTCAGTTCACTCTTCATGAAGTCGAACTTGGAATCTGCGAGTCGACCACTATCCGAACACGCCGCGTATAACTTCTCCATGTCTTCGACTGCCGCCTTGCAATCTTCTGGCGACGGCACACCACCTGCCACGGTGTTGTACAACACGCATGTCACGGTCACATGTTCTGCGGTGTTCCGTTTGGGCGCGGTGACGGAAATGCCACCGTAAGGGCCATGGTAATCACCGTGCGACACGCGCGCGGCGCGAGAGAACCCGCGCATCCTCGTCTTCAGCAAGCCTTTCCTAACGCCGCCATCGCTATCAAAAACGAATTTCAAAGACTTGTTTTGCGCACCAAAGGTTGACGCACCATCAGATAACGGAACACTGCCATTGAATAAGTCGAATGCTTCTTCGTCTTCCTCTTCATCCTCTAATGATTGTGCGGATAAAGCGCACGCCATGAACAGATGCATCATTTCTTCTTTCTTCGCCTGCTCCAATGGGATTTGTATCGTCATCAGTACATTGAACCGTTTGCCCATCGCCTTGATTCCTATCACTTCGCTCGTAGCCTTCCCACGCGCGAGCGCATCCTCACGCTCCTTCTTCGTCTCCCGCTGCTCCCCGCCAACACTGTGGCGAGACTGTTCCGCTTCCAACCAGTACTCGCCAACGCTACCACTGTCGTCGCGTTTATGTAGGAACAAGCGCTTGGACCCGGCGCCATCCGCTTGAACCGATAATCCCTGGGTGGTAGCCAAGCAAACCAAATTTCGTGGATCATCATCGGACCTGGTTTCATAATTGTACGCCTCGGGCGCGAACTGCATTCTGCCCGATTCATCCACAGGGAGGAACACCGTTTGGAACCGAATCGAAACTTTGCTGTCCCGTTCCGAACATGAAAGTTTAGTGCCAACTTCAAGCCCGGTGTACGTAGCGCCGTTTACGAGTGGATTGTTCAGGAATTCTCCTAGCGTCACATTACGCAAGCCACGCCCATCGTCACAGTTCCCAACAAGCAGCGCAACGGAATCGCTGTCGACGTGCCCCAGTTTCTCGTTCCAATTGTCCGAACGAACTGTGAACAGTTGGGTGCCGTCCTTCGCGTTCAGCCGTGTATCGGTGATGTTCGAGCCCCAGCACGACAGCGAACCACCCACAGTCCCTCGACTCACATCGTCCCAGCTCACAGTCTTGCAACTGTACCCCGTCGACTTGAGGGCTTCGTCGATAGCCTGTCGTGTCTCGGAAACTGAGGCTGTCATAATGGTGGTGCTGGTAGCGGTGTGCGTTGGCTCTGGACTGATTTTGCACAGAGATTGCACCACTGTACAGTAAACCGTGCAATTAACGATGCAGGGTTTTTTGTACGAGCTAGTACTCAGAACTAGTATCGCAGTGTAGTCGAAGAAACCCTAGATGAAGTGGAATCCGTTCCACTTGCCATATAAGATTTCGACTATCCCTCGTATTCAGCAGCAAGTTGAAACTGCAATGTTGATGTACTTTGAGTAGGGACTAAATTGAAACATACATAAATAAT
>JAAUYH010126102.1_pt1 | contig 14716 bp, 11 predicted proteins | sample 7278061 | NCBI WGS metagenome assembly JAAUYH01 (sample SAMN14350203, study PRJNA611818) | marine sediment metagenome | isolation source: surface marine sediment (0.6m) | place: French Polynesia: Moorea | collected 2018-08
GATTTTGAACAAAAGAAGCTTGCCTTAAACTGGCAGACGGATCATACTATCCGCATCATGTAAAACATTAGTCTATTGGAACGTAATCTATATTGCGGCGTACCATTTTTCGCCACAAAAGCCGTCGTACGGATGAAGATGTCACCCAAATACGGAAATATTGGCTATTTTTTCCGAGTACTGTGAGCTCCAGTACCACTTTGACTTCGAAACATCCACAAATCATAACATATCACGGATATCCCTCGTCGATATCGAAATTCTGCTTTCTATATGGTTCGCTTTTTACTGGACAGTGATTAGGAGAACTACGCCCTCCTTGAATGTGTCAAAACTACTTGAAGGTGTTTTTTTGTGATCAATTCATTTTGAGGCTGTAAGGATGCCGACTAGATAAATGCAATGTAGCTGTAGTCGGAGTGCCGGATTCCTGTGCTTGAACGGTTGCGGTCAGAAGAGCCGGTTGAAGAATGAATGACGAATAATAACTCCGAGATCCTAGCGAATTAATGTCGATGGAGGGTAGTCCAGCCCGCGCAGTTGAATCGGAAGCAGAGGACGGTGCACCAAGATTCTTCAAATGATGTTGATTTATTAGAGCAATAGCGAAGTCAAATACTGACTTGAATTAATCACCACGATAGATTACCCAGACGAACTTACGAGAGGAGTCTGATGAGGAAGCCTATGGAATCTATGGTGCTTCAACGCTTCATAGGCCACACGAAAGAAAGGTCCAGGATTGAAGCTTCGTCGAAGAATGTTTTGACTGTACTCTGCCTTCGAAGATCAGATATGCATTTGCTGTGATCAGCGTCAGTGCTGCTGTCGTTGAAGAATTGGTTGAGCATGATAGACAGGCGCAACATAATGCGGTATTCGTCGGAGTTATCTGGCGTTTCCTGGTGCTGGATACGGATGAAGTAATTTTGACTTTCGGGGATGGCCATTGGTTTCATGGACGGCTACGGACCATTTTCGCGAATCTGGGAAATTAAACGTGATGAAACTGTAAGGATAATAAAATAATAGGTAGAAAGTACGATAGGAAGGTAGAGATGATAGGAGATGGTAAAAGATAGAGAAAATTGTAGGTAGAGCCTATGATCATGATAAAGTTCGTCTTTGTTCGTACCTCTAGGACAGTTAAGGCACTAGTATGTATACTATCTATCATAACACATACAGTTAGACAATTGGCTATAATTGATTAAGCTAGATGAATAAGTAGATCTAGTTATGAATAAATCAAATGTAACTCCAAAAAAAGTTGAATATTAACTTGAATGATTCTCAAAATATGAATCTTGCATTCAGAATACTTGAAGGTTGCGTACCCGCGCGTTATCGAAGCTTTATGTTGCAGCAAACGCTATGATGTGCCTATAGAATATACCTAGTTTTCTGATATTGATGTTTCATCTCGCGTAATGTTTCATGTCTGCCATATTTATTTGAATTTCGCTTGATAAATTTTACCAAAATTCCTTAGTTTGTCCGTCTAAAATAGTGAAATATTTCTGTAAATGGTTGCTAGCTGAATGCCTCCATTTCTTTTATCTTCCGTGTTACCAATGAAAACCAAATTGCGAGAGCTCGAAGGATATCATAGAAGCACTGACGAGGCGAAATCCAATTACTACGAATTAAGGCCAGACATGCCTACAGGTGTACGTAAAGTGTTCGATACTGCTCTAGCAGTAGAGCTTGTTAAATTAAATTCAAAAACATGTCAGATAAACCCATATTCCAGGAGTTACCTAGATTGCCTCTAAAGTTCAACGACATTGTGAAGAAGGAAGTGGACCGTATTTGGACCGCAGGTATCTGTCATAGTTCCAGTAAAAAACTCTTTCTAATTTCAGCAAGGTCCCAAGTCCTCATTTGGCGGTGAGTAGGAAATTGTTATTATAAGTGCTTATGCGCCGAGTTGATCGCAATAATTGTCACAGAGGCGATAGTAACACTAGATAGAGAGACACGAGAAGGTTTTGTTGTACGAATAATGCCGACTCCGGTTACCGCCCTAGCGACTACGGATCAGACTGTCGAAGCTTTAGAGTTGTTGTAATATTTGACAATGTGTTTGTTTCGTCCGACGACGGTTAAGTTAGTAGAAATTGGTCAATGTAATTGTAATCAATTAATTTGGACCCAAACTAGTAATTTGATTCCTAACTCTGTAGTTTCAATTTCGACATGTCGTAGGTCTAGTCAGATATTCCTTATATCCGTGCCAATGTCCCGAGCCCGTGCCTGGTTGCAACTAGGATAACGCGTTAGTAGATCAATTTTACCCTGTGGCGTTGATAATGGCGTTGATAATGATTATCGCCCACGCGGTATAGATTGTAGAGTAGACGCACTCGAGTTAGCTATCGCAAGAAATCACCAACTCCAGCTACCGCCCTCGTGACTACATGTCCGGAAGGTGTAGCTTCTGAGTTGTTCGTATGCTGTCTGCTTGTCTGATTTCTTTACCGAAGTCGGTCAAGTATGTAAAAATTGTTTATGTATTTGATAATCAACTAGATAAGACAAGTACTAATTATCCAACAGTAAAAACAAAAGTTCTAACTTCGATGGTATCATTAATCCAGTGGAGTTTTCTTGGCATTCAAACATTGTCATGGTCATCAGGAAAGACGGAAGCCAAATTTCTGTATGGGTTACAGGAAGTTAAACACGGCGATTAAGCGAGCCAGATTTCCGTTGCCGTTGATCAATGGAACATCGGATGAGGTGAGAGGAAACACCCTCTGCACTACGGAAATTATTTTTCAGGGATACTGGCAAAGTATGGTGCATGAGTCGTGAAAGTAGCATTATTTTCGAGCTATCCTATTTTCCACAATCATTTTTGGGACTTCAAAGCTTTGGTCTTCATCTAACGATGGCTTGCATAATGACCTGGCTTTCTGCCATTGTAGCAGGTCAAATCTTGACGACACAAATTCGTCCTGCCTTTAGTAATACACAACGGTAGATTTTCGAACTTTTCGTATCATATATATCTTGACCGATGCCTTTTCATCGGCCCCTCGAGATTTCTTGCTTGGCGCAACGTCAAACATTTCTGTATACTTATCATTTCCATTATTTGCCGTAGAATACAGCTCCTGGAATTCGGTATACTCTAGACAAGTCTCTGTAACTTCCTCCTATGCCACGGCCTTTTTCAACAGCACAAATTGTAAATAAATTTGGTACGGCTGGATAGCTTCAAATACCATCCCATTCATCGTGCCTTCCTTGAAGCAGGTTGACACGTATAATTTGCTTGCCTTAGCGAAAAATCTATAAATTTTTATCGTGGTACTTCAGTTTCATAGCTCTCATGGTCTCCAATTACGTCTTCTCTTAAGATATTTGCCCTAATAAGACCTTTTGATATTTTAGATTGACTTAGTTTCCTCTAAAAGAGCGTTTTAGTCATTGAAATTGTCGGAGAAGTTTTCGAAATCCTCAGCGCTCAAGCGGTTTCCAACTCTCCGGCTTTCTTTTCATCGGTCTTGCCCTTCATCAGTACGTTCTCGTGCACTTTGAAGAACTTCTTGATTTCTTTTGTGCCGTCAAATTGGTACTCGAGATCGCTGGAGGACTCCATGCCTTGCTGGGATACTAAAGTCCTAGCTAGTTTTTGGAAGATGGATGAGCCTGTTTCGTCTCAGGGTGGCATAGTATCCCGAAAATTTAAAAGGTTCGTTTTAACCACGAACTCAGCGCAAAAAGATACTTATTAAATGCGATCTATTACAAAGCTCAACCCAAACAAATAAACCCTAATAATGGATCTCAGACCCTTGGAGCTAACTCTACTAACAAAACGGTTACTGACAGAAGTTTGCATTGCAAAGTCACCTAAACCCTTATATTACCAGAATTCTCATTGCTCTAGTAAAGCTTTAATCGGTGTAATCCTTGTTTTTCGAATACATGATATCAGCATTCTACATCAAATTAACGCGCAAAGGGACCGACAGACCTCATTGATGAAGAAATTTTATAATTCAATACTGCAATGCAATTTGCATTCCCGCAACGCTACAGTTCAATTAGCCTCTAGTGTTATTTCTATGGTACTGCTGCCTGCTATGAACTTTCATGATCAACAAACTGTTGCTCTTGCAGGAAGGGTATTATTCGATTAATACACAGCATGAAAACCTTCTCTGGCTCCATATTTGTACGAGTTCTTCGATTAATGTGGAATCAGTGTGCACTTTTGTTCATCTGCTATTGTATCATGAATATGTAAGGTGAAAATTTAATGAAATTATTGGTCTCTTTCGGTTTTTCCTATCCTAGATCTGCAAAATTTAAATTATCTTTTCAAGAATAAAACTTCTTGATCCAAGTCTCAAACAGGTGAAAAATTTGACCGCAATTATTGGAACCTGAAATCACTAGACAATATATTCGATTTTGAGCTATTTTTTACGTTTGAGCTATCGCAAGAAGGTCAACATGGTTACGAATTGTACTTGACAATACTAAAAATTCTTTAGATGCTTAAACCTTCCTGTTAATTTTATCAATCCAAAAACGTTTAATCGCACGTATTCTTTAAGAAATTCACTGGTAATGTTAAAAAGCAAAACTGATGGCCAGTATAAATAAAAATATGTTTATTATAGCACCATTGTTGTTTCGTTGATGAAAGCTGCGAACAAGAGGTTCAATATACCAATTTTTATGCGGGCAGGATTTGTAAACAGTTTAGCTTCAATACAATAAAGAGCTCGTGAGGAATCATTGTTAATTTAAACATATGATTAGAAATTTGGGTCAATTCTATAATTTACCTAAAAAAAGATCAGATAAAATTACTATGAGAATTCTCTTACACATTGCAGTTATTTATTCTGCTTTTAAACAAGAACATCGGCTCTTCATCCCCTGAATCATTATGCATTAGTTTCGTCGCACAAAATCATTTTGATTTCTTGGTTTGAATTATTTTTGATGGCTAAATCTGTACTTTCAATAAATTTAGAAAACGTTTCGAAACTCTTTGAATCAGGTTCGCATTGACGACTGATTAGAAATACGAAATATCAGTCAATAATCATGAGGAAATTCAATTATGTAAACAGTAAAAACAGAAAGACGTATGTGAACATTATAACTGATACAATTTGGAGATAATCAATTATAATCATTAATCACGCAAATAAATAGTTAACCAATCAATCATCGAACGAACCTGCTTTGAATACTTTTTCAAATTGTTGTTTGCCACATATCTGTTGCACGGAGTTGGGTCTGTCCTTTGACAGAATAGATATCTAGTTATTTCCTTTGAGCATTCAGTTCGAATTTTTGTCTGCACATTCTGCGTCGCGTACTAATGCAATTACTACATCAACCTCTGTTAGCAACAGTGAGAGTGTGGTCTATATCTTTACGAGCAAGTGTAGTTGAATGCTTCTGCGCTGGGTATATTTCTCGGACTATCGGGCACCGAGCTGCTCGCATGGACTTTTTCGGACAGCTTTTCGCCAGTGTGAGAAATCGTGTGAGTCCAGTGCTCCCTGCATCTTTTCCATCGGAATTCGCGGCTTGACGACACATAGATCTGAGGAAAGGGAGAACGGCTAGTGTATGAAACTAAGCTGACGAACAGGTACCGGGTACACTATTTGCTATGCACTGTGAGCATGATGAATGGATCTTAAACTTAGAAGCTGAAGAACAGTAAGAAACATCACATAGTGCTACTTTTTAAAACAACAGGAATCGAAAAATGCTGCTCCAGAGCTGGTTCAATCTTGTAAGTCGTCATTCGCATATATTGGCTAAATTCTAAATCTTTTCCTACATGAGTGTGATCGGTGTTCGATATTATGGTCGCATTACACCACTCTCATTTAGCTAAACTATCGCAGCATGCACGCAATTACTGTGCACGTCGTGTAGTGGAAAAAGAGGTTCCACTCAGAGCCAAGACATCAGAGTGTGGAAGGGAAAGCGTTTCAGTTGTGATATGTGTAAATCAAAATAGCGAAACTCTGTACTTTGATATGCCGCAATATGCAAAATGCTTTTTCGCTTCATTCAATGGCAAAATTATGCAAAACGTCCTACCGATGATATTTGCTAACAGTTTTTCCTAAAAAGATTCGCAACGCGGTCCTCAACAATAAATCTCCTGTGTGAGATTGTGGATACAGTGATCACAAGAACGACTTATACATTTTAGGTCTCCCAATTATAGCTGATAGTCTGCACGTGTGTTGTGATAGATAGCATGAATAAGGGTACCTCAACTGTCTTATGGGTATGAACGAGCAAAAGAAGCTTTACGAAGAACATAAGCTTTCCTACTAACTTTCCTATTTTCCTTATCTCTTCCTCATTACCTCCATCACCCTCTTCCAACCCCCCCCAAAAGGTTACCCTACCACAGAGATGAGACTACTGCATAGAACACGAGTTATTTCTCTTTGCAAAGATGTATACAGCATCATCATGAGCATGTGACCAGCCTTTTCTAGGTACTACAGGTGTGTATTCGCATTTCTTGATAGATTGAGTGTAGTCTCATAGATTAGGCACAAGCCAGTGCTAGAGTACTTTTCCAACAGGAGAATTGTTCCCCAGCGAAAGTTGGGTGAAACGAAAATCTTTCGAAATCAGCAATAGATACAGCTATTGTGCCTGCCTTCTAGTTCAGCAATCTGAACAGAATTCCTGTTGTCTACGCGTTCTGGCACATTGCAAAGACCCACGTTGCGGATCATCTGCTCGAAGTATAAGATCCGTCTCCGCTTCACTGGTGTTTTTACTACAAGTAATTCGTTGGCAATGCTGCATACAATAAATTGTCTGCTTTTGTTACTGAGCACCTGTGCGCCAATTCTGACTGGCTTTAGGCATGATTGAGCGACCAAGACGGAGAAATAAAATACAGCTGGATCTCCTCGACTGATGCAGTACTGTACAATAAGGACGGTAGAAATAGTAGAGATATAGCACAAATGATAAAGTTGCCATTTCTAATAACAGTTTATGACTGTTGTTGTACACCAATTGGAGTACAATGTAAACTCCGCTATTAACTTTACGGGTTCTTCGGTGTCCTTCAAAAAAATGAGTTACGTGGAAGCTCACAGATAGTTCTGAAGTGAGCGCCAAAACCTTATGCCATACTGTCCTGCCTTGCTGAATTTTGCATTGCTCGAATCCATTTAAAGCATCCACATTATCAGAACTATTTGAACCCATCTTCTTCTCATTCCATTTCGCTCACTATCTGAGAGCTCTATTAGGGCGAAGATGAAGTGGTTTTCTGCCACGCTGCCCTTGGTAGCGTTTACCTGCTTCGCTCTATCAAATGCGATGAGCCCTGCGTCAGAAAAGACATCTAAATCGTCAACTCTGGTCCCAAGAATCGATCCCAGTCGCCTGTCGAAGCCTGAAAAGAAATTGGAACCTGAGAACCACCGAAAAGAAGCAGGTATTTCAACAAGCATATGTTTCTCATGTGAAAAAACGGTTTGCCCAAGTCAGTGCTGCACTCCGAAGTGGTATCCATGTCGAGCTGGCAAGCGTTGTTGTTCTGGTTGGCGTTGTGTCAACTGGAAGTATGGCATACGATGCGAGCCTGCGTGTGTGAAGAAGTGGTACCCTTGTGACCGAGGAAATTCCTATTGCTGTAGTGGGTGGCGTTGCAAACGGTGGAGGTATGGCAAGCGCTGCGAACCGAGGTGATTGTCTTTTTCTGGAGCCGGTAGGGAATAGTAGTAAACGGAGAAGCGCGAAAGGTCTGCCGATTTTGTCGATGATACATAATTCATGAACATCATGTAACGTTCACCAGGTTCTTGTTGCGTTCTTATAAAGGCAATGTCATCATTTTCTCTCGCCGAAGTGCAGTGCATAACGATCCTTCAGGCGCACCCCTTTAACAAGAGTTTTTCTGGGAGTGTCTCAATTTGGATGAAAGATAATGATTCTACACTAACAGGAAGTGCGGATCGATTCAGAATACTGTACCGTACGCAGTGAAAATAGTGTACCCCCTTACAGTCGAGTTGTGCTTTTACGTATTAGGAGGTGGAGAGGGGTTGCTGTCTACCAGTGCAGGGTAGTAGGCGAGGTTAACATGGTTGCGATTCTGATTACTCTCAGGCAGTTCTGTGTAGGGTCATAAATCAAGGGCAGAGCAGTTTCGTGCACATCAACCTTAAAGAATAGGGATGGGTTTGCTACGTCACCTGAGGTCGGCACCCTCACGTTGCAGATTAGGCTCTCTCGGGTATCCATTTCTAGATAGCTTGGAACCAAATGCTGTGTAGCGAAGCCCGAATAATCAATATTTTGGCTGGATTCGATAGAGGTAGTGAAAAGGAAGTCGAATGTATGATCAAGCTCAATCTTGCGGATGCTCCTACGCATTCTATTTATATCTCTCTTCTTGTGATTATGGTTTCATACATGACCTCGTCTTCTGCTCCTCATCGAAGGTTTCCTCTACACAACTTATCCATTTGTGCACTGTGAAACTATATTACTGAGTACGAAAATGAGCAAGAAATTCCTCCACTGTAACAGGGGACGCACTACTGTAATCCGTGCAATCAGGGTGTCGACGTTGTCATTGTACTCGATTTATGATAACTAATACTTAAGTGTAAGCCATTTAAGTGCGTTGAACGATCAGTGTATTTTTTCAGGTTTACAGGAGTGCGAGATAAAATGGAAACGCTGTAGAAACACTCGACAACACAGCCATCAGGATTTTAGAAAACAAGATTTAATATGTATGAGATAAAAAATTTAGCGAAAATTTCATACATAATCGGGTCACCGATAGAAGCGCAAAACCATTCTGAAATGGAATATCTATCAAACTTAATGTTCATGATTACCTTTCGATTCAATGAATGGGAGTAAAATGAGTTTTATCAAAGTTGTCTATCTATCATTCGATGCACATGGAAGATTACTTTGACAGTAAGAAAGTATGACAATCAAGTAAGCTGATGCATCATATTAATTAATTTCCTACTATATCATACACATTCCATTGTTCACAACCATTTTTTGTACTATCGTTCACAGTGAGGAGAAGATGAACTCTCATATTGTGTAAATACAATACAATATTAAATACAAAATAAATTCTGCTCTAAAATTCCACTCAAAATCTGATCAAGTAGACTGGATGATGGTCGATAGAAGGATGAGATGTGGTTGGAGAGAACACACGGACCGACGACACAGCGATGAGCGTGATGTCGGTAATGGTGTATTCTGCCCCTCGACAAGTTGTCGAGGGCACTTTATATAGTGCTGAAGAGTGTATGCTAGCTGTAAGTATAGAGTAGGCACTAGTGCGGTGCGGTAACTGTATCCAATAGTGCGGCGTCGACCAAGCTGCACAGTGCGGTGTTGTGGAATGTGACCGTTCACAAGTGCGTTGTGATACCCGTGAGGCGTTGAAGGCGGCTTGTTCTCTCAAAATCGTTCACTGCCAGTCTTGATAGGCCTTCCATACCAGCAAGGCAGCAGCAATACCAAGACAGAACTTTAATGGAATCTCATACAGATACGTAACACTGACTGCACTTAAGGTACTACAATTTTCGTGACCAGATGTATTGTCCTGCGTGACAGAAATTTAGACATTTAAAGGAGTACGAGTCGAATACATATCCCTTTCTATACGATTGTCGAATTATGATAACACGATGTCGACATCTACTCTCTAATTGCACGGATTACGGTGTTTTTATCCTGTACGGTAGGGTAGCAAATTTCTGAACCCGTCTAATTTAGTAATAATTTAAGGTATCATAATGTTGTGTCGTAACACTTCCAATGTTGCGAAAATAATAATCCACAATCGAGAAAACAATAGAATTGTGATTAGGAAACAACATAACTAGCAGTGATTCATACCAACGGATCGAAGTTCACTCTGGTTCATAAATTTATAAGTTTTTATGATCCCGATTCAATCCGCTCGCACTGTAAATTACTAAATTGTATCCGCAAGCAGTCCAGGCTATAATTCAAACTAGCAAAAACGTCTGCATTCGCCACAATTTTTTAAGAAAAATTTCAATTCAAATCTCGCTCACGAATGGTCCTTTCGAGCTAATTTGCATGGGATGCATGCTGAAAAGCGGTCAAACTAAGAGCAGTAGCAAACTTGAAACGTACAGCGGCGCTTAGCTGACGCTGGAAGCGAATGGAACCAGCCGTAGCCTTGTGTGAAGATGTGTGAGATTCCATTCTCGAAGTCTCTTTTCGAACAGTTCTAAATCACCAAAGCTGTTTTTCCACTGGACAACCGCTGTTCTTAGCGTAACTTCAAAAAAGCAATTTAGCCAAGCGCAGTGTGTTCGAGTGGCAAACTACGTAGTAAGTGTTCTAGTACTGAGACCGTAATTCCGCTGTCTTCTTGATTTCATCGGATGGGACCATTTCATAGCGGCTCTCATTGCTGTCTAAGATGCATTTTATAGCCATTGCTGCATCTTACTTTCTCTCCAGCAGCTTTCGGCTCCTTTATGCTCTCATTATGAGCTTAGGCTTGTGAAAGAACAATCTCTGAGCTCAAATTTTTTACATTTTGCAAAATCCGCGTTGTTCAGACTTGCTTCTCATTCAATCCGCTTCATTTCTGCCTGTCTGTTTTTCCGATCCATATCTAATTGAAGACATGTCTCCGTTTTTTCGTTTGATACTGCCACTGTGGAAGAACACCGTGTCCAAAATCTGTCCAAAATTTCCAAGAATCAAAAATTCCGACCTGGGAAGCGTAAAATTCTAAGCGGACCAGATTGGTCTTGAGCGTGATACGTTCAAAAGAAACCAAGGTAAACAGTTTCCGATACAGCCCACTGATGAGAGGAAGAGCGAAGTTTAACCACCGGCGTAACAGTTCGCTCCAGTAGTAATAGATAAAATGGAAACAGTCGAAAGACGATTGGCCAGCTAAGCAATCATACTATCCGGTAAGTATCCCTCACGATGTGGCTAGTATCGCACTACAACAAACACCGGAACAGTGTTGTCGATAGCCTTTAAAGCTCCTTGGAGTTCAGGGCCTACTACATGGAGGGAAGCGAAGGCTTTTACCCAACTGTGGGTGACATGTTGAAATCAACCCCGAACGCGGTCTGTAAGGAAGTAGTGAATCGATACTCTCGGCCGTCTACGTCGCCGTCGTTTTCATTCAAATCTCGGATGCTACAAAATATCATTACGAAATGTTATCCACTAATTTGGCAGTATCTACGCCGGTTGATGTGTGAATATCTTGCATTTTTCATACGTGTGTCCCATATCAGCTCCATTCTCAAACTGACTTATACTACGTGTGCATTTTCAGTACTTAGAGTTCGCGGGAATAGCAATTTTAGGTTTGCCATCTTTTTTATTTTGTATCTCCTTAGGAGCAGTACGTCATGTTTAGTAAATTGCTTGAGTCATCCATTAGATACTGTAAATAACAAAGCCAATGTGGACATCGGCCACAGTAACGGATCAAAAAATGTCCTATTAGAGCAGAAGGCAGGATGATTGCGATGTATAATGCAGGTCTGAAACATGGTGAGATTGTACGTTACTACAATATGTCTTGGAATACAGTAAAAAGTGTATCTAGGCACAACAGACAAAAAATATAATTTTGAATCTAAAAACAGGGCCTGCGTTAGAGAAACACAGGGTGGGGCTCAGGCTATGTGTATCGGTGACGGAGAAGCAGGTAGCGAATCGGGTTTATATGGACTAAATAAAAGGCATGATGGACCAACTAATTAGTGATCTGGCAAAGAGCTTAGTGAAGCTGTCAGCAATAGTTGATAGCAGTGTGAGCAAGTAATACTTGCAATAGTGGATTGCTGTGTCAACGTGTGATGCAGGTAATAGTTCTTTAAGGTGTCAGCAGATAAATGTTAGTATTATCTGCTGACAGGTATTCTCTGTAAGCTAAATTAAAAAGCTGAAGAGAATTAAACCTAAATTGAAACAGAAATAGAAAACAGAAAATAATCGGAAACGGATAAAGAAATAAATTAAAAAGGGAGATAATAAGGTAGGGAATAGTAAAGAATAGCTTATCGCCGTGCATTTGGGCAAGGGTTTCACTCATAGACGCAATCCTCTCGCAAAAATTTAGGGAACTTTGAATGAGTTCAAGTACATGAAAATTCTGATCCAATACGTATTGCTGTTTGAAAATGAGCAAATGCTAGTAATTCGAGATTTATGTATCAACATATTGGGTGCAGACCGCATCGTGCTAAGGAAGTGACGGCATTCTTGGATGCAAATGGTGTTGGCTTTCTTCTGTGGCTTGCAGAGAGCCCTGACCTAATGTAAATAGAGAAAGTTTGAGAACAATGAAAAGTCGTTTTGGTATACAACCTAAGTATCCACCCACAGCTGATGAATTGTTTACTCAACTATGCAAAATATGTAATAGGCTCTCTAATGACTCTTTAGCCAAGTTGTCGCACTCTATTGTACGGAAATGTAACGTTGTAAGTAACGTTAGTAGAAAGTCATGTAAGTCTTGATAGGTACGTGAGATGCCATCTCATTGGTTAAAATTGATAGTTTAGGTAGTATCTGAAAACCTGGTTCAGAAATTTGCCCTTCTATCGTATGACACAGAATGGCAGTTCATAGTAGTTCTAGAAAGAAACAGTTCTTCGCAGTTTTTGTTCCTTCTGTTTTGGACGACGTACTGTATGCGCTTGTTATGATCGCAATCAGTACGATGTTTTTATTTGCACTTGATCAATACTCGAACTCATCCATGTTGTCTGTGCTTCTGCACAGGAAGGTCGGAGGAACACTTCGTATTCCTTCTATGCACTGCTCATAATTGTGCGACACAGCAGCATCACTTTCTCCATAGTGCTTTACATAACTATATATATTGTAGCGTCTATGTAACTTTACATTGCCGATCTTGCTAACCAACGGGTCTTTACATTTTCTTATAAGACCAACTTGTTACAGAAGAAAAAAACCTACAAGCACATCGTAGAATGTAAATAATTTCAAAATCAATTCTAGGTTGCTGTGCATGTATTTTACGCTTCACGCATGTTAGACTTTCGTCTATGGGTTTCTTCGAAAACAATTTTCGTCTCTGATATGAAGTCAGCATATAATAATTCTAATTTTGAATTATTTCGCCGTAAATCTAATACTTATGTAGAGATCACTCCAGCTTGTTGTCGAGCAATATATACTTTCGGGAGCGATGTAATTCACCTTATTCATTGATTTAATGTTGTGCTAAGATAACCTTTGGGACGATAAGGGAAGCTAGAAGAAAGTAATGAAAGAGGAATGAAGGGGATCGAGAAGACAGGAGATGTTGTTCTGATGAAATTCTCGGTGATCGTGCCTCAACGATAACTTAGGTAACTTTTCTTATACCAACGCATACAATGCACAGACGTAAACAATTTACTATAATTGGTTAGATTTAAATGAGTACGTCGATCTCGTGATCACTGTATCCACAAATGTTGATTTACTAATACGTTTTCTACAAATTTAGCGTTTTGCTGCAATGTACTGGCGATGGGTAGACTAAAATATAACCTCGTGCCTTCTATTGCTGTCACTTGTGCAAAATGGGAAGTATGGAGTGATAAACTGTACCGATTACCAAAAGGATTACTCGCACTATGCATATTTAAAGTGCATTCGTACCTAAAATTAAATGTAGCTTTTTAGAAAGCTATGATTTTCCACTTGTGCGAAGGTCATGTCGAGAGGTCCATCAACTCGAGGTATATCCGTAAAACGAAGCCCTACTGTACAAGTAGCCTTGCAAAATAAAACAATAACCTAGTGTCGCATAGCATTTCCTCGACGTCATCCTACCGGAAATCTAGAAATGATGAGTTTTGAATCGAAAATGCTGAAGAGAGTGAGGGAGCGTTCAAAAAACAGGCCTCCTTTCTCCGTGAAATTTTTCTCACCCACAATCAAAACTAAGCCATGCAGACATAGATTAGCTGTATTGGATACACCAATGTAGCTAGATGAAATTGCAAGCTGTTCGATTGTTCCTGTTAGTGTCATGAACAATCAACCGGAATTGACGGACGGTTCGAAATTGTTCTGATTTCTCAAGATTATATTTTTCAAACTTAAACTACGAGAACAATGATAGAGTAGAAGACTGCAAAGCAAATTTTTTGTTTCTCTCCACTCAAAAATCTTGTGTTTAGTACTCGTTTGATTCTGCATTTTCTCTACTTGCGAACATTTATCTGCTGAGCGATAAGGCCTGTTTGTGTTCGGTCTCCGGAAACTGAAGATGCAGAGTTCACTTTTTGTAGATTGACGTACTGCTTCCACGGTTACGTACGTATCAGATAAATTTGTTTTGTTGACTGCATGTCGAGTTTTGAAAGTGAAGGAAACGAATATCCAATTATTCGATCATGGCATAACTAGACTGGCAGACATTGCGAAAAGAAAGGCACTCTAGATCGAATACTTCACGAAAGTTGAAAGATCTAAGCTAATTCTGCCAAGAATCCACAGGTTCGTACTCATAACTCTCCCCACAACAAACCAGAGAGTCAGTGAACATAGCGAATATTCGCTAATCTGCCGAAAATTCTCAATTTTAAGAGCCGAACATCGCAAGTTTTACGTAGCTGCTAATGTTCTATCAAAAGCTGATGATAGATTTACATGTGACCATCTTAGATTCGCTGAAATAGAA
>JAAUYH010089955.1_pt1 | contig 14715 bp, 15 predicted proteins | sample 7278061 | NCBI WGS metagenome assembly JAAUYH01 (sample SAMN14350203, study PRJNA611818) | marine sediment metagenome | isolation source: surface marine sediment (0.6m) | place: French Polynesia: Moorea | collected 2018-08
ATTAGGATTTAAAGATGATTTTGAGCAAAATATTGCTCAAATCTTTTCAGCTATCGCAATACCAGAAAGCCCGCCCTGCCTAACTTATAGGTTGCTTGTCACCCCGTCAGGCTTGCACCATTATCGGTAAGCGGGAAAACCCACCTCGGAATCAATTGCTCCGCTCACAGAATAAGTCCATTCAAATGGACTAAAACCCTTATCTAGTATTCTTTAGAAGACTTTTTCTATTAGCCAGAGATTTCAATCTCTGGTGGTTGTTGATACTGTGCTTAATTGTTTGCTTCTACCATCAGAAAAATGACCTGAAATCTTGCCAAACCTACATCAAAGAGCTTGATTATCCACACATATAATGAGTGATATTTATTCTATAAATTGGATTTTGAAAATAACCATTAAAAATCATGGTTTTTGTGATGGACTGTATTCTCACCGACAAAAACGGTTCCACCATCAACTTTAGGTTGTACTTTATGATCGACTATAGGTTGGGGATAGTCAGTGCGATTGATCGTATTCTGTATCTAATTGTTCGAGTAATTCTTGAATTTCTGCTGCTGCTTGAGCGAGGGTTTTTTGTTGCGGTGCATTTACCGTAATTACCCTGAATATAATCGCCCTCAATACGATCGTTATAGTTACCGCTACCCATATTAATATTGCGATCGCAACTCATTTGATTTTCCTCTTTTTTTGATACTGTACTAAAAAAAGTATTGCTTCAAACTTCTATTGTGTTAATTAGGCGATCGCTTAATCCCAAGCTACTGTTTGTAAATTTTCTACCTCTTGGAAATGTGCATCTCGTGTCACTAAAATTAAATTGTATTGAAGTGTTACTGCTGCAATCCAGATATCTTTTCTGGCAAAGGACGACCTTTTAGCCGTAAATTATGTTTAATTTCACCGTATTTACCCGCAGTTTCGGCATTGCATCCGAGTACACTACTATTAGCTACCAATGCTACTTGCATTTTGCCAGAAGTAGTACCCGTATCATAGTTTCTATCTAATTGTTCGAGTAATTCTTGAATTTCTGCTGCTTGAGCGAGGTTTTGTTTTTGCGGTGCATTATAATAATTACCCTGAATATAATCGCCCTCAATACGCTCTTTATAGTTACCGCTACCAATACTAATATTGCGATCGCCAGTCATTTGATTGTCCTCTTTTTTTGATAGTGTACTAAAAAAAGTATTTCTTCAAACTTCTATCGTGTTAATTAGGCGATCGCGCTTTCCCAAGCCCTACGGTAATTTATACTTAAAGCTTTTTTCTCCTTGATAATTAGATAACTCGGCTAATTTTTCGAGACTTTGAGTTCCTGGGTATAGTTGACCATTAATTTCCCAAGTGGGATAACTTCTGATTCCTGCTTGCTGACAAGCTTGGGTTTGTTGGCGAGGATTAGCTGGATTGGCACACTCAATATAATCTACTGCTGCAAAAGCTTCTTTCCCGAATAGCTGTTTTTGTTCGTAACAGTGAGGACACCAAAACGCACCGTATTTTTTAGCTCCTACTTCAGTAAGATGTTTGGCTAGGGCTAGTTCTGAAGCTCCAGAAGTAGTAGTAATATCCCAGCCTTTAGGGGGTCGAGGATTACCCTCTCCACGGGGAATGGGAATTAGACCGTCTGCATCTGCTACTTCCACCGCAGGATTGTTAGCAAGCTCGGGATTATTAACATTGGCATATACTCCCAAAGTACCAACAATGGTCACTACCGCTACAATCGCCCCTGTAAAGAAAATCTGACCAATATCTTCCCAATCTCTACCCATAACAGTCAAAATAAACATACTTAGAGCAAATAGGGCAGAACCGATGCAGTAGAAACAAACAGATTGAATCTCAAATGCCAAAACATACATCAAGTAGCCACTAAATACTGCCATAGAGGTACTACCAGCTAATAATAGTAACCAAGTCCAGTTTTCTAGTTCTTTCCTGAGTTTTTTATTCTTATCGCTGCTAATTATTAGGGGAGAAAGGGCGAATGCTGCCATACTGAGGTATGCCAAACAGCCAAACAGGCTCAGGGGTAAACCAAAAACCTCTGCATACTCGCTATTTAATACTCCACTACAACTACCGCCACCCCCGTCAGCAGAACAAGTTACTTCCCCTCCCATTAACTTAGTTATCGTGAGATAGGCAGTGAGAACCGCTCCAGCAATGGCGATCGCACCTATAATTGGTCTAGACCAACGATAAATCCAGGGAAGAGAACGTTTACGACCCATCATAATCTTTGATAATTAACGCTACAATTACTTGACTTTGATTTTAACTTCAATTACGAACTTTGACGGAAGAGCCAGTTTTCTGTTCCTGTTTGGTTTTGATAGTTTGTCTCGCAGCTTCGACAAATTGTGCAACTTTTATGGGATCAATTGTTTCAGTAATTTTACCGTGGCGTTTGAGGGAACTTGCTACAATCACACCATCCGCTGCTTGAATTAATTGGGGGATATTTTCCCAACTTGCACCGCTACCAATAAACACTGGCGTATTTCCCGCAGCAGCAACCGCTAATTCTAAATCTTCTTTAGTGGGGGGGCTTCCTGTCGCCCAACCCGATAAAATTACTCCGTCTGCTAATCCTCTTTCTATAGTGTCTTGCACCGCGGTAGTTAGATTGGGTGTTCCCAACGGACGAGCGTGTTTTACTAACACATCTGCTAATATTGCTACCTCAGAGCCTAGTTCGCGACGGTAACGTAGTAACTCATAGGCTCTTCCTTCTATTAAACCTTGATCTGTTGCCATTATCCCAGTTAAAACATTGACTCGGATAAATTCGATTCCCAAACAACTGGCGATCGCCATACCACTGCGAGCATCATTTCTCAAGACATTTACCCCAATGGGTATTGTTACCATTCCTTTGAGGCGATCTACAATTAAAGTCATGGCACTAACTACCGCAGGATCTACCTGCTCTTTGGCAAAAGGAGCATCAAAAAAATTCTCGACAATTATTCCGTCTGCTCCCCCTGCTGCTAGGGCTGTCGCTTCTTGTTCCGCCCTGGCAATCACTGCTTTTAGGTTGCCACCCCAACGAGGAGAAGTGGGTAATGGCAACAGATGAACTACTCCAATAATTGGATTGTTTGTCTGGAAAATTTGTTTTAAGTCCACTTAATTTAAAATTTTTTTCTCACCAATCAGCTTACTATCTTATCCTGTTCCGAACTCTATTACCGCCTCAAATATTGACCGTGAAAATCTAGGTTTTTGATACATACAAAAATAAAGAATCAGTATAATTACCAGAACTATTCACAATTGCTCAAGTATCTGTTACAATGTCTTAACAAATAGGGATTTACGATCGCGATTATAATCAAGTCCGATTGATAAAAACATATTATTTGAGTCAGAGGCAATATCCAGCCTTTCTCGCATAACAAATTTATATCTTTATCGAGTTACAACAGGGGAAGTTATACGTAATAATACCCATTAACTCTCCGACCATAGAGATATTGAGTCTGACGCAACAAAAACTCCTTGTCTAAATTAGTAATGGTCATTTAATTAGGTAAGTATGGCAGAAAAGCCAACTATAGCTATATCCCATTTGGGGTGTGAAAAAAACCGTATAGATTCCGAACATATGCTGGGGCTGCTAGCCCAAGCTGGTTATCAAATTGATTCTAATGAAGAGTTAGCAGAATATGTAGTAGTAAATACTTGTAGTTTTATCCAGGCTGCGAGGGAAGAGTCAGTAAGGACATTAGTAGAATTAGCAGAAGCCAATAAAAAAATAGTTATTGCTGGCTGCATGGCGCAACACTTTCAAGAAGAACTGTTAGAGGAAATCCCCGAAGCAGTAGCAGTTGTTGGGAGTGGCGATTATCACAAAATAGCAGATGTAATCCAAAGAGTCGAGTCAGGAGAAAAAGTTAAAGAAGTTTCTGCTGAACCTACTTACATTGCGGATGAAACTGTACCCCGTTACCGTACTACCACTGAAGGAGTAGCTTATGTGAGAGTGGCAGAGGGTTGTGATTATCGTTGTGCTTTCTGTATTATTCCTCACCTAAGAGGGAATCAGCGATCGCGTACTATTGAATCTATTGTAACAGAAGCAGAGCAATTAGCTGCTCAAGGAGTGCAAGAAATTATCTTAATCTCCCAAATCAGCACCAATTATGGCTTAGATTTGTATGGAGAGCCAAAGTTAGCAGAATTACTGAGAGAATTAGGGAAAGTTGATATTCCCTGGATTAGGATTCATTATGCCTATCCCACAGGGTTAACCCCGAAAGTAATTGCAGCAATCCGTGATACTCCCAACGTTTTACCTTATCTAGATTTGCCTTTGCAGCATTCCCATCCTGAAGTCTTACGAGCCATGAATCGCCCTTGGCAAGGAAGGGTGAATGATGCCATCATTGAGAGGATAAAACACGAACTCCCATCAGCAGTGTTACGTACCACCTTTATCGTTGGGTTTCCAGGGGAAACGGAATCCCACTTTCAACACCTAAAAGAATTCGTGCAGCGTCATCGGTTTGATCACGTAGGAGTATTTACATTTTCTCGTGAAGAAGGAACTCCAGCCTATAGTTTGAGTGACCGTATTCCAGATTCAGTCATGGAAGCCCGTCGCAATGAATTAATGGAGATTCAGCAACCCATAGCTGCTCAGAAAAATCAAGCTTGTATTGGTAAAACAGTAGATGTTTTGATTGAGCAAGAAAACCCTCGTACAGGAGATTTAATAGGTCGCTCTGTCAGATTTGCGCCAGAAGTAGATGGTTTAGTCTATGTACGTGGTGAAGCCTCTCTCGGTTCAATTGTCCCTGTAAATATTACAGGAGCAGATATTTACGATCTCTACGGTGAAGTGGCAAATGTAGCAGCTTATTCGACAGTGTAGTAATTCAAGATTATTATAGTTTGTCTCTAGCTCATATATTAATTACTACCCAAGTTAAACGCCACAATTAAACTGCTTAGAATTGTAAAGTTATTTTAAGTAACCCTAGTCAAATTACACAACAAAGAAACTTATGACAACCACTTTCAAAGATTTAGGACTTTCCGAAGCTTGCGTAGAACAACTAGAAGCTATCGGATTTGTCCAACCCACGGACATTCAACAACAAGCAATACCTTCCCTATTAGCAGGAAAAGATATTTTCGGTCAATCTCAGACAGGAACAGGCAAAACAGCAGCGTTTTCCTTACCTGCTCTGGATTTGGTAGATACTAACAGTAAAGCGGTACAAGTTCTGATCCTAACTCCGACAAGAGAATTAGCCCAACAAGTAGGAGAGGCGATCAAAGATTTTACAGGGAGAAGAAGACTATATGTCCTCAATGTCTATGGTGGTCAATCCATCGAAAGACAAATTCGGAGTTTAAGAAAAGGAGTTCAAGTTGTAGTAGGGACTCCAGGACGAGTAATCGATTTACTAGAAAGAGGAGATTTAAACCTCAACGAATTGAAAGTTGCAGTCTTAGATGAAGCCGACGAAATGCTAAGTATGGGCTTTATTGATGACGTGAAAACAATTCTGCGTCAATCACCCCGAGAAAGACAAACAGCTTGTTTCTCTGCTACTATGCCCAGAGAAATTAAAGATTTAGTACAACAGTTTCTAAATTCCCCTGTGATGGTGAAGGTGCAACAAAAAGAAGCTGCTCCTACCAGAATCGATCAGCACGTTTATACTGTGCCTCGTGGTTGGCAGAAATATAAAGCCTTACAGCCGATTTTGGAAATTGAAGAACCAGACACAGCAATCATTTTTGTCCGCACCAAGCGCACTGCTAGCGAGTTAACCACCCAATTACAAGAAGCTGGACATAGCGTTGATGAATATCACGGTAATCTAACTCAGGTTCAACGGGAAAGACTGGTTAAACGCTTCCGAGATGGCAAAGTTAAGATGATAGTTGCTACAGATATTGCAGCTAGAGGTTTAGATGTAGAAAATCTCACTCATGTGATTAACTACGATTTACCCGACAACGCAGAAACCTATATTCACCGTATTGGACGCACTGGTAGGGCTGGTAAAACAGGAACAGCGATCGCATTAATCCAACCAGCCGATCGTCGTATGTTAAAGCAAATTGAGCGGAAACTGCGTCAGCGAATTGACATTTGTAAAATCCCTAGCAGAGCGCGAGTAGAAGCCAAACGCATTGCCAAACTTCAAACTACAGTGAAAGAAACCTTAGCAGGGGAGAGAATGGCATCTTTCTTACCTTTAGTAAGAGAATTAAGCAGTGAATACGATCCTCAAGCGATCGCTGCTGCTGCACTACAAATGGTATATGACCGTGATTGTCCCGACTGGATGAAAACTGATTGGGAAATACCAGAAGCAGGAATCAAGAAACCCATTATTAAGAAAAAATACAGCGGTAGCTCTCGCAAAGAGCGTTATTCGGGTAAATCTGTTAATCGAAACAAATACCAGGGTAAAATGAGGTCTGAAGTTGTTATTAGTGAGCAGTAAAAACTAGTAACTAATAGCAAATGCCAAAAAACTGAAAACCGAATAATTGTGACTCTTGCCAATTTAACCAAAACTAACCAAATTGCTACTTCTGCCAATAACTGGCAGGGTTTGATTGAAACCTATCGTCCTTATCTTCCCGTAACAGAAGCGACTCCTGTCGTAACTTTACTAGAAGGGAATACCCCCTTAATTCCCGTACCTGCGATCGCTCAAAGGATTGGGAAAGAAGTAAAAGTATATGTTAAGTACGATGGTTTAAACCCTACAGGAAGCTTCAAAGACCGTGGGATGACCATGGCAATCTCCAAAGCCAAAGAAGCAGGAGCAAAGGCAGTAATTTGTGCTAGTACAGGTAACACCTCAGCAGCAGCAGCAGCCTACGCTCGACGAGCAGGGATGAGAGCTTTTGTGGTAATTCCTGATGGATACGTTGCCCTGGGAAAATTGGCACAGGCACTACTATATGGGGCGGAAGTTATTGCCATTAAAGGAAACTTTGATGATGCTTTTAAGATTGTCCGAGAAATGTCGGAAAATTACCCTGTTACTTTAGTTAATTCCGTCAATCCTTATCGTCTGCAAGGACAAAAAACCGCAGCCTTTGAAATTGTGGATATATTAGGGGATGCTCCTGACTGGTTGTGTATTCCTGTGGGAAATGCAGGAAACATTACCGCCTACTGGATGGGCTTTAACGAATATCACCAAAATAAACAATGTGTTCGTCTGCCAAAAATGATGGGCTTTCAAGCTGCTGGTGCTGCACCATTTATTAGCGGTCAACCAGTGGCTAATCCTGAAACTGTTGCTACGGCAATTCGCATTGGCAATCCTGCTAACTGGGAAAAAGCTCTTAAAGCTCAAGAAGCCAGTCAAGGAGAGTTTAACCCTGTTACCGATGAAGAAATTTTAGATGCTTATCGTCTTTTAGCTTCAGAAGAAGGCATCTTTTGTGAACCCGCTTCTGCTGCTTCGGTTGCTGGTTTGTTAAAAGTTAAAGAGAAAGTTCCTACTGGTGCGACAATTGTCTGTGTCTTAACTGGTAATGGACTCAAAGACCCCAGTAGCGCGATCGACTATAGTGTGAATGAAACTTATACTGGTATCGAAGCTAATTTAGCTGATGTAGCTAAAGTTATGGGTTTTTAGATAATACCAATTGGAAGAAAAAATGCAACAGATAAATGTAGGGTTGGGCGATGCCCCGCCCTACCTTTGGATTGAATTTATCTGTAACAAACATTTATCAAATTGGTATTATTTGTAGGACTCAGATCAAAACCAAGATGTAATTTTCTTATAACTAACTTTTCGATAATAAAATTCCGCCACAAACCACTAAAACTGTTCCTATAAAAACGGGTATAGAGTTGATGGTTTTCCATTCTGCAAAAAGAATCATTCCTCCCAAAACAGCAACTAGAGTATTCATGTTATAAACGGGTGCAAGTAAAGCAATAGGAGTATCAAATTTAGCTATAGAATAGTTAACTAATGCTGTACCCAATGCCCATAATAATCCTGAGACAATACTAAAACCTATTCCCGATAAAGTTTCTTGGCTATCAGAAGTTGTTATAAAAGGTTTTAGGACTATTCCTGTGATAAAAATAGCTATTCCAATAATCATCAGATAGGAAGAAGTAGAGATTTTATACTCTGAGCCAGCTTTCATGGTAATGGCAGAAACGCCATAAAACAATGCAGGAATAATTCCACCTATAAGAATACCTAAAATTTTTTGAGACATGGTTTTGGTTAGTGTTAGAGACGACCCGACGAGTCGTCTGTACAGTGGTTAGTGGTTTAAACTACTACTAATTTTTAAAATTCAAGCCAGCAATATCGAAATATGGAAATAATTAGTGTAGGGGTGATTTATGAATACACATATATCCCCTACTTGTTCATGTTTGGTATTCTTTGTCTGAACTATCAACAATTAACTTTTTATCAATCAACTTTCAATCAAGGTGTTTCAATGTACCTCACTAAGGGGGAGAATCACTATAACACTCTGATGATGTTAGGAATACTATCAATTGCTTCTAAGTCTTTAATTTCTGCTAGTGCTTTACGGAAGTTTCCTTCTTGTACATTATGAGTGACTACAACTATTTCTGCTAACTCTTCTTTAAAACCAATTTGCACTACTGATTCGATACTAACTTGATGCTCACCAAAACAAGTTCCTAAATGACCAATTACTCCTGGTACATCTTGGCATAAGAAACGCACATAAAAACGAGTCTCTATTTCTTCGGTGGGAGTAAGAGAAGCATAGTGTTGATGGGAACAACTTAGAAGAGGATCGAGGTTGGTAGTTTTTCCACTACTCTTTAAGATACCTGCAATGTTAATAATATCTGATACTACCGCACTGGCTGTTGCGCCTCCTCCAGCACCAGGACCAAAAAACATGACCTGTCCTAGGGGTTCACCTTCTACTAAGATAGCGTTATAAACATCATTAATACTAGCTAAAGGATGTTCTTTGGGTACGAGAGTGGGATGAACTCTGACTTCTAAGGAATCTGATTTACTACTTTGAGCGATCGCCAGTAATTTAATGACAAACCCTAATTGCTCTGCATAACTAATATCTGTAGCGTTGATCGTGCGGATACCTTCACAAGATATCTCTTCTCGTTTAATTCTCTCACCAAATGCGATTGTAGCCAAAATAGCAATTTTATCCGCAGCATCCCAACCGTCTATATCTGCTGTTGGATCGGCTTCTGCGTAGCCTAATTTTTGTGCTTCGGCAAGAACATCGGCAAAATCAGCCCCATTAGCCGACATTTCGGTCAAAATATAATTAGTAGTGCCATTTACAATTCCTGTCACTCGCTTGATGCGATTTACTCCAAGAGATTGTTTTAGGGGTTTAATAATTGGAATACCACCACCTACAGCAGCTTCTAAGAGTACATAAACTTTGGTTTTATTGGCTGCGGTATAGATTTCGTCGCCATAACGAGCTATAACGGCTTTATTTGCGGTGACAACGTGTTTACCATTAGCAATAGCTTGCAATATAAGCGATCGCGCTGGCTCTAAACCACCTAATAATTCCACCACAATATCTATGTCAGGATCGTTAACAATTCCTTCTAAGTCTGTTGTCATTACTCCAGAAGGAAACTGTACTTTACGAGGTTTATCGAGGGAGCTTACTCCCACTTGTTTGATAATAATTTCTTTAAGTAGGGAGTTTCTGCCAGCAGTATCTAGTAAAATTTCTGCTGTACTTGTACCTACTGTACCTAATCCCAATAGACCAATATTAAAAGCCACTATAATTTCATTTAAACTGTAACTTCTGCCCTACAATTTTATCTTTGAAATGCAAAAAGAAGACCCTCAGCTATGCTGATGGGATGACGAGCGCGTTCCCAAGCCAGTCCGTTGGGAGGGTTTCCCGACTTGAAGGAACTGGCGTTTGCGCATTAACAAACCTATTTTAGATTCTTTAAACAAACTTTACACAGGAAGTAGCTATATGTAAGCTAAAATAGCACGATGCTAACAATGACTCACGAACACAAACTACAGCCAACTTCCGAACAAATTGCTATCATCGAGGAAACCCTAGATGTATGTAGGTCTGTTTGGAACTTTGCGCTTCGAGAGCGTAAAGACTGGTGTGCCTCTCGTAAGTCATCTATAAATGCTTGCTCGATAACTGCTGAATACATTATTTCTGTGGATGAGCCATTCCCCAACTACCATCGTCAAGCCAAAAAGTTAACAGAAGCTAAGAAAATATATCCTGAACTCAAGCTAGTTCATTCTCAAGTTTTGCAGCAAACATTGAGAACACTAGATAGAGCCTGGGATGATATGAAGGTTAGGGGTTTCGGGTTTCCACGTTTTAAAAATAAATATCGGATGCGTTCTTTTGTTTTTCCACAGCTAGGAAAAGAACCGATTAGAAATGATGCTATCAAGTTCCCGAAACTGGGATGGGTTAGATGGAGACAGTCAAGACCGATTCCAGAGGGGTTTGAAGTCAAGCAAGCCAGGATAGTTAGAAAGGCATCTGGTTATTTTGTGATGCTGTCACTACAGCTAAAGGTCAATGTTCTTAGTCCAATACCTCATGGTCATCCTAGAGGTCTGGATTTAGGGTTTGACAAGTTTGTAGCTACCAGTGACGGTGAAGAGATTAAAAGACCTCGATTTCTCAAGACTCTACAGCGCAAGCTGAAATTGCTGCAACGTAGGCTAAAGAACAAACCATATGGGTCAAATAATCGATACAAGTTAAACCAGAAAATAGCTAGGTTACATCAGCGTATATCCGACACTCGTAAGGATTGGCACTTTAAATTAAGCCATCATTTAGTTAAAGATGCTGGCATGATATTTGTTGAAGACCTTAACTTTGTCAGTTGGCAAAGAGGAATATTGTCTTCCTCTTCCGCCGACGCGGGGTTTGGGCAGTTCGTTAATATCTTGGAATGGGTTTGCTGGAAAACTGATACCTACTTTGCCAAGGTAGATAAAAATGGCACTTCTCAAACTTGTCCTGACTGTGGCGCAAATACGGGCAAAAAGACTTTAGATGTTCGCCTTCACCACTGCCATGACTGTGGATATACTACTACAAGAGACGTAGCAGCAAGCCAGGAAATTAGAAATCGTGGAGTAAGTGCGCTAGGGCATAGCGTGCTAGAAAATGTCTGCAAACTGGATGCGACGGGGAGTATCGGTCACAATACTCTAGTTGGCACGGGACGAAGCAGAAAATTAGCATCGTGAGGTGTTAGAATCCTGCGTCGAGGGGCGCAGGAGAATGTCAACGGCAACTGAGAAGATTTACATCGATACAAACTAAAAGAGTGACATTAAAACGCAGATTGATTGGGTTAACAGGTGGTATTGCTACAGGAAAAACGACTGTATCAAATTATCTAGCAAAAAAGTATCAGATACCTGTTTTAGATGCAGATATCTTCGCCAGAGAAGCAGTTACACCTGATTCGGATATTTTAACTGCGATTTTTTCTCGCTACGGCGATCGCGTTAAACTCCCTAGTAGTAGTTTAAATCGTTCTGCTTTGGGAGAGATTATTTTTAATGACTCTAGTGAAAAACAGTGGTTAGAAAGTCAGATACATCCTTATGTACGCGATCGTTTTACTTCTGAGTTAGGGAAAATTACAGCAGAAACCGTAGTATTATCTATTCCCTTATTATTTGAAGCTAATCTTACCCATCTTGTTACAGAAATTTGGGTAGTGTTTTGTGATGAAGCTACTCAACTGGAAAGATTACAAAAACGCAACAATTTATCTCTCCAACAGGCTCAAACTCGGATTAAAAATCAAATTCCTCTGACAAAAAAAGTTGCTTTAGCAGATGTAGTTATAGACAATAACTCAGATTTAACAAGTCTTTACCAGCAATGCGATCGCTATGTTTGATAAATTTTTTTGAAAAAATGTTGCGTAAAAAGTAAAAAAAGTAGCCATTTATACGGACAAGAAATAGAATGTGTATAAGAGGTCAACTAAAGGATAAGGGATAAGGGATCAGGAAATAGCAAATAGACTATAACTTTGATCAGCATAGACCCAAAGTATCCAACATAGTTAAAGTTTACTTGCTCAGACTTAATTACTAGGCGATCGGAGGAAAAAATATTATGAAACTACATTTTCATGGTTCAACTTACGATACTCCCCATACAGAATGGAGTGTTACAGAAGGAAAAATAATCGGTAAATATCGTGGTAAACCCTTAAAATCTCATGTTCTAAAAGAACAACATCGCCGTTGCCACAAACTTTCGGAGTTCACATATCGTGGTGTTCACTACACTAAAGGTTAATTTTTTACTAATAGCTATTATCTTACTATTAGCTATTAGCTTTAAAGATATTTTTTTATTAATAATTAACTTTATTTAATAACTATTATTTAAGATCAAAAATATGAAATACTGTCATAACGAAATTGATTACGAAGAGCAACCAGTAACTTTAGAAATTAACGAAAATCAAATTTTTGGCAACTCCCAAGCTAAAATAATTAAATATCCTCGCCACATAAATCAAAGAGTATCTCGGAGTCATAGAAATTATGGAGCAATATTTAACAGGAATTTTACTATTCCTAAAACCTGCTCTATTTCTAATCCCAACTCAGCCGAAAATACTTTGAGTATTTTGCAATATCAGGTACAAGATGAAGCAGCAAAGAAAACTCATTTAGAAAATATCAAGCTGAACTTAGAACGTCGCTTACAAGCAGCAAAAGCAAAAGGAAACAAGGATTTAATTAACTTATTACAAAAAGAATCACGAGAATTAGAGTTTAGTTAGATCAATATAGTTTAATAGGGTGGGCGATGCCCCACCCTACTGTTACAAACAAATCTAAAAAATATCAGAGAGTATGTTATCGGTGGAATGGCAGTCTATGATCTTTATATCATTGGTGAAACAATATAAGGAGACTATTTAGAAGTTTCCACCATAGCCATTCGCACTCGAATCATGAAAACCAGTAACCAGCTATCACCGCCAACTACTGAAATAAATCCCCTTTCTTGGCTGCAAAAAAATCTGTTTAGTACTTGGTATAATTCGGTACTAACTATAATCAGTATTTTATTTCTCTATTGGGTTGTATCAGGACTACTTTACTGGGCATTTACTGAAGCACAATGGGAAGTATTAAGTGCTAACTTACGCCTCTTTTTTACTGGACTTTATCCCGTTAAGTCTTTGTGGCGAACTTGGGTAACTTTAGGGATTATCGTGGAGTTAGGGGGGTTATCTTGGGGTATTTTGGCTCATGCTACAGGTTATCTCTTTAATACTCGCATTTTAATTATCTTAGGGCTAATAGCTGTTACTTGTGTAAGTGTCGCGATACCAGTAGGAATTCAAGCAAGTATTATCCTCTTAGGGATGCTGATTTTACTAATTGCTAGTGCAGCAGTTGGTAAAGAAATTGGCAGTAAAATTCCGAATATCTTATCCTGGTTGCCTCTAATTTGGCTAGGTGCTTTTTTTCTGAATCTTTGGCTATTATTAGCTGTAGAAAATGTCAAATTAGACAATCTTAGTGGATTAATTCTCACAATTTTAATTGCTGTAGTAAGTATTTGTCTTTGCTTCCCCTTTGGTGTATTACTAGCTTTAGGCAGACAGAGTAAGTTACCCGTAATTCGTTGGTTATCTATTGCATATATCGAGATTGTTCGCGGTTTACCTCTAATTGGTATTTTATTTATGGCACAGGTAATGTTACCTTTAGTGCTACCAGCAGATATTAGACCAGATAGAGTAGTACGGGCGATCGCAGGATTTACGATTTTTAGTTCAGCTTATTTAGCAGAAAATGTCCGTGGTGGATTACAATCGATTCCCCTTGGTCAAACAGAAGCAGCAAAAGCCTTGGGACTTAACCCCATCTTAACTCTGACTTTGATAGTCTTACCCCAAGCACTAAAAGCTGTGATTCCTAGTATTGTGGGACAGTTTATTAGTTTATTTAAAGATACTTCCCTCTTAGCCATTGTGGGATTAGTTGACTTACTGGGTATTTCTCAAAAAATTCTCGCCAATCCCAAATTTTTGGGACGCTATGGAGAAGTGTATATCTTTGTGGCTGCTATCTATTGGTTATGTTGTTATTCTATGTCTTTGGCTAGTAGAAGACTGGAACAATAGAGGGGATTATATTTAACTCAATAAGATTCTGTAAAATTAATAGAGATTACGATAGTGAAGGCAGATAACAAATCTTAATAAAATAGAAGACAACTAAAGCTTTTATCACTTTTTGATTGCTCCTAAACCCTATTATTGAGCAAACAACTCAGATTGAGGTAAATAATGCAGAAAAAATTGAAATGGTATTTATTAGGAATTACCTTATTTTATAGCTTGAGCTTATTAATACATTCAAACTCATTATCTTTCCCATCTGTCACTGAAAGTATTAAAGTAACAAATAATATCTTGGATCGCAACAATTTAGTTACTCAAAATTCTTCTGTAACTAAGATGAGGAATGAAGGATGAAGAAAGATAAATACCTCTGACCTCTGACCTCTGACCCATAAATTTAATTTTGTCCAACTACTGAATTAACTCCTGTTTTGAACCTCCCATCGTCGGAGACGAGGGATTCCCATATAGACTCTTATCTAGATACACAATTGAACACTATGCATCCCCGACAGACCGCCGTTACTGGGCAGTTTGATTTA
>JAAUYH010101158.1_pt1 | contig 14715 bp, 12 predicted proteins | sample 7278061 | NCBI WGS metagenome assembly JAAUYH01 (sample SAMN14350203, study PRJNA611818) | marine sediment metagenome | isolation source: surface marine sediment (0.6m) | place: French Polynesia: Moorea | collected 2018-08
GCTGACCGTAATAGCTTGTGGAGATACCTCTAGTGGGGAGTCAGCGCGGCTGTCTCTAGCTACGTGTCGGTGAAGCAAGAATCCCCCGATTTATCGGCGGGAGCGTCAATTAATCAGCGTCACTCTGATTATGATTACGGGATAAGAACGCAGCAAGCAGCAATAAATAAGCTTTTAATTCATAATTTATCATTCATTTTTTTGAGGAAAAAGGGCGGTCATAGCTTAGGTACTATAGTTTAATCATCCTTTCCCCAGGTTTCGAGCCATTGCATCATATCTTCACACGAAACTACTAGTCCAGTTTCTAATTCAGCAAGAGTTTCCTCAGTTTCGGACAGCATCTGTTGCATGGTCTCTTCACGAGCAATGTAACTCCTTAACGCATCGTTAATAATCCAACTTTTCGAGCGTCTCAGATTTTTAGCAATGATGCTTAATTTCCCTTCTATGTCATCATCTAGCTTAAAGCTTGTCGTAGTCATGTTATTTAGAGACCCCAAAGTATAAAGAATAAGTAATGTGGATTAATACTTATGAATTTTACTTACAATTAAGTTTGATACTGTAATTAGCTTTACAAGCGTGGTCTCTCTTTAAATTTTTGCGATCGCTTGTTTGCGGTTTTAAACATCACACTTAAAGATAAAATAGTTAATTAAAAAGTTCTCTACTGTCAAAGTATCAAGAAGAATGGCAACTCGTTCAGTAATTTCGTAAGGATTTCTACGTTTCGGAATAATAGGCAATAATAGTTTTTATGCCTGACTAACTTGCTAAGGAAATCTTTTGTCTTAATTTCTGAGAGAAACAGAGTTAGGAAATCCCAGCTAAACCAAGAAAGATTTTGAAGGTTTTAGGAGTGAAGGATTAGACTAACGAAATCTCTCCTTTTGATTAACTGCCGAAATCCAAGAATTAGATTGGATTCTGAAAATGAATCAGTATCTTCGCTATTTTACCCCTGATAGCTACTCAATCTAGTTTGCGCCCTATCAGCGTGGCGCAGTTGCCATAGTGGGAGTCCTTAATTGATAGATTAACAAAGCCACGATCGCGTAAATAGTCTAATATTACTTCAGCGTGCCAGGATGAGCGGGATTCTGAGCTAGTCTGAGAGCTTTGGATATCCTGAATGGTTTGATTGACTATAGGGGCTACAATCTGAATCCTTTGCCAATCCTCGGCTAGAGAATCGAGTATGCCTTTCTCGCGCAAAAGCTCCTCTGCCTTAGCCATCAGTTGGTCAACGTCGAAGCATTTCTTGGGTTCGGTCACGACCATAATTCCGCCAGGTTTCAATAGGCGTTCTGCTTCCTGTAAGGCTGCAAGCGGGTCATTCATATCAAAGAAAGCCAGCAAGGCGGTAACGCCATCAAAGCTATTATCTTCAAGGTGAGGTAAGCGTTCTGCTGTATCCTCAACAATTTTTAGGTTGTTAGCGGGAAATCCATTAAGCTTGCTGTAGAGTTTCCCAAGCATCGCTCGCCCTATATCGACTGTGGTTACCTGTTTTCCCTGTTTGATAAGAGGAATCGCAACATTTCCAGTCCCCGCACCAATGTCGAGAACTCGCTCAATTTCCTCAGACCTCATCGCGGTACAATGCCGACCGACAACTTCCTGATAGAAAGGAAGTTCTAAGAGAATGCGATCGTAACTTGTTGCATAAACCTCCCACATGATTTCGTGAGTCCAGCGCTTTTTTAAGGATTGATAAAATATACCTTGCCGTTCCATTTTTAGGATCTCAATATTGAGAGTTGACCCGATACACTGACCTGATTCTGTATCAATGCAGGGAATTTCCAATATCTGAAGTGTTATGGAGCCAAACTTTTGGGAGTGGTATCGGCACTGGGAGACTGAAACATCAAAATCATCGACGCTCAACTTGAGGTCTCTATCATTAGATAGATGCCTGAATGCTGTGCCCCGAGGGCTTAACAATTCACCCTCAATTTTTGAACCAAGCTGTGTAGTTAAGTACTCGTAACTGTATCCTTTGCAGCCAGCAATATCCTTACCCATTAGTTCTCGGCAAGCAGCGTTGAATTCCATTACATTGCCAGATTGATCGAGAATTGCCATCGGAGTATTGGCATAAAAGAATCCTTTTGGCAAAAGGCTGCGTGCCTTTAGATTAAATGATAGGCTGTGGTTTAATGACATCGTACTACCTAGTTAACTTCAATGGCGGAGAGTAAGATAACGCCCATACCAAACAGATCTTGTGCCGAAGATATCGAGCATTGGGCAAATTTGATAGCAAAGCCGCAAGCTTTTAACCAGCGAAGAAGCGAATCCCATTCGTATCGCTTGAACTTCAGTATCGTTCGCTGACTTAGTTTATCAATGATAGTGATTATTTTGGCACCAATTTGGTCATCGTATTCTAGGGAAAATTCAATTCGCTTTTCAAACTGGGAATTCCATTGACCTGAACCCACCCCTAAGAAGCGCTGAAAGGCATCGGAATAAAGGGCGGTATTGAGCCGCGGTTCGGATTCGGCTGTCCAGCTTGGTCCAGCAAGAGGAATGTCAAGCAACAAATGATTCCCAGACTGGAGCAACTGCTTAAATTTAGCAAAGAAGCTAGCTTCGCCAAGGTCAAGATTGCCAACAGTACCCCCCAGTAAAGAAAAGAGAATTGGTGATTGAGCGTATTTGTCGAGAACTTGCGCTAAGAAGTCTTGTTTGCCTTCGAAATCACAGAGAATGCTGACGGGAATATCAATGTGCGGCTTCAGATTTGTCAGTGCCAGAGCCAATAGATCACTTGAGATATCCACGGGAATGTACTTTAAGTCTGCTTGTTGCGTTTTAAGAGCAGTAACAATTTCGATATCGTCTATGCCGTCTCCCGGCCCGAGCGAAACTAGGGTTGCAGGCACTAGATCTTTAATAGCAGCAAGTCGATTTTTATGAAGAACGTAAGAATTTTTTCCCCGCAAGGGATAATTTGGTTCGTGTACAACGGAGAGCCAGTTTTGCGTCCCTCTCGCTCCAATATATAGCGCCCTACTACTCCAGTCTAGTGGCGGCTTTTGTCCGCTTTCTACTAGAGCTACCGTTCGCTCAGCAGCGATTGGGATTTTTTCTCTATGGAAGACACTTGCTGGAAAATTTGATGATGCCATTGGCGCTACTTGAGTATTTGGGCTCACCTCTTAAACTATAGATACTTTTATATATTTATAATATTAAATGTTTTTACAGACCAAGTGGGTCCGACAAGGCGCTTCTTCTAATAGAAGATTAGGGACTTCATAGTAAAGTAGTTTAAGCAATAAGCTTGAGCTATCTTTGTCTAATGTATACTGAGTAATTAGGGCAAGAAACGCTTTTCCGTGCAAGTCTTTTGACACATATTCAGATTTGTTAAAAATAAAAGGTATTTTTGCTACGATATCACTCTTTAGATCACTATCTAGTATCATTATTTTAGGAGAAATTAGCCGATCTATTAGTTTTTGTTGTTCTTGAGAAAAATGTTGCCACTGATTAAGCTCGATCATTTTATGTATAAGTTCAAGAGCTTCCGTTATGGGAACTCCTGCTAGGGAACCTTCCACGTGAAAAAGTCTATCTGTTTTCTCTGATGTCATGGTAAAGATGCTGTTACTTCGTTTTTCTGATTCATTGTGTTCGTGGTTTATGTCGATGAGGATTTCAGCCACAGCATAAGATGAATTGATTTTTTTCGGTTTCACCTGCTGTCTTATTAATTCTCTAAGATTATCAATTGTTTCTTGTTTATAGCTATCTTGGTTTAGCTCTTCCCATGAACAAAGAATTGCTGATTGGCAAAACAGCTTTGATGATTCACGATCAGGATTACAAGATTCATATTCAAATGGTACTTGTTGCTGTAAATCTGTATCTTCATTTGTCATTAAAATCAGGGGCTTTTTAACCCCTATGCGATAACCAATTTCTATTAATTTGTGAGCATTGCAAGATTGGCCGTCGAGATAAGCAATAACCAGAGAAGCTGCCTTTAATGAATCAATTATCGGTTTTTCAGGCAGCTGAATATCGCAGATATCTTCCGCTGCTTTTTTGACTATATCTACCAGGAGAGTGGCATTTTTATTCGTTTCTTCTATGATTAGCAAAAGAACCGGCAAATTTTTTGAATTTGTCATTTATATGTCTATTTTAATTTAAGCTGATCAACATCGAGTTTGTCAGAACGGTTCAAGCTATATCTAGGGATTGAGCGTCAGAATTATGCAAGTTAAATGTGAATCAGCTTAGTAAAAATTAATATGTAACACATTGGGCAGCAATAGCATGAATGTTAGAGGATGTCTGATTAAATTTCATCTTGTGTTAACCAGTCAATGCGTGAAACAAGAGCTTCAAGCACTATTGTCCGGTAAGCTTGATGTTTATTAATACTATATGCTAAGTAAGAGGGGAGATGTCCTTCTGGAGCTTGGATATCAAAGGTTAAACGATTTATAGGTAGTAAATGTCCCGATGTTTTCCAGCCAATATGTTCGCTAAAGCTATTCATGGGTTTTTCTAGAACCTCATAAATCTTTTTTTGAATGCTGAAGCCAAACTTACCATTGCTGTGTTTTAGCCAGAGTTTGTCAATCTTACGCAAGTCTTCAGCAGAAATTTTCTTAACATCTTCAACTTGTAAGGATTTATCTCCTTTGATGCCTGCCATTTGCCGCATTATCATCGCTGTCTCTTCATCAGCTTCCTTCCACTTCTGCTGTTCTAGGAGTTCTTGGAGTTTAGTGTAGTCTACGACTTTTTTTTCTGTTACGGTTACGGTGGTTTTTGGGGAAAATGTTGGCTGTTCTATCTGTTTTTGTGATTTCTCTAATTCCTGTTTTTCTTGTTGAGAAGCAGCTTCGATTTTGTCGGTTAATTTTGGTATAAATTTATTTAGTTGATGATCAAAAAGATATTTGAGGTGATTTATATCATTAAATGTGCTGTGAAAATGACCTAATTCGCTAAGTTTTTTCTTAAAATTAAGTAAACTCAAAATGTCATCTTCTTTTATGTCATTTGGCTGAATTGCTTTATTTTTAAAATAGGTAAAGATTAAAGGCTTGCTATTTTCTTTAAAGGTTTCTAAAGCTTTGAGAAATTCTTCATTAGTATATTTCCCTACTTTGGTATGAAAGAGACCAACAAAAACATCGCTATCTGCAACTGCCTTATTATATTCGTCTTGTGAACGAGTTGGAGACATGGCATCGAGAAAATCTTCCCACATAACCAACTCTAGGAATATTCCTTTTCTTATATATTCTTTATTTTTACGATTAATAAATATTTCAAATTTTTCCCGATCATCTTTTAATTCAGAAGAGGAAGCTAGAAAGACTTTAATGATTTTATTACTTGTTATTTTTGTTTTGCTTAACTGTTGCTCTAAGTTATATTTCTGTTTTTGATAATTCCGTTCTAATTCTTCCTTCTCTTGTTGTAATTGTTGTTCTAATTTTTGCTTTTCTTGTTGATAAGCTGCTGCTAATTTTTCAAGTTCTTTACTATGCGCTTTCTCAGATGCTTGAATTTCAGTTTTTAACTGTTCAATTTCTTTTTGTTGAGAGATATCTGATGCAGGACTTTTAGACTCCCAAGTTCTCAGAGCATCACAAAACTCTCGTAATGTATAATCTCGTCTTCTAGAAAACTCTTGCTGGAGATTAAAAATTTTAGCTAGTTGGTTAATCGCATTATTTAGCCTGTCTTCTGCATCTTGAGCATCTATGGGAATACTAAGAAAGTTTTTTAATGGGTCAGGCAAATTATTATGAGTTAAGCCAGGTCCCAAAATAAGAATTACTGGTTGATCAGTTTTCCAGAAAGAGCCAATCGTAAACGGTATCCAAGCTGAATGGAGACTATCAGAAGTTATCAGTACGAATAGAGCTTCTGAGTTTTTTAGTTGATCTGTTAATTGAGCCGTTATAGAGGAGGAACTATAGGACAATTCTTGATCGGGATTTGAGATGCAGAAAATTTCCTTTAATTTTAGTCCTAAAGTCACTAATAGAAAGTTATTCAGCTTATAGGCAATCTCCTCATCTGAATGAATGTGACTGATGAAGATCCGTGTCATATGTTTCTCTACTTCTTTTTTTGCTCTTTCCCTATTAACTTGGAAAAAGACTGTCCTTAATTAATGGTATTTTATGCCTGACTACCTTGCCAAGGAGATCTTTTTCATTAATATTTTTAGAATTGGTACAAAAATATTAGTCAGGACAGAAATAGCTGAAAGATCATAGAAGTAAGTATTTGGGATAATGAATAATATAAATCCTATTAAACTGAAATATGCCAGCCAAAGACATTTATCACGATTGTGTAAAAAATGCTCTCATCAAAGATAGTTGGACAATTACTCATGATCCGCTCAGTTTAAAATGGGGAAAGAAAGATATGTATGTTGACTTGGGAGCAGAACAGCTCTTAGCAGCCGAGAAAGCCGAACATAAAATTGCCGTTGAAATTAAGAGCTTCACAGGCCAATCAGAAATGAACGATCTTGAGAAAGCGATTGGTCAATATATTGTGTATCATGACGTTCTTGCCCAAGTTGAGCCCGACCGAGAGCTTTTTTTGGCGGTATCGCAAGATGTTGCCAATGGACTGTTTGAAGAACCCCTTGGTGAGCTTTTGTTAAAAAATAATCGGGTTTGTCTTTTGGTTTTTGAGCCTGAAACGGAGGATATTGTTACATGGAAACATTAGAGCAAGATCGGCAGATTATTCAAAAAATCATCTCTGAGTACGCTGCAATTCCCTATGCTCACGGAGAAATTGAACGACATAGCGTGTTTGACACTAATCGAGATCGCTACCTATTGATGATCGTTGGCTGGGAAGGAGTGCGCCAAGTTCATGGCTGCATAATTCATCTAGAGATTATCCAGGACAAAATTTGGATTCATCGTGATGGGACAGAAGATGGTATCGCTAGGGAGCTTCTACAAGCAGGAATTCCCAAAGAGCGTATTGTTCTAGGCTTCAAATCCCCCCGAATGAGGAAACATACTGGCTTTGCAGTGGCATAAACTCACTTTCAAGGACAAAAAACTGAGTAAGTTATGTTAAATAGAAAAGGAAGCTCAAAAGAAGAAAAAGAACGGTTAAAGCTTAGAGATAATCGCAAAGGGATTTTTAAGACTCCAGTTTTGAATGGGGGCGCGGTTTAGAGCTCAGAATGGGGAATGATTCCTAAGCTAGATAAGTTGCGATCAATTTGTTGAATAGTTTTAAAATCTTCTGCTGGTAAAAAATTATTATCCCCAAAATTCCAAGCCGTCTCTAAGAAAGCAAAACTTTGACGTAATTGTTGAGAATTGGCAAGAATTGGCGCATCAAAATGACAGGGAATAATTTGTTGAAAATCCCAACTTGCTAACTTATCGATCCAGGTTAAAGTTGCTCGGCGATCGCGATTGAGAATTAAACTTTGTAAAATCGGTGCTACTAACAAACGACCGTCTCGATAAAGAGCTTTAAAACATTTTGGCCAATCGTCTTGCCATTGAAAAGGATATAACCCAAAATAGGCTTTACTCGATCTATCTGGTGCGGAGAAAGCATTGCGAAATACTTGACTCCATTTAGGAACTTCTAACACCGTAGGCTGAAAATACATGGCAAACAAGCAGATTCTTTGCCAACCTTTAAGGCGGTTTGCTGGAGTATCCACAATTGGCTCTAGGGCGTCTTCTCTAGCATGAAATAATAAGGGATAGGGATCTAATTCTACAATTGCTGGGGGAGTTTGGGGAATCGCCACTAAGGAATCAGTAACTAACAGAGTACGCGATCGCTTATCAAAAACTGCTACTTCAGAAAATTTACCTAATCTAAGATCAATAGCATCTAAAATAGCAATTTCTAACTGATTGGCAAAAGGTGTCTGGCTACTATCTTGAGGTAAAATTTGAGTTCGTTTCCCTGGTAAACCTAACCAACTCAAAGGTAGATTAATCGGGAAACTCCATTGCTCAGGTGCGACAAAAACCTCGGCTGTCGGAAATTTTCGGGCGAAAGGGCCGACAAATACTTTATGCTCGATACCAGATATTGTCGGCAGAATAATATATTTAATTGCGCCATGTTGCCCCACTAATTCTTGAACTAAGCTGAGACATTCTCTAGTAGGAGCAACTGGTGCATAAACTAACAGTCCTCCCGCTTCTAGCTTAATCACGGTCATGCGAATTGGGACGATCACATAGAAGATGCCCTGAATTTGCTCGAATGTCCAAACCGCATCTTTGACAATTTCTCTACGAATTGTCTGGCGCTGACCATAAGGATAAATAGGTACAATAGGCCAAAACGACCAAGAGATATCTTTCCGACTAGCTACCTTATCCATAGATAGAGAATAAATCATTAATGGGCAGAGTGTTTTAAAAACATACCACCTTTTAAATGATCAAGGATGAAGGAAGAGGAAGATAATTAATAATTGTCAACTATCTCCCCAAGATCTGCTTTCCCTAAGATCTAAGAATCAAATTCCTGATTCCTACAAAAAAGTCTTAGAAGCCAATCTAGTTTGCTTTCGTTCTTTGGCGGATAATTCTGCTCCTTCCTGTAAACGAGTAGCACTTTTTTGCAAGACTGTGGCGGAGGCTTCATCTCCTAATTGTAAAGCTGTTTTAGCTGCACTCCGTAACATGTTTGCTGCACCTAGCTTGTCACCCTGTTGCAATTGGGCTTCGGCAATTTGAGTTTGACGGTATTTTGCCAAGAGAAGAATGGATTGTTGTACCTTAGGATTTAATTGAGGCTGGTAGTCTTCCTGTGAGGTTATTTCTATAGAAAATGCAGGAGAAAGGCTATTTTCTTCGCCAATCTTTGGGTTGTCATAGGAAACTTGTACCGTGGCTATTTGATAATTTCCAGTCGATAATTGATTTATATAGAGATTAATCAAGAAAATTCTAGCACTATCAGTCATTAAATCCCCAATACGAACCTTAACGTAATTTCCCTCCAATTTAAAAGGAATTTCTATCGCTTCAGGAGCTACCTGGGTAATAGGTTTGAGTTTTCCTAAGATGACACCAGGCGATAATTCTACTATCAAGTAGGCATTGGTTAAACCGACAGTTTGTAAACGAGCAAAAACCTGTTCGAATTCGAATAAAACCTGCTCTGGCTCTTCTATATAGCTTAAAGTGCCATTGGCCAAGTCAGCAATTTTTTCCAAGACATCTTGATTCCAATGTTCGCCAAAACCAAGAGTATTAATAGTGATTTTGTATTCAGCAGCGAGTTTAGCCAATTTTAAACAACGTTGATCTTCCCCATGTTCGTTTTCGCCATCGCTCAGTAAGCAAATATGAGAAACCGTATTCCGCTTTCCTAGGGAGATCTCCCTGATTCCCAATTTCATCCCTTGATCGATCGCGGTGCCACCATCCGCCTTTAAGGCATTAATTCGATGTTTAATTTTAACAAGATCGGCTACTGGTTGATAAGGAACAATTGTCTTGGCTTCATGGTTAAAGGCAATAACCGAAATGCGATCGCCTGGTTGTAACTTGTCAATAATTGAGATGGCTGCTTGTTTAACTGTTTCTAGGGGGGTTCCCTCCATCGAGCCACTACAATCTAAAACCAGACAGAGATTAAGCGGTAAACTATAGTCTGGGGTTTCAGCGATCGCAGATATTTCTAGAGACAATTGACGCTGACTACTTCTACTACTGGCATCAATGTAAGCATCACTTAAATAATGTTCTAGGTTTATTTTCATCTCTGAAGTAGGGGAATAGGGAACAGATAATAGATTAACTCTTTTATTCTCTGTCCCTGCTTCCTCTGCTCTCCCATCTTCCTTAGTGCCTCTTTATTCTATTTCAATCGAGGTCGGAGCAGCATCGTTACTGGGAGTAGTACTACCAGTAGCTTTACGATATTCTGCATAAAGGCGATCGCGCCAGTTAAAAAAGACATCGTAATCACTATTATCAGCTAACCCAGGAATTCCTTTACCTTTTAGCTGGGAGGGAATATTGAGGTAAGAGCCTTCAGGAAATTTTAACAAGATACTTAATCCGGCAACGGCTAAGTCCGCTAAAGTGGGGGTGTCACCAACTAAATAAGGTTTATGTTGTAAAATCAAGCTCAAGGCTTCTAAATCTTGTTTCAGTCCTTTTTTGGCATCTTTGACGGCATCGCCACCGAAACCGACTCCCATACCTAAGACATCCAATAGCTCACCGGGGATTGCACCCACGAGATTTTTTACAAGATCAGGAGTTTCTTGGGGTAGCACAGAAGTTCGGAAATTTTGATTTTGGTTTAAGGCTCCAATAAAAGCTTTCCTTCCCTTAAGCCCCATAGATTCATCCGCCCATTCTTCGATTAGCAGACATTGACCTTTAGCTAAAGGATCTTCTGGGATAATGGGACGCTCTGGATATTTGCGATCGAGATAAAAAGCTATTTCCGTAGAATCAGCAATATAAGTACTGCCATCTTTTAGCACTGGCACTTGTTTACTTCCAGATTTTTGCAGAAGTTCTATCTGTCCAACACCTGGAGTAACTTCAATTTTGCGGTATTCGAGCTCTTTGTAATCGAGAATCAGACGAACTTTCTCTGAATATTGGGATAGTTCAAATTGGTATAACTCCAGCATTTCCTTTTCTTTGGGATGGGATAAAAATTCAGCAATTGTCAGAGAGACCCCGCCGTGCGAGCGGTGCGACCCTGCCGAGGTTCCCTCGGCTAAGGAACGCGCACCAAGAGAAGACGGACGGGGCGTACAAGTTCCGCCGTGCGACGACGGAATCAGCCCCTTGGCTTCCTCTGACCGCGGAATGCGGTCAGCGCAGGCTCCGTCGTTTTACGGCGGAGTACCGCTGACTTCGTTAATTTAGCTTGTTTTGCAGCTATGTTGCTGTAGTCTACTGGACTATTAGAGCAAAAAGAAAAACGATCGAGTTCTTTTTATAAATCAATTATCCTACTTCCATATACTACAATCGACTGCTTCTGTAGGATCAGAAGCTCGATCACGTTTGATTTGCTCTATAAAGTCTTGATTGGCTTTTTCATCAACTATCCATTTTGTCTTTTTAATATCGAAGTAACCTTGGTAAAAAGCTGTTTCCCAATGACAGGCTGATTTAATTTGAGAGGGAGTAAGATTTTTGACTCTGATTAAATTAGCATTTTGCAGGTTGGCAGTTTGAAGATTAGCATTTTGCAGGTTGGCATTTTGCAAGTTAGCACCTTCTAGATAGGCAGTTCCGAGATCGGCATTTTGCAGATTAGCATTTTGCAGGTTGGCACTTAAAAGTAAGGCGCTATCCAAATTAGAACTTTTGAGGTTAGCATCTTTAAGGTTGGCACTTGATAAATTGGCAATTTCCAGACTAGCACTTTCTAGATAGGCAGTTTCGAGATTGGCTTCTTTAAGGTTGGCACTATCAAGGTTGGCAGTTTCGAGATTGGCTTCTTTAAGGTTGGCACTATCAAGGTTGGCTTCTTTAAGGTTGGCAGTTTCGAGATTAGCTTCTGAAAGGTTGGCAGTTTCGAGATTAGCTTCTGAAAGGTTGGCAGTTTCGAGATTGGCACTTTTAAGATTGGCACTATCAAGGTTGGCAGTTTTGAGATTGGCACTTTCGAGATTGGCACTTTCGAGATTGGCACTTTCGAGATTGGCAGTTTCGAGGTTGGCACTTGATAAAAAGGCACTATCTAGATTGGCACTTTGGAGGTTGGCCCTTGAAAGTAAAGCATTTGAGAGGTTAGCTTCTAAAAGTAAGGCACTATGAAGATCCGCATTATTGAGGTTGGCAGTTTTGAGGTTAGCATTTGAAAGCAGGGCACTGGAGAGGTTAGCAGTTTTAAGGTTAGCACTATTGAGATTCGCACGATAGAGATCAGCTCGAGAAAGATTCGCACTGTAAAGATTAGCACTGGAAAGGAAAGCATTATCTAGGTTGGCACTTGACAGATTAGCGCTTCTGAGGTTAGCACTGAATAGAAAAGCACTATCTAGATTGGCATCTCTAAGGAAAGCGCTATCGAGGTTAGCACTGTGGAGAAAAGCACTATCTAGATTGGCACTATCGAGGTTAGCATTGGAGAGAAATGCATGATCGAAGTTGAACGACGTCAAATTCCTTTTAGCCATTACAAGCCTTTCTAAGGCTTCAATTCTTCCGTGACAATATTCTTTACTTGCACAGTTTTGAATTAATCTTGTATCTGCAGTTAGCCTGATTTCCTTAACGAATATATATCCTCCAATAGCTGTTCCCATTAGAGGAATCAATAAAAATATACTCAAATATTTGGGATTTTTACTTTTTGTGAGCATTTTTACTTTTTATGATAATTTTTTTAACTAATTCTGATTCTAAGATCAAGTTTACTTTCTCAGAATAAGGTTTAATAATTTCTTTTTTTTAGTTCTCTACTTCCATAGAAGCAGCCGCAATAAGATTATCTTGTTTTGGAATTTTATTGTCTAAGATACTATACTCTTTCTCAAAAACCGATAAACTTTTGTCGTTATTAACAAAGTAATAATTTGATTTTTGCGATTTGCTTTCATATTTTTATTTTTTTAAATTATACTAAATTAAAATTTTATGACATAGAAGCAATAAATGATCTTTTTATCTTTGGTAGATTATGAATATTGGATCTTCTAGAGGAACTATGAAAAAATAACACCATTGAATCTTTCAAAGCTTTACCAAGCAAGGCTCGCAAGATTATAAAAAGTAAATTATAATAAAAGCAACTTTTTTGTTGTATTAATTTAGCTTATGAGATATTTGGCCATTATTGGCTAATAAGCTATCACAGCTATCTCAGGAGAACCTGAATGTTTTTGAAATCTTTATTATTTCTAATGTAAACAATATGTAATTTTGGCAGACTACTTGATTTATTTACTAATTTAGCAAGACAATTTTATTAGAGTAAACCTGGAAAATACTGTTTTTTTAGATGAACTTATTGCCAAAATACCTAAATGTATTTATGTGTGTGACAGATGCATCTACAAGCAAGAACAACTTTTATGAACAAATCATGAATTGCTAGTGAAATTTACTATGCTTCTTGAAGGGTAATCATTGTCATAATAGTTTTTAATTTCTGGATACTTATAATACTGAGTTACCATAAATATGGTTGTAAGTTATAAGCTCTGAGGATTATTGCGAATCACTACCTTTCAATTCTTTCACCTTGACTGGGCTGGATCTAATACCTACTAGTGCTTGAACTTGATTTAAGCTAATTTGATATTAGCTGCTGTTTGAAACATCTCAAGATATTGACGATGACCACCAGGAAAAACCACATTTAATCTTAAAGGATCGCTATTATCTCGCACATCTCCTGGCCCTTCAATTACCCTTTGTCGTTGTTGAATAGTGCCATTATTGTTAGTAGTAAAACTTTCTAACTTTAATGGCTTACGATTTTTTAATTCTCCACCACTACTGTCCACATAAACCACAATATTATCTCGCTTAAACTCTTGACCAATAGCTTGCACTAGCTCCAAAAATCCGCGATCGCTACCTCCTCTTTGAAAATTAATCTGTCCGCCATTAACTTCTGCTTTACTGGTAACAGTATCCCCTACTCCTATGATTATTGGCAGCATTTTAAGGTCAAAGTTTTCTTTAACTAAAGCAATTAATTCTTGGTGATTATGGGGTGCTTGTCGGGCATTAAAATCTGAGCCTAAAGGATATTTGCCTGTATGTAAATAATAGTAATGATTGAGAATTACCAGTACCCCTACTTCTTTAATTGCACCTCGTAACATAAATTGAAAATCGGTGGTTCCAGAACTAAATCCTTGGGCTAATTGTAAGATTTCTTTACCTGAACTATCTCGACCCAAATTAGGAGCATAATGAACAAAAAATGAATCTTTCAAACCCATTTCTTGAGCTTCCTGTAATAATTTATCTGTTAATTTTTGGATTGTTTTTTGTAGCTGAATATAAATTTCTGGTTGCTCTAACAAGGCTTCATGAAAGACGTTCAAATTTGCTGTGGGGGATACTTTATTATCTAATACGGTTGCCCTAATATATTCGGTAATTTGTTCAGGACTTAAACCATAATTATCCTGTTGAAAAAATTCTTGTAAACTAGCAACAATTCTGGTAGGTACAGCTTCTAAAAATGCTAATTCCGCGATACTTACTCCTGGATGGGAATAATTACCATAACGATCTTGCCACTGTACACCGCCTCCTGCTAGTCCAGGTAAATAGGAACCGTTGACGAATTCTGGATTATCAAAAGCTTTCTCAACAATAGGATTTACTCCTCTTGTGCCAATATGTTCCCCATTGGTAAGCACAAAAAAATGTTGGTTAAAAGCTTTGGTTGCTTCTAGATATCCGCGATCGATTACTCTAGTTAAAGGATCTTTGACTAGACCCATACAAACACCGTCAAGATCCTGAATAATGAGGATGTTTTCCTGTTCGGTAAGGACTCGAATTAATTCTTGATGATCTAGAGATAAAGAACGCTGACTGAGAGGAAGAGAGGCAAAGGTCATTAAGATAAAGATATGGCGGCAAGTTTTATGAGTATCATAAATCAATTTTATCCTTGGGATCATGGGTTGAAAACCCCGCCCTTTAGGGCGTTCCAATAAGGTTTAATTATAGTATTGCATCAAAAGCTGCCTCATGAAAAAATAAGACCATGAAA
>JAAUYH010047082.1_pt1 | contig 14714 bp, 6 predicted proteins | sample 7278061 | NCBI WGS metagenome assembly JAAUYH01 (sample SAMN14350203, study PRJNA611818) | marine sediment metagenome | isolation source: surface marine sediment (0.6m) | place: French Polynesia: Moorea | collected 2018-08
GAGAAATTGCCATTTGAAGTTGAGATTTTCAAGAAGGAGTTGGAAATTCTTCACTTGCTCATTTCAAACAGAAATAAGAAACTCACCGAGGCGGGTGAAATTCCTTACGAGTACCTCGATCCGATGAACATCCCACAATCCATCAACATTTAGAATACAGTCTACAGTCTCCTACTGTAGTTGTATCGTTTGGTAAACCGCAGAGTTGTCGGAAATAGTATTGGAATTTTATTTCTCGCTTCTATTCTGTGAAGAATCGTTGAATATTTCTCGTACGGTACTAGAATAAATAATTCAGAGTAGAGGCTTCAAATGAATAAATAGAATTGTTGTATCCAAGGAGTACACGACATCCAGGTACCCTCTGGATACAAGTCTTAATTCATCTACAGAAAAAAGGAAGGCAGCCCATAATTCGTCAAAGTTTGTTGCTTGTACTTATGTGCCCTATGCACGATTATAGAATGTAGCTTGTTTTTCAAATGAATATCCTGTAATTTTATTGTACGAAATGATTCGGGAAGTTATATTGAAGCAAGGAATACAAATTATATAAAACTTTCATTAGTTAATATTCAACCAATAAAACCAGGGTCGCTCGAAATTTCCACTTCGTGAACCGAACAACGCTAAGAATTTACTTCGAAATTCCTGACAAGTAACGTCATTGTTGAAGACTGTTTGATTTCACGGTGTTGTATAAGACTTGCGAGAAATAAAAACAAATTCAAGTGATCCAAAAGTTAGTAAGGTATTATATAGAAGATTAGGGTTTAAAAAAATTGGCTCAAACACATATTAAAAATTTGCCGCGATTTAGAATATTACTGTGGATTATACAAACTCTCTACATAAAATATGATTTGCAAGCAACTACTGGACATTTTCGTTGCAAATGCAACTGTAATTCGAATTGGTGACAAGATTTAAGCATGGATGCAACTTAGGCAGATATCGTAACAAAAGATAAAATTTTTCTGAAAAATCCAAATCATTTGAATGAAAATTATGAAAGTTCGAGCAGGTTCATTGTGTAATTTTAATTTTGGTGCTATCTATTGCTCCGTAAATAGCAGAAACCAGTACCAAAGCCACAAGAGAGCAAAGAAATTGGAGAAAGTATTTTATCTAGATCCTGTATGCCAACTGGTTGAAAATGCCTGATCTAGAGCGATGCCCGCAACTCAAAGGGTGAATTCTTTTAATCAGTAATAGGAAAACACTGGTACAGCATAATCAAGGGAACTTGTTCTGGTTGCAAAGTAAGCCTTTCTCACTGAATTACAATTATTTTGAAGACGAATACACTTAGTAGACCCTTTTACGAATAAAAAAATGACCCTCCAACTAAGTATGCTGTACTATCTTGTGTAGAAGGGACAAGACTTGTGCATTGCAATGAGGGTTTGGTCAGATTTAGCTAGTCGGATAGAATGGCATTGCTCTATCACCGTTTACGTCCCTGGCAAATATTAAAATCAATTGAATAATAAATCAAACATATTTTATTTTTGTCTGTTTTCTAGTATTTCGATATATGCAGTTGGAAATTAGATTGCCTATCAATTAAATCGTTTTAAGCGGCTCGATATGGGTAAATGGATTGAAATGATCGCAGATTGCAGCTATAATCCAAGTAGCATTTAATCCGCTCATTGTTGAGGCATAATTGTGATAGACAGGCACATGCAGCCTTCCGAAAAGCTGTGCTACTTCCTTAAAGATTCATTTAACATTTCTATGTGTTCTACTATTTACTTGCTTGGTATTATAGCTTCTAGAAAGTAATTTTGACTAAAATTATTATGTAGAAATAGTTACATCTTTTGGACTCTACTTTTTGCAAGACCGACTATACCGAACATACTTGGCATTGATTTAATTTGCCTGCCAAATCTGAATTTTGAATATATCATTCACTTGCTTTTTCTTATTATAAAGCTATTTACCTAGAAGAGCTTCAGTAATTTGTTTTGATAGATGAATAAGTATCTTTCGGATGATAAAAGCAATGAAATGATAGAATTCAGGACCTTTTCGAAGTATAAAGCGAAGCAGAATCCAATGAAAGCTAGGAAAATAAAGCAATAATGTGAGGAACTCAGATTCAACAGTTTCATTATAGGCCGTACTTAATACGGGATGCGGTGCCGACGGATGGTGAGAAGATCCTAGACAGGCTTACATATTTTTGAATATAGGAATTAAATCAGTTGCTGTCTAGAATTTTATCATGTTATGGTGATCAGGAAAGTATATAGATAAGAATTGGAGTATTTAATGTGCAAGCCAGGTCCAACTTCCCAAAAACGTTACATATTCTACATTCGCGCTGAGTCAACAGTTAAAAATTTGGGATTCAAGAGCTACGGGGTATCTGAAAACTGCTTCGCCTACTGGGTTGAGGCTATCCGTAATTATTTTGAAAGGCTTAGCCTATCACTTCTTACCCGCTTACTCAGTGGGTGCAGTATCGCTGTTCGTGAAATACAGTCCATCGTTGTTAGGGAACATAACTGCAGCTGTTTAAATTTTTGCCGAATGATTTAACAATCACTGGCATCGATTGTTAGGCTCTAGCACTCCAAGATCATACACGACTCGTTCAAAATCTGCACACTGAAACATTCATGGAACTTCGGAATCTAATCACCGACTAGCTCAGAGAGGAGATACTGATTTCATGTATCTGAGGGGTAAGAGTTGTTTGAATCCGATAATGTACAATATAATTTTATTAGTATGAGTGACTGAAGACAGAAATATGTAAATCAGTGCAGCGCAGATAATCGACCAGAAGATTCGGAACATCTCGGAGTGTGTGCGAAATCTGGCATAATGGAGGTGCAAGTCGAAAAATGTATTAGTAATTACAAGTTCAAGTCGCCCAATTTAGTCAGCCCCTACAGTAGGCTTAACTAAAATATTGAGGCGAGGAAGTTTGAAAAAGCACACTAGGATATGAGTTCTACATTTTTTCATCGAACTTGACGCACTCTTTTACTAAACTTTTAAGGCGCCAAGCCTTTAAATTCGCTGGGGATCACTCGAGGGATGTCATTTGGCACATGTTGAATGAGCTGCTGATAAAAATGACGATGAGTAGCTAAAATCTGAAATAAAAGAAGTACCGTTTATCAATGTATTATCCTATTATCGAGCTTATCTGGAACTTACGATTGTTTTATTTACGAAACTAATCGCACGCACTCTATCTATCATTATCAGCGAATACGAAACGAATAGAAGCAACCAAGTTTTTGATACTTGGAAAGAACGTCATACTTTAAACACGTTGATGTACGAATTCTTTCAGAAATGAATTTTAGCCGTGACGAAGCACTGATTGAATCGTACAAAAATTATTCCTTGTGCTTCATTTGGGTCACAGATTTATGAAATTCTTCACTTGGATAGAGAATGCCGTATGAATATTTAAGGAAACATGTCTAATTTCTTGAAATTAACATGACAGTTAAATTAAACTTGCAACTAGAGTCTGTGGTATATATTGCATGAGAGTTAAGCAGAGAACATATTAATAGCACGATTTCTCCTCTATGGAAAGGAAAAGGTATCGTTTCTTGATATATCCAAGATCCTGAAAAGATAAGGGCGCAATAGGGCTACTCGGATATGCGTCGGTAGTACTCAAATTGCTCCATCACATTATGTATGCTAGCAGAGGTCGACAATACTCGCCAGATTAGAGCTGAAGATGCCAAAGCATATTTGAACATAAAGATATGCATGGTATTCAGAAATTGATTCCTATAGGCAGGGTTTCTGACAAGGCGACATGATAAAACAGAAAGAGCTGAGAATTGCTATCTATGATTCTATCGCGACGTTGCATTGCAAATTACGTCACAATTCATATCAAGTTCTATATACTGTATTTAATAAGATTCATAGTCGCGCAAAACATCGATTTTTAATTTCGTTGTTGAACCGAGTATGGGATTTTTGACTCTCTTGCCAAATATGTGGATTATAGTGATTTAAAATTTTATGCGGTAGTATGATAAACAACTTTGCAGTGCGGTAGCTGAAACAACTGAATTCTGTAAATACTCTCTAAGCTCAGAATTAAGTCAAAGTTGGCTGAAGTAGGGGGATCGGCCTCACATTTTTCGGATGAATTTGCTGCGAAAATGATAGAAATGGAACATGAAGGGTGTTTTACGTGAAACTTTGGATTATGAATGCGCGTAGAATGTTGACTCATTCGAAGATTCTTAGCTATCAGTTGCTTTACTATTTATGAATAGATTTCATGTGCATCATACATCGTTGTTAAATAAGTGAATTGTCTGCTTCTAGAGGTATTAAAACATTTCGTCTGCATCTTCAATTAACTCTCGAATCATGAAATTTTTGCAGCAGTCTGTTTCGCTTAGTGATTGCTTCCTAAAGATTTTTTGCTGTGATCTGCGAAATCGAAAGAAACGCGAAATGTCCTGTATAAATTCTCGGTAAGATCGTTGCTATTTGGTAAATGTATAGGATGCTCGGTGCAAGACATTTCCGTTGTCGTACTAATTAGCTAATTTCATGTTCTAAATTTATTAGTATGACTTTTTCTAATTAATTGAGGGGAGAGGGCCCAAGGAAGGTGCAGGGCAAAAGCTCTAATTAGCTGGACCTTGTACAGCTGTATCGCCGTGTTTTTGCGAAATCTTCATTCTAATCTCTCGCAATAAAATTTTTATCACAAAACTCGTCAGCGTACTTATGCTTGTTAGTTCGCATGAATGAAACCTCTATACTTCTATCGGCAGCGCATTTAAGGTAACTGTGCTTTGATTTTTTTAAAATTAAAGATAGGCAATGACTCCTCAAGCGCTTATCAATTCGTCAAAATTGCAAGCAGATAGTTATTTCCTTAATGCTTGTAGTAGTCCATTACTTCGTTCTTTTCAGAGTATATTTAGTTTGTTAGAAAGCTCAGTATCATATTAGAAATATTTTCAACTATTGTAATGTAGCTACCATTAAAATGTGTTCACTGGGAAGCTAAATTTTATCTTCGTACTCTATTTCCCGCCATCATAATTTTTGGACTCATAGATATTGGAAAATTCAATAAAAAGAGTGTATCTAGTGCCAGCGAGAAATGATTTGAATTCTTGCATCCCCGCCACCCATTCCACCGAGCAATCAAATTTTTTGTATGACTTATTTCATTGAATAGTAGGATAAACATTTAAATCGATTTTATTTGGTTAAGATCTAAGGTCAGGCTGTTTGTTGAAGCAAATATACGAAAACAGGGGGCCTGGAGTTCTCGGTTTGTAGTGTCTCGCTTGTAAATGATGCAAGAGAATCTTTATTTGAGTATTCGAGTGTTGATTTTTTGAAAGAATTTCAGCTGTTTGCTTTTTCCAACAACCGGGGGCCGTTCATAGATGCATCAAAAGTAGATCATCTAAGAAAGCTGGTCAAACAAGATGAATACTGAAAATTCTGTCTGCCAAGTGTCAATTAGTGTGAGGTGCTACGGATGCGATGAAATTATGGCAGAGACAGCGAGCTACTATCGCCGAGATTGGTAAAAAAATTATTTTAATTCGACTGGATGGCATTCAAATGTCCTAAAAAAGCTCATATTTATAATATGCTTCCGAGATCAATTTTTTATTACCTCCACGAAACCTATTTTATATCAAAGAAGATCTTCTTGAACTTTATTGTGGCGCATCACAACCGAGTTGAAGGCTAAAATTACGTATCAGCCACAGAAAGGGAGTAGTTCTGAGAAGATTCCTGACCAGGCTTGTTTACGGCAATATGGAATAGATGATACCTCTGGGGGGTCTTAAAAGTCAAATACAGGCGCATAAAATCATCAAAAACAAGAGAAATCCGATTAGATCAGAGCACATCAGCATCTTTCTTTAATTTCTCAGCTAAATCTGCTGTAATCTTTATTAATTATTTTGTCGAGGAAAATGTGGAAGAAAAAGCTTACGAAACTAGTGGATATTGCGCTAGAGCAATTAACAAAAAAATTTTGAATGAATCGCAGTGCGTATTTGATTCACTTCTTTCTTATAGTGCATTATTATTTCTCTGACACATCATCAACGAATAATTTATTTTCATGTTTAAGAGCTGTTTTTGAGTTTATCTCAACATTTTTCCGAAACATACAACAAACTTTATCTTTTACATCTCTGAATCAATTTCCGCAGAAAGTTCCACTCAATCGGAAGTGAATTTTGCTTCATTTTCTGTTTTTAAAAGAGAGGCGCAGCACCTTTACCAAGTTGCAGTTCAGAAGATTCAGAACCATTGAGCAATACTTTCTGAGCTGAAATCGAAATTCTTGCTTGAAGTGATATGGCTTGTTCTTACTAGGACAATCACTTTCTCTCACTTCAAGGGCAGGTCTAAGAAAACAATCAGATGTATCTAGATTCTCACATTCAACAGAACACCTGTGTCTGTCAGAAATACTCCCGACTCTCCTATAATTATTACTCACACTATCACGTAAATGTTTCGACTTGTCCCAGCGGTTTATCATTGTAAGTGTCGTGCTGCATTTCGTTTTCACATCCAAATAAAACATATCTGTAGTTTCAGCTTGTTCCGGATTCTTGTGCAATTTCTGAAATAGACGAAGGAGCTATTTCCGTAGTTTGACGATGCTTGAAAAATTCTGAAATTATCGAAGGTTGACCAACCAAGCTTGGTGTACTTTATCACCAAACAGTAGAAGTTTTAGTAAATCAAACGTACGGGCATGTAACTCGTTGTTTCCCGAGATATTCTTTCGATTAATCGCTTCTCAAAGGTTCAGCACTAATTGTAACAGTACTTTAGTCCAGCTCCTGATGAATTGCACTGGTTACAGAGAGAAACGGGAATCAAGCAGTTGAAAAGTAATGTTACCATTTTTGGTGTAGAAAAATGACATGTAAACATTACGATTCCATGCAAACTTTACATTCCGTCTAGCTCTGTAAAATATCCCACCACTGGAAGTAGCAGCATAAGCGGAAATGAGCAATCTAGATTTCGCTCAAACCGCATCGCAGATGCTTGGAAGAACTTGTGCTGTGAGTTCGTATCGGACAAGTGAACGAAAATATCGGGCTCTGTTCGGATGCAAGACAGAAGTAACACGAATAATCTGGGACAGAATTGCGACTTCCTAACCGAGAAACTCAAGACCTGTTCACTTCCTGTGGAGTTTGATGTTTTTGAAGGTTTACGCGACGGAACATGTTCATTGTGTGATAGCAGACACAGACTTGAAGACTTTTAGAAAATGGTCTTAGCTACTTCTCCAAAATATTCCAAGAATTCGAATGGTTTGTTTAGCCTTTTTATTCGTAAACAGATTAACCTACTTTGAATTAAATTTGAATGGTCGAAAATGTTGTCGAGATCCGTAGAAATAGATAATGGACAATATCCTTGCTTTTCTTCAGTTGACTGCACTGACTTACCTATACAAGAACCAACAAATTTCGATTGCAGATGGCGATCACATGAAACAAACGGCCCAACACTAAAATATGAGCTCGCAGTACCCCTTTAATGCCATATTGTTTGGATCAACGGCCCGTACCAAGCTGGATCAAATCCTGACATAGTGATTTTTAGAAAAAATCTACATCAACGCTTGACGCCTGAAGAAGTTATTTTTGAGGATGCTATATATCGTGACAACAATTGTGTGTACAATTATGTGACTTCGGATGATACAGCTCAGATTTACAGATCAAGACACGAAACATTATTTGGACGGATGAAACATTTTAATTTTTTGAAAAGTAGGTAGCGGCACAAGTTGTGTTCACATTCCAATTGTTTTTTGCAGAATATCTATTCAAAATGGTGAACTGCTTTTTAATATTGAATGGTAATCATCGAATTTGGATTAAGACCCAGTCTGTAATGCGTCGCTTATTACAAATACTTTAAATAGATACCTTAAATTTCTGTAGATGTGAATTTGTAACCTGAAGCATCGTGATTAATCAACGAATATAGTCTCAATCAGTAAAATATCGACGTAGTAATCTGGACTAAGTATATCAAAAACCGATAGTCCTGTACTAAATTCAAAGTAAATTTCGAGTAAATCTTCTGTTTGCTATAGTTCTAACACATTTTCATATCATAGTTGCTTGATCTATTCCGTTCATGCTATTATTCTGTGTTTTTCTGAGTTTCCGGCAAGCATTTTGGCTCCAGAAAGAAAGGCTTCGATGTTTATGATCCTTTTTCTAAACTCGATACCCATGATTATTCCTATATACTAGTCCAAAACCTCAGCATATCAAGTGCTTGCTTGAAATTATTGCGTTCGCAAAAAAATACTGTAGAGTTGGTTTCTTTCATTGTATTGATTCCGTTCGGACCCTGATTTCTTGTAATTATTTACAAATTACTAGCTGAAACATTAAAAGGAGCGATCGTTGCAAGTCAGAGTAAAACAGGCTGCTTCGAGCTCACACTGTTGTCATATTCATTTTCTATTGTTTATAGTCTTAACAAAAGTATCATAGACTGAGTCTTCGCGCATGATATTACCGAATTCTCAACCATCTTGCGATCAACTGGAGATAACAGAGGATTACAGCGCTTGCTCCTGATTGGATCTGATCCAACTAAATTATGGCCAACCCGAATTTCTTTCAATGATTTTTCAAGAGCAAGTATCTCAGTATGGCTGCTTATATAAGAAGGTAAAGCTGCGTTGTTAACAAACCGGGCGAGTAATTTTTCTGTATTACACATGAGCTTTGGCCACGTAATCTCAACTTTTGCAGCTGTGCCACTTTCATTTACATCAACAGAAATAGAATCAACACCGATTCCTGAAGGAAGCGCCATAATTACTGTAAGCCTTTGTGAGAGCCCATGTTCTTGATTGAGCCATTTACTTTATAGTTGAAGGGAGCTATATGGTAATTTAGTAATCAACATTTCTGTCCCACTGCCACTTGCATCAGGTGCAGTAGCCGCAGGAACCGACGTGTCCTCAGTTGTGCGAGGCTCGAGACTAGAAGCATCTGCAGTTTAATCTAAATTCATAGCAAAGTTAGAAGAGAACTCTGAACCGACAGAGTCACTTACTTTTTGCATACTGCGATTTATACTTCCTGACTTTATCTCCGAAAGCTTTTGCGTCATAGGCGAGAAATTCTGGATGTGATTTACGAACTTCCGCTGCCTTTTCACTGCCGCTGACTTCGCCTGACAGAAACAGCGATTTAAGCAATAGTGCTGCAGTCGAATTCTCGGTAAACCGCTGTTTCGAAATAGGAGCCGTCGTAGTGATACAATGAAGTCAGCTTGATACATGCATAAAATTGACTTCCATTTATTTGAATAGCCTTTAACGGAGTAATATTACATAAGTGACATAGCAAGCCTCACAAGAACGAAGTATATTCTGGAAAATGAACCGTCATGCAATATTTCGTGCTATTTCTGTCATTACTTCCTGGCCCCACGCCACAATACGCTGAATTTCCGTGATTTCCAGGGATTTATATATCGTCTGCATTCAGAATAGTTCTTGCTGAAGTACTGTGCCTCATCCAAGGGACGTGTTTTCTTCAAAGGACAGCCCAAGTGATCGCATAATATTTAGGAGTCAGAGTGCTTATATATTTATGAAGAAAGACTAATTGGTTCTTTGCCATACAACTGAATGAAGACGCTATTTTCATTTCGTATGACAAGGAATAACACTAAATATTTTTTTCTTTCCCGAGTTTCCGAAAGCTTTCTTACACCCATTGTTCAATGTGCCGTTCCAAATAGCCTGGGATTTTGAGCATTTGCTACTCATAGCTCGATTTCTCTGTTGTCTTCCATTTCTTGCAATAACATATAAATTGCATCCTGTCTGCTCCTTACTGGCATCACCCATTCATGCTATGGTCAACTGGGATCGATGTTATTCCTTAGCTAAGCTAAAGAATGACCAAGTTTTAGTCAAAGATTCTGTTTTACATCGTTCAATTTTGAAGACTTTTTATCGGATTAATCATCTATGCCTCTTTGATGCGTGGAATGAAGTGTGCTTTAACCAAGTTACGAATCGATTTCTTAGGTCCAGATTTTTCTCCATGTACGATTCTCATACTTCAGCTATACACGAATTCTCGTTGAAAAATATGCACAGTTCCTGCAAACCATGCTTTTTTGACATAAATTTTCCTAATTTTTCGTGATATTAGGGATTTGAAGGAATAATAATATTTTTGCTGACCTTGTTCTTTCTAGTTTCGAAATCATGCTGCGTGTCATTTTGGATTTTTACAAGATTATACAGAGTTGAAATAATTTCTGCAAATCGTGAGTGTTCATATTATGTTACTGCGAACTTTTCAACCGTAAAAATTTAAATAATATGGCTCGCTTGATTGAGAACAAACTACAGATTCGAATTTTTCGACGTTAAGATTAGCTTCCAAAACTTTACTTCATTTTAGTTAATAAATATAGGGAACGAAGCGAACAGAATTCTGAGAGAAACAGATCAATCGAAGAGTACGCATAAAAGTTCATTATTCCGTAAAATAAAAATTGCTTCTACCCATCGGTCGAGATATCAGATATCACTGCTACGAACATGAAATTTTCAAAGACAAGTTCGATGAAATGACGAAAATCGCTATATTTTAACGAGCAAAGATTAGGATTACAACTCGGAGTCAGCACAACCCAATTCAGGTTTTTGCAATCAGAGTTTAGTGGGAACGAGTTTCTCTTTAAATTTACTCATTTTCTGAGTCTGAATTAAATAAATTGTGATTCTTATAAGGTGTCTGCAATAAACTTGGCAAAAAATTTACATACTACTAATTTTTGGTGTCATTTTCCTTCGCTTGATTCGGCATACATCACTGTCTAAGACTACCGTCTCCCAAAACGGAGTTTGGACATGCAAAATCACTTTGTTTTGCACGCTTGCTGATGGCAAGGCTACATCATCTGGAATTAAATCCGCACATCCGTTTTTCTTGATACACTACTCTTTATCATTCTTTTTTGTTTACTTCCCTTTTATTCATTCTTGTATCCCTTTGAATTAGTTTCCGTCTTCATTTTCTAGGTTCCATTTTGGGTTTTTATTCTCCTACATTTTTTTAGCTCACAGAGAATACCTTGAGCAGATAATGCTAACATCTATCTGCTGACATTTAAAGGAAATTTTAGCTCTATCACCCGTTGACACAGCATTGAAAATTTCAAATACTAATTGCTGACACTGCCATTAATTATTCCTGACATCAACAGTAAGCTCTTTTGCCGTTTCTCTATCTTGCGGATTGTTCTTCTTGTGTTTATCTCATTACGCTCAGAACACTTCGATTGAAAATTGCTCTGCACGAAAACGGTACCGGAGATATCGGTAGAGGAAGATGTGAGCGTGGGAGATCAAAATTACTTTTTACTAAAGGCTAAGCTATACAAAGTTGATGTTCGGATGTTCTGAAATTTGTGTTGGAGTTCGGTGTGCCGACCTGTCGCACTACCCCTTTAGGGATGGTGACCAGCGAGAGTGGCCTTGGGCGTGACTTTATCACTAAATTAAATCTACAGGTCGGATGTTAACATTTGGTTCTGGTGGCGGATATTATGTTGTAGGAGCGACAAGATATTCTCATGTGAACCGGCGTAATTTCTACCAAATTGTTGGTTGACTCTTCGTTATAGGCTCTGTAATTGCATCCTCGTAGTTGAATAAAATTAACAGGACGGCCACCCTCGGGGGATCATCAATTTATCAATACAAGCACATAGCGTTCGAGATTGTGTCTAACACGCCTCCCACAGTTGGATAAATGCTTTCGATTGCCTCTAAGGAGTAGGCACACAACTCCATGCTGCTGAAAAGGAAGTCGGCTACCTTGTTGTGGGGCTTGTCGTGGAAAGATCACAGCCACCTCGGGGAGGATACTTATCGGGTTGCATCGGTGGCCAATCGTCGTTCAACTTCTAAAAAGGAGATTGACTTGCTTAGGTTGCGTCGGTGGTTAGCCTGTGTCCATCCACCCATAGGGGATTGTATCTGCTGTTAAAGGGAACTGTTGCGCCGACGGTTAAAAGTTTTTCTTCCTCCCAACCGAGGATTTTATAACCAGTAACATGGAAGTGTTACGACACGACCCGATTATGAAAAGTAGAGCCCGAGACTGTAGTGCCAGCGTAGGAATATTATTGCATCCTTTTCTTAACAACATATAGTAACGTAGGAGAGCCAAACTATTTGAATTACGAAACTAGACTCCAAGCCATGAAACAGAGTATTGCCAACTGGCATGGCAATGCATACACAGACTGGCGCAATATTTAGTACAGTCCAAGTCAGCGTAGAAATAATTGAGATGCAATAATGTAGTTTAAGGACGCAATACAAAATAATAAGTAAATTTATGGCTTTTTGTAAACCGTGGTGACAAATTCTCAAAGAGATCGAAGTAATCACTGCATTCAATCCTATGATATTATGCTTAGTTTTTAAGAGTTCTCAAGTGAATGCTTTGGGACCTCAGCGTCATAACTGGAATACAGCATTCACATTCAAGCTCTCAAAAGCAGGATACAAATAGTTTTTGTTGGTCCCTGAGCACACGCCACGCATACAAAATTCCGAAGAGGAAGGATAAGATAAGACAAAATCTACAATCTTCAGTGAACAATGAGGACATAAGATATAGATTGACAAGTTTGGCCCGGATGCGACTTCAAGTGAGGAATACTTTCTATTCGTTCCTGGATCTTGTTCAAGATCTGATTTCGCTATACTAAAATTAGTTGCATCGAGCTGCGAAAGCACAAACTTCAATATTTAAACCATTCCACAACGATCGCCCGCTAAGTTTGTGCGAAATCATTGCTCGGTGGATAAGGCGCGGCTTCGAGAACCGTATGTGCAAGGTGCTTGTATATCTGAACCTAGAGCGTAGCTGTTTGTATAGGAAAGCAATTCGTTATCATAATTCTGCATTTGACACAAATAAACAGCGCTAAGAAATGCAAGAACAATTTCCTGGACTTCATTAGGCCTTTTTTATTCGAGAATCTGTGCCCGAAAGCCTGGGCTACTTGTGCTCGAGGAAAAACACGTACTTTACTCTCAAAAAGCAATTTTTCCTAGAAACAGAATACCGAGATTAATAGAACGAGTTGTCGATTTGTAACTCCTAAACGACATGGCGTGGAATTCTCGGCGTACAGCTCTAGAACGCAATATTGAAAATATTTTGCAAAGCTTCTTATTCTATAGCACATACTTGTTGTCAAACACGATTTTGCCGATCGACTGACTGTTCTTTATGGATTTCGTTAGCGTATCGCAAGTGGCACTATCATAAAATTCAACGTATTCAGTTGACTTAGATTCCCTATCTAAACATTTCTTACAATTCAGAACTCCGCTTCGACTGATGGACGACTTAAATATCTCCATGTCGATGCGCAAAGCAGGGTATATTGTCTTGCCACACAGATCAATGCAAGAGATCACCCCAGAAAAATGCACGTAAGGTGGTATTTTTGCGTCATATAGGAATTGAACATCACGGTGTGGGAAAATTGAAGCAGAAGTCGAAATGAGAATGTACTTTGATCCCTAAAAGCTCTGATCATGAAGATATTCTGGCCAAATCAGGAGCGATGCGAAGGTTCAACTAGTGCATGTGGTGATCATTGCCTCATTCAACAGTAGGCTTTAAGGAGTTTTCAAATATCAATTGGTCTGGAATAAAGTTCGAAACTTTGGAGAGTAAATTGAAAACATTTACTCTATAGATGAAAATTACTGAAACTCGAGTAACCCTATAAATTACACAAAATATGTGAGATGTGCAGAACACAAGCTCAATTTTTTCTCTTTTTCACAAATGCTATGTTTGTCAATATCAAAAACTGAATTTGTAAAGATGATCTAGGTTAATATATGTTTCGGATTCTAGAGACCATTGCAATAAGGGAAAAGTTAAGTTCGGCGAAGTGGCAACCCTAAATATTTGGAGTGCTCTTTCTTTGCTAGCTGCCTTGAATTATTAGGAGTTATTTGCCACGATATTAAAAGCATAGTTATCCGAAAGGACGTTCCATTCGACAAGTTTTAGCACCATTAATACAGGTCAGGAGAGTGTAGACTCAGGATTCGCAGTGGAGGAGCAGTTTCGTGCTGCATTCTCTCGAAATAATCAATTCATTATTTAATGAGCTCGAAGTTCCATATTGCAATTATTTATGATAAGATACATTACAGTGCAATGTTGTTTATCAATCTAAAAGTTTTGAACAACTCAAATTTACACCGGCTCTCACAAGAAAGGGAAGGTTCCCAATATAGGCGAACATGGTATTAGAATTAATAATAAACAGTAGAAGAAGATTCAAACAAGATAGAAAAAAGTAACACTTAGCATAGACGTAAATTCAAAGCTGCAGGTGACCATTGCAATTCAGTACACGAAAGAGCCTTAAGAGAGCAATTAAGGTACTCTATAATGAAAGGAATGAGTGAGGCAATGGTCCTTTTATTGCCAAGAAATGCTTCTACAATACTATGGAGCCTGCTTAATGGAGCTTAACACCAACCGCTCTTCTAGACGAATGCTGCAAATGAATGCTAGAAGCAAGCCTTAGGTCCAGTCGGCACACAACGCGTTCTGCGCGTTCTGCGCAGTAGGTGATTTCAAGATATAAAAATCTGTAATCTAATCGGA
>JAAUYH010121974.1_pt1 | contig 14714 bp, 9 predicted proteins | sample 7278061 | NCBI WGS metagenome assembly JAAUYH01 (sample SAMN14350203, study PRJNA611818) | marine sediment metagenome | isolation source: surface marine sediment (0.6m) | place: French Polynesia: Moorea | collected 2018-08
CAAAACTTTTATTAACAGCACTTCAAATATACTTTTTGAGTATGGCCAACGACCAGAAGCCATCAAGACGTCAACGATCTTGCTAGAATTTGCGTTCTTCATTACGTAATGTTTGTCAGCAAAACGTGTTGCTGGTTCAACAAGCCTTACATATCGTTCCGAGGCAGAATTTCCAGTATACTTACCGCAATCTACTCATCAAGATTCTTTCCTTTCGATTTGTACCTCCATTTAACACAGATTGACATTTAGCGCACGCAATTAGCATAAAGATATTTTCATCCTTTGGAGATCGCAGAGCCATCAAGAATGAAGCAAATTCTCGCTTGTCGCGTTGACGAGCAAAAGATGATTCACCTCCGTTTCCTGATATCTCGCGCTCATCTTACGTGCTTCTGATGATAACTAATAGAAAGTATCTCGATGCTTTTTTCTTGTATAACGAAAGTCCCGTAGCCAATCGCCTATGTTCGCTCTATTAATGTCAGTTCTTTTGACGGGTTGCATTATTGATTATTCACCGAAGATAATCTAATTTTATGACTTGCGAAAAGCTACGTCGATTGTAATTGACAAGACGGACTGACTATTCATTTTAATCTCTTGGAACACTCGTGAGGAGACAAGATTTATCCATTGATCCAATAATTTCGAGTTCAAATTGAGTAATCAAGTGAAGCTTCGGAATTCCATTTAACTGAGGACGGTTGCCCGTTTTGCGAGAGCAATAGACAAAATTTTTCCGCGTAATTACGGTATTGGAAATAGTACAAAATGAGATGAAAAGATAGAATAAAAGACAGTTCCCCCGATTCAAATTCCGACCTATTCAGTCGTAGTATAAAATAGATCTACAATCTAATAGCTCGAGAGCAACTCATTTTCCTTTTGCATACAAAATAAAGCGTCAAAGAATCACCTTCAAGTTTAAAGCATTATACATCAAGTTTTTTCATCTTTGGCGAACCATGGTTCAATGTGTGGACGCCAACTCCTCAGTTGTCGCGTTGGTATGTGTCAGTGTCAAGATCAACTGCACCACACGGATGACAGGGCAGCCACGTGTCCGTGCCTACTAAGTCACATCCGGAATGTGTGGTTCGGAATAATCGACGATAAAGTTCGTAAATTAATTGATTTCTCATCTGAACGATATAATGGGAATGAACGATGGGATTCTGAATTGCATGAAACTGAGTAATTCAGTTCATGCACTATGCATGATGGCTCGGGTTGGTAGCTTCTGCGTTCGAAAAATGTATGCCTTTTCGGTACTATCTTATTCTAGAGTAAATTGTCTCTTTCGGGCAAAACACAAATTAGGTACATATAACAAGTTCATCAGGTCGCGAGAAGCGCATTGCAACTGGCTGAGCTCTTTTCGTTTGAACAATGCAAATACGTCCTAGTTTTTATATTGCCAATTGTTGGATAGTGTTTCAATCTGCATAACTAAATGGTCCACAGTCTCCGATGACTCTACCATTTCAACGGTTATTCGTTTTTTCTTGTACTTACGGTCAAATGAAAAGACATACATAAATGGGAAAATTAGATGCATCACGTGTTGATTTATCGATGATTACGTTTTCTGTGTCTCGCTCTTTTGCATTCTGCGTGCTTATACGTACAATGGTTGATGGCAGTTGTCGAGAAAAATTTTAACCTACATTGAAATTCTTGTATCCTGAACTTTATTTTGTACCAAATACGGTATCTATCCACTGAGGAGCCTAGAACCTATGACATGGAAAAATCCTGAATACCTTGCGGTGAAGTCCTCGATGCGCAAGCTTCTCTTTATTAGTAACCCAATGAATCGTGATACTGACATTTCAATTAAGATCGTGCACGGTTCATCGAGCTCCATTTCGTATTCACTCGCACATGATGTCAAACCGTTAAGTGCTACCGGAGCAATTTACCCACATGATGAAGCAGAATTCTTCACGCGAAGTTGGTAACTTTAATAGTTTGACGAATAAGTGAAATCTTCGTGGCTGCATAGAAGGATTGTTTAGTCGTTACTCAGTGTTGGTACAGGATCGGAATTTAGTACTTCTGATTTATTAAGAATAATTCAGCAATTAACTATTGTTCCACCGCTTTACATAGGCTGAACAAAGTTAACAGTTCCAAATTTATTCAAAAATTATTCTACCGCCCCATTCCCGAGCAACTCAGCTCCTGAAACGTCAATTATCCTGCGAAAATGAGTGCTGGACGGCGAAGTGGAAAGCTCTGGGGCCTTGTCTGGTAGTATGCAGATATAAAAATTGTTCAAGTCACTCTATCTGTATCTAAACAATTTATCTACTTTTCGATCTTCAATAATATATATCTACTATTTAGCACTAGCCAAAATTTTAACAATAAGCCAATAAAATTTAGTAATTTTGCATGCAATGTTCAATTTCATGACCGGGTAAGATCGGATATAATCTTTACTTTTCTGCAACTAGCTTCGGTGTAAAAAATATATCCAAGTTTAATGGCTACCAATTTTCTAGAGAGATGCAACTTATTTAATGAAAAGCTTTACCATTCATTTAGAGACTTTCTATGCGTGTTCCATTTGATCAATTATGTAGTCCACGTAATGAAAAAGCTACGACTTCTGGAGCGTTTTCCTTCGAGGGGTGTACGAACAAATAATAAAATAGTCATAAAAAAACTCTAATTGGGTGTTGACATAAATAGTCAATATCACTGCTCCCGCCAAATTGACGTGGCGCATTTTAAGCCATCTTTACTTTGGATGCTACCAGACTCGTCTTGTTAGTCTAAACATCATCGTTAATCCGAAATGCGTGCTCGAGCCATCGAAATCGCGTGGCATGAGAAGACTTCTGTTTGGTCGGTGGATGTTGCTGCAGCAGATGGAGTTTTGCGTCTTGTTTCGGCAGGCGGAGATAAGATGGCACGTGTATGGCGACTGCGCAACCCACGAAAACCCAACCCTACTGCGTCTACCAGTTCTTCTAAACCAACAACCGGTACCGTGCCACAAACATCGCGAAAGTCAAATACAGATCCAGAAATCGATGTGGAGTGGATGTGTGATTTGCGAGCTCACGCCTCGACCGTGAACGCGGTACGATTCTCACCATGTGGCCGATTACTGGCGACAGCAGCAGACATGGGAGAGATTGTGCTATGGTCGCTGAGTGAAAATATTCCAGACCCATCGCCGGCGTTTGGTAGTAGTGAGACGTCTGAAGCGAAAGAAAAATGGTGTCGTGTTCGTAACTTACGCGGTCATACACACGATGTGCTTGACATGTCATGGTCGCCTTGCGGTACTTATCTGGCTACAGCATCCGTGGATAATACTGTGATGGTATGGACAATTCCTGTGCTGTCATCGGGACAACCACGGCCACCAACACAACTCCGACAAAGCAGTAACTTTATGCAAGGCGTAGCATTTAGTCCGGACGGGTTACGTCTCGCTACGCTAGGGAACGACCGAAATTTGCGAATATTTCGTCAGCACCGAACCAATCATTCGCGCTGGGATTTGTGTGTATCTGTTTCAAACGCGGGTGCGGGCACGCAAAAGTTATTTGTCGATGACTTTAACTCGAAGAATATTGTGCGCCGATTATCTTGGTCACCCGATGGCAATCTACTTGCGTGTCCATCAGGGGTAGATGTTCACAATGTAGCAAAAAAATTGTTCGCCGTGCATTTATTCGCACGGACCGCGCTCGACAAACCATTGTTACAGTGTGGTGGTCTAACAAAACCTGCGATTGTGGTTCGTTTTTGTCCTGTATTGTTTCGACTAAGAACAGCGAAACCTAAAAAACCAGCAGTTGAAAACGTTAACCCAGAACCTGCATCAAAAGTGAATCTAAAAGCAAAGATTCTTGCCGCAGACCTTGCGAATTGTGATACCGAAATGAAACATGTACCTACAAATTCTAGTGCAACAGTTGTGCCCGCCCCTGAACCAACTCCACAAACCCAGGCAAATTTGTTGTCGACGGAAGAAAAACAAACGGAACCATGTTTCGCTGCATTGAACTACCGCATGGTGTTTGCAGTACTGTGCACAGACTCGTTATTGATATACGACACGGAAACTGAATCTCGTCCAATCGCACGTATTGCTGGGCTTCATCTTGCTGAACAAACAGATATGTGTTGGACAGCAGATGGTCGAAATTTGTTTATCAGTTCCACGGATGGTTACGTGAGTTGTGTGACATTTTCTGAAGGTGAGCTGGGTGTTGAATTGCCGAAATCTGAGTATCCGAAGATCCGAATTGACCCACCACCGTCGGTCAAGAAACAGCAATCAAAATCAGTAACAAAACCACCGGCACCACCTCCAACTTCAAGCATAAATCAAGCTCAACCGATGGTTGCACAACCGATAATAGTTGAACCGCGAAAAGTGAATACTGAAACCAAAAAAGGCCCCGCCGCTTTCATATCGCAAGTACAACCAGTTGTGCCAGTTAGAAAAACAGCAGCAATGGAGTGGCAAGCATCTACGACCACGACAAATGGAACGCAAAACGGAACGCAAAATAGAGGGTGCATTGAAGTAGAAGTGCAGAAACGATAAAAAGAAAACGAAACTCTCAAACGACAGGTAGGCGAAGAAAGAAGCCGCCGTTTTTCTATTTAAGTGAGCGCGCATCCTACTCTACTCTGTTAAGTCACAAAACTGCTACATTTCTCACAGCTGATGAGGAACATCTTGTTGTCGATGGACATAAGCACCAGCATCAGCAGATTCATGTTTCTCATCTACCAAATCTTGGTGTTGAGTTAGTTCTGGGTCGTGTATACTGCGCCCATGATGTCCGTCAAGATGCGATGACGATTCGGGGTTATGGGTACTATGCCCAACTTCTTGATGCTTGTTCTTACCATGATTGTGAGAATCAGCGCCAGAACTGCCATCCCCACCGTATCGTGAACTACCGCCATATTTTCCAGAATACCTCGCAGATGGGACCCCAACGAAACCATTCATAATTTGTCTGGCTTCCTTGATTCCACCAATTCTCGCTTCAGCTTCAATAGCATAGGCATGCAACACAAACATATTCGTAGTATTGTGTTTCGGACAAGGTGGGAAGTAATGGCCATTCTTGAGATGCATGTTTGGTCTCTGTTTAGCTTGTGCTGGCATGAGAGCACTATTTTCTGACGCGTTAGCGGGTAATTTAAACACATGTCTTCCACTAGTGTCTTCAAGAGGAATATCGGTTACAAGCCAATGCACATCGACCGAGTCAGCATTCGCAAATAAAACGACGAGATTCGTCGCTTTCTTCGGTACATTCTGCCATTCGATTGGAATCGACATTGCCATTCCACCAGGCGCATTGCACCCATACTTATCAGGAATGAAGCCATCACGTGGCCAATCCGACCTGATTTCAAATCGAGGCATATTTCGTCGCGAATACAATGTCGTCAAACCAGACACCACAATCACGAACACTACCGACGTGATGAACAATATCGAACAGCTCAACATATAGACCGATTTGATATAAATTGGGTCGTCATCATCATAGGCCTCGTCTTCATAACCTTCCGGCCCACCATTACTTCCATTCGATGTATTCGCTGACGGCAATGATTGATAATATCCTGCACCACTGTTAGAGGCATTTGGTGTTAGTCGCGATCGTTCTGTCACAGTAGCATTCGTCCATTCGGGGGTAGAATAATCGGGTTCCAAATGATCGGAAAATGGTGCATCCACATCGTTCAAACCCACAGAGGCATTGCCATTGCCTCGTCCTAGTACGGTTTGACGAGGTAATAAATGGTTGGAATTTGCAGGTTGTTGTAATATCGAATTATCGAAACGTAAACGCGCACTGCTGCTGCTAGCAGAGTACTCTACGGAGCCACGTCGAGTTTCACTATTCATCAAATTGCTTGGTTGTCGTAATACGCCCTGTAGTGGTGCGCGTGTCGGACGCACTGCCGTCGTTGCCGAAGGTGCCGGTGGTGGTCGAGACACGATTACATCACGCGAAATGGTTGCTGTTGACTCGTGCAACAATGCGTTCGTGTTCGGCACCGGCGGTTCTGCATCCGGCTCCTCCACAATGGGCGAGGAATTTTCACGCTGCAATCGCGGCGGATTCAACAGTGGTGCTGTACCCTCATCGTCCAGCTCTGCCATGATATCGGAGGTATTGCGGCAGCCGCAATGCAAAGGTCAGGCTCGGAGAAACGAGCGAGCAAGCGAGCAAACGATAATGGCTACAAGGGCGAAACGTCACAATCGGACCCACACGCAGTTCAAAGTAGAACTAGCGCAATTCGTTTCTCGCTGGCCGTACGCAGAACAAAAAAGTTCGGGACAAAACGATAACAGTTCTCGTTCAGCGACTGATGCGTAGGTCCGACATGATATGGGTACAGTCTGATTAAATTTAGCTGTAATTTATTGCAATGTTGCCAATTCATTCGCTCACTTCATGCGCACCTCACTTGCTATCGAGTTACTCTTGTTCATGTCGCACAATTCCTTCTCCGCGTAACACACGTTCTCGCCCACTCGCTCATGCCATGTCGGCAAGCGAATGCCTTCCATCCAAGCGAAGTACCTCAACATTCCTGCAGTGCCCAATCCTGCCGCGATTCTGAAGCGTACCGGCACTCGTGCAGCGCGCGCCACTAAATACGCGGTTGCCCCACCTGCTGCAGTAGTCGCATAAATTTCGGCATGCGAATGGAATATACGAACATCACGCTTGCATAACACATCACGCACAGCGCCACCGAACGTCGCGGTAGCCATCCCGCACAACATCGACACTGCGGGTGGCATCCCTGCGCGAATTCCGTTCTGTGCACCAATTACGCAGAACGCTGCAATTCCCAATGTATCTCCAGCGAACAGCGCAGGGTGATCCTCCGGAACTATGTCGGAAACTACTGGCCATAACGCGAATGTCGCTATAGCCGTCGCAGCGCACAATAGTAGATACTCTGTTTCGCTGGTCCAGAATGGCGAACGTGAGAGAAACATCGCGTCACGAATTGTTCCTCCACCAACTGCAGTAACTGTACCCACCGCGGCAGTGCCTAATAAATCCATGCCAAGCGAAGCAGCGAGCAAGGCACCAGAGTGCGCAAACGACACAGTGCCCACCCAGTCTAGTGTGCGTAGTAACCCGGGAGCAGAAGTTAATGATGGCCAACGCGGCATCCCATCGACTTCCACCACTTTGGGTGCAGCATTGGCGCTGGATAGAGTAGTGACATTACTTGACGCAGCTGGAGCGGAAGCGGTGTGGTCGCGACGATGAAAAGGAGACTTGGTGGTGTGCCGACGAAATTGAGGCAAGTTCAGAGGGCGGCCTTGAGCTAAAGAGCGAAAAGCGAATCTAGTTGCAATCATTGCTCCCACTGCTACTATAGCAATGTGGTTGTACCGTACGTACAGCGTTAAATGTGGGTGGGTAAGGAATAAATTTACAAGAGAGCGGCGATCGCTGATTAGAACTGAAGATGCATCAGTTGATCTATGGACTAAATGGACTCGGTTTGATGATTGGCAGCAATAGCTTACAGTCCGAGCCGCATGTGCGAGCCCATCTTACCAGTACTGTAGCTTGCTCTTTACTCATCAAATTACCTGGCTTCACAGCCTTAACTTTCGCAAGGCTTTCCCTTTTCGACTTCTTCAAACCGCTGACTGTCTTGCCCGACTTGCAATGTCTCGAGTTGTTAATACCCTCCCAACGACTCTTACCCACTTAGCACTCATGTCGGATTACAATTGGGGCGCGTGTTTTACATTGCTAGATTTCTGGCCTCTACTCCATAGGAGTTACTCCATTTTCTTTGGCACCGTCTGCTTCCTCGTCCGCACCTCCAGGCGATGGTGTATTATCCAAACGCGGTTTCTTAGGCTCCTTCTCATCGTACTCTTTTTTCCCATGGGGCGGCGCACTGAAGTCCAATTTATCAATATCGCTCGCATACTCATCGCTCGATTCATCGGCAACTTTCTGCACAACACGCTTGCGCCTCGCTTTCGCGCCTGCACGTTTCGGTTTCGCATTTTCTTCATCGCTATCATCGTCCACTTGTGGCTTCCTCTTTCGTTTTCGTTGTTTCTTTTCCTGCTGCGGTTCTTCACCCTCATCATCTGTGATGTAATCCTCTTTCTCTCTCTTCTCTTTCGCCGCTTTTTCCTCCGCATTGCGTTTCTCAATCATCGCCAATTTCTCAGCCGCCTTGCGCGCTGCCTCCTGAAGACTCTCCAGCTCCTTTCTCTCCGCCGCCTCCTTTGCTCGCTTTTCTTCCTCCCTTTTACGTAATACTTCCGCCATGTGCGCTTCTCGCTCAAGCTCCCTCTTCTTCCGATCCTCATCTTCTGTTTTCGCATTCACAATATTCACTCCGTGTCGTTTCAGTTCTTGCTTGATAAATTGGTACCACAATCCATACAGTTCTCGATCGGGTCTTGTGTGAACAACTGGGTCACGTCCACGAGCCGCACGTCCAAGAAAATCTGCTTGTTTCAATGCACGCATAGCTGATTGAAATTCTTTCTTCGCTTCCTGCATCTCTTTCAGTATCTTCACATGATGGTAAATTCGATACTGTGCGCACTCGAACAATGTAATGCCAAGATTGTACCACGTTGCCCAACTGGCAGGTTCATGTCGTAACACTCTCGAAAAACTGAGACGGGCTGCCTGGAAATCTCTAGCTTCGTATTGAGCACATCCCAGATAATGTGACGTTTCCAAGGATTCTTGAAATGCCTCTGCACTAGTATGCGATGCACCAGTTTCAAGTACAGTTTTGTACAAGCGTTCTGCCTTTTCAAATTGGGTCTTCGCGCCTGCAAGAACCGATTTGTTAATCCGTCCGATATTGTCGTACATGTTTCTCGACATTGCACGTCCTTTAACTACTTCTGTGTGCGCCAAGTTAGTAAGAGCAGCAATAGACTCAGATTTCTGTGTTCCAGCAGCAGTGAACGCATCTCGAGCATTATCGACTTCTTTCATCTCGGTGAAAAATAGTCCTGCAACATTCGCTGCATACGAGTTGTGCTTGTTGTGCTTCATTAAACTGAACACGGGAGCCGCAATGTGATTTGTCAAAAATCGCCATCGTCGAGCTTCATCGTTCGCCGGTAACCATTTGTAGATGAATTTCGAGAACGCAAGTGACAAATAGTCACAATCGTTTCGATGCTGTTCCAGCACAGCTTGGGCTTTTTTGTTTTCAGTTTGACTGCCGTACAAATTTGCCAAATGAGCAGCAGCAACTGCACGAGTCGTCGGATTTTTCATAGACGCCTTCAGCAATCCTTCCGCCTCGTCCATATTACCTCGATTAGCTGCGATTACACCTAACCGTACTTGCGCTTCGGGGTAGTGCGGTTCGCTCTCCTGAATTTTCTTAAAATTGGTCACTGCGTCTTCTTCTTCACGCAGAATTTCTGCTAGTCTCCCTTTGTTGTACCACACTGTAGAGCATTCATCTCCTTCAGGAACCTTCTCCTCCATGAGCTTCTTCGCTTCCTCTGCTTTACCTTTCCGTGTTAAAATCGCCGCATAGTTCACCCACACTTCAACATCGAGTTCAAGTTTTCGTTCAGTAGCGGTCTTGATTACCGTTTCATAGCATCTTAGGGAAATGTCGGGATACGACTCTTCCATCAGTGCCGCGTACATAAGTTGCGCCGGTATATCGTTCATTCCTTCGACTTCCGAAAGCCCAGTTTTGAGTAACTCAATCGCACGCTTATAAAGTTCACCACCACGTGGTTTACCACGTCTCATGTTCAATAGGTATCGACGGCCGAGTAAGAAGCCCATAGCGCGCATCGCCGCGAATGTTCGCTCCACTTTGTTCTTTAGCACTTTTTCTAAGCAATCATGTGCCATTTTTTCATCCTCCTTCCGACCAGTTGAGAGTTTCAGCATTCCATATCTGAAATAGAACCCGGGGTTCACAACGATATTTGCACCTTCAGGTGTATCTAGAATAGTTTTGATCTGGTCAAATATGTCCAAAGCCAGTTCAAGATTTCCAAGATGATGCGTAGCACGTCCATGTTGGAAAAGCGCAGTCACCAACAGCTCTCTTTGCACAGATGCGTGCATGCCAGCTTCCGAAGATGGCAATTCCTTCGCTTTAGAAACAGCTTGGACTCCGAACTTCGCTGCTTCTTTGAAGTCACCACCATTGAAATACATATCGGCAAGTAACGATAGAATGCGAGGGTCATTATGTCCGCCGCAACTCACATACGCTTCACGTAGCGCTGCACTCATGTTCACGATACCGTCCTTCGTGCGTTCACAAGACTCAACAAGCGTAATTAAGTATAGCGCTTCGAGGCGTTCTTCATGCGGCCCGGAAGCAACCGCCGTAAGTGCACGACAAGCCACATCTCTCGCTTCCTTATAACGACGATCACGGTATAACGCATGGCCGAGTGCGGTCCAAGCGGAGGGCGGACAAGCACCAGTTCTCAGCGCATTAATGATAATTGCGATAGGGTCGGTTTTCACAGACAAATCCTTATCGTCTCTTGGTCGGTTCAGCAATAACGCTGCAAGTCCGAGTGAACCGAGAACAAAATTTTTGTTATGTGCATTATCAAACCACTCCTTTGCACTTGCAATTTTGCCCAACGCGAATTCTCTCCACGCACGCACGACCCAAATGCTAGGCTCATCGATATCAATCTTATCCGCGCGCTGGATACATGATTTGGCTTTATCCAAGGCTTTCTCGCGAGCACTCGGATCATGCAATAATTTTTCGGCTTGAATAAGATAAGCGCCGCCGAGCGCAATTAGTAGGTCAAGTCGGGAGCAAGGTTCTTCGGCGACCGTGTCTTTTAGGGCGGTGTTCACTTCATCGGAAGTGGCCTCCTCGAGGATTCTGATACCAGCTTCCAACTGCTCGTTTTCAAAGTAGGCGGAAGCCACATCTCGCCAACACGAACGAGGCGCGAACTCCATCTTGAGGAAGGTTGTAAGGTCGTAGGGGTTGGCAGGCAATGCCTTCCGGTTGATAGCTACAAACTCATTCTCCACGCCCTGGCAACGCACATGGATATCCATGATGTTGAGCGACCAAGCGTCTCGGTCGAATGTGTGGGGTCAGTTGTGTGAGTATGAGCTGGTTGTCCCAGCACACCCAAACCAAAGGGAGTCAAGATGGAGCAAGCCAACTTCGTTATCATTCCGACTGTAAGCATATTTGATTAGAAATTTACCAAATTTCATGATTTCCTGCGCGCGGTGAGCGGGATTACCACCGTCGTTGACCGAAGAGCATTAAAGGGTGTTTTTGCTGCCGAATATGGAGTCGCGTCGAATTGAAGGACAAGTCGCAGTTCGGGGTTTGCTTGGGGCTGGATGGGTGTACTTGAGCACTGGATGGAATGGGTTGCGTATGGTAAACCTACCCTCGTGGGCAACAACCGAATTAATTGCTACAGCGTTCGAATCATGTGAAAACGTTGGCGCAGTGAACATTGTCGATGGGAAAAAACGAGTGCGTATTGCTACAATCGAAATGGAAGAAACATTAGCGAAGCAAATAATAAAAGCACCTGCTTGCGTGTTGGATAGCGTGTCTCCGCCACCGGCGGAAAATGCATTCGAAGCATGGCGAACGGAATATGATGCCGGGCGAGACGCCGAAAAAGTGCGCGCATGGGCCGATGCGACTATGGCGACACATGAACTGCGTGAACGAAAACGAGAGGAGGCACGTCAACGGTTACGAGAACAGGGACCCGACGAAGATGGCTTCGAACTTGTGGTTGATGGAGCTCCTGTTCGAAAAGCAGAAAATGATGGCTTGGATTTGTTGGAAGTTGGAGGAAAGAAGGTTGTGGCGCAAAAGGGAGTGGAGAAAGATGGATTTTATCGATGGCAAAAAAGGAAATCGCAGCTTGATATCGATGGGCTTCGTGAGAAATTCAACCAAGATAGAAAACGTGTTCGTGCTGCCGCTGCACTTAAACTTCAAACCGAATAGTCTATCAGTCTACCGCATCTAGCATAAGAAAACTACAATTGTAAATTTACCAAATACGATCTGCTTTTCAACAAGGAGTCATAGGATAGCTACAGCTGCATATGAAGCGGATGAGCGGTTTATGATTAGGACGACGACTGCCACGTTGCCACGTTTCAAATGGATCATTCCAAACAATGCTGGAGGCCAACCAGCTTTTGGAATGTGGGTGATGCGGTGAAGGCGAAGTTGCCCCTAATTTCCGTCGAACTTGTTGGACTTCATTCAACGTTTCTGATTCCGATCCGATTACGTATTCTTCCGTTCTTTGTTGCTTGACTTCATCGCCTCAGAACAATGGTATGTGCGAGTCAAAATTCTGCGTGCGCTCACGCTGCATATGAATTTCCCACGCTGACATCGGTATTACTTCACTCGGTTTTATTTGCGATTTGCCTAGGCTGGACGTCGCTATGATTCGAGAACAACGTAAGTTGCTTGATTTATCCTCGCGATTAACAACCTCTAACACTCGGACACATTTAGGACGTTCTCTCCGGAAGGTCGTCTATTCCAGGTAGAATATGCCATGGAGGCAATTGGACATGCGGGTGCTGCGGTTGGAGTGATGTCACCCGAAGGTGTAGTTTTGGCGGCCGAGAAGAAGACGGCGTCGAAACTACTCGATACTGTGAAACGTTCTGAGAAGATGTATCAGGTTGACCGACACGTGATGTGCGCCGTAGCAGGTATCACCGCTGATGCTAATATTCTTATCAATAAGGCGCGTCTCACATCTCAGCGTTATGTTTTTGCGTACCAGGAACCGATACCGGTCGAGTATCTGGTTCAGCATATTTGCGATACCAAGCAAACGTACACTCAGTTTGGTGGTCTGCGTCCGTTTGGTGTGTCGTATTTATTCGCAGGTCACGACCGTCATTATGGGTTCCAATTGTACCAGACGGATCCCAGTGGTAACTATGGTGGTTGGAAGGCTACTTCGATTGGCGCGAATTCAGCCGCAGCTGCAAGTATTCTGAAGAGCGACTACAAGGATGGATTATCGTTGGATGAGGCACTTGCTCTGACAATTAAGGTGCTGACAAAAACTATGGATTCCACCACTCTATCTCCGGACAAACTCGAGATTACTACGATTACTATGAAGGAGGATCAACTTGTTCAGCACGAGCTCACCACGAAGGAGCTCGAATCATTGTTGAAGAAGACTGGAGTCCTTGCTCCACCGAAATCTGAGGCGTAAAGTGTTACCGCAATTGTGTTTTTAACATGCTTTAGACTTGTTTTGTTTGTTGGTACAGTTTATCATTCGACGGCGATCTCGTTCATCCAGAAGCAAATAGACAATGGATAGCAATAATAGTAGAGACTATTTACTTACTGAGAAAATTGTACGGCAGTGAATTGAGAGTTGGATTGAGAGGGGTTCTCCAAAAATCAAAGTGTGGTAGGTATAAAAAACTTGATCAGTTGAGTTGGTTTTGGTTTCATCTCACGCCATTCACGACTCGATAAACTCCTTACAACTAGCGGCAATCTTTTCGTTTGCTTCCGGGTAATGATAGAAGATCTGACGCAACGAGAAATAGTTGATAGGGAAAACGTCGGAATCTTGCATGCCTTCGGTGTTGGCCAAGCTCTGGCCTTTGGACATGAGGAACCGAAACGCAAATTCAACAATTTTCTCGGGCGGTGCTTCACTTGGTAAGCCGGCGCACAATTCGGAAATCATATTTTTCGCAACGATGACCGTGTGCTTGGTGGTGTTTGAACGGTGAAACACTTCGATGTCGACAATGTAACCGCCGGGTGTCTCAACCACACGCAATAAGTCAATTTTGCTCTCCGCAGTCGAGTTATTGTCTCTCACCCTCTTGCGGCGTTCTCGGGGCGCGTCGAGTGATACCACAACCGCGCGCGTGCGACGCTGTGCAACTCGTGGTGTGCGGCGAGAGTGGAGCGAGTGCGTTGACGAGGTAAGTAAGTGAATGGAGCCGCGCGTGGTAATGGGTGCGGCGAAGCACGGCGTCGACGACGACATGGCAGTAAACGCAACTGAAGCGAGGCTGAATGAGTGAGATTGAGATCGCTTGTCAGTTGGTGCTCGATCAAGGTATGAGATTTTCGTAGATATTTTCTGTATCCCCATATTGTACTGTACACAACAATACACCTGTATCATTAGCGATGCTTTATCCTCGCAATTAAACTTTCAGAGAACTGTTTTATTCGTTTCAAATACCGATGGTGATGTGTTTCGTTGTCAAACGTCAAGGCTACAAAATAAAGGGTTTCAAATCAAGTTCGACCGTTCCGAGTAAGTGATAGGTTTGTCTGGGATTCAAATCACAGACCTCTGTTCGATTCACTCCGCTACACCGCAAACAGACACATAACATCACTCCTTCCTGAATAACATGTCGAACTTTGCTTCATCCAGTTTTTCCAAGTTTGCCCGAAGACTTTCGAGGGAAACTAACCCGACAACCCATTCTTCGCTAAATCAGTGTGTAGGCGGCGTAGTCTGGGAAACTGATGAGAGAATTTCTGGTTGATGAGCGTGGCCAAGCAGGAAGGATGTAGCACAATCAACAAGTGACAGCAGCAGGCCTGGTGGATATTGAGTTGCAGCAAGAATAAATGTGAGGTGGTAACATTGATTTTGGAACGACTAAGGGATTCACATTCACCTATGACCTTCGAAG
>JAAUYH010239778.1_pt1 | contig 14714 bp, 15 predicted proteins | sample 7278061 | NCBI WGS metagenome assembly JAAUYH01 (sample SAMN14350203, study PRJNA611818) | marine sediment metagenome | isolation source: surface marine sediment (0.6m) | place: French Polynesia: Moorea | collected 2018-08
CACGCCCTCCACGGTCACGCCGCGCTTCAGCCGTGCCAGCGCCTCCGGCGCCACGCGGCCGCGGACCCGCACCCGGTCGCGGCGCGGCCAGCCGGTGCTGGGCAGCTCCAGGAACCGGGCCAGCGCCCCGTCATTGGTCAGCAGCAGCAGGCCCTCGCTGTTGAGGTCCAGCCGGCCGATCGACACCACCCGGGGAAGCTCCGGCGGCAGGGTCTCGAACACCGTGGGGCGGGCCTGGGGGTCGCGCTGGGTGGTCACGACGCCCACCGGCTTGTTGTAGCGCCACAGCCGGGTCGGCTCCTGCTTCGGCAGCGGGCGGCCGTCGACGGTGACCGAATCGGCGCCGGAGACCAGCACCGCCGGCGTGGTCAGCACCGTGCCGTTGACCGCGACCCGGCCCTCGGCGATCCAGCGCTCCGCCTCGCGCCGGGAACAGAGCCCGGCACGGGCCAGCACCTTGGCGATGCGCTCGCCGGCATCCGGTCGCGTGTCCGCTGTCGATTCGGTCATGGTCGGGGCCGCTGTGGCATTGGATTGGCGCTGATATACAGGCTTCCGGCGCCGGCCCCAATCACCTTGACCGTCCGGCGGGCCGCCCGCAAGGTCGGCCGATGGACTACGATCCGGCAATCATGGACCAGGCCTTCGCCGAGGCCGAGGCCGCCGCGGCGCGCGGCGAGGTGCCGGTGGGCGCCGTGCTGGTCGAGGCGGAGAGCGGCCGCGTCCTGGCCCGGGACGGCAACCGTACCGAGGAACGCGCCGACCCGACCGCCCATGCCGAGGCGCTGGTGATCCGCGCCGCCGCCGCCGCCCGCGGCCGCCCGCGCCTGCCCGATTGCGACCTGTACGTCACCCTGGAGCCCTGCGCCATGTGCGCCGCGGCGATCAGCTTCGCGCGCATCCGCCAGGTGGTGTATGGCGCGCCCGACCCGAAGATGGGCGGCGTCGACCACGGGCCGCGCTTCTTCACCCAGCCGACCTGCCACCACCGGCCGACGGTCACCGGCGGCGTCGGGGCCGAGCGGTCGGCGGACCTGCTGCGGGCGTTCTTCCGCGAACGGCGGGGGAAGTAGGGTAGGCGCGCTCCCATTTCGCCGCTCCGCAGCGCGGCGAGGCGGCGCATCCCCCTCACCCTCCCGCTTCGCGGGTCCCTCCCTCTCCCCAAGGAGAGGGGTCCCGGGGCGGCTGTTGGTTACCCTCTCCCAGGGGAGAGGGAGGGACCCGCGGCGAAGCCGTGGGAGGGTGAGGGAGTTGCGCCTGCCGGCGGGCCAGCGCGTGCCCTCGTCCTTCGACAAGCTCAGGATGAGGAATTCCAGGATCGTTCCAACCAACATCCTCATCCTGAGCCTGTCGAAGGATGAGCCTGTCGAAGGATGAGCCTGTCGAAGGATGAGCCTGTCGAAGGATGAGCGCGGCGACCCATAGAAGGGTCCTGGCCGAACCAGGCCGGCTCAGCCCAGTTCCACCTCCAGCCGCGGCAGCATGCGCCCGGGGATGCTGGACGAGGGCGACTCGCCGGTGCGCCGGGCGCCCATCGCGCGGTAGAACGGCTCGGCGAAGGGGTCGGCGTCGATCAGGATGCGGCTGAGGCCGATCGTCCGGGCGGTCTCGATCAGATGGTCCCAGAGGGCGCGGCCGATGCCCCGGCGCATGCGGCCGGGCTCGACGAACATCAGCTCGATCTCGCCGGTGACACCGTCCGGCCGCACCGACAGGGCATAGAAGCCGGCGAGATCGTCGCCTTCGGCGGCGACATGGATATGCCAGCCGGAAACGCTGTCGGGATCCACCGCGAGCTCGTCGCGGAAGGCGTCGACCATGGCGGATTCATAGCCCCAGGCGGATTTCGAACGCAGCGCCAGGTCGGAGAGCAGCGCCGCCTCCTCGGGGCGCGCCGGACGGATCTCCATGTCAGCGGTCCGCGATGTCGCGGCGGCAGAAGCCACCGGGCCAGTCGATCCGGTCGACCGCGGCATAGGCCGCCGCCCGCGCCGCCGGCAGATCGGCGCCGGTGGCGGTGACTCCCAGCACCCGGCCGCCATTGGCCAGCACTTCGCCGGCGGGGCCGGCCTTGGTCCCGGCATGAAAGACGGTGATCGCCTCTTCGGCGCCGGCCGAGTCCAGGCCGCCGATCGGGTCGCCCTTGCGGTAGGCACCGGGATAGCCCTCGGTGGCCAGCACGACGCAGACCGCCGCGGCGTCCTGCCAGCGCAGGTCGATTGTCGCCAGCACGCCGTCCCGGGCGGCGATCAGGGCCGGCAGCAGGTCCGATTTCAGCCGCGCCACCAGCACCTGGCATTCCGGGTCGCCGAAGCGGACGTTGTATTCCAGCAGCTTCGGGCCGTCCGGGGTCAGCATCAGCCCGGCATAGAGCACGCCCCGGTATGGCCGGCCCTCGGCCGCCATGGCGCGGACCGTCGGGCCGATGATCTCGTCCATCACCCGGGCCTGCAGGGCATCGTCCATCAGCGGGCTCGGCGAGAACGCGCCCATGCCGCCGGTGTTGGGACCGCGGTCGCCGTCGAAGGCGCGCTTGTGATCCTGGGCGGCGGCGAGCGGCCGTACAGTGTCGCCGTCGACCAGGGCGAAGACGCTGACCTCGGGGCCGGTCAGGCACTCCTCGATGATGACCTGCGCACCGGCGGCACCGAAGGCCTGCTCGACCAGGGCGGCGTCGATGGCCGCCAGGGCGGCGTCCTCGCTCGCCGCCACGACCACGCCCTTGCCGGCCGCCAGCCCGTCCGCCTTCACGACGATCGGGGCGCCGCGCTCGGCGACATAGGCCTTGGCGGCATCGGGATCGGAGAACCGGGCATAGGCGGCGGTGGGGATGCCGTGCCGGGCGCAGAGATCCTTCATGAAGGCCTTGGACCCCTCGAGCTCGGCGGCCGCGGCGCTCGGCCCGAAAGCCTTGATCCCGGCCGCCTCCAGCCGGTCGACCAAGCCCAGCACCAGCGGCGCCTCGGGACCGACGACGACGAAGTCGATGGCGGTCTCGCGGCAGAAGGCGACCAGGGCGTCGATGTCGTCGGCGGCGATGGCGACGCAGTCCGCCTCGGCGGCGATGCCGGCATTGCCCGGCGCGCAATAGAGCGCGTCGCAGAGCGGCGAGGCGGCGATCGCCCAGCACAGGGCATGTTCCCGGCCGCCCGATCCGACCACCAGCACGCGCATCGCCGCTCCTTGCTATAAGGTGTTGGATACAGGGTTTATGATGACGCCGTACTGTCGACGCAAGACCTAGTGGATATGAGCGGATCGCCCCCGGGCTCGAACCTCCCCGAATTCACCGTCACCGAGATCTCCGCCGCGCTGAAGCGCACGGTGGAGGAGGTCTACGGCCATGTCCGGGTCCGCGGCGAGATCTCGCGTCCCAGCCGGCCGGGTTCGGGCCACGTCTATTTCACCCTGAAGGACGAATCGGCGGTGCTGGACGCGGTGTGCTGGCGCGGCACCGTGTCGCGGCTTTCGGTGCAGCCGGAGGAGGGCATGGAGGTGATCGCCACCGGCCGGCTGACCACCTTCGCCGGCCGCTCGAAATACCAGATCGTGGTCGAGGCGCTGGAACTGGCCGGCGAGGGCGCGCTGCTGAAGCTCCTGGAGGAGCGTCGCCGCAAGCTGGCGGCCGAGGGCCTGTTCGCCGAGGAGCGCAAGCGGCCGCTGCCCTTCCTGCCCGAGGTGATCGGCGTCGTCACCTCGCCCACCGGGGCGGTGATCCGCGATATCCTGCACCGGCTGGCCGACCGCTTTCCGCGCCATGTGCTGGTCTGGCCGGTGCTGGTCCAGGGCGAGGGGGCGGCGGAACAGGTGGCCGCCGCCATCGAGGGCTTCAACGGCCTTGAGGCCGGCGGCGCGGTGCCGCGCCCGGACCTGCTGATCGTGGCGCGCGGCGGCGGCAGCCTGGAAGACCTGATGCCGTTCAACGAGGAGATCGTGGTGCGCGCCGCCGCGGCGAGCGCGATCCCGCTGATCTCCGCCGTCGGGCACGAGACCGACACCACGCTGATCGATTTCGCCGCCGACCGCCGCGCCCCGACCCCGACCGCGGCGGCCGAGATGGCGGTGCCGGTGCGCGCCGAGCTGACGGCGACGGTGCTCGACCTGGAGCGCCGGGCGGTCGCCGGCATGGCGCGCCTCGTCGAGGAGCGCCGGGTAAGGGGTCGAAGGCCTTGGACGGGGGCTCGGCGACCCGATGCGGCTGATGGAGGGCGCGGCCCAGCGTCTCGACGACCGCGCCGAGCGCTTGGTTCGCGCCCTGCCGCTGCTGGTCGAGCGGCGCCGGGGCCAGCTCGCGGAAGCCGCCGCCCGCCTGCGCCATCCGGGCCAGCAAATGGGCGACGCGGCGCGGCAGATCGGCCAGCTGGGCGAGCGTCTCGCGGTCGCCGCCGGCCGCGCCGTCACCGAGGCCGGGACCCGGTTCGGCTCGGTGGCCAAGCTGCTGGAGAGCTACTCCTACCAGGACGTCCTGCGCCGCGGCTACACGCTGGTCCGCGACTCGGCCGGAACGCCGGTCACTGATCCGGCCGTCCTGACCGCGGGTGTGGAGTTCGAGGTCGAATTCCGGGATCGGGCGACCATCGGAGCGGTGGTGACCAGGGAGGCGGGGAAGGCGGCGCCGCCGGCTGCTCAGTCCCGGCCGGCCGCAAAACGCAAGCGGTCCGGGCCGCCAAAGCCCAAATCGGAGCAGGGAAGCCTGTTCTGAGCGGCGACCCCGGAGCGACGGCTTCCGGGCTGTTAGATAAAATTTGAAAGATATTTTCGGTTAATCACTGATACACTGATGACGGGCGCGCTCGCTGCCCCCCGGAAAACTCTGGAGCCGTTCAATGCAGACAGTAGGAGAGGCGTGGGTCTATCAGCTCAATGAGCGGATCCTCACGATAGAAGAATACGTCCGCAGCATTATCGAGCATGGCCGTTTTGGCGGCACACGCGCGGTGTTCGAAGCGCTGGAGCGGGAGACCAATCGACTGGAAAGAATGGTCTCCGAATCGTCGAGTCAGCTCGATCTGCTTTCGTTGGAAAGCGGCGAATACGGCGCCCAGGCGCGCTCTCTGCAACAACGGCTGGTCGGCCTGCTCCGCTTATTGTTCGACAAGGCCGGCGCCGGTGACATCCCGGAAGGCGAGTTGACCAACTGGGCGCGGGCGCTACGCATGTCCGTCAACCAGATGCAGGATATCGATGCCGGCCATGCGCACACCAGCGTGCCCGGCAAGGCTGATCCCAACATACCGGCCACGGCGAAGAACCATGTCTCGTCGATCCAGTTGATCGCCGTGCTGATCTTGCTGATCACCTGGACAATCCTGAAGAAGAACAAGAACGGGTCGGACGACGCCTGACCCGGTGGGCGCAGGCAGTCCGGCGCCGGAGGACGCTACCGGCCGAGGACCGGTCGCAGGGCGGTGACCAGCGCCGGTTCATCCGCCCATTCGACCGTCACCGGCAGCGATGTCACCATCTGCCGCGCCTCCGCGGGCAGGCGGACTTGGTCCTTTGACGTGGTCATCAGCACGGCATCGGCCTCGGCGGCCAGGTCGACCATGCGCATCACCTCGTCGGCGCTGATCGCCTGGTGATCTGCGAAGGCGAAGCGGGCGACCAGGGTGGCGCCGAGCCCGCGCAAGGTGTCGAAGAACTTCTCCGGACGGGCGATCCCGGCGAAGGCGATCACCGGCCGGCCGCGCAGCCATCCGGTCTCGCCCTCGGGCACGATGCGGGCGCGGATTACCGGCAGGTCGTAGCGCTTCAGCAGCGCGCCGATTCCGCTTGTGTCCTCACCCATCAGGATCGCGGCGCTGGCGCGGGAGATGGCATCCACCGGGCGCTCGCGCAGGGGGCCTGCGGGGATCATGCGGCCATTGCCGAAGCCCGACTCGCCATCGACCACCAGCAGCGACACATCCTTGTGAAGGGTCGGGTTCTGGAATCCGTCATCCATCACCAGCACTCCGGCCCCGTCGGCGACGGCGGCACGGGCGCCGGCCGGGCGGTTGCGGGAGACCCAGCACGGCGCCTCGGCCGCCAGCAGCAGCGGCTCGTCGCCGACGGCGCGGGCGTCATGGGTCGCTGGGTCGACGCGCAGCGGTCCCGCCTTGCGGCCGCCATAGCCGCGGCTGAGGAAGTGCGGCCGGTGGCCGGCCGCGATCAGGTGGCGCGCGACGGCGATGGCGACCGGGGTCTTGCCGGCGCCGCCGGCGACCACGTTGCCGACGCAGATCACCGGCACCCCGGCCCGGGCCGGCTGGGCACGGTCGATGCGCCAGCGCCCGGCGCCGGCATAGAGGCTGCCCACCGGGCTCAGCACCCGCGCGGCGAGCCCCGGTTCGCGGTACCAGAAGCCGGGCGCCTTCATGCCGCCTCGTCCGCCGCGCCGGAGCCGAGCAGGGGGCCGAGCGCGTCCATCATCCGGTCGATGACACCGGCATTGCGGGCGGCAACGCCGCCAGCGGCCTCGGCGAGGCGATCGCGTTCGGCGTCGTCCGACAGCAGGCGCGCGACCGCCTCGCCCAGCCCGGCGGCGTCGGCCACCGGGACAGACCCGCCGACGGCATCGAGCTGGCCGGTGATCTCGGCGAAATTGCCCATGTGCGGCCCATAGAGAATGGCGGAATCGAGCTGTGCCGGCTCGACCGGATTGTGCCCACCATGGGGAACCAGCGAGCCGCCGATGAAGACGATCAGCGCCAGCCGCAGCATGGTGCCCATCTCGCCCATGGTGTCGGAGATGTAGATGTCGCTGCCGGCCTCGGGGAGCGCGCCGGTCGAGCGCAGGGCGACCGTCAGCCCGGACTCCCTGATGCCATCAGCGATGGCGGGCCCACGTGCCGGGTGTCGTGGCACGATGATCGTCAGCAGGTCCGGGGTGGTCGCGGCGATCTGCCGGTGCGCCTCGGCGCAGAGCGCCTCCTCGCCGTCATGGGTGCTGGCGGCCAGCCACACGGGGCGCCCATCCACCGCCTGCCGCAGCGCGGCCAGCGCCTGGGCGTCGACCGGCAGCGGTTCGGCGGAGAACTTCAGGTTGCCGATCGGGCCGATCCGTCCGATGCCGAGGCGCCGCAGCCTCTCTGCGGTCTCGTCGTTCCAGGGCAGGATCACCTGGAACACCGAGAGCAGCGACCGGATGGCCCCCGGCACCCGGCGCCAACGGTCATAGGACCGGGCCGAGAGCCGGGCATTGACCATGGCGGCCGGGATCGCCCGGCGTCCGATCTCCGACAACAGGTTGGGCCAGATTTCCGATTCCACCCACAACACCAGGTCTGGCCGCCAATGATCCAGGAAGCGGCGAACATAGGGCATGCGGTCGACCGGCACGTATTGGTGCATCGCCCGGTCGGGAAGGCGCTCGTCCATCAGCTGCGCCGAGGTGACCGTGCCGGTGGTGACCAGCACCGACAGGCCGGGGTCTTCGTCCAACAACCGGTGCACCAGGACCTGCACGGACAGGGCCTCGCCGACGCTTGCCGCATGGATCCAGGCGAGTCGCCCCGGCGGCCGGGCGAGCGCCGGCTGTCCCAGACGCTCGCCGCGGCGCGCCGGATCCTCCTTGCCGGCCGCCTGCCGGCGGTCGAGGACCAGCGGCACGATCGGCGCGGCGATGGCGGTCAGCCCGCGGTACAGGGCATAGAGCATGCTGCCGTCTAGCGCGCGGGCCGGCGTGGTGCAAGTGCGCCGATCACCCGCTGCCCGCCGGCCTACGCCGCCTGCGCGGTGTTCCGGATCGGGCGCAGGTGGCCCATGAACTGCTGCACGGAGACCGGCCAGGCGTATTTCAGGGCGAAGGCGCGGCAGGCCTCGGCGGGAATGGCGAGGGCGGCATCGACGGCCTTGGACAGGTCCTCGTCCAGGGCGCCGACGCCGCTGCCGTCCAGCACGTCGACCGGACCGGTCACCGGATAGGCGGCCACGGGCACGCCGCAGGCCAGCGCCTCCAGCATCACCAGGCCGAAGGTGTCGGTGCGCGACGGGAAGACGAACACGTCGGCCGCGGCATAGTGGCGCGCCAGCTCATCGCCGTGCTTGGCGCCGACGAAGCGGACATCCGGAAACTTGGCCTGCAGCGCCGGCAGCTGCGGACCGTCGCCGACGACGTATTTGGTGCCGGCATTGGGCAGCGACAGGAAGGCCTCGATGTTCTTCTCGACCGCCACGCGGCCGGTGTAGAGCTGGATCGGGCGTGGCCCGTCCAGGAAATCCTTGTCGCGGGGGTGGAACAGCTCGACGTCGACCCCGCGGGTCCAGCGCACGAGATTGACGAAGCCCCGCGACCTGAGCTCGTTCTCCACCGAGTCGGTCGCCACCATCACCGCGCTGGCCGGGCGATGGAACCGCCGCAGCATGGCGAAGGTCCAGGAGACCGGAATGCCGGTCCTGACGTGCAGGTAGTCGGGGAACATGGTGTGGAACGAGGTGGTGAATTCCAGCCCGCGGGTCAGGCAGTATTTCCGCGCTGCCCATCCGAGCGGCCCCTCGGTGGCGATGTGGATGGCATCCGGTGCGAAACTGTCGATCATCTTCGGCAGCCGGCGGCGGGCGCCGAGCGCCAGGCGGATTTCCGGATAGGTCGGGCAGGGAACCGAGCGGAACCGGTCCGGACCGATGATCTCCGCGACATGGCCCTGGGCGATCAACGTGTCGCGGGTCGTCCGCAGGGTCCGAACCACGCCATTGACCTGTGGTTCCCAGGCATCGCTGATGATCAGAATCCTCACGAAATCCCTCTCATGTGATGATTGGCATGCGACCAGGGGCCCGGACCGCGCAGGTGCCAAAACGGCTACCGGCGGACAACTGCACTCGCCAGGCCACGTAATGGCAGACAATGGCGGCATGGATATGGCGTCAGGCGGCGGCCTTGATGGGAATGGGCAACCGCGCCGGCCGGGTCCGTTCGTTCTCGCCGGCCCAGCACAGGATTCCCAGCTCCCCCGGCTGGTACTCGACCAGGGCCGCGCAGCTCTCGACCCAGTCGCCGTCATTGACATAGGCGAAGCCGCTCATGTCCTTGATCCCTGCATTGTTCGCGGCCAGCAAAACTCCATAGGCGGTGTCGCCGAACCGTGCCGGCAATCTGGCGTAGATCACGAGCACAAGAGGGCATCGTCTTTCGGTGATTGATGACAGTGCCCATGAGTAGCGCTCTGAATGACGGCTCGGTCGGCCGAAGCGTCCGCCGTGATTGTCTGATCATTTACAATCCCACGGCCGGAAATCGCCGCCGACGCAAGCTGGAAGCGGCGATGGCGGTGCTGCGGGACAAGGGCGTGGCGGTGGAGCTGGCGGAAACCACCGGCGCCGGCGATGCCGAGGTGTTGGCGCGGGAGGCCGATGACGGCCTGTCCATGGTGGTGGTGGCCGGTGGGGACGGCACCATCAACGGCGCGATCAACGGGCTGATGGCCCGGGCCGCGAATGGGCGTCCGGTGCCGCCGTTCGGCGTGCTGCCTCTGGGGTTCGCCAATGTGCTGGCGGGAGAATTGGGACTGCCGGCGCGGCCGGAGGCGGCCGCCTCGGTGCTCGCGGAGGGGCCGACCGCACGGATCAATCTCGGCCGGGCCAACGGACGGTATTTCTCGATCGTGGCCGGCGTCGGGTTCGACGCCCGGGTCGTGGAGCGCATCGATCCGGCGGTGAAACGGCTGCTGGGCAAGGGCGCCTACGTGCTGGCGACGCTGCGCGAGTTGCTGGAACTGGCGCCGGCCCGGTTTCACGTCACGGCCGGGAACGGACCGCTGGACGCCTCGGCCGTGGTGATCGCCAGTGGCCACTACTACGCCGGCCGCTTCGTATTGGCGCCGAACGCCAGCCTGGTCGGCCGGCAGCTTCAGATCTGCGTGTTCCAGAGCTCCGGCCGATGGGCCGTCATCCGCTATCTGGTCGCCATGGCCCTCGGCCTGTTGCCGCGGCTGTCGGACTACACGGTGATACCAGCCGAGTCGGCGCTGGTGACCGGGGCGGAGGACACGCCGGTCCAGGGCGACGGCGACATCCTGGCCCGGCTGCCGTTGCGGGCCGAACTGGTGCCGCAGGCCATCGAGGTCATCGTGCCGGAAGGCTCGGCCCTGGCGCAGGCCGCCTGACCCCGTTCCGGGCTACTTGCCGGCGACCGTCATGCCGTCGATGCGCAGTGTCGGGCAGTCGACGCCATAGCGGAACTGCAGGTCCGAGGCCGGAGTCAGCGCCTTGAACATGTCCTTCAGATTGCCGGCGACCGTGACCTCGTTCACCGGATAGGCGATCTCGCCCTTCTCGATCCAGAACCCGTTGGCGCCGCGGCTGTAGTCGCCGGTCACGCCATTGACTCCCATGCCCATCATGCCGGTGACGTAGAGACCCTGATCGATCTCGCCGATCAGGTCGTCGCGGGCGGTCGCGCCCGCGGCCATGTAGAGATTGGTCGGAGCCGGCGAGGGCGGTCCGCTGGTGCCGCGCGAGGCATGACCGGTCGTGGACAGGCCGAGTTGCCTGGCCGAGCGCAGATCCATGATCCAGGTGGTCAGAACGCCGTCGGCGATCAGCTCGCGGCGGGCATTGGCGACGCACTCGCCGTCGAACGGTTTGGAGCGCCGGCCGCGGACCATATGCGGATCGTCGATGACGGTGATGCCGTCGGCGAACACCGCCGTTTCCAGGGCGTCCTTCAGGAAGCTGGTGCCGCGGGCGATCGCCGGCCCGCTGATCGCGCCGATGAGGTGGCGCAGCATGCTTCCCGATACGCGCGGGTCGAAGACGACCGGGACCCGGCTCGTATCGACCTTGCGCGCGCCCAGCCGCGCCACCGCCTTCTCGCCGGCCCGGCGGCCGATGGTGGCGGCGTCCTCCATGTCTTCCGCATGCACCGCGCTGGTGAAATCGTAATCGGTCTCCATGCCGGTGCCTTCGCCGGCGATGACCGAGGTCGACAGGCTGCTGCCGCTCAGCGCATAGGCACCGGCGAATCCGTTGCTGGCGGCGATGGCGATATCGGTGCGGCTCCAGCCCGCTTCCGCGCCCTCGGAGTTGGTCACCCCCTCGACCGCCAGGGCGGCGTCCTCCGTCGCGCCGGCCAGGGCGATCAGATGCTCCGCCGCCGGCTCGACCGGGTCGCACAGGTCAAGGTCAGGCCAGTCGGTGGCCAGCTGGTCCGGCTCCGCCAGGCCGCAATAGGGGTCCTCGGGCACTGTCCTGGCCATGGCGACGGCGCGGTCGACCAGCTCGTCGAGGGCGGCCGCCGAACGATCGGAGGACGAGACGATCGCCATGCGCCGGCCGACGAACACCCTGAGCCCCAGATCGCCCTCTTCGGCGCGCTCCAGGCGCTCGGGCTTGCCCAGCCGCTGCGACAGCGACAGCGAAACGGCATTGTAGAGCAGGGCATCGGCGGCATCGGCCCCGGCCGTCTGGGCCTTGGCGATGAGATCCTGGAGCAGGGTCAGCGAGTCGTCGGATGAGGTGGCGGGCGCATCGGCCATGGCCGTCTCCAATTGCGGTCATCGATCACCGGCCCGATCCGGGCCGGCCGTGAAGGGCCGGTAGCGGCCGTGCTATTCGTCGACGTCGTCGGCATCGACCTGGCCGGCGATGCGTCGGCGCACATGCGACCAGGACATCCCGATCGCCAGCACCGCGGCCATCACCACGAGGATCACATAGGTCATCTGCTGGCCCTGTCCCGGCACGATCAGCCCGAAATCGATCAGCACCCAGACCAGCGAACCGAAGAAGGCGATGGCAAGCGCTAGCCCGATCGGACCAATCGAGCGCCAGGTCGCACGCAGGAACACGATGTAGGCGATCACGATCACCACGCCGGCCAGCGCTTTCAACGGGAGTTGGCCGGATACCGGGTCGGTGACCCAGGCGTAATACGAGTAAGCGGTCGGGTTGAAGGTCGCGAACACCAGGACCAAGGCCGCGACGAGGCGGATGAGGAAGTTCGGCCAGCTGAACATCGGGCGCGCCATGTCAGGAGTCCTCGCACGTCTCGAATCCGGTTGATTCGGGTGGCTATTATGGGACCAGGCCAGGGCTCCGCAACCGATGATCCGGGGATCCATGATCGATGCCGGCCGGCGGACCGCCGGGCGCACGCGGGTCGGCAACCGTGCTCATACCGCCGCTGTCGGAGAGGGCTGTGGTTCTGCCGACTGGCGGTTGATCACCATGAGCCGCAGATAAACCGCGATGCCGGTCAGGGTCGCGCCGGTCATGATGAAGGCGAGCGGCAGCTGGCTCTCGGTGACCAGGTGTCCGGCCAGGGCGCTGGCGCCGGCACCAAACGCCATCTGAAGGAACCCGGTAAGCCCGCTCGCAGCGCCGGCGCGCCTGGGGATGACGCTGATCGCGCCGGCGGTGCCGTTGGGAATGTTGAGCCCGTTGCCGATCGCCGACAGGGTCATCGGCGCGAACAGCGCCAGCGGAACGAACCAGCCGGCCGCCCACAGCACGAACATCAATACGCCGCCCGCCAGATTGAATGCGAGGCCGACGCCGATCATACGGTCGATCCCGATGCGCATGGACAGCCGGCCGGAGACCAGGTTGCCGCTCATGTAGCCGATCGCGCTCAGGGCGAAATACCAGCCATATTCGCTGGGCGGCCGATCCATCAGCTCGACGACCACATAGGGTGCGCCGCCGAGGAAGGCGAAGAAGCTCGCGCTGGCCAGTGTGGTGGCGAAGGCGTAGCCCCTGAAGACCGGCGAGCGCAGCAGCTCGGCATAGCTTGCGACGAAGCCGCCAAGGCCCGGCAGCGGCTGCAGCTGGCTGTTGCTCTCATGCAGCAGCAGAACGGCGAACAGGGTGACGACGGCGCCGAACATCCCGACGAACACGAAGATCGAGCGCCAGCCGAGCCAATCATCCAGGTAGCCGCCGATCAACGGCGCCACCATCGGTGCCATCACCATCGCCGCCGTGATATAGGCGATGACGCTGGCCGATCGCTCGCGCGCGAACAGGTCGCGGACGATCGCCCGCGCCAGGACGAGGCCGGAACACCCGCCCAGCGCCTGGATGACGCGGCCGGCGATCAGCACCTCGATGCTGGTCGCCACCATGGCCAGGACGGTGCCGGCGAGGAACAGCCACAGCCCGCCCAGCAGCATCGGCCGGCGGCCAAATCGGTCCGACAGCGGGCCGTATGCCAGCTGGCCGAAGGCGATGCCGGCGAGGTAGAGGCCCAGCGTCAGCTGGACGGTGCCGTAATCGGTTCCGAAGACCTCGGGCAGCCGCGGCATGGAGGGCATGAAGATGTTGAGTGCCAGCGGTCCGACCGTGCTGACCGCCACCAGGACTGCAATCGGAGGCTGTTTGTTGTTATCCGGCATCGAATTTCAAACTCGGGGTTCCAGCGGCGATTGGCAAGCATCGATCACGTTTTTTCGACGCGTCGCGGCCGCTCCGGTACAATGAACAACCCGTTAACAAGCCGGTAATCGCGACCGTGATAGCGTCCCGCAGCCGCTGTATGGAGCATCTGATCGAAGTCACCGCAGGGGAGTGCCTGTGACAAACCGTTGCATCTCGAACAAGGCGGCCGGCGTCGCGGCCGCTTCGCTCTTGGCCGTCGCGCTCGTCGCCGACTCCGTTTCGTTGGCCGCGGAGGAGATTGCCTGGAACAATATCCTGAACCCGGCCCAGGGCGTTCCGAACGCGGTCGGGTCCTATTCCAATGGCTGCATCGACGGCGCCCATGAACTGCCGCCGGAAGGAGTCGGCTACCAGGTCGTGCGGCTGAACCGGCATCGTAACTACGGGCATCCCGAGTTGGTGCGCTACCTCCTCGACCTTGGAATGCGCGTCGACGAGGCGGGGATCGGCTCCATGCTGGTCGCCGACATGGCGCAGCCGCGCGGCGGTCCGATGCCGTCCGGGCATATCAGCCACCAGAGCGGCCTGGACGCCGATATCTGGTTCCGCCTCGACATGCCGCCAACCTCGCGCGAGGAGCGCAACGGCGCGCTGGCGCGGATCATGATCGACCGGTCGGACTGGTCGCTCGACGAGGAGGCCTGGACCGACGGCCACGTGGAGTTGGTGCGGCTGGCGGCGACCGACCCGCGGGCCGCGCGGGTCTTCATCCATCCGACCCTCAAGCGCGACATCTGCGAGCGCGATTGGGACGACCGCAGCTGGCTCAGAACCCTGCGCCCCTGGTTCGGGCATGACGCCCATTTCCATGTCCGGCTGCACTGCCCCGACGACAGCCCGAACTGCCTGCCTCAGAGCGAGCCGCCCGCAGGCGACGGCTGTGGCGAGGAACTGATGTCCTGGTTCCCGGAGCCCGGCGAGCCGCCGCCGCGGCCGACCTCCGGTCCGCGCGTTTTCCCGCCGCCCTCGGCCACCTGCGTCGCCATCGCGAACAAGGACTGATGCCCGACTCGTCGACCCTGGACCGGGCCAAGAGCTATCCCTACCGCGTGGAGAGGCGCAGTTTCCGGTACGTGGACGGGCGGGCGGTGGCGGAGACCCGTCTCCGCCACGATGACCGGCTGCCGGTGGTCGCCTTCGGCTCGAACCGGTCCGCCGAGCAACTGGCGCGGAAGTACCGCGGCTGGCCGGAAGGCACGGAGATCCCGGTCACGCTGGCCCGGCTGACCGGCCATGACGTCGTCTACTCCGCCCATTTTGCCCGGTATGGCGCGGTCCCGGCGACGCTGTATCCGGATAGCGCCGTCACCGTGGAGGTGTCCGTCATCTGGCTGACCGAACCGCAGCTTCGGCGCATG
>JAAUYH010064029.1_pt1 | contig 14713 bp, 12 predicted proteins | sample 7278061 | NCBI WGS metagenome assembly JAAUYH01 (sample SAMN14350203, study PRJNA611818) | marine sediment metagenome | isolation source: surface marine sediment (0.6m) | place: French Polynesia: Moorea | collected 2018-08
ACAAACAAAACAAAGTAATTCTGATAATCGGTGAAATTCTGAAAATATTTTGGTTCATCGTTATTTATTCTTAATCCTATCTCCCTGTCCCCAGAAGCCATCGTATTTAATAACTTCAATATCCCCTAAAACTTTTGTCTGGCAAGCCAAGCGGCGATTTTTGCTACTAGAATGAGGAGGAAGAGATGTGCGAGTGCGTTCGCGCCAATTAGCTGGAGAAACTGCCCCTTTAATCTCCACAGCACAAGTACCACAAGTACCGATACCCCGACAGTTAATGATTTTGGACTTGCCGTTATATAAATTAATTTGGTGTTTTAGTAAAACTTTGCGTAAATTTGCACCAGCTTCACAAGTTAAAGTTTTTCCCTGAACTTTGACTTTAGGCATGAGTAACTCTTTATACTTTGAATAAGAAACTATGATTGTCTCTCTGAGTAACTTAACATTTGTTAACTTTAAATTGGGTAAAAAATTAGGCTAATGACTCTAAAACGCACAATTTGGCTTTACGACACAACACTTAGAGATGGTTCTCAGAAAGAAGGCATCTCATTATCTTCAGATGATAAGCTCAAAATTGCTCGTAAGCTCGATGAAATGGGCGTTCCTTTTATTGAAGGTGGCTGGCCTGGAGCAAATCCTAAAGATGTCCAATTTTTCTGGAAACTCAAAGAACAACCCCTACAACAAGCAGAAATAGTGGCATTTTGTTCCACTCGTCGTCCCCACAAAACCGCTGCCGAAGATTCGATGTTACAGGCAATTTTAGCCGCAGGAACTCACTGGGTAACTATCTTTGGTAAGTCTTGGGATTTACATGTTACCGCAGGCTTAAAAACCAGCTTAGAAGAAAATCTGGCAATGATTAAAGATACCATTGAGTATCTCCGCAGTCAGGGCAGAAAAGTCGTTTACGATGCCGAACATTGGTTTGATGGTTACAAACACAACCCAGAATATGCCCTGAAAACTTTGGTCACTGCTTGGGAGGCGGGGGTAGAATGGTTGGTTTTATGCGATACCAATGGTGGTACTTTACCCCACGAAATTAGTCAGATTATGGCAGAAATGATTGCTGAGCGATCGGAGTTACAAAATGCTCACGCTTCAGGCAAATTGGGGATTCATACCCATAATGATAGTGGTACGGCAGTAGCTAATGCGATCGCCGCAGTCAGGACAGGGGCAACTATGGTCCAGGGAACAATCAATGGTTATGGGGAAAGATGTGGCAATGCGGATCTATGTACCCTCATTCCCAACCTACAGCTGAAACTAGGTCATCGCTGCTTAGAAGAGCGACAATTAGCACAACTAACTATTGCCAGTCATTTGGTGAGTGAAACAGTCAATCTTGCCCCAGACAATCATGCTCCTTTTGTCGGACGTTCGGCTTTTGCTCATAAAGGAGGTATTCATGTTTCGGCAGTAGAAAGAAACCCCCTAACTTATGAACACATCAATCCCAAAGCGGTAGGTAATCGCCGACGAATTGTCATCTCGGAACAGTCTGGCTTAAGCAATGTTTTGCACTATGCCCATAAGTTTGGGATTAAACTGCAAAAACAAGACCCTAGCTGTAGCGAAATTTTACAGCAATTAAAAGCTTTAGAGCTTGAAGGCTATCAATTTGAAGCGGCTGAAGCTAGCTTTGAATTATTAATGCGCTCGGCTTTGAAGCAGCGTAAACGTTTGTTTCAACTGCGGGGTTTTCAAGTTCACTGTGATATTAATCAAGAAGGCGATGATTCTCTGCGCCAAGCTTTAGCGACTATTAAAGTAGAAGTAGATGGTACATATTTACTGGAAGTCGCCGAAGGTAATGGTCCTGTATCTGCTCTCGATACTGCTTTACGTAAAGCCTTGACTAAATTTTATCCAGAGATCGCTGATTTTTATTTAGCTGACTACAAAGTGAGAATTTTAGACGGTAGTGCAGGAACGGCGGCGAAAACTCGTGTCCTGGTAGAATCGAGCAACGGTTTAGAACGTTGGACAACCATAGGAGTCTCTACTAACATTTTGGATGCTTCTTATCGAGCAGTGGTTGAGGGCATAGAATATGGTTTGTTATTATTAGAGGCTGCCGACCACTCTAAAGTAGCTTGTCGATTGCCAAATTAAAGGAAAGGCTTAATCCAGTTACAGGCGATCGCCAGATCTAAAATAAAACGGGCAAAGGCAAAACAAATAATGCTCTGGATGACTAAAATTGCCAACAGCCAAGGTGATGGTAAAAAACCTGTGGCTTCAACTAAAGCCAAACCGCGGACTAAGCCAAATGCCAAGACTGCACCATCATTCAAATGGGCATTGCGATCGCCACGGATAATATAACGATAAGTTACACCAAACAGAAACCCCGTCAGCACACCCACGGGAACTGGCAGCCACCAAGGTAAATTTGTCACTGCTGGAGTCGAGCTTAAAATCGACATTTTAGCTAAAATAATTACTACTTCTGAAACTACGAAAGCCCCTGAAGATAATGTTCCCGCTTTTACAGATTCAATTCTTTCCGTTGCTAAACTAGGCACAATACACACCACAAAATAACCACTTAGAAGTATGATAGGTTGTATAGTTGCCTTATTAATTGCATATTTCACAAACGGATACTAATATGGATATTTTGACGTTAGGTTGGGTTACCATTCTCGCTCTATTTACTTGGTCGATCGCTATGGTAGTATGGGGTCGCAACGGATTTTAGACCGTGGAAACAAATTATTTACTTAATACCCTATTTTTAGTCGCTTTAGGACTGCTAGGTTTAGTCAGTCTGGGAGTACTTTATCTTTCTACAGTTCAATGGCGCGATCGCCGTCGCCAAGGTCGCGATAAGCGCGGCAGAAGTTAACAGCCAATTCTCATAATTTATTGCTATATAAGGGATGTTCTACGGAATATCCCTTTAGTTTTGGAGCCAAACTGAGAACAATATAGAAATCAGCCAATCTCACAACCGTCACTCATAGGTTCGGAAAACTACACTACCTAATACCTCGGATCACCTTGCACTATGTATAAGTGACGATGTGAAAACTGAGGCGAGGCAAGCTAGCCGAAAAAACTCATTGCATTGTAAATCGAGCAGCCTCAAAAAATAATTTTAATCTTGTTGTTAAATTCGGAGTATTACTCAAAGTATGGCAAAAGTTGTTGGTATTGACTTAGGAACTACTAACTCTTGTGTAGCAGTGATGGAAGGGGGGAAACCCACGGTTATAGCTAACGCAGAGGGTTTTAGAACCACTCCCTCAGTTGTCGCTTATGCCAAAAACGGCGATCGCCTAGTTGGTCAAATCGCTAAACGTCAGGCGGTAATGAACACTGGTAACACTTTTTATTCTGTCAAGCGTTTTATTGGTCGTAAATACGACGAAGTAACCAATGAAACCAAAGAAGTAGCTTACAAAGTGTTACGAGACAGTAATGGCAACGTAAAATTAGACTGTCCCGCACAACAAAAGCAATTTGCTCCAGAAGAAATTTCTGCTCAAGTTCTCCGCAAATTAATCGATGATGCCAGTAAATATTTAGGGGAAAAAGTAACCCAAGCTGTTATCACTGTACCTGCTTACTTTAATGACTCTCAGCGTCAAGCAACTAAAGACGCTGGTAAAATTGCTGGGGTTGAAGTTCTACGCATCATCAACGAACCTACTGCGGCATCCCTAGCCTATGGTTTAGATAAAAAAAGCAACGAAACCATTTTAGTATTTGACTTGGGTGGTGGTACATTCGACGTATCGATCCTGGAAGTGGGTGACGGTGTATTTGAGGTATTGTCTACCTCTGGGGATACCCACTTAGGTGGTGACGACTTCGATAAAAAAGTCGTTGACTATTTAGCCGAAGAATTCCAACGAAACGAAGGTATCGATCTCCGCAAAGATAATCAAGCTTTACAACGTTTAACCGAAGCGGCAGAGAAAGCCAAGATTGAATTATCTAGCACTACTCAAACCGATATTAACCTGCCCTTCATTACCGCTACTCAAGAAGGACCCAAGCATTTAGATATGTCCTTAACTAGAGCGAAATTTGAAGAACTTTGCGCTGATTTGATCGACCGCTGTCGCGTTCCCGTAGAACAAGCTCTCAAAGATTCTAAACTGAGCAAAGATGGAATCGATGAAGTAGTTATGGTGGGTGGTTCTACCCGTATTCCCGCAGTCATCGATATAGTTAAACGAGCATTAGATAAAACTCCTAACCAAACAGTTAACCCCGATGAAGTGGTAGCAGTGGGTGCGGCTATTCAAGCTGGTGTCTTGGGTGGAGAAGTCAAAGACATCTTATTACTAGACGTTACTCCTCTATCTCTTGGGGTAGAAACTCTAGGGGGAGTAATGACCAAGATTATTCCTCGTAACACTACTATTCCTACCAAAAAATCTGAAACCTTCTCTACTGCCGTTGACGGTCAAACAAATGTAGAAATTCACGTTCTGCAAGGGGAAAGGGAATTTGGTAAAGACAATAAGAGTTTGGGAACTTTCCGCCTAGATGGTATTCCTCCCGCACCTCGTGGCGTACCTCAAATTGAAGTTACTTTTGATATCGATGCCAACGGTATTTTAAATGTCACGGCTAAGGACAAAGGTACTGGTAAAGAACAGTCAATTAGTATCACTGGTGCATCTACTCTCCCCGAAGATGAAGTAGACCGCATGGTACAAGAAGCCGAAAGCAATGCTGCGGCTGATAAAGAGCGTCGCGAGAAAATCGATCGCAAAAACCAAGCAGACTCCCTAGTTTATCAAGCAGAAAAACAAATCAGCGAGCTAGGTGATAAAGTACCTGCTGACGATAAAACTAAAGTAGAAGGTTTGATTAAAGACCTTAAAGAAGCTGTAGCTTCTGACGATGATGAGAAAATTAAAACTCTCATGCCCGAATTGCAACAAACTCTCTACACTATTGGTAGTAACATCTATCAACAGGCTGGTGGTGCAGAAGCAGCAACGGGCGCACCTGGTGCTGATGCTGGTGCTGAAACTGCAGGTGGTACTGGTACTGGTACTGGTACTGGTACATCTGATGGTGGCGATGATGTCATCGATGCCGAATTTTCCGAAACTAAATAATACCGTTTCTATTTAATGAGATTAAAACTAATAAAAGGTTGTAGAATTAGTTGAAGATTATTTAAGGCATTGCTTGCTCCGTCCTTACGCTGAGGAAACCTCAGCGCGGGCGGTGCGCTTTTCCAGCCTTTTCCTGAATCCCATAGAGAATGTTGTTGATAGGTTTCTAGGACGGAAGCCACAGAAGGATTAAAGGGTACATTATTAAGTTGCACTTGCTAGAGCAATGAAAATACTTGATTTCTAATTTCTCAAAGGGAAGAAATTGGAAAAAACAGTGGGATTCACTTCTAAATTTTGGATCACGATCGCCGCCAGCCAAATATTCCAAATACTCAGGGTTAAAGCAGTGGTTAAGGCTGCTCCCACTATTCCCCAGAGAGGAATGGCAATGGCATTTAAACCCAGATTTATTAAAGCCGTACAACTCGAAACCAGCATTAATTTATTTTGATAACCTGTCATCGAGAGGAGATTGCCTACAGAACCCGAGAAAGCATTAACAAATTGTCCAATAACCAAGATTTTTAATGCCCAATGAGCTTCGATAAATTCTGCCCCAAATATGCCGAGAATGGGTTTAGCAAAAATGATTAAAATCAAAGCAATCGCCGTCGAAGACCAGAAAATCCAAACTGTAACCGTAGAAATAACTTTCTGTAATTCCAAGCGATCGCCTTTAAGATGGAGAATGGCAAAAGCAGGAGCAACCACCAGATTAATCGCTTGCAGTACAAAGCCAACCCAAAGGGCAGTTTTGGAGGCTGGACTATAAATTCCCACCGCCGCCGCCCCGACAAATGAACCTAACATCAAAATATCAGTTTGTACCAACAATTCGCGGAAGACACGATATAACAGTAGGGGCAGGGAAACCTTTAACCAGGTTCGAGGAGCATAAATAGGAGCAGTGGCAATAATTTCCCGCTCGAATTTGAACCAGATCGAGCCTGCTTGGGCGGCGATCGCTGTCAACAGTGTTCCCAAAGCAACCCAAGTCATAGGAATGCTGTTTAGAATATGGCGATCGTGCCAGAGAATAAAGCCTCCCAAAATAATCAGCAGCGGCCAAATTATTTTTGTAGGAGTGTAAGCTAGGACAAGACTTTCTGCTCCCCGAGCCATATCTTCCTGCAATAAAACCAACCCCTGTAAGGGAACTAACCAAATCCCAATGAGTAAAACGGGAGCAGAGGAAAAGTGATGATAGTGGTCGATCAGGAAAATTATTCCCGTGCCGAGGATGCCGAGGAATAAACCCATGCCCACCGTTAACTGCCAACTTCCGAGTATGAGTCCTCGCAGGAGTCCCCAATCCTGTTGTACGCGGTATTCATTAATTAAACGCACAACCGCCCGAGGCAAACCCAGGCTAGCAGGTATGGCTAATAACATAGACCAAGTAATGACATATTCGTAGATGCCATATTCAGTTTTTCCCATCCAGCGAGCGAGCAACACCTGAACGAGATAAACGAGAGCTAACCCCAGGAATTGTAAAGCGAGGGCAACAATACTGCTCTTACCTAATGTGATAAGTTTAGTACTATCTTCGATGTTGGTTATTGCAGTTTGAGCCATGAGGCAGAATATTCGGCGAAATTACTTTTGACTTCTAGTTTTCATGTATGATTTATTCATCTTGAAGATCAAGGTTATCACAGTCATAATCTCCATCTCTAATCAATTTTTTTCCTTATGGTAGTACACAACTATACTCTGTTTCAGAATCACTATGGCACTCCTGAAATGCGCCAAGTTTGGACGGAAGAAAATATGGTTCAGAAATGGTTAGATTGTGAAAAAGCTATGGTTTTGGAAATGGCTAATTTAGAGCTGTTGCCAGCAGAGGTTGCTAGTGAAATTGCCAGTAAGTCTTCCACAGAGTATCTAACTCCTGCCATGATTGCTGAAGTTTTAGCAAGTACGAAACACATAGGAGTTTCTTTGGTTAAGGCATTCGCTCAAATGTGTGGTGGTGCGGGAGAATACTATCATCTAGGACTGACAACCCAAGACATTTTGCTGACAGGTTTAACCTTACAAATGAGAGAAGCTTATGACTTAATCCTGCAACAACTATTAGACTTGGAAACAGTTTTGCTCGAACAAGCTGCTCGTTATAAACAAACCATTATGATGGGACGTACCCATGCACAACACGCTGTACCTCTAACTTTCGGGTTTACACTGGCGAGTTGGGCTTATGAAATTCGAGATCATATCGATCGTCTTCAAGAATTATCCAAGAGACTGTTTCGGGCAAAATTTACTGCTGCCGTTGGTACGCGCAATACTTGGGTTTATCTATTCGGTTTAGACAAGACACAAAAACTCATTGCCCAAACAAGTCAGCGTCTTGGTTTGGCAAACCCTCCCATTGATATTCAAACTAGAACCGATAGACTGGCTGAAATTGGATTTGTCCTAGCCAATTTGATCGCCTCTTTGGGCAAAATTGGTCTTAATATTCGCTATCTCAATGCAGAAGAAATTCGAGAAGTGGAAGAGCCGTGGGATTATCAAAAGCAATATTCTTCTAGCACCATGCCTAATAAACGCAATCCAGAAACTAGTGAATGGCTAGATGGGTTGGCTAAAATTGCCCAAGGAAATGCTACAGCCCTGCTAAGTATAACCATTCTTAGTGAGCGGGATGCTACTAGAATGGCACCAACCTTTAAATGTATTGCCGATAATTTTCTCCTCACATCTGCTGCCCTCTCTAAAGCAACTTATATCCTCCAAAATTTGCGCGTTAACCAAGATAAAATGCTCCAAAATCTATATTTAACCAATGGTTTGGCAATGGCTGAAGCTGTCATGTTAAAACTTTGGCAAAAAACTGGACAAAAAGTTACAGCCCATACTTTGGTGAGAGATCTTTCTGTTCAAGCTTTAGAACAAGGTATTTCTCTGAAGCAAGTTCTTCTAGAAAATTCCCAGGTTATGCAACATCTGACTCCAGAAGAAGTGGAAGAAGTGACTAATCCAGACAATTACTATGGTGATGCGGTAGAACAGGTAGAAGCTGCAATCTCCTATATTAAAAATCGTCGAGAAGATACCATCAACAATTAAGAAAATACTTGACTAAATCACTAGATAGTTATATCTTGATAATTAAGAAATGACAGGAACTGGTTTACCAATTCTATATCCCTGAGCATAATCTACGCCGATACGATCTAGATGCTGTAAGATGGCTCGATCCTCGACAAATTCAGCGATCGTTTTCATCCCCATTAAATGAGCTACTTGATTGATCGAACTAACGATCGCCCGATCGCATTCTTCATGACTCAAATTTTTGACTAAACTACCGTCAATTTTTAGATAATCTACGGGCAAGCTTTTTAAGTAAGCAAAAGAAGAAACCCCACTGCCAAAATCATCTAAAGCAAATTTAACACCCAACTCTTTCATCGTATCGATAAACTGTTGGGCGCGATTAATGTTAGAAATTGCTGCTGTTTCTGTAATCTCAAAGCAAAGACGATCGCCTTGAACAGGGGAATTTTTAATTAGATCGATAGCTAAATCCGTAAATCTCTCGTCGTTAATACTGACACCAGATAAATTAATTGACACTATAGCTTGTTGCTGGGCAAAATATTGCTGATAAGAATTGAGGGTCGTTTCTAGTACCCAGCGATCGACGATGGTAATCACGCCATAACGTTCGGCAACAGGAATAAAGCGACCAGGAGAAACTAATTTACCCTGGCGGTCTTGAAGACGTAGGAGTATTTCATAGTGCATGTATCCTCTAGCATCATGCATAATTGGTTTAATTAACTGCTTAACTAAATAAAAACGGTTTTCAGCGATCGCCTGAGATACATTGGCAATATGAGACATCTGGGCTTGTTGTAAATTTAATTCTCGATCGTGACTTTCGGCAACGTAAACCCTGCCTCTGCCTAAATTTTTTGCCTGATAGCAGGCAAGATCTGCACGGCTTAACAACTCTGTGGCATCGATCGCAGTTGGCAAGATCGGTACAATGCCGATACTAACACCCATATCAAACTCTAGAGTTTGCCATTTAAAACGATAATTTTTAATGGCTGTAACTAGCTGTTCACAAATTTCTTGAGCTTGAGAAATTGAACAATTCTCCAGTAACAAGCCAAATTCATCTCCTCCCAGTCTTCCCCAAACATCTGCTTGAGAAACCATACTTTTAAAGGTTTGAGTCAATTCCGCTAAAAGGCGATCGCCAGCTAAATGACCTGCTGTATCATTGACAATCTTAAAGCGGTCTAAATCTAGATAACAGAATACTGATTCTAGCCCCGATTCTTGGGTCTTTTTAACTGATTCTTGAAGTTTACGCTCGAACTGACTGCGATTGAGCAGTCCTGTTAAAGAGTCATAAGTTGCTTGATAAGTAATTTGTTTTGAAAGATTGTGTTCGGCAGTAATTTCTTGTTTGATACCTCGATAACCAATAAATCGATTGCGGCAATCAAAAATAGGATTACCATTCAGTTTAAAAATTCTGACACTCGATTCGTCTTCTTTTAATCTATAAGTAAAATTAATAAAAGGTTTTTGTTGATGGATAATTTTTTGCAGACGATGCCAATCAAAGTCATATTTCGGATTGTTTTGATATAAATCTGGGAACGATTTACCGATTAAATCCCGAGGCTCAAAACCAGAGATATCTTTAGTGTTACCTGAAACGTAGCATAAGCGTAGATTTGAATCTAGTTCCCAAAATACATTTGCCCCTGCCTCAGCTAAATCTTTGTATCGTTGTTCATTTTCTCGGAGAATTTTTTCTTGAATCGTGCGTCTTCTAATGGTTTCGATTAATAGAGCGATAATTAATAAAGTAAAGAGAAAACTGAAACTAACAATCCAAACCAATTCTTGATATTTCTGATAAAAAGAAGGCTCTTTATATAGTAGTTCGCTATCTTTAGGTAGTAAGCTAATCTTAATATCAAATCGCTTAAGTTCTCGATAATCAAAAACCCAACGATTTTTAGATTCAAGCAAAGGACCAACTTGATCTGGTGCTGTGCCGTTTAAAATTTGTACTGCTAGGTCTACTGCTTGTCTCACATGGTACTTGTCGTCAAAAATTCTGCCTCCCACAACACCTTTGCCCAAACGGAGAGAATTTTCTGTATAAATCGGATTAGAAATTCGAGATTGCAGGAGTTGAACATCCTTTTCATAGTCGATTAGGGAATCAGATTGACGATTTCTCCGCAACTGTCCTGACAACAAAATGGGAACATAACGGGGATATTTGCCGAGGCGATCGCTAATATCTGCGGCTAAGAGGTCGTTGACAATCTCAATCTTCTGAGGTGCTTGCCGCGATCGTTTTAACTCTTTAATTTTTTCTAAGTTGGCTTTTCCCGAAAGACTAGAATCATTGACGATTACTAAAGTATCTGCCCAAGTCTGTCTTGTGGCTTCAATGGCAGTAGCTTTAAGGTTACGGTTCTCAAATACCCCTGTTAACCAGGGAATTTCCAGTAATTTAGGGGTGATATGCTCTATGCCTAAAAAAACTACTGGTACATGAGAAAAATAGCATCCGCGTTGCTGAATTAGAAGTTGTAATCCAGGATCGTCAGATACCATGATCAGATTGATGTCACTGTTGCTGTATTTAGTAGCAATATAATCGAGAAACTCTTCCCCATATTCTAATTCGGGGTAATATTCACTATCTAAGTACTCATGGTATACATTGACATCTCTACCAATTTCTTGAAAACTTTTATCAATTTCTGCTTTTGTTTGTTTTGTCCATGATAATTCTGGATGATAAGAATGTATTACTAAAACGGTTTCTTCATTCTGGGGTTTAGTAATAGTTCTTGCTTCAGATGCAGAAATAGCAAAACAAAACCACATCAAAATGTAAATCAGAAATATTCCAGATTTTTTCTTCAAGTCACTAAAGACAGGTACTATAATTGCCAGTAGTTTTTGGCTATATGACATCAATAAAGACGAAATAGATAAATTTTAAGATTTGTATCTATAGAATAATACCTAAGTGAACGCTTATATTGAAATTAAAATATAAAAATTCCAGGGCAAATTAACAATTGATTGATTTGCCCTGAAACTCCGATCAAAAATTAGTGCGAGTAGCAATGGCGGAGGTCAACTTATCGATCGCTTCACTAACGGCGATCGCTCCTAGTTCTCCAGAGGCACGGGTACGAATACTTAAGGTATTGTCTTCTACTTCTTTATCTCCCACTACTGCCATCACGGGGATTTTTTGCTTTTCAGCATTACGAATCATTTTGCCCAAACGCTCGCCACTAGTATCGGCTTCGGCACGAATACCCATAGCCTGCATTTTTGCTGCTACTTCCCGAACATAATCAAAGTGGGCATCGCGAACGGGCAACAACCTTACCTGAATTGGTGCTAACCAAAGCGGGAAGTCTCCTGCATATTCTTCGATCAAAATCCCAATTAGTCTCTCTAAGGAACCAAAAGGAGCGCGGTGAATCATAATGGGACGTTGACGGGAGCCATCTTCGGCAACATATTCTAGTTCAAACCGTTCGGGCAAATTATAATCTACCTGCACTGTTCCTAATTGCCATTCTCTTTCTAGGGCATCTTCAAAGATAAAGTCTAGTTTGGGACCATAAAAAGCTGCTTCGCCAAGAGCTTCAAAGTGATCCATGTTTAGAGTTTCCACCGCTCGACGTATGGCATTTTCAGCCTTTGACCAAGCCTCATCTGAACCAATATATTTATTAGAGTCAGGATCGCGGAAACTGAGGCGAGCTTTAAATTTAGTTAACTGTAGACTCTTAAAGACATTCAAGATTAAATCTACTACCTTCAAAAATTCCTCATCTAACTGTTCGGGAGTGACAAACAGATGGGAATCATCCACGGTAAACCCTCTAACTCTGGTTAAACCACCTAATTCACCTGATTGTTCATAACGATATACTGTGCCGAATTCGGCTAACCTGATGGGTAACTCTTTATAGGAGCGCAATTCGCTTTTATAAATCTGAATATGGAAAGGGCAATTCATCGGCTTGAGGACAAAACCTTGTTCCGCTGCGGCAGCTGCCCGATCATCTGCCATGAGGGGAAACATATCATCTTTATAGTTTTGCCAATGTCCGGAAATTTTGAATAACTCGGTTCTAGCTAGATGGGGGGTAACAACAGGAAGATAGCCCCGTTTGAGTTGTTCTTGTTTGAGATAATCTTCTAATTGTGTCCGCAGGATAGTTCCTTTGGGAGTCCACAGAGGCAACCCAGGACCAACAGGATCGGCAAAGATAAATAAGCCTAATTCTTTACCTAGTTTACGGTGATCGCGTTTAAGAGCCTCTTCTTGGCGACGATGGTATTCTGCTAGTTGTTCGGGGGTTTCCCAGGCTGTACCATAAATTCTTTGTAATTGAGCTTTGGTTTCATCACCGCGCCAATATGCTCCTGCCACGCTTTCTAAAGCGATCGCTTTGGGATCGATCTCGCTGGTGTTTTCCAGATGAGGACCGGCACATAAATCCCACCATCGATCGCCTAAATGATACAGGGTAATAGGTTCAGAGATGCTCTCTAAAATTTCTAATTTATATGGTTCTCCTAATTCTTCAATGCGGCGTTTGGCTTCTTCGCGACTGACTTCTTCCCGCACCACTGGTAACTTGCGGTTGATAATCTTGATCATCTCTTTTTTGATCTTTTTTAAGTCTTTTTCGGTAAATGCTTCAGGAGTATCAAAGTCATAATAAAAGCCATTTTCCGTCCAAGGACCAATCGTTACCTGTGTTTGGGGAAATAACTTCTGTACCGCCATTGCCATAATATGCGATGTAGTGTGACGGATTTTTTTGAGGGATTCTGATTCACTAGTACGAGGTAATTTGATTGGTTGTTGTTCTGGTGCTGGAGAAGACATTAGCTATTAAAACAGGCAAGTAATCTCGTTTTATTTTATCTGCAATCGGTTAGTAGGAGTTGAAAGAACTTGAGTAAGTATTTATGCAGGGGCAAATGTTGTCTAATTTTAATGAAACTTGAAAATATATTAATTTTTGTAAAAAACGCTAAGATAAATAATGAGATAATAAAAGACTTTATAAATTCATGCCTCCAAAGCAACCAACGGAACAAGAGTTACTGAAAAATGTTTTAGAGCCACTGTTAGATGATTTTCAATATTGGTTCAAGCGATCGCATACTCTATTAAAATCAGAACAACTACCTTTTTTTTCTGCTCAGGAACAAGAGGAATTGTTAAAAAAAATTGAACAATGTTGGCAAGAAGTCAACACCGCCAAGATTTTATTCAAAGTCACCGATGGCAAAGCAGGTATCGATCCTAAAATGTTAATACCTTGGCATAGTTTAGTAGCTGAATGCTGGAGCATAGCTCAAAAATGGCGGGAAGTCAAAAATAATGGCATCTAGACTACCTCAAATTCCTGAATATAATACCCAGATAAAAAAAGAAAATCTGTTGTCTGAATTAAAGCCGAAAATAGATTTTAGCTGAGAGAAATACAATATATGTTACACTTACTTTACATAATTGCCTTCACCGTAATTGCTTTACTAGCAGTCACAAATTTAATTCGCAGTTTAGTAACCCTCAGTGTGGATACTCAAAAATTTTATCCCCCCAATTATAGAGCTTCTAATTCCAATTATGATTCTGCACCCAGAATTAAAAAACGACCCGAACAGACACTCCACCCAGAATTATTAGATGAGCGAGGCAGAGTAATTGAAGAGCCTTTACTAGTGATGCGTTCTGTATCTGTAGAAGATGCTCGCCAACAACTAGATGCACTTTATGAAGCTTCCCCTGGTAAAAAGAAGGAGTCAGAAGAGTAAACTGATAATTAGGGTTTGCTGAAAAACTAAGATTTGGGGATTTAACCTTGAAAAAGCTTTTAGCTAAGATGAGAATCTTCTTAGTTCTAATCATCAGTGACAGGAAAATCGCTCTGATTATCAAAAAATCTTGCACTTTAATAATCTAAAAAAGTTGGAAATGCTGATTGATAAATTAAAAGTTTTGACTTATTCAGCAAGCCCTAACTAGCAACTTGGGTTATGAGTATAGTAAGACCTGCTGAAGCTGCCGCAAAAGTTGAAGTAAAAACACGCAGTGATTTAAGGAAGTGGCTTCAAGCATATTGCCTGCAAAATGAAGGTGTTTGGTTAGTAAAATACAAAAAACCTCATAAATATTATTTATCCTATGACGATGTTGTTGAAGAATGTATATGTTTTGGGTGGATAGACAGCTTGCCACGTAAACTAGATGAGCAAAGAACAATGCTTTACATTGCTCCCCGTAAAAAAGGTAGTAATTGGTCAAAAGCTAACAAGGAGCGGGTTAAAAAGTTAGAGCTAGCAGGATTAATTCAAGAAGCAGGATTAATTAAAATTAAGCAGGCTAAAAAAGATGGCTCATGGTCTTTTTTAGATGATGTTGAAGCACTCATCTTACCAGATGATTTGCAGCAAGCTTTCTCAGCTAATCAGGTCGCCTGCAAAAACTTTGAAACCTTTCCGCCATCGTCGAAACGAGGAATTTTAGAATGGATCAAAAATGCCAAACGTCCTGAAACTAGAGCCAAACGGATTCA
>JAAUYH010180875.1_pt1 | contig 14705 bp, 15 predicted proteins | sample 7278061 | NCBI WGS metagenome assembly JAAUYH01 (sample SAMN14350203, study PRJNA611818) | marine sediment metagenome | isolation source: surface marine sediment (0.6m) | place: French Polynesia: Moorea | collected 2018-08
AGGTGCCGGAGTGGTTGAACGGGCTCGCCTGGAAAGCGAGTGTGCGGTGTTGAGCCGTACCGAGGGTTCGAATCCCTCCCTCTCCGCCAGACATAAAAAAACCCGCAAAAGCGGGTTTTTTTATGTCTGGCGGAGAGGGAGGGATTCGAACCCTCGGTACGGCTCAACACCGCACACTCGCTTTCCAGGCGAGCCCGTTCAACCACTCCGGCACCTCTCCGAACGGAAGGCCGCGTAGGGTACTGCACCGGGGCGGTGGCGGCAAGGTCGAATTGCAGGGAAATCCGTGGTGTTTTGGTGGGGGGCTTGGCAGAATAGGGGATTACGCTCACGGCCCAGGCCCGGATGATCAATCCCCCATGACCTACCAAGTTCTGGCGCGAAAATGGCGCCCCCGCACCTTTGAGCAGCTCGTGGGACAGGAGCACGTGGTGCGCGCCCTGGTCAATGCCCTGGACACCGAGCGGGTGCATCACTGCATGCTGTTCACGGGTACCCGGGGCGTGGGGAAAACCACCATTGCGCGGATTTTCGCCAAGGCCCTGAACTGCGAAACTGGGGTGAGCTCCCATCCCTGTGGCGAATGCGGCACCTGCAGCGACATCGACGAGGGGCGTTTTTTCGACCTGATCGAGGTGGACGCTGCCTCCAGGACCAAGGTGGACGACACCCGGGAACTGCTGGAAAACGTCCAGTACGCGCCGACCCGGGGCCGCTACAAGGTGTACCTGATCGACGAGGTGCACATGTTGTCCACCCACAGCTTCAACGCGCTGCTCAAGACCCTGGAAGAGCCGCCACCCCACGTGAAATTCCTGCTGGCCACCACAGATCCCCAGAAGCTGCCGGTGACCATCCTGTCCCGCTGCCTCCAGTTCAATCTCAAGCGTCTGTCGGGCCAGCAGATCGCCGACTACCTGAGTCAGCTGATCAGCGAGGAGCAGGTTGAGGCCGAGGCTGAAGCGGTGGAGCAGATTGCTGCCAGCGCTGACGGCAGTATGCGGGATGCGCTCAGCCTGCTGGACCAGGCCATTGCGTTCGGCGGCGGCAAGCTGGCCATTGCCGACGTGCGCAGCATGCTGGGTACCGTGGAAGGCCAATACCTGGACAAGCTGGTTCAGGCTCTGTGCGAGGGTGATCCCGCCGGATTGTGGCAGACCTGCCAGGAATTGATTGAGTATTCACCGGACTACGGCCGGGTGCTGGGCGAGCTTTCCCAGATGTTTCACCAGGCAGCGATTCAGCAAATGGTGCCGGAGGTCCAGGCCGAGGGCCAGGCGGCGGATGTAGCCGATGCCATGCATCCCGAGGACGTACAGCTGTGCTACCAGATCGCCGCCACCGGTCGCAGTGAGCTGGATCTGGCACCGGACCACCGCACCGGCTTTGAGATGACCCTGCTGCGGATGCTGGCGTTCTGTCCCGCCGGCAGCCGGGCCGGTGCGCAGGCCGGTAACACCAGTCAGTCATCGGCATCGCGATCCGCCGCGCCAACGCCCTCGGCCAGGCCGGTCCCGCCCGCAGTCCGACCGGCAGCGGAACAGGCGCGGCCACCACAGCCTGCCTCCAACCAGGCTCCGGCCGTGCCGTCATCGCCGGCCGAGCCTCCCAGCCAGGCCCGCCCGGAGGAAGCGGAGGTGCCCGCGGGGGAAGAGGCGAGAGTCGCCGGCGGCCAGGCCAGTGAAGGTCCCGTCGGGTCGCCCGCAGACGCAGTGGAGACCCCCGCCGAAAGCGGGCTGACCGACCGCCCGGAAACGCCGGACGATGGCAACTGGGAATCGGTGATCCACTCGCTGGGGCTGAAGGGGCCGGCGGCCATGCTGGCCCAGAACAGCACGCTGAGCCGGGAAGGCGAGCGCCTGTTCAAGCTGACCCTGGATGCCAGGCAGCAGTTCCTGCACACCGACAGTGCCGAGGAGACGATCCGCAGCGGCCTGGAGCGTTTTTACGGCAAAGGTGTGAGATTGAAAATTGAGACCGGCGCCACCAGCAATACGCCAGCGGAAAAGATGGCCAGGGCCAGCGATCAGCGCCAGCAGGCCGCTGAGTCGAAGATTGCCAGCGATCCCAACGTGCTCAGGCTGCAGGAGCAGCTGGGCGCCGAGATCGTGCCCGGCTCCGTTCGACCGCTGGAAAACAACAACTGAGGATAATCCATGAAAGGACCACTGGCGGGACTGATGCAGCAGGCGCAGAAAGTCCAGGAAGACATGAAAAAAGCTCACGAGGAGCTGGCGCGCACCGAGGTGACCGGGGAGTCCGGTGGCGGCCTGGTGAAGGTCACCATGACCGGTCAGCACGAGGTGCGGCGGGTCACCATAGACCGGGCCCTGCTGGCTGATGACCCGGATATGGCGGAAGACCTGGTGGCCGCTGCGACCAACGACGCGGTCAACAAGGTTGCCCAGCTGATGAAAGATCAGTTCGGTGGGCTGGCCGGCGGGCTCAAGCTGCCCGGCGGACTCAAGTTTCCCTTCTGACCCAGCGGACCCGTGAGCCACTCGAAACTACTGGACCAGCTCACGGAGTCTCTGTGCTGCCTGCCTGGCATCGGGCCGAAATCGGCCCAGAGAATTGCATTTCACCTGCTGGAGCGGGACCGGGAGGGCGGCCGCCGGCTGTCCGAGGCCCTGGCCACCGCCATGCGGGATATCGGTCATTGCCGGCGCTGCCGCACCTTTGCCGACCAGGACCTGTGCACCATCTGCCAGGATGCCTCCCGGGATTCGGGGCAGATCTGCGTGGTGGAAAATCCCATTGACGCCGCGGTGGTGGAAAGCTCCACGGTGTTTCGCGGCTCCTATTTTGTGCTGATGGGCAAGCTGTCACCACTGGACGGCATTGGCCCTGAAGACCTGGGTCTCGACCAGCTGCGAACCCGGCTTTCCGAGGAGCCGGTCCAGGAGCTCATCGTTGCCACCAATCCGTCGGTGGAAGGCGAGGCCACCGCCCACTACCTGGCCCACATGGCCCGGTCGGCGGGGATCCGCGTAACGCGCATTGCCCACGGTGTTCCCCTTGGGGGCGAGCTCGAATACATTGACAGCAGTACCCTGGCCCATGCCTTTTCGGGTCGCCGTGAGGTGAGCGAGGAAGCCTAGCCTGACAGAGCGCTGGCACGGCCGGGATACTCACAACGGATCATCCAGAGAGGAAACCAATTCATGTCCGACACACTGTTCCTGGACATCATCGATCGCAAGATACCGGCCGACATCGTTTACGAAACCGACCAGGTACTGGGATTCAAGGACATCAACGCCCAGGCGCCGCACCATGTTCTATTCATTCCCAAACAGCACGTTCGAACCATCAACGACCTGACGCCGGCAACGGCAGGGCTGGTTGGAGAGCTGTTTCTTGCTGCCGCGGATTACGCCAAACAGCAGGGGGTGGCCGAGGACGGCTACCGGGTGGTAATGAACTGTAATGCCCTGGCTGGCCAGACGGTGTTCCATATTCACCTGCACTTCCTGGCGGGACGTGCAATGACCTGGCCGCCAGGCTGACGATGGAGAATTGCGATGTACATGAAAATTGCCCTGGCAGGGCTGTGTCTCTTGACGGTGGCGTCCTGCTCGGTGAGTGACGGTCAGTCGGCCGCCCCGGCGGCGCTTGATGTGGGGCGCTGGACCCTGGTGGAAGTTGATGGTGTGGCGGCGGAACCCGGCGGATGGCTGGAGATCAGCCTGGCCGACGGGCAGGTCGCCGGCAGCACCGGATGCAACGATTTTCGCCTGCAGTTCAAGGGATCGCCCGAGGCCATGACATCCGGACCCATCGGCAGCACCAAGAAAATGTGCATGGATCCGCTGATGGCCCAGGAGCGCCGCGTGTACGAGATTCTGGAGGCTGCCACCCGGATGGAAGTGGACGACGGCGGTAAGCTGAAAGTGTCAGGCACCCGGGGTTACCTGCGCGCCGACCTGGACGCGCCATAGCCCCAAGCTATCAAGGCCATAGCCACTATCAATTTCTTCACGGGCGGTATGTTTTTTATACTGACGCGAGACTGGAGAGCCAGTGCCAGCACGACACCCATCCTCAATCCGTCCTAACAGGGAGAAACGCCATGGATCTCAAAGGATCTCAAACCGAAGACAACCTGAAAGCTGCATTTGCCGGTGAATCCCAGGCCAACCGCCGCTACCTGTATTTTGCGCAAAAGGCTGACATTGAAGGCTACAACGACGTGGCAGCCGTGTTCCGTTCCACCGCGGAAGGTGAAACCGGTCACGCCCACGGTCACCTGGAGTACCTGGAAGAGTGTGGTGATCCGGCAACTGGTGAGCCGTTTGGCGAGACCGAAGCCAACCTGAAGTCCGCCATCGCCGGTGAGACCCACGAGTACACCGACATGTATCCGGGCATGGCCAAGACGGCACGGGACGAAGGCTTCGACGAGATTGCCGACTGGTTCGAGACCCTGGCCAAGGCCGAGCGCTCACACGCCAATCGATTCCAGAAAGCGCTCGACGACCTTTAATTCACTCCTTTACGCAGCCCCGCCAGTCGGGGCTGCTTGCTTTTGAGGGCCAGCTCCATGTCTCAATCAGACGCGGGAAGGCGCGAGGGTGGGCTGGAAGCCCCGACTCGGCACCCCATCGAGTGGCGCAGCGAAGAGTTCTGGGACGAGCACAAGCTGTACGACGAACTCGAGCGAGTCTACGATATCTGCCACGGCTGCCGGCGCTGCGTCAGCCTGTGCCAGGCCTTTCCCACGCTGTTTGACCTGGTAGACGAATCCGACACCATGGAGGTGGACGGCGTCGCCAAAGGGGACTACATGCAGGTAGTGGATCACTGCTACCTGTGCGACCTGTGTTACCAGGTGAAATGTCCCTATGTGCCCCCCCACGAATGGAACCTGGACTTTCCTCACCTGATGCTGCGTGCCAAGGCTCACAAGTTTCGCCAGCAGGGTGCCCCCATGCATCAGAAGGTCCTGTCCAGCCCGTCCAGCATGGGACGCCTGTCCACGCTTCCGGTGGTGGTTCAGACGGCCAACAAGGTCAACCGGACAAAGGCCGGTCGTGCGCTGCTGGACAAGACGCTGCATATCCACCCGGAGGCGCGAGTCCCCGAATTTGCCAACCCGCCGCTGCTGAAACGCCGGTCGGTGCAGGACCAGCCCGCCGGGGAGGCGACAGCCGCCGGGCCGACCCGGGGCAAGGTCCTGGTCTTCGCCACCTGCTACGGCCACTACAACCATCCCACCATGGTGGAAGACATGGTGGCGGTGTATCGCCACAACGGGATCGAAACCCGGGTCTATCGCGGCACCCAGTGCTGTGGCATGCCGAAGATGGAGCTGGGTGACCTGGATGCGGTGGAGAAGCTGAAACAGGCCAACATTCCCGAACTCGCCGCCGCAGTGGACCAGGGGTGGGATATCGTGACGCCCATTCCTTCCTGCACCCTGATGTTCAAGCAGGAGCTGCCCCTTTTGTTCCCCGAGGACGAACAGGTCGCCAAGGTCCGAAGCGCCACCTTCGACCCCTTTGAGTACCTGTCCCATCGGCACAAGGCGGAGCTGCTCAAGACTGATTTCAAGACCGATGCCGGCAAGGTGGCCTACCAGGTCGCGTGTCACCAGCGGGTTCAGAACATCGGGCCCAAGACCCGCGAGATCCTCAATCTGCTCCCGGGAATCGAAATGCAGGTCCACGAACGCTGCTCCGGCCACGATGGGACTTACGGCGTGCGCCGGGAAACCCACAAGCACTCCATGAAAATTGCCCGGCCGGTGGTCAACAAGATCAAGAAACAGGAAGCCGACCACGTGGTGAGCGACTGCCCTCTGGCGGCGGACCACCTGGCCCACGGGGCTGGAATGTCCGGGGGCGAGCATCCCATGACCCTGATTCGAACCGCTTACGGAATCTAAAGGAATTTGAGACCGACCTTATGCAACAGAGCAAACTGACCCACTCAGACCTTTACAAGCTGGAAGACTATGCCAATCTCCGCGACAGCATGCGCTCGGAGGTGATGGAGGAGAAGAAACGCCGGCGAATTGCCGTGGGGCCTAACCTCACCCTGATCTTCGAGAACCGGATGACCATCCAGTACCAGATCCAGGAAATGCTGCGCATCGAGCGGATCTTCGAGGCCGACGCCATCCAGGAGGAACTGGATGCCTACAATCCGCTGATTCCCGACGGCAGCAACTGGAAGGCGACAGCCATGGTGGAGTACCCCGACGTGGAGGAGCGGCGCGCCAAGCTCCAGCTGCTCAAGGGCATCGAGGACCTGATCTGGGTCCAGGTGGGCGACTTCGACCGGGTCTACGCCATCGCTGACGAGGACCTGGAGCGCAGCAACGAAGAGAAAACGTCAGCCGTCCACTTCCTGCGCTTTGAGCTGCCGGATAGCAACGTCGAGGCGGCCCGGGCCGGCGCCCAGATCCGGGTTGGCGTCCGTCACCTGCACTACGACTACACCATCACCGTGGACGACGCCTCGCGGGACTCGCTGGCGGCGGACCTGGGTTAGGGCCTCGGCTGCTCGGCTCGTTCAGCGTCGGCTTCGGAGCCGGCAGTCTGCTCGGGTTGTGATCCGGACACCGCATCTGCGTCCGGAGTGTCCTCCGCGGGACTGCCGTCGGTCGAAGGTTCGGCGGCAGGTGACGCTTCGGTCTCCGAAGCGTCGCTCACGCCTTCGGTGCTTTCTGACTCCGGTTCAGTTGCACCAGAGCCTGCTGCCTCGGCCGCGTCTTCCCGGGCAGGTTCCGGCGTCCCGGCCGGCGCCTCTTCGCTGGCGGACTGGCCGGATGCGGGCTGTGCGCTGTAGCCCAGACGGCTGAGAGTGATCGCTTCGCCGTCGTCATGGGCCAGCCGCTGGCGCAGGGTGTCCTCGTCCATCAGCTGGCTGGCGCCCTCCTGCAGTTCGTCAAACACGCTCTTGTAGCTGTCGGTCAGCTGGTTGACCGCTGACGCCGTGCGGGAGAAATGGTCTGCAACCTGCTCCTTGTACTGGTCAAACTCCGCCCGTACGGCGGCGGCAGAGCCTCTACCCTGGCCCCTTCCCAGAATCAGGTATATCAGGCCGGCGCCTGCCAGGGCGCCAGCGATCGCCGCCAGGATGTGAGAAAGAATCGGATCCATTGAATGTGCTCCTTGCCAGGTTAACCAACCTGTTGCTTGATGGCGGCAGCCCCCGTTTCCAGTGCCTGCCAGTTGGTATTGCGATCGATGATCACGTCATAAACGTCTTCGCGCTGCGGATTTTCCAGGTAACGCTTCAGTGAGTGCCGAACCACTGGAAATGCAATGTCATCCCAGGGAATGGCCTCCGGCTCGAACAGTCCCACTTCCAGGCTTTCTTCGCCGACGCCATATTCGCCCTTGTGCAGTGTGCCCCGGTACATGACATAGACCTGTGAAATACGCGGAATGCTCACCAGGCCGAACAGGCTCATCTCGGCGGGTGTCGCCCGAGCCTCCTCCCAGCACTCCCGGGCCGCTGCCTGGGCGGTGTTTTCGTTCAGCTCCATGAATCCGGCTGGCAGGGTCCAGTAGCCGTATCGCGGTTCAATGGCGCGCCTGGCCAGCAGAATCTGGCCCTGCCAGGTCAGCAGGCAGCCGGCCACAACCTTGGGATTGACGTAGTGAATGGACTCGCAGCTGGCGCAAACTATCCGGGGCAACTGGTCGCCCGCGGGGATCCTGGTCTCCAACTGATCCGAACCGCATGTGCTGCAAAACTTCATACTGGCTCAGATGGGGACGATTGCCACGGTTCGAAAGACCGTAACCCGCACATTTCAGCGTGGTTCCATGGCGGCGGCAATGCGCCGGTAGGAGGCCAGCCGGCATGGGTCGATCTCTCCGGCTTCCGCCGCCGCTTCCACCGCGCAGCCCGGCTCCACCCGGTGCACGCAGTTGTCAAAACGGCACTGTCCAAGGTAATTCGAAAACTCGATGAACCCGCGGCAGACCTCTGCGGCAGTCATGGTCCAGATACCGTATTCCCACACCCCGGGAGAATCGATCAGGTCACCGCCGCCGGGGCTGTGATAAAGGGTGGTCGCCGTGGTGGTGTGGCGCCCCTTGCCGGTGGACGCTGAAATTTCCCGGGTCCGCAGATCCAGGTCCGGAATCAGGCGTTGGACGATGGACGATTTACCCACGCCGGACTGACCCACCAGGATGCTTGAACCGCTGGCGAGGTGCGGCATCAGGGCGGTCAGACCGTCGTCGGATTTGGCGCTGCAGATGACAAACGGATAGCCCAGTTCCTGGTAGAGCGCCTGCTGGCGCCGCCAGGCCTCCTCCGCGGCCTGGTCTGTCCGCAGCAGATCGGCTTTGTTCAAACAGATCAAGGCGTCGATACCGACGTTCTCGCAGGCCACCAGATAGCGGTTGACCAGGTCCCGGGTCGGCTCAGGCTTTGGCGCTACGACGATGATGATCCGGTCCAGGTTGGCCGCCACCACCCGGGGCCTCCCGCGGCGGTCGGCGCGCAGAAAGCTGTTGTCCCGTGGAAGTACGCGTTCCAGGCGCCCGCCGTGGACGTCTTCGGAAAACTCAACCCGGTCGCCGCACACGGTTTTGCCGATACGGCGGGTGGACTGGCAGGCAAGCAGGCGTTGATCCGGCGTTTCGACCAGGCACTCCGCCCCGTAGCTCACGATGACCCGGGCCTGGCTTGCGCTCATTCGCTCCACGCCGGTTTACGGGAAGGCCGGGCCAGGCACCATACTTTGTTAGAATGCGCCACGCTGTACATCATAAGGAAAATTCGTGGATCCGGAGAACCTGGTCTGGATCGATCTGGAAATGACGGGATTGGACCCCGACTCCGATCAGATCATCGAAATCGCTACCATCGTCACCAACAAGCACCTGGAAGAGATCGCTGCCGGGCCGGTTGTGGCCATCCATCAGCCGGAATCCATCATGCAGCAGATGGACGCGTGGAATACCCGCCAGCATGGGCAATCCGGGCTGTGGGACCGGGTCCGGGAAAGCCGGTTCACCGTAGCCGAAGCCGAGCAGCAGACCCTGGATTTCCTGCGGCAGCATGTGGGTGCGAGTACGTCACCCATGTGCGGTAACAGCATTTGTCAGGACCGGCGGTTCATGGTCAGGCTGATGCCGGAGCTGGAGCGGTTTTTTCATTACCGCAACCTGGACGTCAGCACCCTCAAAGAACTCGCACGGCGCTGGTCGCCGGAGCTGATGAGCGGGTTCAAGAAAAATACCCGGCATCTCGCACTTGAGGATATCCGGGATTCAATTGCCGAGCTGGCCTACTACCGCCAGTTCATGGGAGAACTGGCGGGAGTGGCCCCCTCTGGTTAGGGCAGTCGCTCAGGACGCCCGTTTTTTCTGTTCCTCGGCCAGGTAAAGCCAGGTTTCCACCACGGTGTCCGGGTTCAGGGACACGCTTTCGATGCCTTGCTCCACCAGCCACTCGGCCAGGTCAGGATGGTCTGACGGTCCCTGACCGCAGATACCCACGTACTTACCCTTGTCCCGGCAGGTCTTGATGGCCATTGACAGGAGCTTCTTGACCGCAGCGTCGCGTTCGTCAAAAGAATCCGCGATCAGGCCGGAATCCCGGTCCAGGCCCAGGGTCAGCTGGGTCAGGTCATTGGAGCCGATGGAGAATCCATCAAAATGCTCCAGGAACTCCTCCGCCAGCAGGGCGTTGGACGGAATCTCGCACATCATGATGGTCTTGAGGTCATTTTCACCCCGACGCAGGCCGAACTCGGACATGACGTCGATCACGGCCTTGCCTTCCTCCACCGTTCGTACGAACGGCACCATGGCCCAGACGTTGGTCAGTCCCATCTTCTCCCGAACCTTCTTCATGGCCCGGCATTCCAGCTCAAAGCAGTCCCTGAAGGAATCGGCCACGTAGCGAGAGGCGCCGCGGAAGCCCAGCATGGGGTTGTCTTCGTGGGGCTCGTAACGTTTGCCGCCAATCAGGTTGGCATACTCATTGGATTTGAAGTCAGACAGTCGAACGATGACCGGCTTCGGATAAAACGCACCGCCCAGGGTCGCAATGCCCTCGGCCAGTTTGTCCACGTAGAATTCCACCGGGGACCCATAACCCGCCATCCGCTGGTCGATGATGTCCTTCGTTTCCTGGTCCTGGTCGTCATACTCCAGCAGGGCCTTGGGATGGACGCCGATCATGCGGTTGATGATGAACTCCAGCCGCGCCAGGCCAATCCCCTCGTTGGGTAACTGGGCGAAGTCGAAAGCCCGGTCCGGGTTGCCGACGTTCATCATCACCTTCAACGGCGCCTCGGGCATTTCTTTCATGTCCGCCCGGGAAACCTCGAACTCCAGTTCACCCTTGTAGATGTAACCGGTGTCCCCCTCGGAGCAACTCACCGTGACCTTTTCCCCATCGGGAACGGCGGCGGTGGCGTCGCCGCAACCCACCACGGCCGGAATACCCAGTTCCCGCGCAATGATGGCTGCGTGGCAGGTCCGGCCGCCGCGGTTGGTGACGATGGCCGAGGCCCGCTTCATGATGGGTTCCCAATCCGGGTCGGTCATGTCGGTGACCAGCACGTCACCCTTGTGCACCCGCTCCATTTCCGAGATGGAGTCGATGACCTTGGCGGGACCCCCGCCGATTTTCTGGCCGATGCTGCGGCCTTCGGTAATGACGTCGCCTTTACCGAGCAGACGGTAGCGCTCGATGACGTTGGCCTTGGCCTGGCTCTTCACCGTTTCCGGCCTCGCCTGCACGATGTACAGCTTGCCGGTCAGCCCATCCTTGGCCCATTCGATGTCCATGGGGCGGCCGTAGTGTTTTTCGATGGTAACGGCCTGCTTGGCCAGTTCCATCACTTCGTCGTCGTTGATACAGAAGACGGCTCGTTTTTCCATCGGGGTATCGATGGTGCGGGTCTCGTTATCGTCGGAGTCCGCGTCGGTGTGCACCATCTGGATGGCCTTATTGCCAAGGTTTTTCCGCAGCACGCCAAGGTTGCCATTCTCGATGGCCGGTTTGTGGACGTAGAATTCGTCCGGGTTGACAGCGCCCTGGACCACGGTCTCACCGAGACCGTAGGCGGCGGTGATGAACACCACATCACGGAACCCGGATTCGGTGTCGAGGGTAAATATGACCCCCGAGGAGCCCACGTCGCTGCGCACCATCTGCTGGATACCGGCAGACAGGTAGACCGACTCATGGTCGAAGCCCTGGTGGACCCGGTAGGCAATGGCGCGGTCGTTGTAGAGCGAGGCGAATACCTCGTGGACCCGCTTGAGGACGTTGTCCACGCCGCAGACGTTGAGGAAGGTTTCCTGCTGTCCGGCAAAAGAGGCGTCGGGAAGATCCTCCGCCGTCGCCGATGATCGAACGGCCACCGAGACGCCTTCGCCACCCTCGGCCTCCATCTTCTTGTAGGCCTCGACCACTGCGTCACGCAGGGCCGGGGGGAAGGGCGTATCGGTCACCCAGCCGCGGATTTCCGCGCCGGCCTTGGCCAGTTCCACCACGTCTTCAATGTCCAGTTCCCCCAGTCGCTTGTGAATACGGTCAGCGAGACCGGATTGCTGCAGGAATTCCTGGTATGCGGTTGCAGTGGTGGCGAATCCCGTGGGGACGGTGACCCCGAGATTGCTCAGACTGCCGATCATTTCTCCCAGGGAGGCATTCTTGCCGCCTACCTGGCCAAGGTCGTTCATGCCGAGTTGATCCAGCCACAGAATGTAATCGCTCAATGTGGGTCTCCCAATTTGATAAATCCCGGCATGATCAGCCGAGGGCGAGGCTATGGTACTGCGGTTTTTCCACGCATAACACCTGTTGAATTCACCTAGTGGATAGCCCGGATCTCCTGGCTGGTGGCGGCCTCGGTTTGGGCCCTGAACCTGTGGTTTTCCGCAGTGCTCCGGCCTGTCTTCGTGCTGTCAAATCCCGCTCTGACCGGATATGCTCCGGCCCTTGGCCCGGTGATGGATTGGCCAGGCAGGCTGAAATGGGGTGAAGGAATGACGAGCCACGCAAAACGCACAGTTTTTTTCGTGTCTGACGGGACCGGTATCACCGCCGAGACCATCGGCCACAGCCTGTTCACGCAGTTTGAGGCGATCGACTTCAAACAGGTGCGCATCCCGTTCGTGGACTCGGTGGAAAAAGCTGAGGAGGTGCGGGGAAGGATCCGCCAGGAAGCGGACCGCGGAGAGAGTCGGCCTATTATCATCAGTACGTTCGTCGATCCCTCGCTATCCGAGATCATCTACCAGTCGCCGGGGCTGGTGATGGACGTGTTCGACACGTTTCTTGGGATCTTTGAAGACGAGCTGGGCGTGAGTCGATCACCCCGGGTGGGCCATGCTCACGGCCTGGTCGATTACCATAAATACGAGTCCCGCATGGACGCCACCAACTATGCTCTTAAACATGATGACGGAGCCGACATCAACTATCAGAACGCGGACGTCATCCTGGTCGGTGTCTCTCGGTCCGGCAAAACTCCAACCTGCCTGTACCTGGCATTGCACTATGGGATCAAGGCGGCCAATTACCCGCTCACAGAAGAAGACCTGGGCAGTCTGGACCTGCCGCCGCGGCTCAAACCCCACCGGGAAAAACTGTTCGGGCTGACCATTGATCCGTACCGGCTGCAGCAGATCCGCGAAGCGCGCAGGCCCAACAGCCGATACGCCGAATTGCGTCAGTGCCGGGAGGAAGTGGCTGACGCTGAAGGCCTGTTTCGCATGCATGACATTTCCTGCCTGAACACCACCAGCACATCCATTGAAGAGATTGCGGGAAAAATCCTGCTGTCGTTCAAGATGGAGAAAAAACGGCTGTAGAGCCCCGGGCGGGGCGGTTCGGGGCCGATCAAGTCCGCCCTTGCTAGCTCAATTTTCCGCTTTGTCAACTTGGTGTGCTGTCCCACAAGTTTGTGCCCTGTCAGCGTGTCCCCACAAGCCCTGTGGGTAGGCGCGGCCCGCCGCGCCATGGTATTTCCATGGTCAAGGGCCGCAACACCCCCGCGGGGCTTGTGGGGCGCGCCCTGCGGGAGCCCCCAAAATGCGCCAGGCCGACGTTGCATCCCTGGACAAGGTCCAGACATTGCCGGCGGAATGCGCCTTGTCCTGGCACATTTTGGGGGCTCTGACAGGGCACAAACTTGTGGGGCAGCACACTGGTCGGCGGGGCGGATGTCTTGCTAGACTCGGTTGCCATGGAGGTCGGAGAAGAAAAACACCAGTTCCTCGGCAAGCCGAAGTTCGAGCGGCTGATGGACATCTATGCTGAGATTTACCGGCAGGTCACGCTGCTGTTCGACGACACCATTCTCGAGCATGACCGGATGATTTCCCGGGTGCCGGGCGAACTGCCCATTTACCTGGAAATCACCGAACGCCACCGCTATACCACTTTCGCCCGGCTGACCTACTTCATGGAAGACGGGGTAGGGCGGGTCACCGCCGACCCGGATGCCCATCTGCGCATCTATCACGACGCCCAGATGGCAGAGGCGACCCACTGCTATCCCGGCACCGTCAGCCAGCCGCTGGTCGGCTCCCTGGTGCCGGTAGAAGACGTGGTGGATCATCGCTGGCGGGCCAACAGCTTCCTGGACCGTTGGTTGGAATACCTGCTGCGCCAGGGTCACGGGCTCGAGACCATCCGCTCCGCGAAGGCGTCCGAATGGCCCAAGGTCAGTACTCCGGTGGAAATTGACCTGGAGGCCATGAGCAAGTCCGGATTGCCGGATTGAGGTTGTGATTGTTGATCGCCAAGATCGCACTTCCATGTGCGACTTGGGGTCGTGATTGGAAAATGCGATTTCCCAATCACTCACGGCCTACGGCCGTTGGCACATGATTGTTGATCCGCGAGATTGACCGTCCATGGTCAACTCGCAGGCGTGATTGGAAAATGCGATTTCCCAATCACTCACGGCCTTCGGCCGTTGGCACATCCCTGTGCCAAGGTCTATCCGCAAGATCCGCCCTCCATGGACGAATTGCGGTCGGTAATTAATTACGCGGTTTCCGATTCCCTCACAGCCTCCGGCCGATGGCACGTGCGTGTGCCAAGGTCCATGAACCTGCCAAGGTCCATGAACCGAGGAATCTTCGCCAGGCCGGGAAATTCCCGCCAGAACACCTTGACACTACCCCCCGCTTTGCTTAATCTTGCGCGCCTTGTGCGGGGCTATAGCTCAGCTGGGAGAGCGCTACACTGGCAGTGTAGAGGTCGGCGGTTCGATCCCGCCTAGCTCCACCAAAAACTAAAAATAGAGAACGCCCAAAGAAAAGAGAAATACGTCCCCATCGTCTAGAGGCCTAGGACTCCGGCCTTTCACGCCGGCAACAGGGGTTCGAATCCCCTTGGGGACGCCACTCTTATAAAAACAACAAGAATATGGTGCCGTAGCTTGCTACGGCATTTTTTTTGCCCAAAAAGACACTACCCCAAGGGGGTGAGAACCCCTGTCGGTTCGACAAATCGCGCCAGCGATTTGGACTGCGCAGCGCAGCGAAGCAGCCCCGAAGGGGTGAGGAGCGCAGCGACGAATCAATCCCCTTGGGGACGCCACTCTTATAAAAACAACAAGAATATGGTGCCGTAGCTTGCTACGGCATTTTTTTTGCCCAAAAAGACACTACCCCAACAAGGGGGTGAGAACCCCTGTCGGTTCGACAAATCGCGCCAGCGATTTGGACTGCGCAGCGCAGCGAAGCAGCCCCGAAGGGGTGAGGAGCGCA
>JAAUYH010217497.1_pt1 | contig 14704 bp, 12 predicted proteins | sample 7278061 | NCBI WGS metagenome assembly JAAUYH01 (sample SAMN14350203, study PRJNA611818) | marine sediment metagenome | isolation source: surface marine sediment (0.6m) | place: French Polynesia: Moorea | collected 2018-08
ATGGGCCTTGCCCAGGCCGGGTACCGCGTCAGGGTCGGCGGATCCTCGTCGGGCAGCGGATCACGCAGCCGCGCCGTAACGCCGGCCAGCCGCGACACCGCCGTGCGGGTGTTTTCGGCCTGGTCCTCCGGAACCCAGCCGGACAGCAGGAATACGTGATCGTCCAGCAGGATTTCTGATTCCGCCTCCCGCAGGCCCAGGGCGTCGTGGGCATCGGCGACCTGGGTGACCAGCTCTTCCCGACGGTTTTCGTGGATCCAGCGAACCGCGCCGCCCAGGGCGCTGATGCGGGCCTCAGTCTCGGCCAGTTGGTGCTCCAGGTCGGCGCGAATGGTCACCGGCGGTGCAATGTTTCTGGCGTGGTCCAGGTCCGCCGGTCCGTCACTGCTGACGGTGCAGAAAATACGCTCGGCCTTGCCGTGGCTTTCCAGCAGAATCACCTTCAGACCCTGTTCGATCAACTGGTCCAGCACCCCCCGTTCCCGGGTACTCCAGACCTGCACGTACACGCCGTTTTCGCTGAGTTCGGCCAGGGCGTCCGGAGACACATTGCCCCAGATCTTCTGGCGGTCCAGGGCCAGCCGCAGCTTGGCGGCCTCCTGTTCCAGCCGTTCGATGTCGGCCAGCAACCCCCGGCAGAACTCGATCAGGTCCGCGGGCACCGAGGTGGGTTCCTGCAGCTCGTCGCCCAGTGCAGCAATCCGGCTCACCTGGTCCAGCATGCGCAGCAGCGCGCGCCGCGAAGCGCTGGTGCGTTCCGGCGGGCGCAGGCGGTGGATTTCCATCACTCCCATGTCCTGCAGCAGGCGCAAGGCCTCGGTGTGGCTGTCCGCCGCACCGAACACCTGCACGTGCTTCATGCGAACAATTGCCACAGTTCCTCCGGTTTCTGCTGGGTTTCCGACCGCTCCCGCAGCAGCCGCGCGATGGCGGCCGCCATGCCGTTTTCTTCGTCCAGGGCGCGCTCCAGGCGGGACAGCTGTTCATACAGGGGCGGCAGGCGCACCTGCTCGCTGCCGTTAATCAGGAATACGAACTCTTCCTCGGCGTCCTCCAGCCGGGCCAGGTTGTCCCGCTCCACCGCCAGGGCCCGGGACACCTGCAGGTGCTCCGCCGCCAGCACCGCCAGGCTGGCGGCCGACTCGGAAGCGCTGACCAGCACCGGGTCGTTGTCGGAGTGGGTGTTGACCGCGGCCACGGCCTCGATATCCACCCCCACCAGGCTCTCGGGACGGGTGACCACCTCCGCCGACAGCCCCTGGTAAATGGACTCGGCCAGGGGCTGGTCGCGTTGTTCATCCCAGGCGGCTTCCAGCGCTTTCCAGCGTTGTTCCAACTGTTCCACCCGCTCACGATAGTTGCGGATCTCCATGCGCAGCATGGTCAGCACACGTTTCATCACCGGCAGGAAGCGCTCGATCCGGGCGATTTCTTCCTTGCAGAGCCTGAGCTGTTGGCCGGTGGACATGGGTGATCAGTCTCCCGCTGCCGCCGCCGGCCGGTAGTGGTGCCACTTCTGCTTGATCTCCGGCGGGATATCCAGGTTGTCCGGGTGCACTTCGCCCAGGGCATACCAACAGCGGTCCAGGGCCTCGTCCACGTCCACGAACTCACCGGTATTGAGCACGGTGGACTCGAACATCTCGGCAAAGCGCAGGTAGGCCAGGTCCACCTCGGCAGTGATCTTCAGTCCCAGGGAGGCCTGTTCGCGGACCTCCAGCGCCCGCGAGTAGGATGCAGTCACTACCCGCTGCAGGAACTTGTGGTCTTCCCGGGAGGCGTGGAAGGCCTCACCCTTGAGCCGGGACAGGGCAGCAAGAAAATCCAGCGCGCCATTGTTCCAGGGGATGTGTCCCTCGGTGGAGTACTTGGTCAGGTTGACGCCGATTTCGCTGTGGTCCAGGTTTGGTACAGACATCACCACGATCTCGGTCAGGCTGCCGGTTTCCTTGATGAAGGCGCGCTCGTAGATCCGCGCCGCCTGGGAATAAAAATCCACCGGCGAGTTGTCCTTGCCCGGCGGTACACCCTGGATGCCGCGCACCTCGGCCAGGGCGTTATAGAAGATGCGCATGTCGTGGATCATCAGCAGCACTTCTTCCCCGGCCATGGCCAGTTGCTCACTGATCTGGCAGGCCGTCTGGGGCGCCATCAGCGCGCCGATGGCCGGCTCGCTGGCGCTGTGCAGCACGTACACGCTGCGGGCGATCTGGGGCTTGATGCTCTCGAAGTACAGGATGGAGTCCCGCGGCAGGCCCATTGCGCAGAACACCACGGTCAGGGGCTTCAAGGGGTCGGTGCGTTCGCGCCGGTAGCGGGCCCTGACCATGGTTCGGGCGATGGCGTAGTCCAGGGATTCCTCCGGCCGCTTCATCCACAGGATCTTGATGCCCTGGGGAATGGGTTCCTTGGCATCCAGCGCCGGAAAACCGGTCTGAATGAGCCCTTCGGCCAGGGTCCGGCGCGTGGGATTCATCACGTTGCCGTACACCGGCAGCGGCTCGTCGGCCAGCGGCGGACGGCCGTCGATGGGGCGGCCCAGGCAGTCCACGGTGCGGCCGATGATGCCCTTGGGGCAGAACGGAAAGGCCAGGGGTTCGTTGGTGAATTCCACCGGCGTATGCCGGCCCAGGCCCATGGGCGGGCCCAGGTATTGCACCGTGGTCTTGGAACCCACCGAGGTCACAATGCCAATCTCGTCGCCGGGAAAGCGCGCCTCGGTGCCCACCTGCAGGTGAGGGATCGGACCGAAGGACACCAGCGGCAGGGTCACGCCGCGCGGTCGGAACCTAAGCATCGGCGGCCTCCCCTTGTTCCTCCTCGGCGGTACTGGAAAACGCCTCGATCAGCTCATCGATAATCTTCCCGTAAGCCTCCTCGTAACCCTTGTCCAGCAGGGTGACCTCATAGGCCTCTCCGCCCAGCCGGTCCGCCCACTGCCGGGCCGTTTCCTTGTCTTCCAGTACCGGAAAGACGTCGGACACCCGCTGGCAGAAGCGCATCATGGCGATCATGCGTTCCGGCGCGGTCTTCTGGTCCACCGGGTGGGTGGAGTCCTGGGTGAGGAAGGCGCGCCGGAACACGTTGCCCAGCAGGTAACGCCGGTATTCCTCGGCGCTCATGCGCTTGGCGGTCAGCACCTTGATCTGGTCGGTCAGGGGCCCCTCGGAGTCCGCCACGGTTTCCGCGATGAAATCTCCCAGCTCGATCCACTGCTCCAGGCCACGATCGGCAAAGTAATTGTCCAGCAGGTCACGCCGCTCGGGTCCGGTGGTCTTGGTGGAGGAGAAACCGGAGCCAAACCCGACGGCCGGGTAGTAGCCCCGCCAGGCCACCTTGTTGGTCAGGATGACGGTGCCGTCAGCGTACTGGCGCGCCACCTGGGCAATGGCGTCACCCTCGTAGTCGTCACCGTCTGGAGAGATGGCCATGACTGCGGTGATGGACGCGTCGTAGCCGCCCAGGCAGGTCACCCGCCCGCAGCGCTCGAAGGTCGAGGCCATCACCGACGGCATGTCCACCGGAAAACTCTGCTTGCCCGGCATCTTGCCCAGCATGCCCGAGGTTTCCCGATCGCCCTGGCCCTGGCGGGACAGGGAATCCACGATCATCAACACGTCCAGGCCCATGTCGCGCAGCCCCTCGGAGACCGCCAGCCCGAAGCGGACCGACTGGCCCCGGGCCTGGGCACTCTGGGCACTGGTGTTGAGAATCACCACCGTCCGGTCCATCAGGCCCATTTCCTTGTAGTTGATCACAACTTCCGTGGCCTCACCGGAACGCTCGCCGCACAGCACCAGCACCACCACGTCCACCTGGCTGAACTTGGCCAGGTCCTGGGTGAACCAGGTCTTGCCGGTACCGGCGCCGCCGATAACGATGAACTTGCCGCCTTCCAGCAGAACCAGCGAGGAGTCAATGGCGCGCTTTCCGGTGAACAGCGGGCTGGCGGCCCGCAGGTGGCGCTGCACCGGCCGTGGCAGCCGTACGGGGTGGCGGCGAATCATGCTGACTTCGTGGGGCTCGCCGTTGCCGTAGTCAATCCGGGCAATGGTGTCGGCCACCGAGTACTCTCCGGGTTCCGCCAACCACACCAGCTTGCCCTCGCGGAATCCGAAATCCAGCGGGACACACATGCGGTAATCCAGCCCACCCGACGAGGCCTTGCCGAACTCCATACCCGGAGCCAGCATGGCGCCGAGATGTTCGCCGGGCTCGAAATCGGCTCGCAGCCTGGCCAGGGGAGAAAAATGCTCACCCCTGGGAATGTGGTCTCCCACCATGGAGTCCAGGTCCGACCCGACTCCCGACATGCGGATGCCGGGCATGCCGGGCGCCACCTCGCACAGTGACGGCACCCCGGTCAGGATGGCGGTACTGCCCATGGAGATCTGCTCGGCGCCTTCATACAGCTGCACCGTGGCCCGGTCTCCGTCGATCTCGGTGATTTCTCCCAGCAGGTCAACCTGCTTGCCCAGCAGTTCGACCGGGAACTGGACCAGTTCGTAAACGCTGGGTGACTGGCCCTTTGCAATCAGGATTTCTGCGATACCGGCGCTGTTGGCGCTGGTCACCCTGGCATGGGTTTCATGCTGCGACACGATGATCGAGCCTCCTGCCGTTTCGAGTGAGAATGAGTAGCTTGATGGCGTAGGCATAGACCCAGTCCACGGAGTTTGCGCCGCTGGAGACCAGGGCCTGGTCCAGCCATCGGAAAAAATGTGCGGTCACGCCGGCATCCCTGGTCGCTGCGGCTTCCGTGCGCGTGTCGGCCTGCTGCATCAGGCTGTCCAGCCGGGGATGAACCGGGCCCGCCGGCAATCCCAGGATGCGTCCGTTCAGGCCACCGCGGGCGGCCAGCATGGCCGCATCCTCCCGGGCCCATTCCCTGATCAGTGCCGGGGCGGCGATGGAGCCGAATCGTTCGTAGTAGGCCGCCCAGGGGGGCTCGGGCCACACCAGCAGCGGCCTGGCACGGGCATCGGGAAAGGGTCTTGCCAGTTGCGGATGCTCACTGGACTGGTTGGCCAGCCGCACCCAGTCCAGCAGACCGCCGGCCCAGGTTTTCAGGTCCGAATCCAGCAACAGGCTGGTGAATTCCTCGGGCCCGATGGGAAGGCTCTCCGCCTCCATGCTGAGCGCGGGCAGCCGGCCCTGCAGGTATCCGATCTCCGGCATTTCAGGATTCGTCCGAGGCTTCGGCCTGGGCCTTCAGCCGAACGTAGACCTCTCGGAACTCATCCCCGGCCCAGGCCTCGGCCATGTGCTTGATGGACTCGGGTGAAACCACCACCTCGCGGCCCTCGGCGGTACTCACCGAGAATCCCCGGATACCCTCTTTGAATTCGAAGGCCACCGAAGAGTCGGACGCCGGTTCGCCCATAATCCTGGCCCAGGACTCGCGCAGCGCCGGATCCAGGGTGAAACGGGTCAGGCCATCCTCGCGGCTGTAGAAAACCAGGGTCAGGATCAGCAGGCCTTCCATGAACGAGCGAGGATCTGACTTGGCGAACCAGGATTTCAGATTCGCTTCGCGATCGCCGTCCAGGCTGTCGACAAATCCCGACAGGGTTGCGCTGGGCTGGGCTGGATCCAGGCTGACCTGGGTGATGTCCTGCAACATCCGGGATGCGCGCCGGGCGAACAGGTCCGGCACCGATGCCATGAAAGACTCCAGCATCTGGTCGGACTCGATTTTTGCAGCGCTGATGATGCGATCGGCTTCGCGCTGCCCTTCGGCAATCATCCGTTCGCGTTCTTTCTCCGCGCTCTTGACGATATCACCGGCCTCCAGCCGGGCATCAGCAACGATGCGCTCCGCCTCCTCGCGACCACTCTTGACGCCACGCTCGTGGAGTTCGGATATAACGTCTTCCACCCCTGGGGTGGACGAACCAGTCAGCGGTTCGGTACTGCTCATGATCCCCTCCTGATCTAAATGCACCGTAGTCGTCGCCGGACCGGTGGGAAATTCCGATGCCGGCCTATCAGGTGGCTACATTCTAAACAGCCCGCTCCGTGGACCTCAGATCGGATTGTACTTAGCAGCCTGTTGACTGGCTGGTGTATGGTGAACGACCTCTGAACCGGACCTCAACTCATGCTGCCCTCTCACGCCATCAAGGTCTTGCCCGAATGGATTGACCACAACGGCCACTTAAACGTGGCTTATTACGTGCTGGCGTTCGATCAGGTTACCGACCGGGTTTACGAGGACTGGAGCATTGGCCTGGACTATGCAGACGGTGGAATGTCCATGTTCACGCTGGGAATGAACGTGGATTACATGGCGGAGCTGATGGTGGATGAATCGGTTCACGTCACTACCCGCCTGCTGGACGTGGACCACAAGCGCATCCACTACTTTCACCAGATGTTCCGCGACACCGATCAGGCACTGGTCTCCACCAACGAATGCCTGGCCATCAACGTTGACCTGGCCAGCCGCCGCAGCGCAGAATTCCCGCCGGCGGTCCAGCAGCAGCTTGCCGGGATTCAGCGCGAGCATGCCACCCTACCGGTGCTGAAGGGTGTCGCCCGAAAGCTCGGCATCCGGCGCTAACCGAAACACGGCGGGCGCCCTGGAAACGCGCTATGATGCCGCCGCGTCCGAACCGGTTGTCCCGATGGAGTCATCCAGCCCCCAGCGTTCATCCCCTGCCCTGGCCACCCTGGCCCTGACCGTGGGCGGACTGGGTTTTCTGCGGCCGGCGCCAGGCACCTGGGGCAGCCTGCCGCCTCCACTGCTGATCGCGCTGATGGCAGTCCTGGGCGCCGACACCATCTGGCAGCTGACAACCGGTGTGATCCTGATGCTGCTGTTCTCCTTCGCCTGCGTATACTTCGGCGCCGAGGGAGAACGAAGGTTTGGCCGCAAGGACGCATCGGAGGTCGTAGCCGACGAGACCGCCGGGGTCTGCCTGCCTGTGCTGGCAGCCGTGTGGCTGGTGCCGACCGAGCATTACTACGTCGGCCTGCTGTCATCGTTCCTGCTGTTCCGGCTGTTCGACATCACCAAACCATGGCCAGCCCGACGGCTGGAAAAACTGCCCCTGGGCTGGGGCGTGCTGCTGGATGATCTGGCGGCCGGGGTCTATGCCGCGCTGGCGCTGGTGGTCGGGATTCACCTGATCTGATCCGTCACCCGCGCCACGGCCGGCCACTCATTCGCTCAAGCTTTCCAGAAATCCCGGTTCCAGCTCAAAATCACGCTGCCGCTCCAGCTCGTAGGCCAACTGGATGAGCAGGTGCTCGCTGCCACGCCGGGACATGATGGACAAACCCACCGGCAACCCGTCCACCAATCCCATGGGCAAGGTCAGATTGGGGTGACCGGCCACCGCAGCCAGGGTTGAACTGCCCATACTGAAGTCGTCGCCGTTTTCCAGGTCTGTTCTCCAGGCCGGACCGTTGGTCACGGTAATCAACGCGTCCACCCGCTCGCCGTTCAGGGCTTCGCGCAGCCGCTGGCTTGCCAGGCGCAGGCTTTCTGTCCGGGCATGGATGTATTCGGGACTCCGCAGGTCTCCCTTGGCCTGGGAAGCGATCAGGATGTCCTGACCGAAATGCGGCATGACCTGTTCGGCGTGCTCCCGGTTGAAGCTGATCAGGGCATCCAGTGAGCCGGGCGCGCCGGGGTCGTTGACGGATTCCAGGTAGCGGTTGATGCCGTCCTTGAATTCGTACAGCAACACCTGGTAACTCAAATCGCCAACCTGGTCTGTGTTGATCTCCACGTCCACTACCTCAGCCCCCAACCCGGCGAGCAGCGCGGCCTGTTTTTCCAGCAGGGCGTCGACTTCCGGGCGTGTCCCGGCACCCCAGTAGTTGCGCCAGACCCCGATGCGGAAGGTGGCCAGGCTGCTCCGGGGGTTCGGTTGGATCACGGGCGTAATTTCTCCTCGCGCCAGGGTGGGCTGATCGCGTGGGTCGGGGACGTCGATGACCTGCATCAGCAGCGCCAGGTCCCCGACGCTCCTGGCCATGGGCCCGGCGGTGTCCTGGCTGATGGCGATGGGTACGATGCCGTGGCGGCTGATGCGTCCCGTGGTCGGCTTCAGGCCCACAATCCCGACCTGGCCAGAGGGGCAGACAATGGACCCATTGGTTTCGGTGCCGATGGCCAGGGGCGCCAGCCTTGCCGCCACGGCCACCGCGGAACCGCTGGATGAACCACAGGGGTTGCGGTCCAGCAGGTAGGGATGCCGGGTCTGGCCGCCCAGTGAGCTCCAGCCACTGGTGGAGTTCTCCGACCGGAAATTCGCCCATTCGCTCAGGTTGGCCTTGGCCAGGATGACCGCGCCCGCGCGGCGCAGCAGGGTGACGATGTGCGCGTCCTCGGCCGCGTAGTGATTGGCCAGCGCCAGCGACCCGGCACTGGTGCTCATGGCATCCGCCGTATCGATATTGGCTTTCAGAATTACCGGAACGCCGTGCAGCACGCCCACCGGACCCGTCTCCGCCAGGGCCCGATCCAGGCTGCGGGCGATACTCAGCGCAGCAGGATTGACCTCGATGATGGCGTTCAGCCGCGGTCCGTCCTGGTCCAGCCGCTGGATGCGCTCGAGGAATGCCGAAGTGACCTGCTCCGCGGTCAGCTCTCCATCGACCATGCGCCGCTGCAGTTCGACGGCTCCCATCGCCGTGATACGGTCATCCCGGGCCGGCTGACCCGACGGCGAGGGCACCTGACCGCAGCCCGACAGGCCCAGGACCAGGGCCAGCATCACCATGAATTTATGCTGTATTTTCATCCGCGCATTGTCAGCCAATGAGCCAGAAAAGTCAGCCGTCAGCAGCTTATGCCCGGTGGAAAAAAAGGGCCAGATCGCTTATCATTGAAGGCTCGGACAGGCGGCGATTTCTCTCGCTTTTTCAGCTCTGTCCCACGCCAAAAAATCGCAGGAGAGGCCACCGGGTTATGAGTTTCAAGAACCTATTCATCGAGCATGAACTGACACCCGAAGTAAAGCAGTGGATTGAGCAGGAAATTGCGGAGCAGGAAGAGCGCTTCAGCACCATCGCCCAGCAGATGGACGACCTCAGCGAGATCCGGGAAAAGTGGTACCAGGAATTTTTTGACCGCATCACCACCGCCGGCTTCAACGAAGACGGCGACATGAAAGTGAAGATCAAACCCGAAGATCTGCCGGTCAAACCCGAGGGCCGCAAGGACCAGGTGATCTGGAAGTACGGCGTCGATTCGGAGTAATCAGACACCGCAGGCCAGTCAACCGCTAACCGGATTGGAGAACTTAAGATGGCACGCCCCCACATAGAACCCTTCTGCGATAGAGACACCCACTTCAAAGACATGACCCTGCCCGGTTTCGCCCGGGGCATGGGCTACAAGATGCTGAGCTTCGACGTGGACACCGGCGCCTGCAGCATGACCGTGCAGCTGGACGGCGGCTACCGGCAGGAACCCGGCTTCCCCTGGTCGGAGCTGGAAATGATCGTGATCGAGGGTGAACTCAAGGTGGGCGACCGCACCTGCCGCAAGGGCCATTACTTCTTTGTTCCGGCGGGCTACTGCATGCCCGAAATCAGCACTGATCAGGGATGCCTGGTGCTGATGATGTACAACACCGGCGAGCCCAGCCATGAACCGGCCAACGAGCACCATCCCCTGGCCCAGGTCGGTTTGTATCACGACGTGGATTCCTACATGGACATTCCCTGGGCCCCGGGCAACGTGGCCAAGCCCTCTGTGGCATCGGGCTGCCTGATCAAGCTGCTCAACTACAACCCGATCTCACACGCCATGACGTTCCTGTACTGCATGACGCCGGCGTTTTACCAGGACAACATTTCCTACCACGATTGCGCCGAGGAGTCCTACCACCTGTGGGGCACCTCCTGGATGATGCAGTTCGGCGAGATCCCCACCGGCGGCTACTTCTGGCGGCCGGCCTACATCAACCACGGTGCTTTCGCCTCGGAGTACGGCTGCATCGCCCTGGGCCGCACCGACTCCAAGTTGTTCAACCACTTTCACTACAACCCGTGGACCAACCCCACGGAAAACGCCCACCGCTCAGCGGCGCGTTTGTACAAGCGGGATCCCCTGCTCTACAAGTGGGCCATCAGCTACGACCACAACCACCCCCACGGTCCCGAGGACTTCGAAGACACCATGCAGCGCCGCGGCGACGAGCAGGGCCACGACACGAAGCACAAGTCGGACGGTAAGCGGCACGATCATTGGCATGGGCATCATCATCATCATGACGATAGCCCGCATAAGCATGACTAAGCGCGCTTTGCGCGTTTAGTCAGGGAACGCCCGCTGATTTATTAGGGAACGCCCGCTAAGGCGGGCTAGGAAACGGGCGCTGGCGCGCCCTGGGGAACGCCCGCTGCGCGGGCTGGGGAACGCTCACTTCGTGAGCTAGGATTTGGCGCCTGGCGCCAACATGCCCACCATTCAATTTTCACTACCAGCTAAACGAACTGAGGCTAGCTTTTCCCAGCGCGCAAGGCGCGCGTTTCCCAGCTCACGCAGTGAGCGTTTCCCAGCGCGAAGCGCGTTCCCCAGCCCGCGTCAGCGGGCGTTCCCCGGGGCGCGCACTCGGCGCTTCAGTTCTTCTCGGTGTCTACAAGCTTGTTCGCTGCGATCCAAGGCATGAGCCCCCGCAAGCGCGCCCCCACCACCTCAATCTCATGGGCCGCATTGTTCCTTCGGTACGCCGTCATGGACGGATAATTCGTCGCCCCTTCCGAGATGAATTTCTTGGCGTATTCGCCGTTCTGGATGTCGGCCAGTGCCTGGCGCATGGCCTGGCGGGACTGGTCGTTGATGACCTTGGGGCCGGTGACGTATTCGCCGTACTCCGCGTTGTTGGAGATGGAGTAGTTCATGTTGGCGATACCGCCTTCGTACATCAGGTCCACGATGAGCTTGAGTTCGTGCAGGCATTCGAAGTAGGCCAGTTCCGGGGCGTAGCCGGCGTCCACCAGGGTGTCGAAGCCGGCCTTGACCAGTTCCACGCAGCCGCCGCACAGCACGCTCTGCTCACCGAACAGATCGGTTTCGGTTTCGTCCCGAAATGTGGTTTCGATGATGGCGGTGCGGCCGCCGCCGACGCCGCTGGCGTAGGACATCGCCAGTTCTTTGGCCTGACCGGACGCATCCTGGAACACGGCAATGAGATCGGGCACACCGGCGCCGCGGACGAATTCGCTGCGCACGGTATGGCCGGGTGCCTTGGGTGCGATCATGATCACGTCCAGGTCAGCCCTCGGCACAACCTGGTTGTAATGAATGGAAAAGCCGTGGGCAAAAGCCAGGGTTGCGCCCTGCTTCAGGTTGGGCTCGATTTCCGACTGGTACAGCTGGGCCTGAAACTCGTCCGGGGTCAGCACCATGACCAGGTCAGCCTGGGCCACCGCGGGGCCCACTTCCAGCACCTTCAACCCGGCCGCTTCGGCCTTGGCCACGGAACTGGAACCGGCCCGCAGGCCGACAGTGACGTCAACACCGGAATCCTGCAGGTTGAGCGCGTGGGCATGGCCCTGGGAGCCATAGCCGATGATGGAAACCTTCTTGCTCGCAACGATGGAGAGATCGCAGTCTTTGTCGTAGTAGATATTCATTGTGGAGTTCCCTATTGGTAATGGCGCCAAGAATACGACCGGGACGTAATTTCATAAATTGAAATATATTCATTATTAAATTGCGTTTTCTGCAATAATCTCCCAATGGACAACCGTTCCCTGCAAGCCTTCGTGCATTTGTCGGAAACCCTGCACTTCTCACGGGCCAGCGAGTTGTGTCACGTCAGCCCGTCCACGCTGAGCCGGATGATCCAGCGGCTGGAGGAAACGGTCGGTTACCGCCTGCTGGAACGTGATCAGCGCAGCGTCGCCCTGACGCCCCAGGGTGAACTGTTCCTGCGCTATGCACGGGATACACTGCGCAACTGGGACGCGTTCCAGAACCAGCTGCTGGAAGAGTCTGGTGAACTGCAGGGAGAGGTCAGCGTCTATTGCTCGGTGACGGCCAGCTACAGCTTCCTGTTTGAAGTGCTGCGGCGTTTTCACCAGCAGCACCCCCGAATCCAGATCAAGCTGCATACCGGCGACCCCGAAATGGCCACCTCCCGGGTCATGGCGGGGCAGGAAGAAATCAGCATTGGGGCCCGTCCCGACCGTCTGCCGGCAGAACTGGCATTCAAGTCCATGGCGGTCACGCCCCTGGTTTTCATTCGGGCAGGCAATGATGGTGCGGGTCGCGTGGACTGGGCCCAAGTCCCCATGATCATGCCGGAACGGGGCGTGGCACGGGATCGGCTCGACCGGTGGTTCAGGGAGCGGGGCATCCAGCCCAATGTTTCGGCCCAGGTAGCCGGCAACGAGGCCATTGTCAGCATGATCGCCCTGGGCGACGGAGTTGGGCTGGTGCCCAGGATCGTGCTGGACAACAGCCCCTTGCTGGACCGTGTCCACATCGTCCGTACGCGGTCGCGACTGCAGCCCCTTGAGCTGGGCCTGTTTACCCTGCGCAGACGCCTGGACAGCCCGCTGATCCGGGCTCTCTGGTCCAGCCTTGAAACTGCTTCCAGCTAACACCAGAACTGATTACGGAATTTCGGGCGACTCCTGATGTCCCATTAGGCCAAGCGTCACTTGCGCGGCCTCACGGCCGCAGGCAAGCTGCCCGCCAAATTTAAGAGGGAAACCCACAATGACCTTTCGACTTTTTGTTGCGCTGGCCGCGTTGCTGGTGGCAGCGCAAACCTGGGCCGAGGAAACCCGCATGCTGCGTTTTCCGGACCTGCACGGCGACCAGGTCGTCTTTGCTTACGCCGGCGACCTGTGGCTGGCACCCGTCGACGGCAGCGAGCAGGCCCGACGCCTGACCTCCCATCCCGGGCTGGAGCTGTATCCCAAGTTTTCACCGGACGGCCAGAGCATTGCTTTCGCCGGTCAGTACCGCGGGGACGAGCAGGTCTACGTGATCAGCGTGGACGGCGGCGAGCCGCGACAGCTCACCTTCTATCCCACCCAGGGTCCGCTGCCCTCACGCTGGGGCACGGATCACCACGTCTACGGATGGAGTCCGGACGGCCAGCATGTCCTGTTCCGCTCCATGCGCCAGGACTTCAACAACCGCCGCCTGTACCGGGTTTCGGTGGACGGTGGCCTGCCGGAGCTTCTGCCCATGCCCCGGGCAGGATCCGGTGACTATTCGCCGGACGGCAACAGCATTGTTTATTCCCCCCTGTTCCGGGATTTCCGCACCTGGAAACGCTACCAGGGCGGCTGGGCCCAGAATCTGTACATCTATGACCTGGCCAACGACCAGGCCCGCCAGATCACCGATCACCCGCGCACCGAGCGCGACCCCATCTGGCTGGAAACCGGCATCTTTTTTGTGTCCGACCAGGACGATACCCTGGAACTGTTCTCCTTCAACCAGGAAACCGGCGCCAAGACCCAACTCACCGACCATCCCGTTTGGGACATCAAGTGGGCCACTGGCGACGGCGTGTCCCGCATCGTATACGAGATTGAAGGCCGCATCGGCCTGTACGACACCCGCAGCGGTAACGAGCAGATGCTCAGCATCCGGGTGCCCGATGACCACGTGCGGCGCACCGCCCGGCGCATGGAAGCCAAAGACAACCTGCAAAGCTTCGAGCTGGCGCCGGACAGCAAGCGCGCTGTAGTTGTGGCCCGGGGCGACGTGTTCACCGTGCCGGTGGAGCATGGCGTGACCCGCAACCTGACCCAGCGTGGTGACGCCCACGACCGGGAGGCCAGCTGGTCTCCCGACGGCAAACACGTGGCTTTTGTGTCGGATCGCAGCGGCGAGGAGCAGATCTACGTGATGCCCCAGGACGGCGGTGAGGCCCGGGCGCTGACGCCGCCCCGGGAGACCCGGCTGAATGACCTGGCCTGGTCGCCGGACAGCCAGCTCATCGCCTACTACAACCACCTGGGGGAAATCCGCACGGTGGACCTGGAGGGTGAGGAAACCCTGGTCACGAGCAGCCGCTACGGCGTGATCAACGACTACACCTGGGCACCGGATTCCCAGTGGCTGGCCTACAGCCGGCAGTCCGACATGGGTAACAACTTTCTGGAGATCTGGTCCCGGGACGACAACCGCACCCGGGCGGTCACCGACGGTTTTTTCAACGCCTATTCACCGGATTTCTCAGCGGACGGCAAACACCTGTTTTTCCTCTCCGACCGGCAGTTTGCTCCCCAGATCGGTTCCTTCGAGTGGAACTATGTCGCGGATCGGGAAACCGGCATATATGCCCTGGCATTGACTGGCGAATCGGGCAACCCCTTTGGACCCCGCAACGACGAAACCGCGGTGGATACCGATGACAAGGACGACAAGAAAGACAAGGAAAACGGAGAGGATGACAAGGACGTGGCTGTCGACATTGACTTTGACGGCCTGTCGGACCGCCTCATCCGGGTGCCCATCGAGGACAACAACATATTTGGCGTGCAGGCCGGGAAAGGCACCCTGCTGTACGTGACCGGCGGGCCCTTCTATTACGGACGCCAGTCCGACGTCCCCATTGCGGTGCACGCCTACGACGTGGAAAAGCGTGAAAGCGAGGAAGTGGCCAGTGGCATCCAGGGCCTCAATATCTCACCCGACGGCAAGTTCGTACTGGTGCGGAAGAACGGCGGACTTCAGCTCATCGAGGTCGCCAAGCCCAAGGAGCCCAAGAACCTCAAG
>JAAUYH010001437.1_pt1 | contig 14703 bp, 13 predicted proteins | sample 7278061 | NCBI WGS metagenome assembly JAAUYH01 (sample SAMN14350203, study PRJNA611818) | marine sediment metagenome | isolation source: surface marine sediment (0.6m) | place: French Polynesia: Moorea | collected 2018-08
ACGGCAGTTGTTTCTCGCTTTCTGCGATAGAGCCAAGCCACCCGCTCCCTCCACCCTTCCACCCGGATAGTGTCCCGGTAGGCTCCGGGTGGAAGGGTGGAGGGAGCGGGTGGCTTGGCTCTATCGCAGAAAGCGAGAAACAACTGCCGTCGATGGATCGCGCTCGTCATGGTAACCTGCCGCGCCTTCCGGCGTGTCCGACAGGTCCACACCTTCCACTTCGCGGAATTCGCGCCAGTCATAGAGGCCGGTGCGCCGCGCGATGCGCCATTCGCCGCCGCGTTTCTCGAACCGATCGACATAGCGTCCCGCCACGACCGCAGAGTAGATCTTGCCTTTGTCCGGAAACACCTCGGCGATCGGATAGCCGGCAGGCACCGTATGCATCGCCGTCATGTAGGTTTCGGTGTGGCAGGTATCGCCGTCGAACCCGAACTGGATCTGCCCAAGCTGGTGCTGGGTCGCGAGACAGGGGTCGATGATCGCCCGCGCCTGTTCGACGAAGCCGCGCCAGTCGCCGATCACGGTGCCGAACTGGAACTGCGCATCTTCGTGGAACAGGCGCTCCATCATGCTCCAGCGCCGCCGGTCGATCGCATGGGCGTAGGCGGTGATCATATCGGCGATGTTGGCGCGATCTTCGAGCGATCCGTTCATTGTTCCAGCTCCACGATGACCTTGCCGATATTCGCACCGGTGAACAGCTTCTGATAGGCAAACAAGGCGTTCTCCAGCCCCGGCGTCACTTCATACGGCATAACCAGCTTCCCTTCATTGACCCAGCCTCGCAGCAGCTCGGTCAGGCGCTCCCCCTGGTCCATGAAATCGGGCGAGAAGAACCCTTGCACGCGCAAGCGACGCATCAGCACCTGATCGAATTCCTGCGGGGCCGTCCGGCGTCCCCAGCCATAATCGGCAAGCAATCCGCACACGGCGATCCGCCCGTAGTGGTTCATCCGCTTGAGCACCGCGTCGAGCAGCGGGCCGCCAACATTGTCGAAATAGACGTCGATCCCGTCCGCACGGTCGAGCTGGTCCTCGAAATCGGCTGCTTTGTAATCGACTGCGCCCGCGATCTTGAGACTGTCTTCGAGGAAGCCGCATTTGTGCGGCCCGCCGGCAATGCCCCATGCCTCGCATCCGATGATCCCGGCGATCTGCACAGCAAGCATGCCGGTAGCGCCCGCGGCGGCGGAAACGAGCACGCGCTCGCCGGGTTTGGCGGCGCCCGTTTCGGTGATGCCCCACAGGGCCGTCCAGCCGTTCATGCCGAGCGGACCGAACCAGGCGCGCCTGTCTGCAACGCTTGGATCGAGCTTCAGGGCGCCCGACAGCGCGCCATCGACCTGGCTGATCTCGCCCCAGACCCCGAAGGCCCTAACGAGATCGCCCTCCTCGAACCCCTCCGCCCTGCTGGCCATCACTTCGCCGATCACCAGCCCGGTCATCGGCGATCCGATCGGAAGCGGCGGTTGGTACCCGTCCTCGCGATCGGTCAGCCACATCCGCGTTCCCGCATCCATCGACAGCATCGAATTCCTGATGCGGATTTCGCCTTCGGCAAGTTCGAGTAGCGGCGCTTCGACTAACGCGAGCGCGCTTGCAAAATCGGTCCCCTCCGGTCGGCGTTCTATGCGCCAGAATCTGTTGTCCATCGCGTCACTTCTCCAGACCCGGTGTCGCTACGGCAAGGGCCGCTTTTGCTAGGGTGCTATCACTTTGGCGCGGTGCGCCGCGACTGCGTCAAATCTAGTTTGCCCGAAGGAGCTTTGGGAGACTGAGAATGGCACTTATCACGGTGATCGGCGCGTCGGGACGACAGGGCATGGCGCAGGTGCGGCAGGCGCTCAAGGCCGGTTACGACGTGCGCGCCATCTCGCGGCAGGAGGACCCTTTCGGCGGTGCGAAGATCGACGGGATCGAGCGCGTCGAGGTGCGCCCGATGGATCTCTACGATCCGGCTACCTTTGCCGGCGCGCTCGAAGGAACCGACTACGTCTTCTACACGCATCCCTTGCAGGCGCGGGCCGACCGAGCGGTGTTGGTCGGCGACCTCGGCAAGGCCGCCGCCGAGCTCGGCGTAAAGCGGCTCGTCTGGAACACCTCGAGCTGGATTCCCGACAGGCCCGGGGATCCGTTCACCTATGCAGGCAACACCCAGGGCATCAACGCGCTATGGCGTTCGGGGTGTCCGGGCACCGTCTTCGGCAGCGTGCTGTTCATGGACAATCTACTGACCAATTGGGCGCGCCCTTTTATCGTCAACGAAGGCCGTTATGTGTACCCGCACAATCCCGATCTCCAGGCTAACTGGATCAGCCTCGACGACGTGGCGAGGTTCATGCTCACCAGCCTCGAACGCCCCGACATGGAAGGCGCTTGGCTGAATATCGGCGGGCCGGAGCGGCTGGTCGGCAAGCAGGTGACGCAATACCTGTCCGAAGCGCTCGACAAGGAAATCACCTACGATCCCTGCACGCCCGAAGAGTTCGGCAAATATCTCGTCGAGGCCGCGGGAGACTCCATGCCGGCAGAGATGCGCGAGGAATTCGCCAAGGGCATCCAGGCCTTCTACGAATACAACAACGAAGCGCCTACGCGGCCTTTCGAGGTTGATATGGACCACGTCTACGAGCGCTTTCCCGAGCTCGACGGCGAGCTTGAGACGATGGGCGAGTGGACCAAGCGGCAGGATTGGGGCGAAAGCAACTTCCGCCCGGCGTTTGGATGACGCGCGAAGCCAATATCGCGCTTGCCGAGCGCTACTATCAGGCGCTGGCCGACGGCGACTTCGTAGCTCTGGCCGGCCTGCATAGCGACGATGTCGTCTTTAACCTGCTCGGCTCGACTCCGGTGTCGGGTCGGTGGGAAGGCAAGGCTGAGTGCTTCGGTCCGCTCGTGGCTGACGGGGTGATTGGCAAGCTTGTGCCCGAAACAGTCCGGTTCTCACGCAAATGGCGGATCATGTGTGCCGACGAAGATCGCGTGGTCGGTCTGATGTATGGCGGGGGCATGGGCACCAACGGCCACGAATACCTGCAAACCTACTGCCAGATCATGACGATCAGGGGCGGCAAGATCGTCGAGTTGCACGAATTCTTCGACACCGCCCTGGTCGAGCTCGCGCTCAATGACAATCCGACGGCGAAAGGTCCGAGCGATGTCAATCGACCTTTCGAGTTTTAGCTACTCCGCCGCTTCGCGTCGCTCCGCCGCGAATATCTCGAGCAATTCCTCATCGCTCGCGTGGGCAAGCCTGGCCGCCCATTGGTGGAAGACCTGACCGCCGCGCTCGTTGCGGCCGAACAGGACTTCCTTGAGCAGCCCTGACTGCAGCGCCTCGTGCTGACGCTTGCCGGTTGCGTAATCTTCGTCGCGTACGACAATCTCGAGGAAGTCGAATTGTTCGTGCGCCGACTTGATGTCTTCCTCGGTCTCGGGCTGGTTTTCCATCACATAGAACTGCGTGGTGTAGCTCTCGCCGACTTTCGCGCCGGGGAACAATTGCGAGATCATCGCACCGCGCTGCCCGCCACCGTAAAAGCTCGCGATTGAGATATGCGGGAAGATCGTCCACACGCCCTGGACGAGCACTTCCTGCGGAATCTCGTCGTCAGTCAGCTCTTCCAGGTCCATCTGCTGGTCGTCGTCGCCCGAGACCTTGATCGCGAATTTCGACGGGGTCGAAAGTCGCTGGTGCGGACCCCAGGCAAAGAAGTTGGCGCGGTTGTAGAAGTCCGCACCAAACGTGTCCTTGTGCAACACCGGCAAGTGGTAAAAATCAAGATAGCCGTCATAGGCGGTTTTCCAGTTCGGCCCCGCGAGCGTGCGCTGGCTGAACAGGGTCCATCCGTCGAACTCGAACGCCTTCAGAAGCTCGTCGTAGCCGCACAGGTAATCGGCGATGGAGAGCTTCGAGCCCGGATCGAGCGTCGCCCAGATCAACCCTGCGCTTTCGTGGACCGGGAACCGCTTGAGGCACAAAGCCGCCTTGTCGACCGCGCCGAAATCCTTCGAGTCGGAGACACCGATGAGGTCGCCGTTATTCTTGAAGGTCCAGCCGTGATAGCCGCAGGTGAAGCGCGAGCCGTTGCCGGTGCCGCTCGGCACCACGGGATTCCCGCGATGGGTACACATGTTGAGGAACGCGCCGACCGTCCCGTCACGTTGGCGGGTGAGCAGCAATGGCACCCCGCAAATGTCCATTGCCTTGTAATCGCCTGGCTCGGGCAGTTCGCACGACGGTGCGACCATCAGTGGCAGACGGCGGAAGATGTTGCGCTTTTCGAGCTCGAACAGCTCCGGATCGGTGTAGGTGCTTGCAGGGACGCGCACGACCTCTTCGGCATATTCCATCGTATCGGCCGCGCCATGCTGCACGAGGTTACGGGTCATGGCGATCAGTTCTTCGCGCGACATTCGCGTGTCTCCCAAGATTTGCCGTCAAAATGCGCCCACGGAGGCTGGGCTCGCAACGCTCAATTTTGGCAATCCCAATCAAAAGGGGCAGGCCGCCAGGCCCACCCCTCTCTCGTGACGAACGAGTATCTCTCCTAGAACCGGAAGCTGGTCTCGACGAAGATCTGTCGACCGCGGTTCTGCGTGACGACTTCGTCATCGCCCAGCGGCAGGCCGAAGCCGTCGGGGCCCCCCGGTGACAGGAAGGGACGCGGACCCGAGGTGTTGACCCAGATCTCGTCGCTGAGGTTCACCCCGACCAGCGAGACCTTCCATTTCCCGTCCGGATGCCCGATCGAGGCCCGCGCGTCGAACGTGACGTAGCTGTCTTGGACAAAGTCGGTCAGACTGTCTTCGTTGGTGAAATAGTCGTCCGAGAAGACGATATTGCCGCCAAGCGTGAAATCGAGACTGTCGTTCACCGGAATGATCCAGTCTGCCGCAAAATTACCCGACCAGGTCGGTGCGCGTGCGGACGATCGACCATTGAGGTCAGTATCGTCCGCGCTGGCCGGATTTGAAGGATCGCCCATGCCTGAGATGCCATCGGGTCCTACGTCCGTGATGAAGGTGTCGGTAAATTCTGCGTCGAGATAGGCGATGTTGCCAGACAGGGTCAGCCCCTCGACTGGGGTGCGCCAGTTCCATTCAAGATCGACACCTTGAGACGTCACTTCGCCTGCGTTGAGGGTCAGGAACTGGATGTTGACCGCGTCGAAATTCTGAACCTGGAGTTCATCGAAGACGTAGTAATATGCGGTCACGTTGAGTGTGAAGGTGCGATCGGCAAACTGCGACTTGATGCCGATCTCGCCGCCCTCGGTCGTTTCGGAGTCGAAGATCAGCGCGCCGAAATCACCGGTGGTGGCCGCCTGGCTCAGGCTCGCCGAAGGCAGCGCTGAGTTATCGATACCGCCCGATTTGAAGCCGGTCTTGTACGAGGCGAAGATGTTGATGTCGTCTGCCGCCTGATATCGCAGCGTGACCTCGGGCGAGAAGTTGTCATCCGAGAAATTGATCGGGCCGGAGAAGAAACCCGGGTCGACGAAGCCTGGGCCCTGCAGGAAGGTGTGCAGGAACGGAATGGAGATCGTCTGGACCTTGGACTCGTCGGTGTAACGGATGCCGCCCGACAGCTCGAGATCGTCAGTGAGGTCGAAGATCACCGAACCGAACACCGAGAATGCTTCGGTCTTGGTGACGTGGCGCTTGTCCCAGTCATAAGTGAAGCCGGTCACCGGATCGGCTGCGATCAGCGAAATGTTCACCGCCTGCTGCGCGGTGTCGAACACGAATGTCCGATCCTCGTAGAACGCGCCGAGCATAAAGTTGAACGGTCCGTCGAAATCGGACGTCAGGCGCAGTTCCTGCGTGTATTGCTCCAGCGAGTTGGCTGGGTCCGAACAACCGGTGCCTTGCGGTGATCCGGGTGCGTTGGTGGCCGCCAGGGTCGGGGCGTTTGCCGCGAGGAAGGTGGGGTCCATGATCGCATTGCCGATCGGCGAGAAGGCCGGTCCGATCCCGACATATGAATAGCAGTCGAAATCGACCGCATCCATGTCGAGGAAGCCGCTGGTCGACGTCAGCGTCAGGTAGTCTGACAGGGCGAAATTGAACAAGAGGCGACCGAACCAGATGTCCGTTTCGGCGAACGGCACCCCGTTGCGGCCTGCGGCTTCCGAAGGCGTTGGAATGCCGGGTGCCAAAGCAGGGGCGGCATCGGGCAGGAAATAGCGTCCATCGAACGCGTTGCAGTCGTTGCCGGCCGGAATTGCGACCACCCCGCCAATCAGGAACACCGGATCGGCGACTCCATTGGCTCCGCAGAAGATGTCCGAATGCTGGATCGCGCCATCGCCTTCGTTCTTGACGTACTGCACCTTCAGGTTTGCATCGAAGCGATCATCCGGCTCCCAGGCCAGCGTGAAGCGGCCGACGAAATTGGTCTGGCCGCGGAAGCGTCCGTTGGCCGCCGGGGTGCCCGGCTGGAGTTCGACGAATTCGTCGATATCGTTGTATTGCGCTGCCAGACGGATGCCGAGCGTGTCGCTCAGTGGACCGGAAATGTAGCCGTTGACGGTGTAGCCCTGCTCTTCGAATTCGTACTGGCCTTCCATACCGACTTCCCAATCGGGGGTAGGATTGGCCGAACGGATCGCGAAGACGCCAGCCGATGCGGACTTACCGAAGAACAGCGATTGCGGGCCCTTGAGAATGTCGATTTGTTCGGTGTCGAAGAATCCGGCCTGCACCAGGCGCATGGTCGAAACCTGCACGCCGTCGAAGTCGAATGCGACCGCGCTGTCGAATGCGGCGGAAATGTTGGAGGAACCGACACCGCGCAGCGAAAGCTGGCCGCCCGAACCCGAGCCGCCTACCTGGACGTTGAGCGTGGGCACGCGGCTGACGACGTCGGCGACCTGGTCAACCCCGTAGCTATCCAGAACCTCGCCGCCGATCGCCGTGACAGTGACCGGCACTTCCTGCAGGCTTTCGTCCTGGCGCCGGGCCTGCACGATGATGACGTTTTCGTCGCTGACCGCTTCCTCTTCCGCAACCTCGTTGTCTTGCGCCACCGCAGTGCTGGCGCCTCCTACCCACAGCGCTATTGCTGCGCTGCCAAGCAATGCGGCTCGAAATGCGCCAGCGCCAGAGGCATTTCGGGTGTGAAGTTTGGTCATCGTGCTCTCTCCCTTTGAGCCTCGGCTCGGGCCGAGTGCCGCTATTCCCCAACCCCGAACAGGCGCCCTCTCAAAACGCCTGTCGGTATGTCTCGATGTGTATGGGGAGGGGTGGGAGCGCTCATCTAGCAAAAGCGCTAGGAAGTGCGACAAAGTGAGGCATTATCGCCACATCGCCATGGGAAAACGGCTTTTCCGTAGCGTAATTGTGCAGTGCAGCGCGATCATTCGGCGGCGTCGCTGGCAGCTTCCATCTGCGCGATACGCGGATCGTTGGGCCACACCCAGTCCTCGCCGATCACCTGTTCGACGCGCAATTCGGGCGGCACATTGTCAATCCCGATCATGCGATCGCAGCTTTGGTGGAAGCTGTAGATACGGGCCTCCTGGTAAGACAGCGGGACGCTTTTGAACGCTGCGCTTTGCATCGAATGCTGGATCGCTTCGCCGAATTGCGTGTCTTCGAGGATGATCGGGCTCATCTCGCGACCGTTCGGCCTGGTTTCGTCGGGGACGGTCCAGAGGTCGGGCGCGGGGCCATCCCCCCAATCGAGCGCCATCGTGACCAGTTCAAGCCGCGTGGTGTTCAGCGAAGTCGGCCAGAACAGGAGCGGCGGTACGAAGTAGTTGGACAATGGGGAGACCCAGTTAGGGAAAAGCGTGTAGCTCTGGGTGCAGGTCCGCCCCAGCTCGCCGACACTATCGATCTGTGCCCATTCGGGCGGGCTGTCGACCGCGCGAACATGCTCCCGGTCGGTCTCGCGCGGGGGCGGGGCGAGCATCCGCGCATGGCCATTGGGATACATTGTGTTGAGGTTGCGCCTGCTGTCGACCAGCGGCGCGACGGTGGTCGGGTGGATGAACGGCACATGGTAAACTTCCATGTTGGCCTCCATCGCGACCTTCCAGTTGCAGTTGAGCTCGAACGAATGCCGCGCGGCGAGGCGAATGCGATCGAAGGCGAACTCTTCCCATTCGTCCCAAAGCGGCCCCAGCCATTGCCGCAGCGGCATCGCGTCGTCGTCAAAGTTCACGAAGATGACATTGCCCAGCATTTCGCACCGCACCGGGATCAGGCCGCGACAGCTCATGTCGAAATCGTGCGGGAAATCCTGGCGCTCGGGAACGCCGACCAGCGTCCCGTCGGTCTTGTAGGTCCAGTTGTGATAGCCGCACATCAGGCGCGAAGACTTGCCGCGATCCTCGGTCACAACCGGCGCGCCGCGATGGCGGCAGGTGTTGTAGAAGGCGCGCACCGTGCGATCCATGCCGTGTACGATGACGATCGGATCGCCGGCGTTGTGCCAGCGCATGTAACAGCCGGGTTCGGGAATCTCGTCGATATGGCCTGCAAACAGCCAGCTCTTGCGGAAGATGTGCTGTTGCTCGAGCGCGTAGTATTCTGGCGAGGTGTAGCGCGCAGCGGGCATGTCGGGGAGCTTCGGGAAGCCCTCGGGCGGCGACGAACGGGTCGCTTCCCATTCCATCAGCGCCTTCAGCTGTTCTACCTCGGCCGGGTCCATCATCGTCCCTCTCCCTCCGGCGCATTGTACGGGTCGGGTTGGGCGAGGCACCTCACATTTTTCCCATCGCTTTAGCCAGTGGTGCCCGCGTGTTCCGGCAATAGGTTGCGACAAAAGAACACATCTTGCGGGGAGAGAGACCGATGGCAGGACGCGTAGAGGGCCGAGTTGCGCTCGTTACCGGAGGAGCGATGGGGCTCGGCAAGGCCGATTGCGAAGCGCTCGCGGCGGAAGGTGCCAAGGTGATCGTCACCGACCGCGAAGTCGAACTGGCGCACCGCGTCGCCGACGGCATCGGCGGCGATGCGATGGCGCTCGACGTGACCGACGAGCAGCAGTGGAAGGACGTTATGCACGCGGTCGAGGAACGCCATGGCGGGCTCGACATCCTCGTCAACAACGCCGGAAACGTGATCTTCGAAAGCATCGAGGAGTGCCCGCTCGATCACTTCAAGCTGCATCTCGACATCCATGTCGTCGGCACATTTCTGGGGTGCAAATACGCGCTGCCGCTGATGAAGCACCGCCACACAGTGAATGGCGGCGGTGGCTCCTCTATCGTGAACATGGCCTCGACCGCGGCGTTGATGGGATATGGCAACATCCCCGCCTACACCGCGGCCAAAGGGGGCATTGCCTCGATGACGCGCAGCATCGCGGTGCATTGTCAGGACGAAGGCTATGGCATCCGCTGCAACGCGCTGGCGCCGGGCGGTATCGAAACCCCGATGGTGATGGAGGTTTCGGGCCGCACGGGCGAAGAGCCGATGGAAATCCCGGATGGACCGCTGCCAAGCGACGCGCTGGGCCATCCGCGCGATGTTGCCGGATGCGTGCTGTTCCTTGCATCGGACGAGGCACGGTTCCTCAACGGTCTGACCATCCCGGTGGACAATGGCCTCGACGCCCGCCCCCACCACTAAGGAAAACGAAGCCGGCGGCTATCGCTGGTACGTTCTCGCCCTGCTGACCTTGGTCAGCCTGTTCAGCGTTGCCGATCGACTGGTGTTCTCGATCCTGCTCGAGGACATAAAGGCCGAGTTCTCATTCAGCGATTTCGAACTGGGACTTTTGGGCGGGCTGGCTTTCACGGCGACCTATGTGATCGCCGGCTTCCCGGCCGCGCGGCTGGCCGACCGCTCGATCCGCAAGAACATCGTCTCCGCCGCGATCACCTTCTGGAGCCTGATGACCGCCTTGTGCGGCGCGGCTGTCGGTTTTTGGACGCTCTTCCTGGCGCGCACCGGAGTGGGTGTGGGAGAGGGTTGCTCGGGGCCGGCTTCGCAAAGCCTCGTCGCCGATTTCTTCCGCCGTGAGGAGCTCGCCAAGGCAATGGGTTTCCTCACCATCGGCGCAACCATGGGCACCGTGACCGGACTGATGGCGGGAGGTCTGCTGGCCGAGGCGTTCGGGTGGCGGATGGCGTTCGTCCTGATGGGCCTACCGGGCGTGCTGATCGGGGCGGTGCTCCATTTCACCGTGCGCGAGCCGCCGCGTGGGCGATACGCTCCCGAAGGTGCGACCGTGGAGCAGCAGGCGCTCGGTGAAACCATCCGCACTTTGCTTGGCAACCGCGTGTTCCTCGGGCTTGCGATCGGGTGGGCTGTGCAGATCATGATCGGCTATGCGCTCGCTTTCTGGATGGCGGCCGTGATGCTGCGCAACTTCGATGTCTCCACCGGCGATGTCGCAGTCTATCTCGGCCTGGCCTTCTTCATCGGCGGCATACCGGGCCCTATCCTTGGGGGTTATCTGACAAGCGCGCTGTGCAAGCGCGACGAACGCTGGCGTGCCTTGCTTCCGGGCGTGGTCAGCTTGGGCTGCGTCGCGCCGCTGGCGCTTAGCCTGACCTCGAGTGACTTCTGGATTTTCCTCGGCTGGTTCGCGCTCGCATACGGCATCTATGTGATGAGCCAGGCGGGTATCCTGTCGGGTATTCAAGCTTCCGTCGAACCTTCGCAGCGAGGCTTTGCCGTCGCGATCGCGTTGTTCTTCAACAATCTCGTCGGTCAGGCGCTTGGCCTCGCAGTCATCGGCTGGGTGAGCGATATGCTCGCCCCGACCTATGACAACGCTTCGCTCGGAATTGCCGTATTCGCGGTCTGCCTGGTCTCGGGTGTGGTAGCGATGGCCGTGTTCGCGTGGACCGCAGCGCAGATGCGCCGCTCAGGCTATCTCGAACGTATGGCGCGGGCCTAGAACCCCGGATGGATCGACAGCGCCCCGCCATCGACCAGCATCTCCGCGCCGGTCATGAACGGGCAATCGTCGCCGGCGAGGAAGGCAATCGCCGCCGCCGTTTCCGCCGGATCGCCGAGCCGGTTGAGCGGTGAAGTCGCTGCCACTGCGGCCTTGAGACCCGGCATATGCTCCTCCGCCGCATCGAGGATGCCGGTTTCGGTCGCGCCAGGGATCACGGTGTTGCAGCGGATGTTGTAGCCTTGCTGCGCGCAATAGGTCGCGACAGACTTCGACAGGACCCGCACGGCTCCCTTGCTCGAGCAATAGGCGACATCGCCCGGCAAAGCCGCCATCGCCGAAGTGGAGCCGATATTGACGATCGAACCCGACGTCCCACCGGGATTCTCCTTCATCGCCGCAATGGCCGCGCGGCATCCCGCCATCGTCCCCTTGATGTTGATGTCGTAGATCCGGTCCCACGCCTCGTCGGTCACATCTTCGATCGATAATGATGAGACCGTCCCGGCATTGTTGACGAGAATGTCAAGCCGTCCCCACGTTTCGACGGCTTCTGCGATCACCTTTGGCCACTGTGCCACATTCGCTACGTCCTGCCCGGTGAACAGTGTGCCGACCTCGTCGCAAAGAGCCTTGCCGGCATCCGCATCGATATCGGTTCCAAGCACTTTCGCGCCGTCGGCGTGCATCCGCCGCACCGTCGCTGCCCCGATCCCGCTGGCGCAGCCGGTGACGATTGCGACCTTGCCGCCGAGATCCGGCACTATTCGCTGTCCTGCCAGATCCTCGCGCTCTCGCGTCCATTGTGATGATCGACGAACCGCGCGAGGTTGCGCGTGCCTTCGGGCAGTTTCCAGCCCACCGTGAAACCGAAATTGGCAAAGCAGAAGACGATCAGATCGGCGAAGGTGAACCGACCGAGCGCAAAGTGGTTGCTGTCACCCAGCACCTTGTCGAAGTAGCGCCATTTTTCATCGGACATGGCCGACAATTCGGCGCCTGCCTCCGGGCTGACCACGCTCATGCGCGGTTCGAACATCGGGCGTCCACCGGTTGCGCGAAAGCCCATGGTCATCGGTACGACCACTTCCTGGTCGAACAGGCGCGTCCATTTGCGCACTTCCGCACGTTCGACTGCCGTCTCGCCGAACATATTCGGGTCCGGATGCAACTCCTCGATGTATTCGCAGATCGGCCAGCTTTCGCTGAGGCAGGTTCCGTCTTCGAGCTCCAGGGTAGGTATGGTTCCGAGCGGATTTTTCTCGAGATAGGATTCATCCTGGCGGTTTTCGCCGGTGATGATGTCATAATGGACGCGCTTGACCTGTCCTTCGCCCGATCCCTCTTCGATCCGCTTTTCGATCAGGAACATCCGCACCAGGCGCGGATTGGGACCGAGGCTGGAATGAAGCGTGGTCATATTCTCTCTCTCCAGAGTGATGAACGGCGCGACCCCTTCATGCGCACGACCCTAAGCGAGCGGGGCTTGCGCGTCGCCCTCCTAAATGCGCTAGGGGGCATGTCAAAGGCAAACGGGGTTATGTCACAGTATGGATTTTCAACTCACAGACGAGCAGCGCCAGCTGCAAGAAACCGCCCGCAAGTTTGCCCGGACAGAACTGCCTGATCTGGCACACGAATTGGAAGAGAAGGACGTGCCGGTCCCGCATGACATGCTGCGGACCTATGGCGAGATGGGCTTTCTAGGGGTCAACCTGCCGGAGGAATATGGCGGGCTGGGGTTGGGCCATCTCGAAGCGTTGCTGGTGCTGGAAGAGTTCGCGCATATCTCCAATGCTGTCGCGTTCCCGGTGTTCGAGGCGCTGGTCGGGCCGGTGCGAACGATCGAACGGTTCGGTTCGGACGAAATGAAGGCGCGGGTGCTGCCCGAAGTTATCAAGGGCGAAAAGATCGTCGCGGTGTCGATGTCGGAGCCCGACGCGGGCACGGCGCTAACCGACCTCAAGACCAAAGCTGTGGCCGAGGGAAACGGCTATGTGGTCAATGGCTACAAGCGCTGGACCAGCGGAGGCGGGCATTCCGATTACTACGTGACCTATTGTCGCTTCACCGACGATCCCGGCGCGAAAGGCATCGGTGCAATCCTGCTCGAGAAAGACATGGAAGGGATGCAGTTCGGCAAGCGCGAGGAGCTGATGGGATTTCGCGGCATTCCTACCGCCGACTACGCGATCGAGGATGTAAAGGTGCCGGGCGAGAACGTGATTATCGGCGCTGGCGGCTTCGGCAGATTGATGAGCGCTTTCGGGTTGGAGCGCTGCGGCAATGCTACCCAGAGCCTTGGCGTGGCGGCGGCGGCGCTGGAGCAGGCGCTGGCATACACGCAGGAGCGCGAGGCTTTCGGCAAGCCGATCGTCGATTTCCAGGCAGTTCAGATGAAGCTCGCGGATATGGCGATGCGGGTCGATGCCGCTCGGCTGCTGATCCATCGCGCGGCGGTCAACGCCTCGGCGCAGCCGGACGGCCTCCCGACGGTCTATGAGAGTTCGCTGGCCAAGTGCTACGCCAACGAGATCGTCCGCGAAGTCACCGCGCTCGGCATGCAGGTGATGGGCGGATATGGCTATCACAAGGACTACGGTATGGAGCAGCGCCTGCGCGACGCCTATGCCTGGGGTATCGCGGGCGGAGCGATCGACGTGCAGAAGACCAATATCGCGGCGGCGATGGTCGGGCGGCGGTTCAACCAGCGCGGATAGAGCTTGCGCACCCGCGCTGTGTTGCGCATCTAAAGCAGTATGGAAACCACCACCCCCGTTGAAGGCGCGCATTCCCAGCCAGGCGTCGCATCCGATGTCGATCCGGATGGCGAGCTGACGAAAGTTCATCCCAACTACAAATCGGCGCTGCGGGTGCAGGCGATCATAATCGCCGTCCCGTTCCTGGTCGGCTCGTTGATTGCCGAAGCCGCATTGGCGGAGAATGGCGTACTGCCCTCGGGTGTCGTCGCCGGCACCGTCCTGCTGCTTGCGGTCTTGCTGGTCTTCCGGGTGCCCAGTCGGCGGTTTATGGCGCGCGGCTACAACATCGCCACCGACCGGCTGCGTGTGGTAAGGGGGATCTGGTGGCATTCCGATACGGTCGTGCCGTTCGGCCGGGTGCAGCATATCGATGTCGACCAAGGCCCGATCGAGCGATTCTTCGATATTGCCACGCTCACGCTCCACACGGCGGGCAATCATAACGCTTCGGTCAACCTGCCCGGCCTCCAGAAGGACCTGGCGAACGAGATGCGCGAAGAGATTCGCGCGCATATCAAGCGGGAGAGCCTGTGAGCCCCACGCTTGAGACAGACGCGTCTGCGGCCTCCGTCCCGCCAGTCGGTCGCGGAGAGGGTCTGCGTACGCACCCCAAGAGTTTCATCGTCCGCGGGCTTTCGATCCTGTCGCAACTGGTGATCCCGTTGGGGATCGCGTCATTCACGATCCTCGACGATGGCAATATCGGCGACCTGGTGATGTTCGCGGTCCCGGCGGTGACGGCCATCATCGGGATCAATTTCATATTCGCCTATCTTGGCTGGAAGCGGCTGACCTATACGGTGGGCGATCAGGACATCCGGGTCGAGAGCGGAATCCTGAGCCGTTCGGCGCGCTCGGTGCCCTATGAGCGGATCCAGGACGTGAGCCTCGAGGAGCCGCTTCTGCCGCGGCTGTTCGGGTTGGTGATCGTCAAGTTCGAGACCGGGGCTGGCGGGGGCGAAGATCTGAGCCTTGCCTATCTTGCGAATGAAGAGGGCGAGCGACTGCGACAATTGGTGCGCACAAGGCGCGACGGGCAGGGAGCCGAAGCTGCCGGTCGGCTGGACGGAGCGGTCGCTG
>JAAUYH010061741.1_pt1 | contig 14700 bp, 14 predicted proteins | sample 7278061 | NCBI WGS metagenome assembly JAAUYH01 (sample SAMN14350203, study PRJNA611818) | marine sediment metagenome | isolation source: surface marine sediment (0.6m) | place: French Polynesia: Moorea | collected 2018-08
AGTAAATCCCACTACGATTAACATAGGCTCTATAGTCGTTAGGGTTAAGTTCAATTGCCTTGTTGGCATCAGCTAAGGCTTTCTTATACTCTTCTAGATTAAAGTAAATATTACTACGATTAAGATAGGCTAGATCGACTCTATAGAAGCTAGGGTTAACTTCAATTGCCTTGTTGACATCAGCTAAGGCTTTTTCATACTCTTTTAGATTAATGTAAACAAAACTACGAGTAAGGTAAATTGGAAATAAATTAGGATCGAGACGAATTGCTTCATTGAGATCGGCTAAAGCTTTTTGATTATCTCCACCCACCGCGTAAGCCAAGCCTCGATTGAGATAAGCTTGAGCAAAATTAGGCTCTATCCAAATTGCTTCATTACAATCGGTAATAGCCTTTTCCCATTGCTGCAACCCTTGTGCATAAACCAAACATCGATTACTATATGCTATCTCATTGTCAGGATTGAGTTTGAGTGCCCGATCCAGATCGCTTAAGGCTTTTTGGTACTCTTGCATCCTTGCATAAACATTACCTCGAGCTGAATAAACAATAGCCTCTAAGTCAGGATTGAGTTTGAGTGCCCGATCTAGATCGCTTAAGGCTTTCTGATACTCTTGTCGCTCGGCAAAAACCTCACCTCGTGCCATGTAGGCAACAGTATCATTGGGGTTTTTTTGCAAGATTAGATCTAAATCTTCTTGAGCTGATTGATAATCTTTTAAATTCCAATAAGCCAAACTTCTTTGTAGATAGGCATCGCGATTATTAGCATCAAGTTCTAAAGCTCGGTTATATTGCTCAATTGCCCCTCGGTAATCTTTCTCTCTGGCTTTCTTCTTGCCAATACTGACAAAATCTTCTTGGGGTGCGATTCCAGTTGGTGGAGATAAATTCTTTTTCTGCCTAGTATACAGTTGTAAAGGAATTCCCAACCCAAATGAACTGCCAGTACTTCGTTCCCAGCTTGCTTTGCTATTGATTCCCACTATACGCCCATTATTATCTACTAAAGGGCCTCCAGAAGTTCCTGGTATACCTGGTTTATTGAAAAGGAGCGTGTAACCTTGTTCTGCTTCAGATAATTTCCCATTCACTTCTGTACTGAAAAATAAATAAATCCGTTGGGGAACGCCAGGAAAAGGATCGGGATAAGCCCCCAGGTAAATGGTATTGCCTTCGACAATCTCATCAGAATTGCCTAATTCGGCTACTGCATAGTTTTTATTGCTATTAAATTTAACTATGGCTACATCTGTCTCTGGAATATATCGAATTTGGTTGTAAACAACTTGATACTTTTCTCTGTCAGGAGTTACTATTTGGTATTTTCCTGGGGTATCGACTACGTGCCAATTAGTTAATACCGTGTAAGTATCGCCATCCTTGTCGATAATTGCCCCCGAACCTGTTTCTTCCCCATCAATAAGAACCGTATATTGTTTAGCCAGGGCTGATATTTCTGAACGTTCTAAGGCAGTAGCGATATCTGGCTGAACTAAATTGAAACTAGCAACTATGCCTATGAAGGGAATCAGTAGAGAATTTTTTTTCATGGCAAAAGTATCCTCCTTTACAATCATGAGGATACTTATTATTTTAGATAAAAACTCTGAAAGGATATATTACATTTTTTGTAGTATAGGGCAGAAATTCGACGATTTAAATATTATTAAATGGATTTATTCAACTTCAAATGATTTAATCATGGTTTCTTCTACAGGTTCTAAAAAACGATCGTATTTGTCTGCTTCTGCTTGATAAGTAACCAGATAAACGCTATCTTCTCTTTGTCGAGGCGCGGAGCGATCGCCTTCGAGAAACCAAATCTGCATATACTTGATTACTAGATTATGCTTTTTATCTTTTCCTGTATAAATAATCTGATGTGCTTCTCTATTACCTAACTTAACCCTACGAGAATCAATAATTCTAGCTTCTGGTAAAAATTGAATTATTTCCCCAACAGCAGAAGTAGTATATTCATCTAAAGACATGGATGGAGTTAAATTTTCCACAGAAATAGTCACTTCATGAGGAATAATATTTACTTTGCTTTCTGGTGGGGCAAATTTAGCTATAGTTCCCAAGACATCTTCCACTTTAGTTAATTCCCAATCTGATGGATATTCCATTTTGATGCCATAATCACTATTCTCATATACTAGGATTGGGGTCAATTTTGGTCGAGCTTCTGGGTCTTCATTAAGGGTTTGTTGTAAATATAATAATCCGCCAATTCCCAAAACCAAAGATAAAGCGATCGCGCTAATTGCTGGGTTGACTTTAAGATAACTTAGCTTACTTGGTTTTTGTAAAGCGTTTACTGTTTCTAGAACAGATCGATCGCTTGGATCTTGTAAGGCTTTTACTGCCTCTAAAGCTTCTTTAGCAGATGAATAACGTTGACTGAAGTAAAAACGTACCATCTTATCCACAATATTTGCTAACTTATTACTTACCGAAGCGCGATCGCGCCACCTAATTTCCCCAGTTTGAGGATCGTCTGGTAACTTACGGGGAGGCACTCCTGTTAAGGCAAATATCGCTATCATACCTAACGCATAAATATCACTTGCTAGCTTAGGTTTCCTTTGAATTTGTTCGCTTGGCATATAACCAAGTGTACCGATTGCTACTGTTAAAAGAGTTACACCTTGGGGATTAACTATCTGCGTACTAATTTCTTTAACTGCACCAAAATCAATTAAAAATAGCTTGCCATCTTGCTTCCGCCTCATAATATTTGAGGGTTTAAGATCGCGGTGGATAATATTTTGTTCGTGAACAAAGGTCAAAATTTCTAAAATCTCACGTAAAAGAGTAATTACTTGTTGTTCACTTAATTGCTTTCCTGCTTTAATTTCTTCGCTAAGATCTCGACCGTCTATAAATTGTTCGACTAAATAAAATTGCTTTTTTTCTTCAAAATGAGCCAAAAGTCGGGGAATACCAGGGTGTTTTCCCAAATGATTCAAAACTTTAGCTTCTCTAGCAAATAAATATCTTGCTGCACGCAGAGTAAATTCGTCGGTTGCTTTCGGTTTGAGTTGTTTAACTACACAGCGATCGCGAGCGGGGAGATGAAGATCTTCAGCCAAATAAGTTTGACCAAAGGCCCCTTCTTCCAAGTAACTTATTATGCGATATCGTCCAGCCAGGGTTTGTCCAATCACTGAGTTAAATCATCAAACTCAAAACTCTGTGCTACTGTGGTTGCGATTTTCATTCTAACCCACTTTCCACACGTCAAAATGATATAGCCTCTTAATTTTATTTCAAAACTGCATACCTTCTTTTTCTCCAGACGTAGTAATTAAGTAGACAAAACAAACAATAGGCTAAACTAATGAAACGGCAAAATTTGTTATCAAAACTTTTAGTCGGCTTTACTATTGGTATGAGCTTATTTTGGCTCAATAAACCAATTAAAGCTCAGGTTTTTCGCCATTTTGACGCCAGTATTTTTAATCCCACAGCTTTTCTTCTGGAATCGGAAGATAATCCTGATGTTTTCAATATGCTGGCAATGAATGATGATTTTGAGATTATTACTTTTTTATTAAAAAATGATTCAACTCTAACAACTCTCAAACAAGACCAAATCACTTTTCTTGCACCTACAGATAAAGCTTTTCAGGCGTTACCTTCTAATATTCGCGATCGACTACTTCAACCCGACAATCTAAGAAAAGTACTCAAATATCACACAATTGCACGAAAAATTCAAGATCGAGATATTGAGCTTGGTCAGGTAAACACACTATTAGGTGAATCTATTACTATTACTGATTTTCCTGTTGGTGATAAATTTGGAGTCAAGCTTAATGATGCTACTGTTAGCGATCCTCTCCCCGTTAGCAATGGAGTCGTAGTGCCTATCGATCGCGTGCTTATTCCCCCTGGCTTTTAGGGTTTTTGCGGATTAACTAATAGCATTATTGATTAATATCTTACGCGAGGATCGAGAAAACCATAAAGAATATCGGCAATTAAATTAAAAATCACAATCAAAATGCCGTAAATAAAAGTTATTGCCATCACCACAGGAGTATCACTACGATAAATTGATTCGATTAATAAAGCTCCTATTCCCGGTACTCTAAACACTTGCTCTGTAACTAAAGCACCAGTAAAAATCGCAGGAATATCCAAAGCGATTAGAGTGACAACGGGAATCATGGCGTTGCGTAAAATATGATTTTTAATTACAGCAAAATTAGTTAATCCTTTAGCTAAAGCTGTCCGTACATATTCTTGGTTTAATTCATCTAATACCGCAGAACGAATAAACCGCATCAACACTGCGGACTGATATAAAACTAAAACACAGACAGGCATGATTGATTGTTTTACTTGCTCTAAAAAACTCGACCAATCAGTTACTCTTAAAGTACTGTTATAAATAAAAGGTAGCCAATTTAACTGGACACTAAAAACAATAATAAAGAGTAATCCAGTAAAAAATGTTGGTAGAGAAAAGCCTAAAAAAGTAAAAGTCGTGATAATTCGATCTGTTATAGAATAACGTTTAACTGCGGAAACGATCCCTAAAGGCAAAGCAATCAAAATACTTAAAATATAAGCTGAACCTACAATCCAAAGAGTTGTAGATAAGCGTTGTAATAATAACTGGAATACAGGACTTCTACTAGTAAAAGAATACCCCATATCTCCTTGGATAAAAGACCAAAACCATTTAAAATAACGAATATAAATTGGTCGATCTAAGCCTAGGGATTTACGAATATTTTCTCTTACTTCTGCGGTAATTGCAGGATTAGCAGCAAATTCTCCCAGGGGATCTCCTGGGGCTAATGCCAAAATCGAAAAAATAACAATGCTAATGGCAATTAGAGTTGGTAAGGAAATCAGTAAGCGTTTGATTAAGTATTGATTCATCTAGAATAATCAAAAAACGACCGCCGAAAAACTAATTTTAACTGGAATAGCTCAAAAGCGATCGCCTTAGCGCCAACTCAACTAACCTTTTTGAGTTGAAACAGGTTCGGCTTTAACATCTACAGTATTGTTGCTAGCTACTTGTTCGGCAAAGTCTTCTGATTGTTTACTAGATTTATATCGATCCATAATCAGTTGAGATATTTCTGTTACTAATAAACTAACTAGTACGAAATCATCTAATGCCCCTGCAATAGGAATAAAGTCTGGGGATATATCAATAGGGCTGATTAGGTAAACTAGTGTTCCCAGAATAATCCACCAACGATACTTAGGATTACGAATAGAGTTACGGTACCAATTATAGATTGATGTAGGTGAAATGTTCATATCTAATAGATTTACAAACTACTTTTATTTTGACAGATTATTTCTGTTTCTCTAGTGTGGATAACCCCATTAATAGAAGTTCGGAGTTTTTAGTTCGGAGTTAGTAGTTATAATTTTTTTAACGAGAGAATGAAGCATTAAAACCTTAAGTCTCATACATCGGTACTGTTTTCAACTAAAAATAGCAAGCAAATCAAAACCAATTTTACGATTTTTTGACCGATAAGAAAAAATACCAAATAGTAACTGGAACAAAATCCAACGGCGTAAATATGTAATCAAACAAATCTTACTTAATTCCTGCCATATTAATAATAATAAGAATATAGTTAATAATTTCACTAAAGTACTGGTATTTAGTAAATAAAAAACTAGAGGTGCAACCAAAATAGTAAGAATTAAAGCTATACACCAAGACAACCATTTACTAGAATCTTTCTTCTCTAAAGGAAGCTGACTAAACATTTGTTCGATCAGCCAATAATGAGCGTTAATAATTCCCTGTAGCAACTGAGAGTTTTTCCAGTCATCATGGCAAATCTGTTGACAAACTTTTCCTTCTACAGAAATCGTACTTTTCACTTTAGCTATCTCGTGAGTATCTTGCTGATAATAAGTAGAGAAAGTTATTTCTGAAGGAATATGACTTTGTCGTTCTACTAAAATGTAATAGCGAAAATCTGCTAATAAATAAGGAGAAAGTTTAATTTTAAGTTTTTTGGCTTGTGCGTGTTTAATTTCACGAAGATAGTCTTGATTGAGATAAAAACGAACACCATTGGGAATAATGTGTTTACGACTAATCCGTTCTTGATTAATATAAATGCAAGAATCTAACACGATATTCAATCAAAATAAGTAATCAAATTATAGCGGTTATTATCATTTATATTTATGAACTATCGTAATAATAAATTCTAATAGTCCTTGCCAATGTTTTTCTCCAGCTTCTACTCCCTCTCTATGCAATTCTAAAATTGTTTTTCGATGGGGATGATTTAATAACTTTTGATCGTAACAATTGGAAATTTGACCGCCTAATTGAATTCGAGTTTGAGCGTAAATCATATCTGCGGATTCTGATTGCCACACAACTTGATTGCGTCGATCTAAAACATTTTTAAGTTCTCCTAATTTACGCAAAGTTCGTAAAAAAGGGTAGTCTCGTAAAAGCTTATGTAATGTTAGCATTACGGATGGGTTATCGCTATCGAGAGGATTGGGTAATCTACTAAGAAGGTTTTCCCAATCATTATTGGGCTGAGTCAGAATAGCTAAATCTTGTTTGACTTGCTTGGATATCTTTTCATCGTATAGTTCGGATGTGGGATTGACCAGCAAAAATGCATACTCTAATTCTAGCTGACGGCGAAGACTGAGATAATGCTCCCGCAAAGAAGAATGAATATTTAACTTTTCTAGATTTAATCTAGAGATCGCATGTAGCTGTTGATAAACTTGCCAAGGTATAAATTTTTCCGTAGTAATCTTATCTACAAGAGAAGTATTAACTTCAACTGAAGCAATTTCGCCGACAAGAACATTCAATGATTCTAGCCAGCGATCGAGCCGTTGGAAATTCCCTTCTTCGATCTTAATTGCTCGATCGTATCGAGGACTTTTTTTTGGTTGTTGATTTTTTCTTGCTCTTCGTTTGGATGCCACAGATCTTGATAATAATTTTAATTACTGACTTTTATTTTCTTCTGAGGATTTTGCTGGTGAGCCAGCAAATAATTGTGTTTCTTCTCCTTCCCAATCTTGCCATTCTTCAGGTTCATCTAAGTCTAATGAGGAAAGATCGAGTAGATCGACATCAATATCTTGCTCTTCTCCTTCTTCTATCCATTCGCCCCAGTCTTCATCTTCAGGTTCTTGCTCTATAGGGTCTGGGTTAGCCACTAAATTAGAATTCTGTTGGTTATGTTCATTCTCGCTCGAGGTTGATAAATTAGGATTATTATCCTTTGTTCCTAACAAATTTGACTGAGAAGTAGAATTGGTAGTTTCAGAATTTTGCTGTGGTTCTTTTTGTTCTGATAGCAGGGGTGCAGTTTTTGCTTCTAAGTATTGAACATCATGATAATTTCCTTCTAGCTGTTGTTTCCGCACTATCGTTATCAAACGAAACATATTTTGCAGACTCTCTAGATTTTTTTGAATTGTTTGATGTCCTCTAGCTACTTGTTCAAAGTGAAATTGTTGAACTTCTTGATAAACAGCATTGCCCATCAAATCCTCGCTAATTTCGTTATGTATTTCTCCTTCGACTAAATTAATCCGAGTATGTAAACGCTTGAGGGGCGGATTATTTTCCCCTGAAGGGTTTTTTCCTTCAGAATTAGGAGAAGAGGGTGTAATAGATGTAGTAATTTTTAACTCAGGAACTTTGCTAATAGCGATCGCAAGTGCTTCGTTAAGCTTTCCTTCTTTAAGAGCCCGCTGAAAATCTTCACTGGATGTCATTTTTTTGGTTTTCCTATCTAGTTTTATCTTTCTTAGTTTATAGTTTGATTATTTACTTCCTAAACATAAAAGAAATTCTCTGTCGTAAGCATGAATTTGCCGAGTACCCTTGGCAAAACCAAATTTATCTACTAATTAAAGATTATTCGCTCAAGATTTAGGTATTTCTGCTAAAGTACTACCTACAATAGCAAACATTTTTTGTAAGCCTTCTAAATTTTTTAGGATAGTTTCTCTTCCTTTTGTTACTTGCTCTTGATGTAATTTTTTTAGTTCAGCATAATTTTGATTATTAATAATCTCGCTGCCAATTTCGTTTTCAATTTCTCCATTCACTAAGTTGATACGGGTACACAAACAAGATTCGGAGAAAGGCTTACCTCCAGCAATAATAGCTTGAGTTTCTAGGTTAGAAGAAGAAACCCAAGTAGTAATCTTCAACTCGATCGCTTCACTTACGGCTAAAGTAAAGGCATCGAATAGTTTTCCTTCTCGGATTTTTTGTTTGAATTCTTCGATTGCTGTCATAGTATTAGGTAATTTTGCATACCGATTAACGATCTAGAATCTTGTCGGCATTTTTAGTTTCTGTCTGCCAAAATTCTGTGACATTGTAGCCCAACTCAGCCAGCATTTGATGCAGCAAAGGAAGGCTCAAACCTATGACATTACTATGACAGCCTTCAATTTTTTCGATAAATAAACTTCCTTTTCCTTCCAAGGCAAAACTTCCCGCACATTTAAGGGGTTCTCCACTGTGTACATAAGCTTCTATCAGTCGATCGCTAAGATTGGCAAAGTAAACTTTGGTAATACCACAACGCACCAACTGTTTTTGTTTGCTCAGATCGATTAGAAAATGACCAGTGTATAAAAGTCCTGTATTGCCCCGCATAATTTGCCAATTCGCTATCGCTTCAGTTGTCGATTTTGGTTTACCATAAATTTTGCCATCCACTTCCAACACCGAGTCGCAGCCTAAAACAAGAGCATTTTTGAATTGGCTAGCAACACTTTGTGCTTTACATTTAGCCAAAGTTTGCACTAATTCAATTCCCTTGTCTATGGCAACTTGAGATTCATCGAAATTGCTAATCCGAACAACTGGCTCTATTCCCGCTGTTCGCAGTAATTTGAGGCGAGCAGGAGAAGCTGAAGCTAAAACAAAAATGGGTAAACGACGTAACATTGGGTTTACTTAATTCTGAAAAAAAAGCTTAATTTTAATAGGTCGAGCTAGCGTACCGAAAAAGATCGAGCAGCAATTTCAAAAGTATCTTTCACTTTTTCCCAACGGCTTTCAGGGGTAGAAAGATTAAAAGTAAATAACTTGCCATGACTGACGGCAACACTAGCTAGATTATGTCTTAGTGGTTGCTCTGGTACATCTACTTCATACTCCAAAAGATAATAACTTTTATCGTTAGCTTGTCGAGATTCTGCTCTAAGAAAAGCTGCTTCTCTTTCTAGCTCGGGACTATTATTAACTAAATTGAGAAAGCGATAACCTACTTCCGAGGGTGTACCCAAATCTTCTAAAGTTTTATCAGCAGGAACATCACTGATAATTACACTCAAATTTTCCGTGCGTTCGATCAAATCACGAAACACGACATCTACTCCCGCAGAAGGATTTTTGAGATCGACGGGGATCCAACCATTAGGATAAAGAAATTCATATCCTTTAGCGGGATTTGCATAGCTTTTTAACCCACTGACTCCCACAGAGCAACTCGATAAAGCAATGCTAAGTACGACTAGCAAGATAGAAATAAACGACTTTAACATTTTTTTAGAATAATCTAGTTCTGGCTGTTTTATTTTCCCACTAAAATTAGGGAATTGCTGGATTAGATCTTCATTTCACAAAGAAAAAATATACCCCATGCGATATCAATTAGAGCATGGGGGTTGTCAGTATTTTTAGTATTTTGCCTGTTACTTCTAGCTTACATTAGAAGCAAAAACCGCTATGGCAATTGTTCCTCCAATTACTAAAGCACCGAGCATACTTAAAATAACATAATTGCGTTTTTCGGCTTGAGAAGGGGGTTCTGCCGTGTACATTTTAGGTTCAACGGCAAAGTTATTTAACCTTCCCCCATCTTCTTTCGTATATGGCATATATTAAAACCTCTTATTTAAGTCCAAATTTACAAATCTTGATTAATTTTAGTTGTACTTAGGCAAATCATACAACAAAACTTAATATTTTCTGAGGTAACAACTTCTACAACCGAAGTTACTTAGAACCAATTTCTAATTTAAGTTTTGGCTCATTAGAAGTCACCGAAATTTCGTGATAACTCAGTTTGACGAATACGTTTGGCTCGATCGACGCAGAGGTAGAAACAATCATTCCAGTACCTTGAGATCCAAAACCATAACTGAAATCAAATGTCCAGCGATATTGATTTTTGTCTAGTTTTTTGCCCGAGTTCATCCGCCAACCCCAAACATTTAAATATTCTTCGCTGCGTTTAAGCTTACGAGTTTCATAATTAAAAAAGAGAGAACATCGAAAGCCAATATCCTCAGAAGAGAGAAAAGCATAACTTAATTCAGAATTAGTTTTAAGTGGCTTGTTACTATGCTTTAGCTCAAAATCGCCAAGCTTAGAATTTATATTCCATTCTAAATTATCAGAATTATCTAATTTTGCTCCAGCAGCAAAAGAAAAGTAGTCACTTTTAAAGGTAAGTTTAAGTCCAGCATTAAGAGATTTTTTTTCACTATTACCTTTAGCTGTAAAAGTCAATCCAGAAATAATTCCCCAATTTAGATCGAATTTCTGTTCGGTATCCTGACTGTGAAAATTGAAGACAAAATTTTCAGCCGGTTGAAAGCGAACATGAGAGTGAAGCTCTAATCCTTGCTCTCTAGTAACCAGAGAGACAGTTGTTTTTAGCGGAACATTGCTTGGCTGAAAAGATATTTGACTAAACCCAAGTAGAAGATCCTCATAAGCAAAACCCATGCCTAAAGTGACATCTTCTGATAAGCCTCGATGAAAAGCAATGCCACCGCGAAAATCTTTAAATTCTCCTGATAAATTATCTTTTTGGACTAAATTTTTACTACCTCCGCCAGAAACAGTTAGGGTAGATGTTCCTTCTGGCAAAAGTGGATAAAGATTACTCTTGTTTAATTGGAGTTTTACAGGTCGGTCTGTCGATTGTTTTCCCCATTGTTCGACAGTAGTTAACCCCCAATATTTACCACTACTGCTTGGCCAAAAAGTAGGATGAAAACCCAAAATTAAGTTAGCCTCTGCATTTTGATAAGAAAAAGGCTTTTTCCCTAAAGCTAAATTATGTTGTTTTACAATCTTGAGATTAGAAGTTAAACTATTGTCACCAAATAGCCAGTTATCTAGATTAATTACATTATTAAGATAGTCGGTATCTTTAACCGAAAGCAAAAAATCAAGATTGTTTCCTGCAAAATTGATATCCAAAGGAGTAATTGGCAGTAAATCATTTTGCAGTGCTTTAGCCGATAAAAACACTGGTTTATTTGGAGATTCTGGCTGTGGAATGGGATAACTAGCTCGTGCTGGGGCATTAACAATGAGACAGCAGAAAACACTGCCCCAAAGCAAATCTGTTACAATGGCTTTCATCGATCGTGAGAGGAGTAGGAGGAGTAACAGGTAAATTGCAACTAAATAAGGCTGACCCGAATAACTTTCATACAAGTATTAATGAAAATCAACTTCATATTTATAGAGTAAATACTAAAAATATGTAATATAAATTGTTAATAATGTAATCTAAATTATCCTTAAGTCAAAGATAGTCTTATATTTTCCTTTTGTTATTCTATTGTCTATTTTTTAAAAATAGCAAGAATGAAAATTCTATCAAGATTAGTTTCAATAAGTTAAAGATTTGATGAATTGAATTTCAACCTAGCTCTAATAATATGAAAAAATTGCTACATTTTGCCAAAATCAGTTCTGTTATTTTCGCTTTTTTAAAACAGTTTCTAGTCAATAAATCACTCAATTGTTCACTTACTCTATTATTGAGTATGAGTTTTTTGAGCGGTATAAGTACTATAGCCAAGGCTCAAACCGCAGAAAATCCACCTAAAGAATTAATTGAAGCGATCGCAGATATAGAAAAGGCCGCTAATCAAAGAGACCTAGAAGAATTACTAGAAAACTACGATGAGGATTTTACTAATACTGATGGTTTAACTTATGCCTCGCTATCTGAGGCATTGAAGCAAATGTGGCGCAATTATCCTCGACTGCGCTATTCGACCAAAATAGAATCTTGGGAACAAGCAGGAGATCGACTAATTGCTAATACAGTGACTTATATTCGTGGCACTCAGAATAATCAAGGAAGAGTAGCTCGCCTCAATTCAACTCTGCGGTCGCGCCAATATTTTCAAAACCAAAAATTGGTTCGTCAAGAAATACTTTCAGAACAAACTCAGCTAACTTCTGGGATTAAACCACCAAAAGTAAACGTGATCGTACCAGAGCAAGTTAAGGTTGGCGAAAAGTATAGTTTCGATGTTATTGCTACAGAACCATTAGAGAATAACCTACTTTTAGGTGCTGCGCTCGAGGAAAAAATAGGTAGCGATCGCTATACCAATCCTACTACTTTAGAATTAAAGCCTTTACCCGCAGGCGGAATTTACAAAGTAGTCACAGCACCTCGTCTTGCCGATAGTCACTGGTTATCAGCTATTTTAGTGAGAGGAGATGGTATGACCATAGTAACCAGACGAGTTAATATCGGTAAAAAGTAAATGCTATTTTTAGGTACGCTTTATGACCATTAAGTGTTTAAAGCAAGGGCTCCAATAAACTATGACAAAGCCGGACAGACTTGGACAAAATACCCCCAACAGCGCGATTACACATGGCGAGGAAACCTCGCCGTGTCTCGCGCTCAATTTTTCGGGATTGAATAGTATATTAATACTAAAAAAGGGGGTATTTTGTCCCCACTCACCGAAAAATCATCACAGACCGCGAAGGGGGCTTATATCATCTTTAGCCTATGGGTGAGAACCGATATCTTTACTATTCAAGCCCCCTTTCGCGCCCTTACAGTAGCGAAGTCTGTCCGGCTTTGTCCAGGTTTTCTCTCGGGGTACTGCAACTTTTAATAGCTATCAGCGAGCGGATGTGCGTTAATTATTAGCTGCGTTCATTGCTTTGTATAATATTATTAGTTACTCTAATTGAGTAGAGCTTACTCTTCCAATTTTGAGTTAATTAAAGAAAAATCTTTTAGTTGCACTTTTTTCTATAGCAATACTAACGAAAGTTAGGACATCTCAAGGCAAAGTAGCTATTAGCTATTAGCTATTAGCCATTAGCAGATCGATTAATTCACGTCCTAATCTAAATACGTACTGCTATATCTTCTTCAAATTATTCTTACCTTACATAGTTTTGGGCTTAAACTAGAAGTATTGCACCTTGCATCTAACCTGGAACTTTGCTTTTCTCAACCTTCTATTCAGTTACAGTTGTTCGAGATTGGATGAAACAATCTTACTTTATTATTTTGATTGCTGGTTGACATTAGAAATAGCCTGTCAGAAAGCGGAACTAAGCGTAATTATATGTTGAGTCTTGAGTCACGATCTTAGTTCTCACTAAGAAAAAATCGTATTTTGTTAGGATGCTGTTGTGTGACAAAAAAAGATATATTGACTAATAGCAAATTTAAACTTGTATTCTCTTACTGTCTCTAGAGCCAATCTTTTTCAATTGTATATCATGTCAGATTCAGAGCTAAATTCTAGCAACTTATTTCCGATTGTTACTCCTCAAGGAAATGGTTTTATTGACAAAACTGGACAAATTGTAGTCGAGCCTCAATTTGACTGGGTTGGTAAGTTTTCTGAAGGACTTGCTGCTGTAATAATTGAAGAACACATTGGATATATCGATCGTCATGGTGAACTGGTAATTAAGCCTCAATTCGATCGCGACCAGGAGATAGATGGATTAGAATATTTTTCTGAAGGATTAGCAGTAACTTCTTTTCAAGATCGAGAAATTGATTCTGTTCAGAAAGGATATATTGATAGAACAGGAAAGATTGCGATCGCACCCCAATTTGACCAAGCATATCCTTTTAGTGAAGGAATAGCACGAGTAGAACTACTAAAGAGTAATAGTTTACACTACGCTTTTATCGATCGAGTAGGCCAGATCTTGTTTTCTCATCCTTCCGTTTCTGAAGCTAGAGACTTTTCTGAAGGACTTGCTGCTATAAAAATCGAGCAAAAATGGGGTTATATTAATCGAGAAGGTAAAATAGTCATTAAACCTCAATTTATGGGAGCGCAGGATTTTTCTGAAGGACTTGCTGCCGTCATAGATGTAGGTGGTAAATGGGGTTATATTGATAAAACTAGTAATTTGGTAATTAAACCAAGATTTAACCATGTTTTAGAGTTTACTACTCCTCCTGGTAAGTTTTCTCATGGATTAGCAGCAGTAGGCGCAGATAATGGTACGCGCAGATGGGGATATATTAACAAAAAAGGAGAATTTGCCATCCAACCGAGATTTGACTCTGGCTATGCTGGATGTGGTTGTTTTTCTGAGGGATTAGCTTGGGTTACGGTGGGATGTGAACCAGAAAAACGTGACTTCACTACAGGGCAATACGGTTATATTAATCAGAAAGGAAAATTTGTAATTAAACCTATTTTTGATTTTGCTGCGGAATTTTCTGGTGGATTAGCCAAAGTACAGATTGATGATTCTAGTTTTTTCGCTCGAGGAAAATGGGGATATATCAATAAATCTGGTCAATTTGTATGGGAATGGGTGTATGTCAGTTGAGGGTAAGGTAGTCCCTACAAAACAGTGGAGGTTGAGAATTCATGGGCATTTTCGGCGATCGGAGCAAGAATCAAATCTTGCCATTGTAACTGAGTTGTAGTGAGCTTCTGCTTCATG
>JAAUYH010160100.1_pt1 | contig 14700 bp, 17 predicted proteins | sample 7278061 | NCBI WGS metagenome assembly JAAUYH01 (sample SAMN14350203, study PRJNA611818) | marine sediment metagenome | isolation source: surface marine sediment (0.6m) | place: French Polynesia: Moorea | collected 2018-08
AGGCAAAGTTAATTATTTGTATTACTTATCTAAATAGGGCTAAAAAGGGGTTGACAAAAGGGACTTTTTACTAGACTGCCCCGTATGACACCAACCCTATATTTACGCCAAGTCGTGATTCTGAAAGCGTTAACCCCAGGGCTTGAGCCTCGGCTTGCATGGTTTCTCGAATCATGCGATCGCTTGGTAGTTCCAACTCAATCTCAATCATTTTGAGAAAGATGTCCCGTCCTGGGTTGAGAACAGCAAAGCAGCACACCCTCACCCCATTGCTCATCAAGTCCTCCAACCAGTACCTAATCCCAGTGGTTAGGCGTTTGGCTTCAGGGAATATCAATAACGTTGATTCATTGACATTGAGAGCAATCTCATCCTTGAGGGCATCCATACTCATTGGCTTGCCTTCTTCATTTTCAGTGGGGATGTCAAGTTGTTCTGCTATCTGCTGGAAGAACTTCTTGCCACTGCCTTTGTAAACTGCGATCGCTACATCCATCTCACCACTGAAATAATCCCACACTTGCTGGGGTAAACCGTCTGTTAAGCCAGTTTCACCCAAAACGATGACCGAATGACCACCAGCTAGAGCATTTGTAATTTGGTCTAATTCCTGTCGAACAGATTGATTTCGTGATACAGCCCTTAATTCCCGCTCCGGCTGCTGCGATACTGGGCTAGTAAGTCGCTGGCTACCGAGGCGGGATTCAATTTTGGGCTGGCTGCTTCCTTTACTGCTGAAACTTTCTCTTTTAAATCATCTGGTAAATCCTCAAAGGTCATCTGCCCTGCCAATTGCAGTGTTACCAGGTCAGGCATCGCCAAGCCCTGTGCTTTGATTTCTGCTGCTTTCCTGATTAGCCCGTCCATCCCTTCTGAGAAATTGGGCTGGGTTTGGGGTATCTCCTGCTCAATTACACTGTCTGGCTCTGATGATTTGCTGCTTTGTTTGGATGCTAGTTTGCTGCTACCTTTGACAGCTAGTTGTCCCCCAGAAGTGGAATCGGCTTCTTCATTTTCCCCAGAACTAGCTGATGGTTGCTCATCTGAGTCAACTTTGACCATTGCAGCAGGTTCTTCCTGTACATCTGAGTTTTCCTCAGAGCTAAATTCAAAACCCTCCATCTTGCCAGTGGCTTTGACATATTCCTCTAATTTATCTAACAACTCGACTTGCTCAGAATCTAAATACGCCTTACCTCCCTTGTCCTTACGAGCCTTGATTCCCAGAAATTTTAACCGCTCATAATACGTAGTTTTTTTTATACTATACTTCTGAATAATCTCATCTGGGGTAAAGTGGTCTTGTTTGGCGGAATTCCGGTTAGTCATAATTTTTTTTATAGCTTTTTTACATAATATGCTTTGTCAAAAGAAAAAATTAATTGAGATTTCACCGGAAAATAGATGTTTTTCCGGTCAATAATTTGTATGCAATTTAAGTAAATTTACGTATAAAAATTGTATTATTAGCAGCATTGATTGAAATATTCCGGTGCAATAAAAAAGCTCCGATGGAGTCACCGGAGTTGTTGGATTTGATGAAAATCGCCCAAGCCCATGATTCGAGCGAGGAAAGTGCATTCCCACAACGGAATACTTAGGGCATCGCATGGGCGTGTAATTGTGCGCTTTCTACAATGCGATGCGTGAGCGGGAGCAGGGAGACTCACTCAAAGGGCATCGCATCTCTTCAAAGACTCGCAGTGATAAGTTGAAGGCTGTCACCAGGGCGATGGATGAGTTTATTGGGGAGTTGAAACGAGGCGGGCACGACTCTTGAGCATCAGCCGAGACAGCAGTCAAAAATTAGGCATTTTGTAGCAATGATATGGCTCTTAATCCCTTTTGATATGGCGGTAATTTGGGAATACTAAAACTGCTGTCAGCCACAACAACACGGGAGCTGCAACCGACAGCCGAATGCAGCGAGCGAGAGCTAACCGCGTCGCGCAGCGGCTGCGGTTGAATTAGTCCGTTAACCTGCAAGTCCTTGGTTGGGGCATGACTTCTCAATAATGGTTGTGGATATGCAGCGAAAATCTGTTTAGTTAATGGTTTTTAACTCGTATGATTCAGAAGATCCGCGAAGCAACTGGATTGCTCACAGCAAACTTGGCACTATTCAGTTCGATTGTGCTGACAGTCTGGTTGCCAGGTTCGATTTTATTAGTGTATTTACGCCTGTATGTCTTCCCAGAAACAACTGGGGGAGATGAGTTTCGTATCTTCGCTCAAGAGTTTAGGATACACAATGTTATCGAGTTGGCATTTAATCCGGTCTATGTGGGTGCAATACTTTATGCCGCTTCTCGGCTAAAACAAGGGCTGCATACAACCTATGGTGAATCTATGATCCATGGAGCACGGAGGAGTTACAGATTATTAATAACTCGTATTGGTACTAACTTGATCGTGTTGGCAGGATTTATTGCTTTCATCATTCCAGGTGTGGTTCTGGCATTACGTTTTGCACTGATTGATGAAGTTGTTGTGCTCGAAGGCGTAGAAAATACAAACGCTCAAAATCTCAGTGCGAAATTGACCCAAGGAAAAAGATGGAATATTTTAAGAACAATAATTTTGACCTTTATTGGGGTGTTCATAGCTATTTTCCTGACATCTCTTATTCTATATCTACTGCTATCATTAGTTGGGCAAGATGAAAACTTTGTAATCGCAGTCATCAGTGAATGCATTATGAACATTCTGTTAGTAGTACCCACAATTGTTTTGTTTCTGTTCTACTGGGATGCAAAGAAACAATGTATTGGCTCTTTGCATGAAGATAACGAGTGATTACAGATAAACTGGTAGTCCTGCATCCTCGCACAGAATGCGATAAGCGGGAGTCTTTATGCTCTGTGTATCGCCGGAGGCGGGCACTTCGTGCCATCGCTTGTTTACTTCATCAGTTCATCTAATTGAGACAGCAACTTCTCTACCTTTGCTTTCTTCTTTGGGTCATCCCACACTTTGGCTTTCTTGAATCGCTGGAAAGTGTCATCGACCCGTCCTTTTAATGATGGCGATTCACTTTTAGATTGCTGCTGGATGGCTTTCACCTTCTGTTTGATTTCATTGAGTGATAAATTATACTCAATAGCTTCTGTAAGTAGTTCTGTGCGGGTTTGCTCGTCTGGAATTTTTGCGATCGCCTTTGCCTTGCTCGTCTCTAATTTCCCAGAGCGCAATACCTCTAGGATGTCACTGGGTAGATTCAGTAAAGGTAAGCGATTGCTGATGAATGAAGAGAGTTTAATGTTGCCCAAAGCAGTTAAAACTTCTTGGACAACACCAATAACATCATTGCCAATAACGTTATTGGCAGAGGTTCTACCTCGCTGTTGATTTTGGATGTGATGTAGTAATGGCGGTACTTCTGTTGTTGGAATTTGGAGTTTCATAGACAGCAGCCGTAGAACTCCATCGGCTTCTTCTAAGTCTGTGAGTGCGGAACGGGCAAAGTTTTCAATCAAGGCAATTTCTAAGGCATCTTCATCACTCAGTTTGCGGACAACAACGGGCACTTCTTCTAATTCCAGAATCTGAGCTGCCCGATAGCGTTTTGCTCCTGCTACTACTTCATGTTGTTCTTTACCAGGGATAGGACGGACTAGTAGTGGTTCCAGAATGCCGTTTTTTTGGGCACTAGCAACTATCTTGTCTACTTCTGATGGGTCAATATAATACCGCAGTTCTTCTTTTGGTAGCACAATCAAGTTTAGGGGCATAGAGGTTTTACTTTGGGTCACCTCATCCCTAAAGATAAAATCCTCAATTTGTCTTCTACCCTTTGCCATTGGCTAACCTCAAAGCTTCAGTAAACAGTGCCTCAAAATCTTTGGCGGCACGTTTGGCAGTTGCACCACTCAGCCCCCAAACCGTTGTTCCTTGTCCTGGTGCATCGGCAATTACTTGCAGGTCATATATCATTGCTTTGAGCAGTGGAAATCCAGTATTGTTTGACGATAGAGCGCGTTGTGCGTCTTTGAGCAATACTGTACCCTTTTTTGCTTGATTGAGAAATAAACTCACCTGTGGTAATCCGCCACGTAATTCTCTGGCTTGGCGCAATATCCGCAGCATTTTCGATGTACTGTGCATATCCAACCCTGCTGGTTTACAAGGTACTAGAGCCAGGTCGCACCTGGATAAAATAGCCTTTGTGGTTTCGCTAAGACTACCGGGACCATCTACTACCACAGCATCATATTGTTCAGCTAATACCGGAAGTTCGTCAAATAAATCATCCGGGTCAATCATTGTTTTGCAAGGCAGTTCCAAGTCTTTCATCCAGTTTGTGCTGCTAGCTTGTGCGTCTGCATCCACAACAATTACCGTTCCTTGTTGGCTCAACCAGTATGCTAAATGCCCAGAGACAGTGGTTTTGCCAGCGCCCCCCTTTTGATTAGTCAGCCCAATAATCATGATTTTTTACCATATATGTACTAAATGTACCTGGGAAAGACCTGTCCAAAATGCAAACACCATCGCATAAAGGCGTGTCCTTTGGGTCTAAATAGTAAAGCGTGTTGTTTCAGCTCTGAGTACTGATTATCAGTCATCTTTGAGATTGTGCTTTTTGATTAGCTCCTGATTTTTAGGCTTATTCAACCAGTCTTGAATTGCCTCTGTTAGAGTATCACTTATACTTTCATCCCTAATAGCTGCAATAATTTTTACAAGGCGGGTTAGTTTAACTGGAATATATCCCCTAATTTCCTTGTTTGAAGATTTGCACTTTGCAATATTTAACTTTGGTTTAAATTGCTCAATTAGAGCTGCTTCAATATCTTCCAGTAATTTATCATCGCTACACTCAAGCCAAGCAATTTTTACAGGACAATCTATCTTTGTTAGTTCACTCCACTTGTGATGGTTTACCCATCTACTAGCAAGATTTGCAGCTTTACCAATGTAAACAACATTGTCCGAAGCTGTCACAAAGTAAATGGCAGGGCAACTAGGTAAGCTACTACGCTCTTTTAACGGTAGGGATGGTAGCGTTAGTGGATCAATATTCCTTGTGTTCATTTGCCTTCCTTATCTTCTGAGTTAGACGAGGAAGTGTCGCCCAGAATATCCTGCTGTTGAAAGTCAGGAGGGGTAGCAGCAGGGTCAGTGTAGACTCCTTGTTGATATGCCTCTAATGCGCTTGTGAGTATTGCTGCGGCTAGGTTGCTGGTGGTGCGCTTTTGAGATTTTGCCCATTCCTCCAGCCCTTTTAATGTCTCTTCTGTCAAATTTACTGTTAGTCTCCACCTCGACGGCATTTCAAATATTTCCATACTCACACCCCTTATATAGTGCCTCACTGTGCTGCCAAAATTTTAACAATTAAGTGCTGCACCTGGACGCACTTATGGTATTATCCCCATAAAACCGTTGCAGTTTATAAAAGCTGCAACAACAAAAAGCGTTCGCGTAGCGGCTCCTGTGGAGCATCGCTCCCCGGCTGGACACCATGAAAGCGATGCTCTTTCAGAGCCGGTACGCGAACGCTACCCCAGTTGATGAGGTAAAACTATTATGACTGAAACCAAGACTAAAGAGGAAAAGTTAGATACGCGACTAACATATACAGCTGTTGATTTAGCAAAAGAACTGGGAACTAGCGATCGCAATCTCAATCAAAGTTGGTATCCCAAACTATGTGAAATTTACTGGTGGAAGAAGGACGAACTGAAAAAGGGCGAGAAATACACCGCTTGGGCAAGGGAAGAATTTTTTAAACTCCAGGCTGCAATCTCTCCTAAACTACCCATGCGGAATGAAGATGAAATGATTATCCGTGATGAGAATGGTAGCCCCCTAATTGAAAATAATCCAGACCGCATTGGGATTAAAAAGTACAAACAACTAGTTTGGGAGAAGTACAACCGTTTTCCCCCAGCAAGGGTGGATGCTCCCACACAGGAGCAAGTTGTCGAAGCTGAAGTATGTGATGTGGAGTCTATCACCCTTTATGAAGGTGGACTATCTACCTTAGACGACTTTGAAAGCGACTTTGACAACATCTTTGATTTAGTCCGCACTGAAGCAAAAGCCAATGGTAACTACATTGTTGGACTTTATGCCGATGAACTCAGCAAAACAGTAAAAGAAGGCGTTAGCGGGGTTCATCAAAAAATGGGAAAGGCGATGTCCTCTCGCTCCCGCCGAAAATCTTGAGCCTTTTTTGTCAGCATCGCCTAGTGGTTGCTGCGATTATTGGGCTTTTGTGGTTTTTACAGCTGGCACTCTCTGGATATGTCCACGCCTGGGGAGGGCAGTTATTTCAAAGTTATCAACAGTCAAAAATTAATAATTCCAAGTAATTATGTTGGGAAAAATAGTTAAATCAGTTCGCGGTAAGGTTAATAAATATCAACGACAACCCCGCACAGTTAACGCTCAATACACACCAGTAACGAACACCAAAGTAGTAGGAAATGGTGGTGGTAATGATGGTGGTAATGGTGGTGGAATTAATGCAGTCGCTATTCCTGGTGACGTAGCAGGATTACTTCAAACTTACTACGGTTCAATGTTTGATTTGAGTGCAATTCCTAATATGTCACCTGACCAGTTGGGAGAATTAGTTTCTTGGCTAAAACAATGCGAATGGATGGATGAACATCTTGAGGTGTTAGAAAAACATTTCAAGTCTTATATTCAAAGACAGGTCAACTTTAATCAATTTGTCGCTCGTGTTAGTAAAGATGGTTTATCTGGCGCTGAAAAAATTGATAAAGCTGGATTAGATATTTATCTCGCTGCTAAAGGCTATCAAGTTAATTCCCAAAAGTTAGGGCACAAACGAGACAATGAAGTTCAATTACTTGAACAAAATTTTGAAAACTACAAATTGCTAGAAGATTACAATTTGGAAGCATCATTTAGAGCAATGACTCTAAAACTACAGAAACAGAAAGCCTTAATTGATGCTAAACCAGACCAGCAAGCAGCCCAGGAAACAGAACGTTTGGCTATCCAGTCAGAAAAGCAACGGATTAAAAACCTACTGACTTACGGCACTCAGTCCTTATTTGCATCACCCGTAGGTACAGGTGTAGGTGTCTCACCGTCTGGAAGTAGCACAGCCCAGTCTAAAACCAAAAAAGAACCCCAACAGCAAAATATTTGGAAGGGAGTAAGACAGTTTTTCACAGGTAGGTAATTAGTAGGGGGTAGATGTGAATCCATTAAATAATGCACCATTAACAGTGCAATCAAATCCACAAACTGCCCCCGACCAATCGGGGGATTTTTATGAGCAAAAACCAGAAATACAGAAATCTCAAAAATTAGCAAATATTGAAGGAATCAACCGTTGGAGCGTTTATATATTTTGGTTTTCCCTTGGTGTGACAATTGCCCATGTATCAAGGCTATTTGGTACTTGGATATTGTTCTTAGTCTTCAAACTTTCAGTTTCAGGTTACTTAATGTTTATTACCCCTGAAGGTGATGAAAGTAATATCTATTTACGCCGTGCTTGTGGTTTAGCAATATTCCTAAGTTCCGTTGCTTATTGGGATGCATTAATTCAAATTGCAGTATTACCCATAACTATAGTATTACCAACTATAAAAGCTTTGATTTTACCCCTGTGGCTAGTAGGGTTAATCATCATTTTTGCGCTGTTACTTATCAGCTTGGGAATTGCCCTAACTGCAAACTAATGAGGGTAAACAATGAAAGGAATTAAGTTACTACTCAAACACAATGCTTTATCAATTAGCATCGGTTCATTTGCTCTAGCTCTGGTTGGTAGTGCATGGTCACTAATAGGAAACTTTGATAACCGCGTTTCATACTGTGACACCATTACCAAACCCTGCACCCGTGTAGTTGTACCTGGTTGGTATGGTACAAGCGCGACGGCGACAGAAACTATAACTATCAAAGGTAATGGTATAACCCGCACTCTGGTTGGAGTTGGGGGAATTGTTGGGGCTGGTGCAGCATTTATTTCATCCGCAGTTGCTGCAAACAACCAACGTGAAATTGATGATGAAGCTAACCGTAGCCAAGAAATTGAAGGAGCAAGGCAGCAGATTTTGGAGGGTGAAGAACTGCAAAAATTTGAGATTGCCTCAGAGTTTCGGGTTAAGGACTTCAAGCGGGAAATGCAGGATGGTTACGCCTACCTAATGCTTGAGGAAAACCCAGAACTGTTTGAGCAGATGGTTTTAAAGCAAGCACCCCAGGCTGTTGATAATCAAGAAGCTGCTGAGACACCTGTAGATGTGGAGAACTCCGAAGAATCAACACCACCACCGGAACCAGAAAAGCCCACTTTACTTGGTGCTGAACTACCAGAACCACCAGAGTTAGAGGTTGAGTTTTGGGACTGGAACTGGTTGCGCTCTCGTGCTGAAGAACTACCACACATAAGAATAGTCGCACCAACCAACGGCGGTAAAACTACTCTCACAAACTGGATGATTGATGTAGTACCTTGCGATCGCAGTTTCATTATTACTGTGAAACGCAAGCCTCACCAATGGAAGGGTTTAGAGGTAATTGGCGTACCAGAAGATTACCCCCGTATTCGTCAAGAACTATATGCATTACAAGATGAGCGAGTACGGCGTACTCAGTTAATGGCTGATGGGCAAGACTTCCCCATGTGGAACGTTGGTGTTGATGAATGGAAAGCCATTAACCGCAATATTAAAGCTATCAAGGCTGACCCCGAAAACGGCATTGATTATCAACCATCGGCAAAGGAAGTGATGGGAGACACTATCACCTTGGCGAGAGAATCAAAAATCCGCATTTTTGCATTGGCACAAGGACGACAAGTTGGCACCTGGGGACTTGAGGGAGAATCTGACCTGGAGGAGTGTTTTGCATCTTTCTACCTAGGACAGTTCGCAGTAGAAGAAGCGATCGCATACCGTAACAAACAAGCAACTAATTCCCCTGACTGGATTACACATAACAAAGTTGTCACTTACCTGGAATCTTTGGGTAAACGGGCAGTGTGGGTAGCCTGTGAGTTTGGTAAATTCCCTGGCATTGTGCCCGACCTCAGCACATGGCAACGTCAAGGAACAGAACCCATACAGAATGAGCCAGACACAGAAACGCCAGCTGTCACAGATGCCGAGATTGTCACAAACACTGCGACGGCGGTAGATGAAGATGATGGGGATGATGATTTGTGGCCACGTGCGATCGCACACCTCAACCGTTGCAATGAAATACCAGACAGTCCGCAAGACACTAAAACACAGGACAAACCAGCGACTGTCACGCACTATAACCAGACAGACGACGAAACTGTCAAACCATTGTCTGATAAGCAGTCTGGAGGTTCTGTCTTTGTCTGGAGTGTGAAGACAGTCTCGGAATTTTATCCAGAAACCACCCCATCAGCCTTATATCAGCAGTTGAAACTGTCCAGCACCGACTGTCCCAAAGCCAGAGATTTGATTCGTAAAGTACTTAAATGCAGCCAGGGTAAGGCACACCCCACCCGTTCTTATACCATCCACGGCAAGACATTGTTTGTGTGGCTGATAGACAACTACGACGATAGAACCCTTCGACCGAAGTATTCCAAGGACATCGAAGCATTCGAGAAGGAATTTAAAAATGAACAATAATTACTACCGAACTTCAACTTATATCGAAAGAGACGAGAACGTGACTGGATACATTTACATCATGGAAGCTGAAGGGTTTCATGGCATCTTTCCAGGTAAATTACTCAAATATAAGAGGATAAAAATAGGGTTATCTCGTAATCCTAATGCCAGGGAAAATAGACTAAACAGCACTCAGCCACCGTGCAATATTAACTTAATTGATACTGTATACGTATACAGAATGAAAGATGCTGAAACTTATTTGCACCAAATGTTTCGCTTGTGTAATGTTAAATTGAAAAAGTCTAAGGAATGGTATGATTTTAACTATTTTCAATATAAATCATTAGTTAGGGAAATAAAGAAAATAAAAAACAATCCTGATTGGTGTCCCTTTGCTAAACAGAGATTTTTTCAACTGAGATTAAACTTCAAGGTCAAGCTATTTTTAGTGTTCTTAATATCTTTGTTTTTAGGTTCAGCACTTATTGTAAGTCAACTCAGAACAGCGAACCCACCGAAGCTTAACCCAGCACAGCAGAACATAAAATAAATGGGAAGCGAACCTTTTTCTATGTGTTCAAGTTTACAATGGTGGTTTATTTGAATATTGTCCAAGTTTTACAAGGTAGTCAATTATGAAAAACAACATTAGCAAAAACCTGTTTGAGCCTATTAAACAACCTAAGATAAGTGAAAATTTGGCATACCTTCCATCACTACAACCACCACCAGTCAAAAAGGAAGAAAAAGGTAAATGAAAAAATGAAAATCAGAACTATAACTGCAACTTTTCAATATTGCAATTCAGGAAGAGAAGAAGAGAGGACTGTAAACTGTCTATTCAACGATAGAAATGAGAAGTACGAACTTACAAAGGTTTATGTTGTTGAGTTTGGAAAAGAACTATTATTCAGCAAATTCGATAATAGTTTCTTGGTAAATGATTAGGCGGAATTTTTACCCAGGTGTGTTGGCACAAATTGCCCACCGTAGGCGTTCACGCCTGGAACTTGGCAATGTAGAGAACTAGCAGCCATCATTAAATTGTTAACATTTTTACTATAAATAAAAGACTTCCAACAAATGCTCCTAAAAATCCACCCCTAATTCCTGATAAAATCCATTTGATTGACCGACTAAAATATTGGCGAAAGAAAAACCATTGACCAAAAGTTAACAAAAAACCAAGTTCAACTGAAGCAAGTGAATAGGCAATAATTATAGGGAATATACCTCTATTAGTTAATATAATACTAACTGTAATTTGAAGAAAAAATACATATAAAATAAATCCAGCAATTGTTGTACAAATCCATAAATTAAATTTAGCATTTATTCCAATATCTCTAAATATAACCCTCAAAACAGACCATTGAAAAGTTGCAAGTATTAACCCGAATATTAAGCCACTTAATAATGACCCCATAAAAATAAATGCAAACGTCGAATTACCTAGAAGTGGCTGTAGCCCAATCTGAAGACCATTGCAAATAACCTCCCCTAAAAGCCAGCCAATAAACCCACCTATTGATTTAAAAATTACTACTAAAGGTGATATTCTACCTACTGCAACATTCTGCCTAAAAACTATGCCAAAAAAGAAAAAACCTAAAAATGCAGTTAAAAGCTGAATAAATATCTCAGTAAAAAGTCCAGCAATTCCTCCTATAAACCCTGCTACTAAAGTTTTTCTTCCAAGAATATATATAAAAAAAAGTGATACAAAGTCAGAAATATAAAGACCAATAGCAGTTGCCAATAACCAATTCGATAATGTCGATGCCTCCTCGTCTGAGTCCCCAGCCTCCAGATTGGGAGAGGGTGAGCACGTCCCCGTAGTTGTGGACTCCTGGATATCGTTTTCTAAGGATGTCTGAGCAGTATTCGTCTGTTTCTGCAACTCCAACGAGGTTAAATCCAAGCTGCAATCCTGCGAAGCAAAACCCTGCGCCGACTCCTGAGCATAAATCAAGTTGTCGCATAGTTCTACCTCATTGCGTGAGCCTACTTTTAGATTCTTAGAGTCAATTGGGAAAGCCTCACCATCATCCCAAGCTGGATCTGGTTGAGTCTCCGTGATTTTCTTAGAGGAAAAATGATTGGTATCAAATAGCATCTTCTTTCACCCCCATGTACTTCTCTCCCATTGCTATCCACTGTTCATGGGTGATTGCTTCGTTGTGCTTCATGGTTGTCTTTTTCCACGAGCCAGATTTTTAAACTGAGTAAACTGTGGGTCAAACAGCAGTTTTACTGTCCCTGTTGGTCCACCTCTATTTTTGGCAATGATTACCTCTGCAATACCCCTATCAATGGAGTCAGGGTGGTAATATTCATCCCGGTACAGCAGCAGCACTAAATCCGAATCTTCCTCAATTCGCCCCGATTCTCGTAAATCCGACATATAAGGACGCTTATTAGTGCGATTCTCTACACTGCGATTTAACTGTGACAATATAACAACAGTGGTGTTGCACTCACGCGCCAATTGTTTTAACTGCCGAGTAATTTTTCCAATTTGAAATGCCAGGTTATAACTGTCACCGTCAGTCCCTTCCATCAGTTGCAGGTAATCAATGCCAACCATGCCAAGGTGACCATGTTCTGCAACAATCCGTTTCACTTTAGAACGTATGGCACTTACAGTTAATACAGGTGAATCATCTATGTAGATAGGCAATTGGCTCAATCTACCGATTGATTTTGCTAAAGGTTCCCACTGGTGCTTGTTAATGTTACCTTGCTGCAAATAGCTCGATTCAATCTTGGCATCCTGGGACAAGAACCTATCCCCCCACTCCTCGGAATCCATCTCCAGGCTAAAAATTACCGTTGGTAGTTGTTCTAGTGATGAGATATTAAAGGCTAAATTGCCCAGGAACGATGATTTTCCCATCGCCGGACGACCAGCTATTGTAATGAGTTTTCCTGGCTTAAATCCCCCTAAAGTGGCATCTAGGTCATAAAATCCAGTTCCCACCCCAGGCGACTCTTTACCCATGCTTTTTTCTTCAATCCGCTCAAACGTATTTATTAACACATCATTGAGCAGTGTTGGTTGGGATGTTGACGAAATCGCATTGCTACTTATCTCCAAAATTTTTGAAGATGCCCTTTCCAACTGTGCGTCAATATCTGAGCTGTGGTCGTGCGCCAAGTTGTGAATATAGCCACAGGCTTTAATTAACTGGCGGCGGTGGTATTTGTCCATCACCAAAGCAGCCAAGGCATCAATATTAACTGCTGATACAGTCCGGTCTACAAGGGATGCTAATTTACTTCTACCACCAACTGATGCTAGTAAATCATAGTCTGTAAGCCAGCTAGTGACTGTTAGCAAATCTGTGGGTTTTCCTTGGTTGTAAAGCCGACAAGCAGCCTGATAAATATCTTTGTGTGTACTAATACAAAAAGCATCCACAACAAGTAGATCGTTGACTCTGGCTATAGCTTCTGGATCTAGCAAAATGCCACCCAGAATTGCTTCCTCAGCTTCGATGTTTTGGGGAGGCAGCTTGTCGCTATTATTTGCACCGAAATCTAAATCAGGAGCCATAATTCTTCTGCTCCAGTATTGGATGACTTGCCCAAAATTCACGCACTTCTTGACGGGCAGTTTTCGCCCAGCCCAGCCAGCTATTGTAAAAATCGTCTTGTAACCATAATTCCAGCGAAGTGCTGTCTCCTGATTCAAGAACTCCATCAACTACAACTTGTAACTGTCCGTACCACATTTGATGCTGGGGTTCGCTGTAAGCCGCAAAATTGTATTTAGTTTTTTGATTTTGATTCTCATCGCGGACTTTGAGCCACTGTGATCGTAAATCTTCCCAATTCTTCTCAACCCACTTGAGGGGTAGTTGAGGTGGTCTGGGTAACTGGCTTGCCAACTTTAATCCAAACTCTAAAAAACCCTCTCTTTCCTCTTGAGAGAGAGAGTCTTTAAAGTCTAAATAAGTCTTAATGATCTTAGGGTTTTGGGATTCAGTCCCCACAAGGCTTTCAGACTCCGCGTGGTGCGTAGCGATCGATCGCGGTGTCTCACGATCCACTATGGTGTGTGAAGATCCATCGTGGTGTGTCATCACACCAGAAGGGGTGTCTTCATACACCTTTGGTGTCTCATCACACCCTAGTGTCTCATCGCACCCTGGTGTCTCATCGCACCATAGTCCTTTAGCTTTGACCTTGGCTTTGACTTGCAATAGTTCTAGGTTAATGAATCCTTTTGTATCGAGTTCTTTCAATGCACGGCTTATAGTCTGCCTATGAACAGTACGTCCTGGTTTTGACAAAAGACGAGCTATTTCCGCACAGTTGATTTCAACTCCCTGGTTATATGGGTCATTGGTGCGAATATAGTACAGTAAGGATAATTGTGCCTGCGTTAGTTCTCGACAAGCTTCTAACCACTCTTCTGGCTGAAGCGGGTAAAATTTTCCTTGAATTTTTGTGGTATTCTGAGTCATAATGCACCTACATATTTTGTTAACTTTCTGCCCCTCTCCCCCCAGATAGGGGCAAAATATTTGCTTGCTGTGCAACTGCAAAAGATTGAGTTGGCTAAAATAAGCGCAACTTGTTAAGATGCAAATAAGAGTATGAGAATTACTAAATTGCAAACTTGCAAACATGAAAATATTACGCTAAGACTTGCGAATTAGCAACCATGAATCATCAGCAAATTCTGATTAGAGCAATTAAAGAAAGTGGACTGACTGCGAGAGACATCGCAAACGGTACGGGAGTCAGCGAGAGTAGCTTGAGTCGCTTTATAAATGGCAAGCAGGATATGAAAGCAGGTGATTACTTTACTGTGCTAAATTTTTTACCTGAATCTGCCAAAGATTTTGCTAAATCTCGTCTGAGCATTGATGGTTCTGTAAGTCTGAAAAATCTTATTATGAAAGCTTCTAACGCAGAAAAGGCAGAAGTCTTGTTTGCAATAGCTCATTTGTTACAGGAAGAGCGTGGCAACACTGACTCCGTTGAATTGATGCAGGCAGTATATTGAAGAAGGCAGGAGGCAGGAGGCAGAAGGCAGAAGGCTCAATTACTGGGGGATTCTGACCCCCAGTAATTGTAGACCAGTAAATCGTAGATTTACTGGGGGTCTTAA
>JAAUYH010195957.1_pt1 | contig 14700 bp, 12 predicted proteins | sample 7278061 | NCBI WGS metagenome assembly JAAUYH01 (sample SAMN14350203, study PRJNA611818) | marine sediment metagenome | isolation source: surface marine sediment (0.6m) | place: French Polynesia: Moorea | collected 2018-08
GTACCAGCAGGGAAGAGGAAATTGCGGAGCTCATCAACAATTATGTTGTCTAGTTCCTGAGCTTTTTGGAAAATTAGACCCGTCAGCACTGTGTCAATTCCTTTTTCTTGGACATCTGCTGGGTTAAAAAAGGCATCGGCAAGATTAGTTTCTGTAATGCCATTATGATCTACGCGGCGAATTTTATTAGAGATCAGGGTATGCCCCAGGCGATAGGCTGCATTAGCAAATTCAACGCTGATTTGAGGATTAATATCAGGGTTAAAGCCCTTGTATGCTTCAAGAGTGCTCTTACCAATCAATAGGGGAAGAAATTCGTTGTAGGTGATGACCTGAACTTTAGCACCAATGACCTTACGAGCACTTTGGTAAAGAAATTCATCCTTAATGATTTCTTGAATTTCCTCCCTAGATACACCAGGATTTTCAGTCCGAATTTTAGCCCAAACCTCATCTCGAAAATCTCGAAACTTTCTGCGAAGCTTTCTGTCTCGAGCTTCTAGACGTTCATGAAGTTCTAAGGCTACAAGATTGTGCTCACGCATAAGTAGGATATGAACAGCTGTTAGCCCGATTTGCTCATTGGCACGAACATCCCCCGCGACAAACTGCTTTTCAACTGGCAGCTCAGTCCCCCCAGTAGCATTGGGCTGGGGATTATCTGGATCATTGAGCGGTAGCAGAATTTCGCCATTGTCCCCTATCCTGGTCTTGAGCAGACCTTTACCGGATTCAGTATCCCTTAAAAACTTTGCCCGCTTCTCATCAGAACCATATACACTAGAAGCATCTATAAAGGCTGTAATCTGGTTGTTCACCTGGCGGGGAGTTGTTTTTCCTGTCCCTTCAGCTGCCGGCACCCTGATAAAAGGAAGTATCGCCCCATTTGGAAAAGTCGGATCCCCATCGGAAACGGGAATTGGAGTGAAATCTTCCAGTGCGGGGGTTTCTTCTTCATTGGCCTCATTGAGTACCAAGTCATGGTCAAGTAATTGTCCCCACTGCCACAACCAGTCACTGGCATTGAGAAAATTGGTTACAGGTTGAGTCTGCTCTATAACAATGTTGCTGATTGTGCGAGGATTGGGGAGAGTCGAGGTATAAACAAATTTACCTGCCATTTGATCGAACTCGGAAATCTGTCCACCACGCGGTATGCTAATCCCATCTTCAAACACTGGTTCAAGAAGTCTAATGAGTGGGACATTAGCTTTTCCTAGATCGCTATTGTTACCAGAACCGTCAATAGTTCGAATGTCATGATAAGCCATAAATTTCTTGGGGAGAGGTATAAGTGTTTCTGCTTCCCCTCAAGGGATTGAATGTATTAATGTATAATACAAAGATTCAAACTCATTTCACATAAAGATTTAATGCAAATTATATGTCCGAATTGTAAACTTCATAAGACGTAATTTAAACTATCTAACCAGTTGCGGACATGTTGAAACTTAATTTCGATAGATCACAAAAAGAACTATCTTTGTAACCCACATTGGGGGATGATCGCGTTTACTAATAATCCTTTTCAGTCTTTAATCTCGGCGGTCTATGTCTCTGGCATGATGAAATAAATTCACAACGTGTGAGCCATAGAATAATGATGATATATAATAAAATATGTTTATGTTGAAAATAACTTTTACTTATACCAAATGAAACTGTGAAGAGAGACAAAAACATATTTCAACAATTCGTCCTTGCAGAAGGGGGAACTATTATGACACAACAAAATGCTGCTCGAATCTACAAAAATGTAGAACAAGCCTATGCACAACAAGAAAGACAGAAAGCTCTGAGTGATCCAGAAGCTTTCGTTCGTCTAGCTTCAGCTAGAGGCTATAATTTTACCGTCAAAGACTTAGAGACTCAACTTAGCCAATTGTCTGATGAAGATGTGGCAGGTATTTTTAATCCAGGTATTCCACCAAGACGACATCTTTTCCCCAAATAATTTTTCCCAAATAAAAGGATTACGAGAGTTTATGGAATCTGACAAAAGACCAGGTTCTCTCAAGGGTCTTAGTTGATTACCGATATTTTATTAGGTTTAGAATCTGCTCATGATCGCGGTATTAATTACTGCGATCTTAACTTGACAATGTTAAATTAACTTTCGTCAGATGTCGCGATCAGCCGAAGGCTGATCGCGACACTTAATCAAATCTAACATTGTCAAGTTAAAAGATGGACTAATTTTTCTCCTCGATATTTCCGTCAGCATCATATTTCTTAAACAAATTGGCGCGAAATGACAAGAATTCGAAAATGATTATTGAATTTCCCTCAATCATGTTGCATTTCCCCCACAATATAATACGATGTGAAGTAAATATAGTTTCAAAGTGAATGTCAATAAAATCATTTACCCGCCTTGTTACTGGAGCGGTCACAATACCGTTACTTATTTTGTTCTCCCATGAGGGACTACAAGCTCAAACTAACGAGGAATGCGATCGCTATGCTAGAGAAACGGCTGAGCGGGAAGAAGGTGGAGTTATTAGAAAAGGAGTTGAAGGAGCTGCCAAAGGAGCAATCATTGGCGCTATTTTTGGCGATGCTGGAGATGGAGCTAGAGCTGGGGCTGCTATTGGCGGAATCAGCGGTGGTATTACCAAAAAATCCAGGCGTGAAGAAGCTTATAACGAAGCTTATCAAGACTGCATGAACAACCAAGGTTAATAGAAAAGTTGATTCTGAGAAATACTTTATTAGTAATAATTTACCAGGAAGGAAAATAATCATGATTTGTAAGAAATTAAGCTTTAGTTTACTGTTAGCTACATTGACTATGGGTATAGTTAAAGCGCCCGTACAAGCTCAATACACTGAGGAAATTTTGGATATTAGCAAACTGACTTGCGCTGATTTTTTAAAGCTATCTAAAGATCGCGAAAGTACGATCACCTATTTGTATGCTTACGTTAGTGGCCAGAAAGGTCAACCGATTATTAACGCATCATCTGCGGCAGCAACCACGGATAAAGTTGTTGATTATTGCATTGCTAATACTCAAGCAAATTTACTCGAAACCTTTAAACAATTTCATGAATAAATCAATAATATTTCTTAAATAATTAGGCACAAAATAACAAAAATTCTAAATTTATTGTGATCTAATAAGTGAGTTGCACTCCTCCTAAAATATAGTCAATTAGGTTAATTGTCCCAAGAGTTTGTTAAGGAAAAAATTATGAGTGAATGGATTTCAGGTTTAATGGCAGTTCCAGGTATGGGACCAGGATCGGGAACAACTCTCACTAGCCCCGATAATAAAGTGCTATTCAAAAATGTCAATATCTTTGATGGCAAAACTAATGGTCTTCAAACAGGAATGAATGTCTTAGTTGAACATAACAAAATCTCCCAAATCTCGGCGCAAACAATTCCTGCTAATGATGCAACTGAAATTGATGCTAATAGCATGACTTTAATGCCAGGGATGATCGACTGTCATACCCATTTGGCTATATCTGGTGATTTTGCCAATCTAGAAGAAAATTTTACTGCCGGAGATCTTCATGTCAATGCGACTCTTCATGCTCGTTATGCACTTCTAGACGGCTTTACCTCTTGTCGTGATGTTGGTGGTCCTACTTTTGGGTTAAAAAGAGCGATCGATCAGGGTAAAATTTATGGTCCTCGTATTTATCCTGCAGGAGCTTTTATTAGTCAAACTTCTGGACATGGCGATTTCCGAGCCTGGAACGATCCGAATCCCAGTCTTTCTGGCAGTCGATATCCTTCCAATTTTATGCGTTTAGGAATTGGAATTGTTGCGGATGGTAGGGATGCTGTATTAGCTGCAACTAGACAAAATTTAATGATGGGTGCTTCCCAAATCAAAATTATGGGCGGTGGCGGTGGTTCATCAAAATATGATCCGATTGATACTACTCAATACACTCTTGATGAAATGAAAGCCGCTGTAGAGGCAGCGGGCGATTGGGGCACTTATGTTACTGCTCACATTTTTACTGACCGAGCGATTAAAAGAGCGTTAGAGGCAGGATTAAAATGTTTTGAGCATGGCTTTTTTATGAGCGAAGAAGTTATTCAACAGGTAGCAGAAGCAGGAGCTTTTGTCTGTCCACAAATGTGGGGTATGTCACCTGAATTATTCAATAACCCTAATGTTCCGAAATCCAAGCATGATGGCATTAAAGCAATGCAGGAGCAGTATAAAGATTTTGCCCCTTGGCTAGTTAAGCATCAAGTAAAAGTCGGTTTTGCCAGCGATCTTCTGGGACCTTCTGATGATGGCATAAAATCTCGCCGTTATGAGTTGTGGTGGCGTGCTGAGGCTTTTGATAGTAATTTTGAGGTTTTAAAACACTTAACTTCTAATGCTGGTGAATTATTAGCAATGTCTGGTCCCCGTAATCCCTATCCAGGTAAATTAGGAGTCATAGAAGAAGGAGCTTTAGCTGATATTTTAATTGTTGATGGTAATCCTCTAGAAGACATGAAGGTACTCGGAGGAAAAGATAAATGGTTTAGCGATCTAGAACCACCGAAACCGATTGAAACTCTCAAGGTAATTATGAAAGACGGTGTAGTTTACAAAAATACCCTTTAGACAACAGAATCATTAGGCATTACTGATTTAGGGGATGCTTGTTAATAATAAGCAATTAATAAACTCTTAAGTAATAGATATTTCAGATTATTAGAGTTTATTTTATTTAGCTTAATTCGGCAATGCCAATTGAGGTTTTACCATTAAATTCATCTGTCACTAAAAAGTTAAACATGATACCGAAGTTAAAAAAGATAGTTGTATCTATTGCTATGAGTGCAGCTCTGGCTGCTAGTTCTGCTCTATCAGTCGAAGCCTGCTCTAGATTTTTCTGGAATACGAGTGGAAAAGGGATGTTTGCTTCTCGTTCGATGGATTGGGGGCATTCATTTGATGATGTTCTGTTGATCAATCCTCGTGGCATGAAGATGGATGGGGGTGTTGGTCAAAATTCACTACAATGGCAATCTAAGTATGGTAGTGTGGTCAGCAGTATTATTCCATATGCCAAAAAATACAACTTCACGATTGATGATGGAGCTACTGATGGAATTAATGAAAAAGGCTTAACTGCCCATCTTCTTTATCTTGAAGAAACTAAATATGCGGAGCCTACTTCAACCCCAGGGCTAAGCTATTTGCGCTGGGTTCGCTATATTCTAGATAATTTTGCAACTGTCGAAGAAGCGGTTGAGGGCATGCAGAAAGTACGAATTGCACCAGTCAAACTTGGTGGTGAGGTTCTAGGCGCCCATCTTGCGATCGAAGATCCAACTGGAGATTCTGCGATCTTCGAGATTCTTAATGGCAAGATGGTGGTGCATCATGGCAAAGAATTTACTGTAATGACTAATGACCCGTCCTATGACTGGCAAATAACTCATCTCGAACAGTACCGAGATTTTGGAGGACAGCGAGAAATTCCTGGTGGTATTGAGGGAGCAGATCGGTTTGTCCGTTTGGCTTACTTTGGTAAACATTTGCCAGAACCTAATGATGATGTTGAGGCAGTTTCCTATGTCCTGTCCGCTATTCGGAATGTAGCAGTTCCGTTTGGAGCACCTTACCTCGGTCGTGGTGGAGAGGTTTCGACCTATCCAACTTGGTGGATATCTGCAACAGATATTGATAACCGTATTTACTACTTTAACTGGGTTCAAAACCCAAATATTGTGTGGGTGGAATTAAACAATATTGATTTCAGCGAAGGTTCTGGTAAGCGTCAGGTAGATCCCAAAGATCCATCATTGACAGGAGATATTTCCAATTTATTTACTCCTGCAAGTCTCTGAAAGGGATTAATTATATAAAGTAATAATCTATGAACAACATCGCTTTTAAGATTTCTCAGCAATCGACTATCAAGCATTGGCAAGATTTGTTGCCAAATCAAACTCAAGCCGAGTCTAATTTTGTAGATCCTTTTGCTCAATTGACTCCAGAACAACTAGAAGATTTAGCAATTCTCAGCCGTATTCGTTGGTTAATTGCTTCTAATAAAGCAGAGCCTAACGGAGCATCTGTCCAGGAAGCCAAGGAAATTGAAGCAGCTTTTGTTAAACAAGAGATTGATGTGGAGTGGTTCTTGTCAAAGCGACAAACAGTTCGTCAACAGAGAATTGAGCAAACGACTAATAAAACTATTGATGGTAAAGATATTAGGCTATCTGGCGTAATCTTACCCTTATATTGGAACGAGGAGCGACTACTGACTCATTTTCTCTTAATGCCTTATTTAGGACAATGCAGTCATTTTCCACCTCCTCCACCAAATCAAGTCATCTTTGTAGAATCTACTGAACCTACTAATATTCAAAAACTAACAGCAAATACTAGAAAATCTCAATATTCTTTTCTTTGGGTTTCCATAGAAGGCAAAATTAGCCTTGAAGCTACTAGCCATAATGTTTTCCGAGTTGATGGCATGTCATGGTTAGAGTCAAGTTATAGCGTGATTTGTCACAACATTACTCTTTGTACTCCTAAAGATATAGCCCAGGTTTTGACGTGGCAAACAAGGGAGGAAAGAAAATCACTTTATCCCAAGTTAACTGAATTAATCTCGATTGATAAGGGTTCAAATTAATTCGTTGCTGATGAATTATAAGAATGTTTAAGGGGAAATTAGAAGTATTTAAATTATTGTTATAACATCAGAGAAAATAAAACATGAGCATAGAAAGTAAGACCTGGCCTTCGAGTGATAAAGCAAAACAATTTGTTAAAGATACAATTTGTATCGACTTTTTTGCCTCACCTTTCGGAGCGGGATGGACAGAAGATATTGAATTACACGATTACATAAGTCGTGCTATGGCAACGGGAATTACTGGTGCCAGCATGACTATCGCTGAAACCGATAATACTTGGGAAAAATTCCTCAACAGTCATCGCAAATGGAGAAATACTTTTTTGCAATATGCCGATCACTATGTTTTTGTCCATAATGTGCGTGATATTGAATATGCTCAGGAAACTGGCAAATATGCGGTTATCTTTAATTCCCAAACCTCCACCATTGTTAGTGGTGATTTGAGTAGAATTGCCACTTTACGCACAATGGGTTTGGCTAGCATGCAATTAGTTTATAACGGTCGATTTAGAGCAGGAGTAGGCTGTATCGATGCTCTCCATTATCCAGATACGGGATTGACAGACTGGGGCAGAAAAATCATTGATGAAATGGTTAAACAAGGTATTGTCGTCGATCTCAGTCATGCTAGTTGGCAAACCACAGAAGATGCGATCGCGCATATGAATCAGAAGCATCCAGGTGTACCCGTGGTTTATACTCATTCTCTCCCTGCTGGTTTGTACAAAGATGCACCAAACGCTACAGAAAAAGGATGCTATCGGAACATTACTGATGAACAAGCGAAAAAAGCTGCGGCTACTGGTGGATTTGTTAGCCCAACTTTCACGGAATGGATGATGGATGGTATTTGGCCTGATGATATTACGCCATTACAATGCGCTCAAATGATCGATTACTACGCCAATCTTTTAGGGGAAGATCATGTGGGCATAGCTTCTGATGATTTAATGAAGCTTGATTTGGTGGTGAAGTTTGCCAAAGCTGCTCCAGATATTTATAACGATAATAACTATATGTTCGATGCTTTTGATAAAGGGGCTGAAGGCTGTGGGGAAATGGCAAAAATTCTTCCTGCTGTAACTGATGAACTTTGGAAAATAGGTTATTCGGATGAAGCAATTAAAAAGTTCTATGGCGGGAATGAAATGCGTGTTTATCGACAGGTATGGAAATAATCTTCTACTCAATTAATCAAAAGATAATGATTAGAATATTTGTTTTTTATTTGCTTTTTATTGTGAGCCTTTTGGGACAAAGCATACCTGCGATCGCTCAAAACTCGGTTAATGAAGACTCAGAAAACAATCTAGAAACTGAATCTCCAGAGTCTAATTCTTCTAGGATTTCAACTTCTGCTGCCAGTCTCGGAGGACCAAGTAGCGTGGATTCAGAACTAGCTGAAGATGCCCGAGAAAAAGATTCTGTATTTGAAGGAATTGATCGAGCATTGAAACCTTGGTTTGAATTCAAAGAACAAGTAAATCAAGATGTGGGTTTGAAATTTGGTCTCGACTACAGTATTTTGTATCAAGGACTGACTGATAGTTTGGGAGAAGATCAAGCTGCTGGAGGAGTATTTAGGGTCTTTGGCAATTGGACTTTGTTGGGGCGTAATTCTTCCCATCCTGGTTCTTTGGTGTTCAAAGTTGAAAATCGTCATCGCCTAGGAACCGATGTCGCACCCCAAAATCTGGGATTTGAAGCCGGCTACGTCGGTTTGACTGGTACATTATTTAGCGATTTTGACTGGGGTGTCACCAATTTATTCTGGCAACAAAGATTTCGTGATGGCAAAATAAATTTTATTGTTGGCAACGTAGATCCTACTGACTATGTTGATATTTATGGCCTAACCAATCCCCTGACTCATTTTCAAAATCTAACATTTCTGACCAATCCCTCGATTGCTGCACCGAATCAAGGTTTAGGATTCGCAGGAGGAGCAATGCTATCTGACAATGTTTATATTACAGCTAGTCTCAGCGATGCTAACGGTGATCCCACTGAGGCAGGATTTGAAAGTTTTTTCGACAAAGGAGAATATTTTAAGCATGTTGAGATCGCCTGGGTTTCTTCCTTTGAGCGTCGTTATTTTGATAATATCCACCTGACAGCTTGGCATGTCGATGAACGAGACGAAGCAGGAACTCCCAATGATTGGGGTTTAGCCTTTTCCGCGAGTTGGTTTATTAATGATAAATGGATGCCTTTTCTGCGCGGGGGCTATTCACAAGATGGTGCTGCCTTGCTCGATGGAAGCGTTAGTGTAGGATTCGGTCGTTACTTTAGTAACAGTAGCAATCTTTTGGGATTCGGTGTCGGTTGGGGAAGCCCTGCTCAAAAGGGACTTGAAGATCAAGTAACTACCGAACTTTTTTATCGCTTACAGTTAGCTCAAAATTTGGCTTTAACTCCAGATATTCAAGTAATTTTTAATCCCGCACTTAATCCAGAGCAAAATGCGATCGCTGTTTTTGGGCTCAGAACTCGTTTAAATTTTTAAACTATTTCCGAACTCAAAACTCTATCGCTCAGATTGAAAATCAATTAATATCTTAAGACATTATTTAATTCCTAAGAAAATCTAGATAAATATAGTTTTATAAAATTAGTCTCAAATATTTTATTATGATATTAACAATTATTTATTGATCATAAATATTCCTTTTGAGAGCAAGCAAAATCATGCTTTTATTGGTGTTCAAAAATTAAGTTATTTCTCATTGATTCTTGGTCAAAATAATATCAATAGATATTGCTGTCATATTATTTTAATTGGCAGTGATTTGAGTAAGTGATTTACTAAATTATCATCGCGAAAAATATTTAGATAAAAATAACATGACTTCTAGTAATCCAGGCAAATCAAAAAAAAAATTAACTAAAATAATTGCGACCACTTTTCTGGGGGGATTTTTAGTTATTCTTCCAGGTTATTTAGCTATATTACTCCTTAATAAAATGATTAAGGGTTTAGTAGCCCTTGTCTTTGTTTTCTTAAAGCCAATTGCTACTGTACTAGGGATAGCTGAAAGTGATATTGCTATTCCTGTTGCTTTAATTATTTTTATTATTATCTGTTTTATTTCAGGACTAATTGTTAAAAGTAGCTATGCTCGAATTTTTAAAAACTCCCTAGAACCATTCTTTATGAAAATACCTGGCTACCTACTAATTCGTAGTATTATTCGTCGTATTGCCAGAATGGAACAATCACAAGATATTGGGATAGCATTCGTTGCTATTGGAAAAACTCATGAAGCTTTGTCTCCTGGTTTATTGATTCAACATCATGAAAATGGTTTTTACACAGTTTTTGTGCCTACGGTGCCTACTCCCACAGTAGGAAATATTTATCTTGTTCCAGAAGATAAGGTTTTTATTGTTGATGTTCCCTTTTTAGATATGGTGCGATTTATCACGAAATGGGGTCAGTCATCCCCAGCTTTATTAGAAGCTATAAGACAAATTAAACCAACAAAAAATAACTTAAAAGTTTCACTTCTAGAAGACGACGAAACTTAAAATAATAAACCAAAGAAAACTCAATATACTAACTAGCATTTAAGTATAAAATATCGCTGTATTATTAATGATCGGCATACAATAGCTATTTTTTAAGCCTCAGCTAAGCATAAGATACTATCATAAACTTCTGTAAAATAAATATTGAAATCAAAAATGTTGAAATTGTATGGTGGTGCAAGAAGTAGAGCCTCAATTGTTCAGTGGTATTTAGAAGAATTGTCTATTCCCTACGAGTTTGTCTTATTAGATATGGCTGCAGGTGAACATCAACAGCCGGAATATTTAGCTATTAACCCCATGGGGAAAGTTCCTGCTCTTGTCGATGGTGACTTTAAACTTTGGGAATCAGGCGCAATATTACTTTATTTAGCGGAAAAATACGATCAAGCTGCTACTTCTCTAGAAGAAAGAGGTATTTGGTCTCAATGGGTTTTATTTGCTAACTCTACTCTAGCTACTGGCTTATTTATTGAAGCTAGCCGTGAGAAAGAAGTACCAAAATTACTTACAGCTTTGGAAAAAATATTAAATCAGACTCCTTATATTCTAGGATCAGAATTTACAGTAGTTGATGTCGCGGTAGGCTCTATTCTTGCTTATGTTCCCATGATGCTACCTATTGATTTAAACCCTTACCCCATAATTCTTGACTACATTAAGCGTATTACCCAAAGACCAGCTTTTCAGAACACGATTGGAAAAAGCTAAATCCAGGAATTCTCGGAAAGTTTAAAGTGCAAGGATTCTTGTACCTTGTCATATAGGGCAACTACCATTGGGGGATCGATTTTGCTTACGATCTATGTATCAAAAAAGTTCCACCAGAACAAATAGATAACTCTAGCTTCAATAATTCATAATCATCCATTGAAAATTAGTAAAAGCTAGGTTTAATGGTTCGAGTTAACATTTTCTTGCTTTACTTCATATAAACGTGCGGGTTGCTCTTTAATTCTTTCCGAGATCTGCAAAACCCTTTCAATTACATCGCTCAAATATTCATATTGTGGCAATTGTTCGTTAGGTAAAAAACCAGCAGAGGAAGCAATATGAGATGGAGTTTGGGACAAAGTACTTTTAATTTGTTCTTTGAGCTCTGGTTCAATTTTATCTGTAACTAGAATTGCACCAGGGGGTATTTGATGAGAGTCAATATCAATAATTCTAAATTGCTCATGTTTATAGTTTTTTCGATGTTGACGAAATTCTTGAAGAGATAAAGCAGAAGCCGCAACTTCTTCATTTTCGAGCCATTCCAAACTAATTTTTGGAGTAGGTGAAAAACGCAGTTCCGCAAAGGATAAACCGTAAAGATTATATATTGGCAGGTAGTAACCAGTTGCCGAACCTTTTTGTCCTAAAGCAATAGTTTCTCCTGCAAGCTCGTTTTTGGTTTGAAAACGACTATCGGCGTTAACTACAATGACCGAACGTAATTTTTCTACTCCTTCTAAGGGAATAATCGGTTCGTATCGATGGTGATCAATCGCGTTTACCGCCAAGCCTGGAGGGGCGAAAACTAAGTCCCACTCTTGCTGGGCAATTTGATCTAAAGCTTTAATTTCATTGTAAGCTGGTTCTATTTCAATAATACTATTGAGCTGATTACTGAGATAGTCTTCCAATTCGGAATAGTTTTCCAGAGAACGAGCGCTTGCTCCATAGCTAACAACACCAACAATTAGCTTTTTGAGTACGTCTTCTTTCACTTGATTGCAGCCTGTAAGCATCAAGACGATTATTATTAATCCTAAAAGACGATGTAAAAGCATAACCAATTCTAAACTAAATTTCTCGAAAAAATACTACAGTTTTCATTGCAAAGCAAGCCTAAGAGTTCATTCGTCAAGAGAATCTTAATAGGGAAAAAGCTCAGATTAGCAGACTATAAGGATTGTGTATGGTACGAAGTTTTTGGTTGGTTAAATCGATTTCGCCGTCAAGTTTAAGGATTACGAATTATCTACAGAGATTAGCTTCTTAATATTTTGTTGGCGAATCAGCTCTAAATCATTCTTAATAATTTATTCGATTGATCGACTCAAATCTCGCTAAGATTAAATTTTATACCTTCTGTCTTCTAGGGCGAAGCCCTTTAAAGAAGTGTAGGGTAATTTTGCCTGAATTAAGCGTAGTTTGGCTATGGAATGAAGATTAAATAAAAATGTCAAACTTTTTTTGATAACTCACATAGTAAGCTGATCCACATTTAACTTGCATAATTTTGACGCTCAATCCCTAGATATAGCTTGAAAAACTCAATGTTGGTCAGCTTAGCGAGCTTAGGGGCACCTCGATTAATTACCTTGCTGCGAATCAGATAGGCTTGAAAGCATTAATTTTACAAAGCTATTCTCAATAAGATTTGAATTTTTCGAGGTGACCTTAGGTAATTTAACTTTTGTAGATAATAAAACCCTGATTTCTATGATTAAGAACATAAAGAACATTAAATTGGGTTTTAAGCTCAATATTTTTTTAGTACTAGTATTTCTTATAGTAACATTAAGTATTGGAACGCTACTATCTAAAATTCTCTATGAACATGATAAACACATGATTAGCGAAAAGGCTTCTTTGTTGATCGAAACGATAAATTCAGTACGGAACTATACAAATACCCAGGTAACTCCAGAATTCTTATCGAGATTGGAAACTGAATCCCTATTTTTGCCACAAGCTGTACCATCATACTCCGCAAGAGAAGTTTTTGAAGAGCTCAGAAGTAACAACAAGTACGATCAATTCTTCTTTAAAGAAGCCACTCTTAATCCTACTAATTTAAGGGATAAAGCAAATCACTTTGAAACAGAAATCATACAGTCTTTCCGGCAAAGTAGTAAATTGCCCGATCGCGATACCTCAGATTTACAGCAACAGGGTTTTCTTAACATACCTGGAGGATATTTATTTTATACTGCGCGCCCCATCACAGTTTCTGAAGAAAGTTGTTTGAGATGCCACGGCGATCCTCAAAATGCTCCTAAAAGCCAAATTGCTACCTATGGCAAAGATAATGGTTTTGGCTGGCATTTAAATGAAGTGGTCGGGGCGGAAATTATTTCTATTCCTGCAAGCCAGGTATTAAAAAAGGCTCAAAATTTACGCTGGTTAGTTATAGGCATTGTCATCGGCTTTTTACTAGTGGCAATGTTGCTACTCAATTTGTTCCTAAAATTTCTGATTACCGATCCGATCGACAAAATGTCTCACCTATCTAAAAAACTAAGTACCGGAGATCTCGATGTTGAATTCGAGCAAAAAAGTAACGATGAAATTGGGGTACTCGCAACTTCTTTAAATCGTCTTAAAGTAAGTATTAAAATGGCAATGGAAATGCTCCAAAATAAAGCATGGTGACAGATCGAACATCTTCGCTGCCAGGAATGAGGAAGAAAAAAAATCATTACCTTCTGCTCTTGAAAATTTAGAATAGAGCAAAAATGTCTTAAAAGCTAATAGCTAATAGCTAAAACTGATTGACGCGCCAGCACACAACCTTAACTTGTCACGAATTCATCAAGCGCGAATATTGACCGCCTGAACCTCTTACCTCGATCGTAGCGAGTTAAAGTAATTTTTGTTGAAACTGCTGAGAACTTTGAGAGTCGGGGATTCGTTCTGCTAATGCTCGCACGAATTCTGAGTTAGATAGATAGGGATTATTAGCTAGGGTTCGATCGCAGATGATAGTTGCTATCGGACCGATAAATTCTGCTAATTCCCGACGACATTGATGGACAAATTCTGGACTTAGGTTCCTCTCCGTGCAACCCGAAACAGCCCTAGTTGTAGGCAATCTGTTAGAAGCGAGAGTTCGGTTAGAAGCGAATGTATTGTTGCTATTGGAGTTAGCTTGAAAGGATGAGCTAGTAGGCGGCTGTAGCCAATCTTCAATACTATTTAAACTAGGGTCGATTTGAATAATTTTTCGGAAGATCTCTCTCGCTGTTTTAGGTCTTTCTGCGGCTAAAGGAGCCATCATTCGATCGATCAGATTGGCAAATGGGGGTGAGATATTCTCAACTTTATCACGCCATTCCATCTTACCGGTTTGAGAATTATAGAATTCAAAGGGATTGCGACCTGTGAGCAGAAAAATTATTGTACCTCCTAGGGCATAAAAATCCGACTGCTTGACGGCTTTTCCTCTCATTTGCTCCATCGGTGTATATCCGGTAGAAAATACTCCGGTCAGTAATCCTGCGGCTTGTTTGTCAATATAACTTTGAGAAAGCTGTCTGACAGTACCAAAATCGATTAGAACCAAGCTACCATTTGCTCTTAACATGATGTTGCTGGGTTTGATATCGCGATGAAAAAAATCTAGGTTATGTACCTGTTCTAAAATTAAGCTCAATTTTGCTAACCAGCGCAAGACTCTTTTTTGCTGGATCGGGCGATTGCCACGTTTTTTAAGATATTCTTCTAAATTTAAGCCTTCAATTTTTTCCATGGCGATGCAGTGCATCGGTTCTTCCCTATCTTTAGGCAGATATGTGAAATAGCCGTCAAGATCGAGCTTGGGGATACCAGGATGATCCATCTTCTCCAGTAC